>Ga0066905_100000584_pt1 | contig 10595 bp, 9 predicted proteins | sample PanSoiMetaPlot36_FD_67483 | JGI IMG/M metagenome (GOLD analysis project Ga0066905, IMG submission 67483) | Tropical forest soil microbial communities from Panama analyzed to predict greenhouse gas emissions - Panama Soil Plot 36 (version 2) | ecosystem: Environmental > Terrestrial > Soil >... | reverse complement strand
GCGAACAGCGCGAAGCACAGAGCCTTCATCAGGAACACCGGATAGACGAAGGCCGGCAGCACCGCGAGCAAGACCACCATCGCGGCAAAAGCAATCAGCTCGCTCCGCGAGCGGGTCGGTGTGGCCGGCGCTTCCACTTGTGCGGCTGCCACCATCTTCAAGTGCTCCGTCCAAACAGCCCGGCCGGCCGGATCAAGAGGACGATGGCCATCACCACGAAGATCACCGTGTTCGACGCCTCCGGGAAGAACACCTTGGTCAATCCCTCGATCAGCCCGAGCCCGAAGCCAGTGACGATCGCCCCCAGGATCGAGCCCATGCCGCCGATCACCACGACCGCGAACACCACGATGATCAGATTCGAGCCCATCTGCGGGCTCACATTGTAGATCGGCGCCGCCATCACGCCCGCCAACGCCGCGAGCGCGACGCCGAAGCCGTAGGTAAGCGTGATCATGCGTGGCACGTTGATGCCGAACGCGCGCACCAGCGTCGGGTTCTCAGTCGCGGCGCGCAGATAGGCGCCGAGCTTGGTGCGCTCGATCACGAACCAGGTGGCGAGGCAAACCGTGAGCGAGGCCACCACCACCCACGCTCGGTAGTTGGGCAAAAACATAAAGCCGAGATTCTGCCCGCCCGTCAGCGATGGCGGCACCGAATAAGGCAGGCCCGACGATCCGAAGAAGTTGCGGAACGTGCCTTCCATCATCAGCGCGAGGCCGAAGGTCAGCAGCAACCCGTACAGGTGATCAAGCTGATAAAGCCAGCGCAGGAACAGCCGCTCGACGACGACGCCGGTTGCCCCCACGACCAACGGCGCGATCACCAGCGCCCACCAATAGCCGAGCCCGAGATATTGCAGCAGGAAGATCGCCACGAAGGCGCCCAGCATGTACTGGGCGCCATGCGCGAAGTTGATGATGTTGAGCATGCCGAAGATGACGGCGAGCCCGAGGCTGAGCAGCGCATAGAACGAGCCATTGATGAGCCCGATCAAGAGCTGCCCGAACAAAGCCTGCGAGCTGACGCCGAGCACCTCGAACATGGTCGGTCACCTGCCGGAGCAGAGCCTCAGTGAGAAGGTCAGCTTTTGACCAGCGGGCAGCCGCCTTCGGCGAGCGGCCGGAACGCCTCGTTCTCCGGGATGGTGGCGCGCACCTTGTAATAGTCCCACGCACCCTTCGATTCTGCAGGCTTCTTGACCTCGAACAGATACATCGGGTGGATCTTGCGGCCGTCCGCGCGCACGGTGCCCTTGCCGAACAGCGTGTCGTCGGTCGGCATCTCCTTCATCTTGGCGACGATCGCCTTGCCGTCGGCATCGCTCTTGAGCGCCTCGACCGCTTTGAGATAATGCGTGACTGCCGAATAGACCCCGGCATGCACCATGGTGGGATGGATGCCCTTGTACTGGGGCGCGAAGCGCTTGGTGAAATTGCGGTTGTTGTCGTTGAGGTCCCAGTACCAGGCTTCCGTCATGATCAGGCCCTGCGCGGTGCGCAAGCCCAGCGCATGCACGTCGGTGATGAAGGCAAGGAGCGCAGCGAGATTCTGCCCGCCACTGGTGATGCCGAACTCGGCCGCCTGCTTGATCGAGTTGATGGTGTCGCTGCCGGCATTGGCAAGCCCGATGATCTTGGCCTTGGAGGCCTGCGCCTGCAGCAGGAACGACGAGAAGTCGGTGCCCGGGAATGGATGGCGCACCTGGCCGAGGACTTTGCCGCCGTTCTTGACGACCACCGCCGCGGTATCACGCTCGAGCGCGAGCCCGAAGGCGTAGTTGGCTGTCAGGAAGTACCAGGTGTCGCCACCGGTCTTGACGATCGCCTTGCCGGTGCCGTTGGCGAGCGCCCAGGTGTCATAGGTCCAGTGGACCGTATTGGGCGTGCAGGCCGGGCCGGTCAGATCGGACGCCGCGGCGCCGGAGACCAGGAACACCTTGTTCTTGTCGCGCACGATCTCGTTCACAGCGAGTGCGACCGAGGAGGTCGGCACGTCGACGATGACGTCGACCTTGTCGACGTCGAGCCAGGTGCGCACCACGTTCGAGCCGACGTCGGGCTTGTTCTGATGGTCGGCGCCGATGATCTCGACCTTCATGCCCTTGCGGGCGGCGCCAAAGTCCTCGGCCGCCATGCGGGCGGCAACCACGGAGCCCTGGCCGCTCAGATCGGAATAAGTGCCCGACATATCGTTCATTACGCCGATCTTGATGGTGCCGTCGGTGTATTGAGCATCGGCGGCACCACAACCAAGCGCGATCGAAAGCGCCGTGAGACTGATCAGCCGTTTCATGAGGAGCATCCTCCGTTGTTGCAGCGTGTACCCAGCTTGAGCATTCACACGCCAAGATAACCGTGCAGCTTGTCGATGTTGGCCTCCAGCTCGGAATTCGCCAGCTGGTCGATGATACGGCCATCTTCCATCACGTAGTGGCGGTCCGCAACCGTCGAGGCGAAGCGAAAATTCTGCTCGACCAGGAGGATCGTGAACCCCTGCTGTTTGAGCGTGCCGATGGTCCGGCCGATCTGCTGGATGATGACGGGGGCGAGCCCCTCGGTCGGCTCGTCGAGCAGGAGAAGTCGCGCCCCTGTGCGCAGGATGCGGCCGATCGCAAGCATCTGCTGCTCGCCGCCGGAAAGCTTGGTTCCCTGGCTGCGCAGGCGCTCTTTCAGGTTCGGGAACAGCGCAAAAATGCGTTCAAGGTCGAGCCCCTCCGGCCGCACCTTGGGCGGCAGCAGCAGATTCTCCTCGACATTCAGGCTTGCGAAAATGCCGCGCTCCTCGGGACAGAAGGCTAGCCCCAGGCGCGCGATGCGGTCGCTGGTGAGCGCGATAAGCTCCCTGCCCTCGTGCCGCACCGAACCGGTGCGCCGGCCGACGATCCCCATGATCGATTTGAGCGTCGTGGTCTTGCCGGCCCCGTTGCGGCCAAGCAGCGTCACCACCTCGCCGGCCCTCACCTCGAAGGTGACGCCATGCAGGACGTGGGATTCCCCGTACCAGGCCTGCAGCCCCTCGACCGCCAGGAGCGCTGTGCTAGCCATGGCCAACCCCGAGATAGGCTTCGCGCACGCCGGCGTTGGCCGAGACCGTCTCATAGTCCCCCTCGGCCAGGATTCGCCCGCGCGTGAGCACGGTGATGCGGTCGGAGAGATCAGCAACGACGCTGAGATTGTGCTCGACCATCAGGACCGTGCGATCGGCCGAAACGCGCTTGATCAGCGCGCTGATGCGGCCGATGTCCTCGTGCCCCATCCCTGCCATTGGCTCATCGAGCAGCATGAGCTCGGGATCGAGCGCGAGCGTGGTCGCGATCTCGAGCGCGCGCTTGCGGCCATAGGGCAGCTCCGCCGCCGTCCAATGCGCGAACGAGGCGAGGTCCACGTCGCCAATGAGCCCCATCGCCTGATCGTTGAAGGCCTCGAGCACCCGCTTGGAGCGCCAGAAATCGAACGAGCCCCCGCGCTTGCGCTGCAAGGCGATGCGCACGTTCTCGAGCACGGTCAGGTGAGGAAATACCGCGGAAATCTGGAACGACCGCACCAACCCGAGCTGCGCCACGTCGGCCGGCGCCAGAGACGTAATGTCGCGCCCGTTGTAGACAATGCGCCCGCTGGAGGGGCTCAAGAATTTGGTCAGCAGGTTGAAGCAGGTCGTCTTGCCGGCGCCATTGGGGCCGATCAGCGCGTGAATGGTTCCACGCGCGACTCGCAGATTGACCCCGCTGACCGCTACGAAGCCCGCGAATTCCTTCGTCAGATTTTGCGTTTCGAGAATGATCTCGCCGCTCACGGCGCATCGCTCCGACCAGCCGGCCTAAACGTAGCATGCCGGTGTAGTATCCAGAAGATAGCCATTCGCCTAAGGCGATGCCTCCAGCACGCTGCGGTAAACGGCCGCGATGCGCTCGGCCTCGGCCTCAATGCTGAATTCGGCAAGGGCCCGCGCGCGCGCTTTCGCTCCCATCTGGCGGGCCCCCTCGGGGTCGCGCATCAGCGGCTCGAGCGCAGCGGCAAGCGCCACCGCATCGCCGGTCGGCACCAGCACTCCGGTTTCGCCGTCGACGATCACCGTCTCGGCCGCTCCGGCACGTGTCGCCACCAACGCGGTGCTCGCCGCCATCGCCTCGATCAGGGTGAGCCCGAAGCCCTCGTTGCGCGACGTGAACGCGTAGATCGAGATGCGCTGATACCAGCGCGGCAGCTCGGCAATGGGAAGCTCGCCCAGGAACCGCACGCGCTCGGCAAGGCCTGCCGCACGCACACGCTCTTGCAACGCATCTGCAAAGCCGCGGCTGTCGATCGCGCCGACAATGACGGCCGCGTAGTCGGGATAGCGCGGCAATAGCGCGCACATCGCCTCGACGAACAGGTCGGTGCCCTTCTGCACGCGCACGCGGCCGAAGCAGCCGATGGCGTATCGGCCGGGCAGGCCCGCAGCCGCAAAGGCCGCCGCGCGGTCGGGTGGCGGACAATAGACTTCCGTGTCGACGCCATGATGCACGACGGTCGCCGGCCGTTTGAGATAGGACGCCGATGCCGCGTTGGTCGCGATCACGCCATCCATGCGTGAGATCAGGAAGCGGCTGATCCAGGTGTGGTGCCGTTGCGCGGCCGAGGTGAAGATCAGCCGGAACGGCCAGCCGAGCCCGCGCAACGCTAGCCCGATCAGCATCTCGTTGTTGCGCCGCGCATGCCAGATGCGCGGCTTGCGACGTTGCGGGCGCCCGCGCAACCGCAGGATATCACGCACCGTGAGCCTTCGAATGCCCTCGGGCGCATCACGACCGAACCAGCCGGCGCTGAGCAAACGGGCCAGACGGGGCGCCACCATGCGGTTCGTCGCAGTCACGCCCGAATAGCGCCAGTGCAGGTTTGGAACGACGACCGTCAGGTCGGATAACTGTTTGGAATCCATGGGCTCGCGTTGACCGGGGTTGCCCCGCGCTGATGGAGAATGCATTAAGCATAGATGCGGGACGAACGCATCCGAAACTGCACCTTCACGCGATTCTGGTAGGGCTGACGGACATCACGAGGGCTCGATGACCATTCTGGTGACGGGCGGCGGCGGCTATATCGGCAGCCACATGACGCATGCGCTGGTGGATGCCGGCGAACCCGTCGTCGTCATCGACAATCTCTCGACCGGCTTCCGCTCTGCACTGCCGGCCTCGGCGACGCTCGTGGTGGGCGATGTCGGCAACGAGGCGCTCACCGCCGACGTCATCAAGACGCATGCAGTGACCGAGATCATTCATTTCGCAGCCTCGATCGTGGTGCCGGACTCGGTGCGCGATCCGCTCGGCTATTATCGCAACAATACGATGAACACGCGGGCGCTGCTCGACGTAGCGGTCAAGACTGGCGTGCGCCATTTCATTTTCTCCTCGACTGCGGCTGTCTACGGCAATCCGGAGCGCGTGCCGGTCGGCGAGGCTGCGCCACCAGCGCCAATGTCGCCCTACGGCAACTCGAAGCTGATGAGCGAGATCATGCTCACGGACGTCGCCGCAGCGCATGGGCTCAAATATGTGATCCTGCGCTACTTCAATGTCGCCGGCGCCGATCCGAAGCTGCGTACCGGGCAGGCGACCGTCGGCGCCACCCATCTGATCAAGGTCGCGGTTGAGACCGCGCTCGGACTGCGGCCGCAGATCGAGGTCTTCGGCACCGACTACGACACGCGCGACGGCACCTGCGTCCGCGACTATATTCACGTCAACGATCTCGTACGCGCGCACGCCGATGCGCTCGCGCATCTGCGCCGCGGTGGCGCCAGCGACACCTTCAACTGCGGCTATGGCCATGGCTATTCGGTCCTGGAGGTGATCGAGGCGGTCAAGCGCGCGAGCGGCCGCGACTTTGCGGTGCGGCTGGCGGCGCGCCGGCCGGGCGATCCGTCCTCGATCGTGGCGGACGCGGCCCGCATCCGCGCGCAGCTCAACTGGATGCCGCAGCTCGACAACCTCGACACCATTGTGACGCATGCGCTCGCCTGGGAACGCAAGCTCGCCGACCGGCGTGCCGCGGCAGCCGGTCAGCGCTGAAACATTTTTCAGGACGTATCAACGCCCCCGGGCGGGACGCTTGGTGCATGAGGTCTTCACAATGGGATTGGAAATGTTCTTTTCCGCCCAGTCGAGGAAGACGTCGAACTGCGCCAAGGCCGTTGACCCCAGCATGCCCATATGCGTGTGGCCCCGGAATTTACCCTCGAAGCGCGGGTCTTCGGCGCTAACCACGAGCGCTGGGCCCACCTTGCGGGTCGGACTGGCGTTCATGGCAGCGACGGCGGCGTAGTTTCCTTCGCGGAAAGCCATCGGTCGATAGTCGCCGTTCATCATCAAGAAGGGGACCGTATCGAAATCGGAGCCGACCAGGCCCGCCGCAGCGAGATCGGTTCCACCTTCCGGCGTGATGATGCCTTTGAGCAGGTGCAGCTTGCCGCGCTCCTTCAACACGCGCACGAGGTGTAGCGATGACGGGCCGGACTGCGAGTGGGGCGCGACGATGCCGCCGCCAATGCCCTCAAGAAGGTCAGCAAGCGCGATTGGAAGCCACGTGTTGTTTGGCGCGACCTCGCGCGGCGTGCACGCCTCGCAGATCGAGCCAGGCAGCGTCACCTCAGCATTCGGCACCAGCTGCTTGTAGTATTCAAGACCAAGGTACTCGTTGTTGGCGGCATTGGGCGCCGGCCCTATGGCCCCTTTGCGTGCGACAAGCTTTGGATCAGCTGAATCGGCACTCGGTGGGATGGGGAATTTCGGCGAGTAATTGCCGTGCGCCGGGGATGGTTGAGGATTTTCAGCTGGATCGGGATCGCCAGGGTCGCCATGGCGGATCATCTTGCCGTCCATGATGGTCGAGCCACTTATGATATGGCCGAACCACTGGGTCCACGCCCCATTGTCCGTGACGCGTCCGAAGGTGGGAACCATGTTCCAATTGCCGGTCGCCTTCGCCTCGTGGAGCACGGACTGGTCGAAGCCCGAACGCCCACGCCCCGGCTGGTCCATGACGAACGACGCCAGATTGTGCCGCACCGCATAGGAATGCCAGCCCTCCTTGCCATCCGGCGTCGAATCCAGCGCCGCGCCCGTGTGCGTCGAGCCGTGAACGAAGACGATCGGCCATTGGCGGCGCGTCTTCGGGACCTGGAATTGCACGTAGGCTTGTCCGATCGTGATCTGCTGGGGATCACCGGCGGTCGGACCTGCAGCGTATTTCGTGACCTTGGGTACGCCGCCGACGAAGAATGAGCCCTGGTCGCAGACTTCCAGCGGCTCGTCCAGATAAGGGTTCTCCAGCGGGTTCTCCCATGCCGATGCGCTCGATGCTGATGTCGCCGCCATAAGCGCCGATGTCAGAACGAGCAGCGGAGCTTTCCTCGCCTTCATGGTGTTTCTCCTCCCATGGTGTGTCCGGTAGGCGCAAGAACATGCTTCCTCCCAGATCGGTCATATCGATCTTTTTCAGCGCGTCGGCGTACGCCGCCAACGCGCTGGTTCGAAGCATACGCCGGAAGTGGTGCGTGGTCTTCCAAGAAAGTCTGTCGGCACCAAGCGTGAGCGTGAGTACGCGGCCTAGCTAGTTAACTGGCTCAATTCGGTTTGCCGGCGCCGACGACCTTGAGCCACTTGTCGATCTCGGTCCGGATGAAGGCGCCGTATTCAGTAGGCGTCATCGGCATCGGCTCGGCACCGAGCGCGCGGATGCGCTCCACCACGTCGGGCTCGTTGAGCACCTTGACCAAGGCCGTGTTGAGCGTCGCGATCACGTCGGGAGGCGTCGCGCCCGGCGCCACAATGCCGAACCAGCCGTTCGACTCGAAGCCTGGCAGGCCGGATTCGGCAAGGGTCGGAATCTGCGGCAGCCGCGGAAAGCGCTTGGCCGAGGAGACCGCGATGGTCTTGAGCTGTTTGGCCTCGATCTGTGCCATCCCGGACGGCGGATCGATGATGCCGAGCGCCACGTGATTGCCGACGAGATCGCTCACCACCGGCGCAATGCCGCGATAGGGCACGAGCGCGACCTTGGTCCCGGCCATCTGGTTGAACATCTCGGCGGTCAGATGCATGAGCGTGCCGTTGCCGCCATGGCCGATCGAGAGCTTGTCGCCCTGCGTCTTCGCCTGCGCGATAACGTCGCGCAGCGTCGTGCCCTGGAACGAAGGCGCGGCTGCCAGGATGAACGGCGAGCCGGCGAGACCTGAGACCGGCGCAACATCCTTGCGCGGGTCGTAGGGCATCCTCTCCTGCAGCGCGAGATTGGTCCCGAGCGCGCCTGCGCCGCCGAGCCCGATCATGTAGCCGTCGGGCGCCGCCTTGGCGACGACGTCGATCGCCAGCATGCCGCCCGCCCCCGCGCGATTCTCGATGATGATCGGCTGGCCGAGTAATCGTTCCAAGCTGGGCTGAACGATGCGCGCCATGGCGTCCGAGCTTCCGCCCGGCGGGAAGCTGACGAGGAGACGGATCGGCCGCTCCGGATAGGCGCTCATCGCCGGGCTATTGCCCACGACAATGCACACGCACGCCACGATCACAGTGGCGATGGCCCGGGCCATGTCGCACATTGCTCGTCCTCCGATGAAATGCTGGCGCCCTGCGCCGACGCTCTCGATCGTTGTCAAAGACAATCATAGTCTTTAACGCAAGACTTTGCTACGTCTCCTGCGCAAGCTTAGGCGAGGAAGATCGATGACGGAGACCCCGACCAAGCCCATTCCGGGCGGCAACACCGTGCTGGTCGAATTCGAGAACGGCATTGCATGGGTGACGATGAATCGCCCCGAGAAGCGCAACGCGGTGAGCCCGACGCTCGCCGCCGAGATGCTGCAGGTCATGAACGCGCTCGAGGTCGATGCCCGCTGCAAGGTGCTGGTGCTCACCGGGGCCGGCGATGCCTTCTCCGCCGGTATGGACCTGAAAGAGTTCTTCCGCGAGACCGACGCGATGTCGCCGCCCGAGCGCGAGCAGATCATCCGCACCAATGCGCAGTGGCAGTGGCGGCAGCTGATGTTCTACCCGAAGCCGACCATCGCCATGGTCAATGGCTGGTGCTTCGGCGGCGCCTTCACGCCGCTCGTCTCCTGCGATCTGGCGATCGCCGCCGAGGACGCCATTTTCGGGCTCTCGGAGATCAACTGGGGCATCATTCCAGCCGGCGTGGTCACCAAGGCGGTGGCACAGGTAATGAGCCAGCGCGACGCGCTCTACTACATCATGACCGGCGAGACCTTTGACGGCCGCAAGGCTGCGGCCATGAAGCTCGTCAATGAGGCGGTCCCACGCAGCGAATTGCGCGCGCGAACCAAAGCGCTCGCCGAGACCTTGATGGGCAAGAACCCGACCGTGCTGCGCGCCGCCAAGACCGCCTATCGCCGCGTGCGCGACATGTCGTACGAGGACGCTGGCGATTATCTGATGGCGAAGAATGATCAGGCCCGCTTGTTCGATCCCGAGCAGGGTCGCGAGCAAGGTCTCAAACAGTTCCTCGACGAGAAGTCATACCGCCCCGGCCTGGGGGGCTATCGGCGCGAGCGCTGATGGCTGCGACTACGTCAGCTGAGATCACCGGGCTTACGCGCCTGATGCGGCCGCGCGCGGTCGCGATCGTGGGCGCAACCGCCGAGCCCGGCTCGATCGGCGGCGCCGTGCTCGTCAATCTCGAGCGCTGCGGCTATCGCGGCGATATTCATCTCGTCAGCCGTAGGGCCAAGGAGATCAACGGGCGGCCCTGCGTGGCCACGATCGACGAGCTGCCCGACGGCATTGATGCGGCGGTGCTGGTCGTGCCCCAGCAGGCGGTGGTCGACGCGGTCGCGGCCTGCGGCCGCCGCGGCATCGGTGGCGCCGTGGTGTTCGCATCCGGATTTGCCGAGGTCGGCGACGATGGCCGCGCCGAGCAGGAGCGCCTGATTGCAACTGCGCGCGCGGGCGGCGTGCGCATGTTGGGGCCGAACTGCATCGGCTTCACCAACTTCGCCGACGGCGTGGCGCTGACCTTCGAGACCATTGCTCCGGAGGCGATCGCCGGCCGCCCGGCCGTTGGCGTGGTCACGCAAAGTGGTGCGCTCGCGGGAGCACTGCGCATCGCGCTCTCGGCCAAAGGTCTCGGCGTGTCGCACGCCATCTCGACCGGCAACGAGGCCGACCTCACCGCCGAGGACTTCGTTGCGTTCCTGCTCGCTGATCCGCAGACGCGCGCGGTTGCGCTGTTCCTCGAGCAGATCAGGCAGCCGCAGAAATTCCTGTCGCTCGCCGCGCAGGCGCGAGCACTGCGCAAGCCGATCGCGCTCTTGCATCCCGGCAAGAGCGCGCGAGCGCGTGAATCGGCGAGTACGCATACCGGCGCGCTCGCCGGCGATCATGCGGTGATGAGCGCTGTTCTGCGCCACGAGGCGGTGGTGCTGGTCGATTCAATCGATGAGCTGATCGATGCCGCCGAATTCCTGGCACGGGCAGCGCCACCCACGGGCGGCGCCGGCGTGATCACCAATTCGGGCGCCATCAAAGGCTTCACACTCGACTTTGCCGAGTCCATCGGGCTCGACATTCCGGCTCCGTCACCCGAAACACGCGCTGCGTT
>Ga0066905_100000583_pt1 | contig 10600 bp, 8 predicted proteins | sample PanSoiMetaPlot36_FD_67483 | JGI IMG/M metagenome (GOLD analysis project Ga0066905, IMG submission 67483) | Tropical forest soil microbial communities from Panama analyzed to predict greenhouse gas emissions - Panama Soil Plot 36 (version 2) | ecosystem: Environmental > Terrestrial > Soil >... | reverse complement strand
GCTGAGCTGCCGGGCGGCCGCCTCGTCTGGGGTATTCACCGTCACCGTGACCGCCACATCCTTGGTCACGGCGACCGCAGCCGTCATCCAGTCCACCGCCTGGAGCCGGTTGCGGAGCTGGTCGTTGCCCAGTTTCAGGTCGTTGAACCGGCCCTTCACCCAGGCCCGCACGAAGATCGGGGCCGGTGACCTCGCCGTCGCCAACAGGCTTGCGAACTCCCTCGAAATGACCGGCTTGCGGGCCCCGGCCGCGGCCGCGAACGCCCCGGTCAGGTCCTTTTCCGACGGAGCAACGACCAGCTTGGTGTCATCGATGATCGCGGCGTACATCGTCTCCTCCGGCTTGCGGCCGGGCAGTTTGTACGCGGACTTCCCCCCGACCGTGACCGCCTGCACCTTGTCTGGGTGGTCCTTCATGTAGGCGGACACCGACGCCTCGACTTTCTTCGTGTCGAACTTCCCCTCGAACAAAGCGAACGGCTTGTATGACCCAGCCTGGTCCAGGTCGACGCCGACGGTGATCAGGTCGAAGTCCTTGAGCGGGTCGAGGCCGGTGGCCTGGACGGCGTCGGCCGCCGGCTTGCTGGCCCGGAGCGCCTCCTTCATCAGGTCGGCCCCGAGCCTGGCGCCGAGTTCAGACTCGGCCACCCGGCGGGCCTGGATGGTCAGGACGGCGTCCGTCTCGGCCGGCAGGTACGCGGCCGGGTCGGCGGCCTGGGCCGTGAGCGGGAGGGCGAGGAACAGGGCGGGGAGCAGGCGGGGCATGGGTCCTCGGTGGGAAGGCCGGGCGATCCGGATGTCATTCTCGGCAGGCCGTCAATGGAACGCACCCGGAACCGCGAGATGCACAGGAAGGTCGGAACCCGGACAACAAATACCGATTTCGGACGGTCCGGACGGCACTTCCATCCTACTCTGCGCCGCCTTCGCGAGTTTCGCGGCTCCGCGCGTCACTTGTCGAACTGCACGATCGCGGTGAAGAAGCGGTCGAGCAGGCCGAACGTCTCGTTAACCGCCTCGACCGCTTCCGGGTCGGGGTTTTCCCCGGGCACGAGGATCAACTTCTCCACGTCGATCCCGGCCGCGATCTCCTTGGTGTATTCCACCAGCGTCCTCGGGATTGAGGGAATGCGGCCGTTGACGTACAGCCTGGGGAACCTGTCGGCCGGTAACGCGGCCCGGGCCCGGGCCCCGTTGAAATAGAGTTCGAGGTGGGCAAGCAACTCGGCGTCCGGGGCCGCGAAGGCGGGGACGCGCGGGTCGGGCCGCAGCTCTGGGTGGCGGCTCGTCGGCAGGAACCGGGAGCCGTCTTCCAGGAAGTCGAGGAATGGCATCGGCGGCGGCTCGCCCATAACCTCGCGGTGCCAGTCCGGCGGCTGACGGATCATCCCGAACTCGGTCGCGAGCCGGGCCAGGGCCCGGCGCACCGCGAATACGCGATCCGGCGACGGGTGCTCGCCGGCCAGGGCCGCGAGCCGGGCCCGGTGTTCGGCGTCCACGAAGTGGAAGGCCGACGCCTCGCCGCGGGCGGCGGACCCGACGAACCTCTGAACGTGCCCGATTGCCAACAGGGTGAGCGGGTCCAGGCACTCGCGGGTGAGCCCGTGCACCTTGAGCCGGTCGGCGGCGTCGAGCCGGGCGGACGCGGTGCTGACGAGCCAGTTCAGCTCGTCCCGCACGGCCGGCTCGTCACCGCCCAGGCCCGCGACAAAGGCGTCGTACTCCACGCGCTTCGGGTCCGGCTTCGCGTCGTGCGCCGGCCGGTCGCGGAGCATCCACGCGGCCCCGGCCCCGCCGACCATGAAAAGGACGGCCGCGCTGACAATCACCAGGTGCGACGACTTGTTCACGGGACCCCCTTCAGAGGCGCCACCGGCGGGGGCGGCAGTTTCGCGTCCCCCAACGCCGGCAGGTCCGGCTTCGTGAGCACGCCCTGCCACTCGACCGTCACCCTTGTCCCGCTCGAAAGCCCGTCGCCGGCCGAGACCGGGCCGGCCGGGTGGAAGCGCTCGGTCCGCTCGCGAATCCCCTCGGCCAGTTCCTCGACCGGGGACGCGAGGCGAATCGTCTTGACCTCGTACGTCTGGGTCGGCAGGCCCGCGACCGGGAACGTGTCGGTCCAAACGCGGCCCGGCCCGGCCGCGGCCGTGCGGGTGAAGGTGTGAACCGGCTGGCCATCTTTGCCGGCACCGAGCCCGACTTCAATGGTGTGCTCGCGGGCGACGGTCCGCGGGCCCCAGGTGATTGTGACGACCGCCTTGGCCGGCCGGCCGTCCTTGAGCCAGCGGCAATAATCGGCCAGCTTCTGCACCTCAGCCAGCCGGGAGCCCGGCGGCTCGACCAGGGCCAGGTACGCGTCGATGTGCTGCTTGAGTCGGTCGTCGGGGATCGGGTCGGCCGCGACCAGGGTGCGGATCTGCGCGTAGTGGTACTCGTCCTCCGCGTCGCGGACCTCGGACCGCAGCGCCTTTTCCAGATCCGCCGGGGCGGTCGGCCCGAACAGGGCCTTGACCGACGCGGACGCCGCGAACGCGGATAGCCCCTCGTGGGCGTGGGCGAACCGGCGGTCGGCGATCCGGCCGGCGGCCCAGCCCCGGAGCTTCTCGCCAGCCGTCTGGCCGAAGTCGCGCCGCAGGTCGGTGAGCCCGGGCGGCGGCTCGGGCTCCCACGCGGGCAGCTGGTCCTTCCACCCCTGGAGCATGTCGGCGGCGGCCAGGACCTCGCCCCGACCCATGCGGACCTTGTATTCGGCGGCGAACTTGGTCCACTGATCCTCTTTGGAGTCGCCAGCACTGGGTAGAGGCTTTTCAATGACCTTTTCGACGATCTTCTCGACCGGCTTCTCAACGATCTTCTCGACGACCCGGTCAACCGGCTTTTCGACCACCTTTTCGACGATCTTTTCGACCGGCTGTTCGACGACGCGCTCCACGACCTTCGTCGGCCCGACGGCGTATCGGGTCTCGGTGATCCGCTGGTGCCATGTGCGGTCGATCTGGGTCAGGTACACATACTTCGCGACGAGCAGGACAACGACGGCGGCCCACGGGCCCCAGACCCACCACCGGAGCCGGTGGCGCGGGCTCGGGGTGGGCTCGCTCGGCCTGGGCGGCAGCGGGGCGAGCGCTGGGCTGTGGTCCGCGGCCTCCGACACTTGCAACGGGTCGATGAGCCGGGTGGCTGAGGGAAGAGCCGGGGCCGGAGTCAGGTCGATTCGCTCCGGCGGCGTCGGCGGCGGAGCGGTCGGAGCCGGCGGCTCCTTGGCCGGGACGACCACGTCGGGGACCGGGTCGGGCGGAGCCGGCTCCGGAGGCGCGGTTTGCACCCTTGCCGGCTCGGAAGCGGCCGATCGCAAGGACAATTCCACCAAGACCGGGTCCGGGCTGCCGCCCCCCGCATCCATGTCTCCCCCCGCTTCAGGGGGAGACATGGATGCGGGGGGCGGGTTGGGGGTGAGGGGGGTTAGGCTCGCCGAGTCAGAGGGCTCGTCCTCCTGGGCGCGAGCCACACCCCCCTCACCCCCGCCCTCTCCCCCCGAAGCGGGAGGAGAGGGAGCGAAATCGTCGTCGTCCGTCACTGACTTCTCGTCATGATGGTGCTCGAACGGCTCCCCGGCGTCCTCGACGCGTTCCTCGGTCGGCGGTCCGGAATGGAGTTCCGGCAGCTGCTCCCAATAGCGGGATGTCCCGGCCGGCTCGCGCTCCAGCTCCGATTCCGGGTCCGATTCCGGCTCCGGCGCCGAGGTCCGGTCGTCCCTATGATCCGACGGCCCAGGTTCCCGCTCGGGATCCTCCTCGGTCTTGTGCTCGAACGGCACCGGGTCACTCGGGCGGCTCCCCTCGGCCCACGTGCCAAGTCGCGGCAGTACGTCCCAGCCCGGCTCGTGCCATTCCTCCAGCTCGGGGATCTCGACCACCGGCCCGTACCCGGCGACCGACCAGTCCACCGCCGCGACCGCGTCGTTGAGCACCTCCAGCCGCTCGCGGAGCTGCTCGAGGACCTCGTCCTTGTCCTCACCGGACAGGCGGTCCACGTCGATCCCGGCCAGGACCAGGATTTCGGGGGCCGACTCGCCGGTTGCGTCGTCGGTCAGCGTGCGCCGGACGGCCAGGTAGTCGTCGCCCTCGATCTCCTCGACGTCGTCGTCATCGTCGCGCAGCCGGCCGACGTAATAGGCCGCGGTCGTGGCGTCCACCTCCCGGCCGGGCGGGGCGAGGTATCGGGGCCCGTGACCGGCGGCGAACGGGGTCTCGGCGATCAGGACGGGGCTGCGCATGGCGGTCCTTTCTCCACACGCGCACGAGCGGCAGCCAGCCGTTTACCCGGAAACCCCCGACGCGCCAAGGCGGACTTTGGGGGCCGGAGAAGGTGGGCAAGCTGCGGCCCTTGAGTCCGACCCCCGCGCCGCCCATGCTAATGGGACATGAACAAGCGCGCCCAACCTGCCCCCGTCCGCGTCCTACGGGCCGACGATCCAGAGGCCCCCGCGGCGATTGCCGCGATCGCGACCGGCCCGAACTCGCTGATCGTTGCCGGCGACAGCCGGACGGTCCTGCGTCACGTGCCGGACAACTGCGTCCGCTGTTGCGTGACGTCGCCTCCGTACTGGTCGCTACGCGACTACCGCATTCCCGGCCAGATCGGCTTGGAGGCACGGCTGTCGGACTACTTCGCCAGCCTGGTGGCGGTGTTCGAGGAGGTGCGCCGAGTGCTGGCGGTGGACGGGACACTTTGGCTGAACATCGGCGACTCGTACACGTCCGGGGGCCGGACCTGGCGGGCGCCGGACAAAAAGAACCCCGTCCGGGCGATGAAGGTCCGCCCGCCGACCCCGGACGGGCTCAAGCCGAAGGACCTGATCGGCCTGCCGTGGCGGCTGGCGTTCGCTCTTCAGCAGGCCGGTTGGTACCTGCGCGCGGATATCGTCTGGAATAAGCCGAACTGCCAGCCGGAGAGCGTCAAGGACCGGCCGACGCGCTCGCACGAAATGCTGTTCCTGTTCACCAAGAGCGAGCAGTACCACTACGACCCGTCCGCCGTCCGCGGGCCGAACGGGCGCAACATGCGGACCGTCTGGGACATCCCGACGCAGGCGTACCCGGAGGCACACTTCGCGACATTCCCCCCGGCGCTCGTCGAGCCGTGTCTGGTCCTTGGAAGCGAAGTGGGGGATTTAGTGCTCGACCCGTTCCTTGGCTCCGGGACGGTGGCGGAGGTCGCATTGCGGATGGGGCGGCGGTTCCTGGGGGTCGAGTTGAATCCCGAATATGTGGACATCGCGGTTCGGCGGGCGAGCGGCGGCCCGTGAGGGGCCCGATGATGACAGCCATCATCGGGGCCCTCGCGGACCGCCGCTCGCCAAGCGCATCGAGCTACTTCTCCACGTCGAAGAGCCAAACGCCGCCGGTTGCCCCGGCCGCGAGCCACTTGCCGGTCGGGTCGAACACCAGCTTCGTGACAATCCCCTGCGGGCAGAGGAGTACCCGCGGCGGATCGTTCGTCGAGAGGTCGTACAGGTAAACCCGCGGCTGCGGGAAGTCGAGCGGGTCCGGGTCACGGGACCGTTCCCATCCGGGCGGGTACCGTGTGCCAACCAGGGCGAGGCGCTTGCCGTCCGCCGAGAAGACAAACCTCTGGAACGAGTCGCGCGCGTCCTTCCCCCCGAGCGGACGCTCCTTCCACGTCGCGGTGTCGATCAGCCCGGTCTCGCCGGGAAACGTCCCGTATGCCAGCACCTTGCCGTCCGGTGAAAAGGCCATGTCCGTAAAGTGGTCGCCCTTGATCCCCGGTACGCCCACCTCTTTGAACGTCGCGAGGTCCCAGACCTTCAGCTCGCCCGGCGTGGACCGCTTGTCCAGGTGGTAGAGGGTCGCGACCGCGAACCGGCCGTCCCGGGCCAGGTCGAGGAACCCGAGCATCAGCTTCTTCCCATCCAAGAGGACCGTCTCCTTGCCCGACTTCGCGTCCGTGACCGCCAGGCGCACCGTCTGGGCCTGGTAGTCGAGCCGGGCCGCGGCCGTCCACCGGCCGTCCTTGGACTGCCGCTCCTGCCGGTGCCCGTCCGACACCTGACGGGCGGTGCCGGTCGCCAGGTCCCACTCGAAGACCTTGGAGCTGCCCGTGCGCTCCCCCGTCTCTGTGAGCTTCATGAACGACTCGTTAGTCCGCAGCCGCTTGCCGTCGTCGGTCAGTTGGATCGTGGCCACCGCCCCGTTGTCCTCGCGCTTGAGGGGGGGCCTTTCCTCCCCGGTGGTCAGGTCGAAGACGCGAATCTCGCCGGTGTAATTCGGGACCCACACCGTCTTGCTGTCCTTCTCGGTGCGATCGTTCTTGCGGACCTCGACGGCGATATACGCAGTCTTCCAGTCGGCACTGGGGACCGCGTACGAAGCGCTCGACCGGAGCCCACGGGGCCCGGCCACGCGCCTCAACTCCTTGCCCGTCGTGACGTCAAACACCTGGACTATCCCGGACGGATATCCGGCCACGAACACTTTGGCCCCGTCCGGCGAGAACTTGAGGACGCCCACGGACGCCTTGCGGTCGGGGTGGACGAGCGTCTTTCGCAACTCCGGGGCGACCGGTTCCAGGTCGAGCTTGACCTTCGGCTCCTCGACCCGGACCTTGTGGGTCGTGGCGGCGACCTCCCCCTCCTTCCAGGCATCGAACCGGACGACCACGGTGGCGTTCCCGGCCCCTGCACTCGTGGCGGCCCGGACCGGGCCGTGCAGGTTCACGTGTCAACACCGCTCTTTCAGCTCGAAGTGTTCGCGGACCGGCTGATTGGTCCCGCGGGCCGCGTAGGTGACCTCGAGGACCGGATTGGCCTTCTCCGGGATGATGTCCTCGTAGGAGAGCATCGCCAGGGTGCCGTGGCCGAGCCCCGGGCTGCCGACGACGAGGATCGCGTCGGATTCGCGGCCCATTTGGAAGATCGGCCGGTCGGAGTAGAAGGTGACTTCGAGCGGGCCGTCCAGGTGAATGACCGGGGCGTCTTGCGGCGTCCGTCCGGGGACGAGCATCCCGTTGACGTCGAGCGGGCCGACGAGCACGGGCACGCGACCACCCGCGGCCGGGCCCTTCAGCCTGGGGTGTTGCACCTCGAGCCAGACCCTCGCGACCTGGACCTTCGGGTCCGCTTGGAGCCGAGCCTTCGCGTCCGGCATCTCGCGGACCTCGTCGGAGAGGCCTGCCAGGGGGAGCGTGCTCACGATGAGAGCCTTGTGAATCACCCCGCCGACGGTCAGGTCCCCGACCTCGAAACTGCGGCTGTCCAGGTCCGGGTCGGAACCATTGCGGTTCTTCGCCGGGACCGCCTCGCCGGGCTCGGTCAGGTCGCCGTTGCCGTTGCGGTCCACGTACAGGGTGTCGCCGTCGAAGACGACCCAGACGCGGTCCTTGGCCTCCGGCCCGAAGGCCAACAGGAGGTATCGTGGGGCCTTGGTCGCGTAGGTCGGCTCTTTGCCAATGGTCCGCGGGACCTTGGCGAGATCGGCGGCCGGGAGGGCCGCGGCCAGGCCAATCGCGGCGACGGGGGTCAATAGCCAGCGAATCAGCATGACGCTCCTCCCGGTTGGGTTCGCAGCGCGGCAGATCCGGTCGAGTGGGCCCGACTGGTCCCCGTCCATGCCCCGAGTATCGCCGGCCGGGCGGGCGGGGGCAAGCGATGACGCCGCTACTACTCTGTACCGGCTAGCGCCTTTTCGTCGGCGTCGGGAAGGATGTCAGCTGTCGGGGCGGTGAGGTGAGCCACGGCCGAAGGCGTGGCTCGGAGCCGGCCGCGGACGTGAACGGCCGGAGTTGCTTGGCGCGAGCCCGTTCTCGATCTAGAAATCGTGTCGGCTCGCTGGTCGCCAGACCAGCGGGACGGCCCGCCCCGTCGGGTTGGAGGCCCCGGCGAACGCTTTGGTCCCGGCTCACTTTTGAGCCGTCCGCCGAATCCGAGGGGGCAACCATGTTCGTCCGGTACGCGCCACTGGGCGGCGGCTTCGTCGACCAGATCAACCTCGACCAGGTCACTTACGTCCGGGTGTTCGCGCACACCGCCCAGGGCACAACCGTCCGGGCCGGACGCGTCGTGGCCATCCACTTCGTGGGGGCGCACGAGCCACTGACCCTGCTCATGACAGACGCCCAGGCGGAGGAGTTCGAGCGGGTCTTGCGCAACAACAGCACCAACCGGGCCCGAACGTGACACCCTCGCACGGCTAAGTCAGCATCTCCGCTCGCACTATCCCGCGGCCCTGGCTCGCGGGCGATCCGCTGGGTAGCATGGGCCGATGCCCGTCCGCACCCTCCCCTCCCGGATCATCGTGCTCCTGCTCGGGGCTGCTGCACCGCTGGCCGCCACGGACTGGCCCCACTGGCGCGGCCCGACGCGGAACGGCCTGACCGACGAGCCGTCCGGCTGGGCCGATGGGCGGTGGCTCGCGGACAAGCCGGCGTGGACGGCCAATGTCGGCGCCGGGGCCAGCTCCCCGCTCGTCATCGGCGATCGCGTCTACACGCTCGGCCGGTCGGGCAGCCGCGACATGGTCCGGTGTCTGTCGGCCGAGGACGGTAAGGAACTCTGGGCCGTCGGCTACCGCGGGCCGGAGTACGGGCGGTTCCACAACGGCGACGAGGGACTCTATTCCGGCCCGTCGTCCACGCCCGAGTACGACCCCGAGACGAGGCTCCTCTACACGCTCGGCCCGGACGGCGACCTGCGCGCGTGCGACACCGTAGCCAACGGCAAGGAGTTTTGGGCTCTCAACCTGTACGACGCGTACGGGGCGAAGCAGCGTCCGCGACTGACGCGGTCCCCGATCCGCGACTACGGGTACACGTCGAGCCCCGTCGTCCACGGCCGGTGGCTATTGGTTGAGGTCGGTTCGCCTCGCGGGTCACTGGTCGCGTTGGACAAGAAGACCGGCAAGGAGGCCTGGCGGTCCGAGCTGACCGACGAGGCCGGGCACAACGCCGGCCCGGTGGCGATGACGGTCGAGGGCGTGCCGTGCGTCGCCCTCCTGACCCAGCGGCACCTCGCGGTGATCCGCCTGGACGCGGGGAAGGAAGGCAAGACGGTCGCGACCTACCCGTGGGTGACGGACTTCGCGAACAATATCGCCTCCCCGGCGGTCCGCGACCAGTTCGTGCTGGTCACGTCCCAGTACAACCAGAACGCGATCGTCAAGCTGAAGGTGACGCTCACCGGGATCGAAAAGGTCTGGCAGAAACCGTACCCGTCCAAGGTCTGCACCCCGGTTATCCACGGCGGGCACATCTACTACGCCTGGCAGAAGGTGCGGTGCCTCGACTGGGAGACGGGCGAACAGCAATGGGAGGGCGGCTCGTTCAGCGACCCCGGCTCGTGCGTGGTGACGGCCGACGACCGGCTCGTCGTCTACGGCGGGAACGGGAAGCTGGCTCTGGTGGAGACCGCGAAGCGGTCTCCGAAGGCGTACACGGAGCTGGCTGTGAAGGAGCGACTGTTCAAGACGCACGCGTGGCCGCACGTGGTCGTGGCCGGTGGGCGCGTGTACTGCCGGGACCGGGAGGGGAATCTGGCGTGCTTTGATGTCGAAAAGTGAGTGAGGCATACTGAGACCACTGCCGCGCTCGTCGAATGCCTATCGCCCGTACCCCCTCGAAAGGGTGACCCCTCGTCGTCGGCCTCGCAATGCATGTTCGAACAGGTATCGGCTGGGACAGAAGCTGGATGGTCGTCAACCATGGCTCGCAAGGGAGGATAATCGGCATTTCGACTCGACATAAGTGATTCTATCCATTTCAGTTACATCTGTCCTGGTCGCTTGAACACCGTTCGGTTCCATGTCTTCCAAGTTCATTCCATATAGAAACGACGGCGTCAGCTGCGCGCCCACACGGATTGCGGGGATTCTCCAGGAAGGACCGACGGCCCAGGATGCCGCCCCGCCGGAACCTTTTTCAGGAGGGATTAGGTATGCGCGTGCGATTGTTGTTCGCTCTGACTTTGGTGGCGGTGTTCCCCGTCGTGGTCAACGCCCAGGCCACCGACTGCTCCAGCGGCCCCGCCAACACACCGACCTACATGTCGGGGACGGTGATCGGCGGGCCGATGTTCGCCGCCACTCCGATGTACGGCGGTCCGACCTACTCCGTGGTCGAACGGTCGGGCCCGCTCGGATTCTTCCGCTGGCGAACCGTCGAGCCGACCGCGACCGTCATGCCGGCGCCGATCATGACCGCGCCGACGACGTCTAACGTCATGCCCGCCTCGGCAACGACGATCACCACGGGAACCGGGACGACATCGGACGGGGTGATCACCGGCGGCTACGTCATGCCGGCGACGGGGACCACGACCGTCATGCCCGCGACGTACACCACGTACGAACGGATGGGTCCCTTCGGCCGGCGGTATTACACGACCCCGATGATGGAAGGGACGACATACTACACAGCCCCCGGTTCCGTAATGCCGGCGAACTACGTCGTCCCGGCGGTGACGCCGACGTACTACTACCCGCAATACAACACGGGCCGCTACTACGGCTTCGGCGGGTTCGGGTTCTGGATGCGGTGATTGGTTCTGGAACGCAACGCGGGCCGGGGCGGCCCACCGCCCCGGCCCGGC
>Ga0066905_100000582_pt1 | contig 10609 bp, 9 predicted proteins | sample PanSoiMetaPlot36_FD_67483 | JGI IMG/M metagenome (GOLD analysis project Ga0066905, IMG submission 67483) | Tropical forest soil microbial communities from Panama analyzed to predict greenhouse gas emissions - Panama Soil Plot 36 (version 2) | ecosystem: Environmental > Terrestrial > Soil >... | reverse complement strand
CTGGACCCGCCGGTTGCGCCCGGCGCCCAGCACCCGGCCGTCGGCCACGAGCACGGCCCCGATCGGGATGCCGCCCTCGGCCCGGCCGATCCGCGCCTGCTCGACCGCCAGGGCCAGCCAGCGCTCGTCGTCGTCCACGGTGGCCACCCTAGGGCGGCGCCGCGCGCACGATCCGGGCCGGAACGGCGCCTACGGCCCAGCGTACATATCTTTTATATGAAGGCGTCCGGGGCGGTATGATGGCTCGGTCGATCCACGCTTCGAGGGGGCCATGATGTCGCTGGTCATCGATGCCGACGGGCACGTCGAGGAGAACCTGGCCGAGCTCGTGGGCGCGATCCCGGCGGCCATGCAGCCCCACGCCATGCGGTTCGTGTCCGTCACCGGCGGCCACGTCACCTACCAGATCGAGGGGCGGCTCTGGCGGTCGAAGTACCCGTACCCGGGCGGCCTGCAGAACCACGTCTCGGCCGGGGGCGAGCGTCGCGAGGGCGGCCGCGATCCCAAGGTTCGGCTGCAGGTGCTCGAGGACGAGGGCATCGACGCCGCCGTGCTCTACCCCAGCGTCGGGATGATGTTCGGCCTCCTCGAGAACCCCGACATCGCCGCTGCGCTGTGCGCGGCCTACAACGACTGGCTCGCCGGCTACTGCTCCACCGATCCCGTGCGCCTTGTCGGCGTGGCGCTGCTGCCGCAGCAGGACCCCGGCCTGGCCGCCGCCGAGCTGGAACGGGCCGTCGAGGGGCACGGCTTCGTGGGCGGCGTCATCCGGCCCAACAAGGTCGGGGGCCGCACCGTCGACCATCCCGACTTCGACCGGCTCTGGGAGACCGCGCAGCGGCTCGACGTCCCCGTCGGGCTCCACGAGGCCTACCTGTCGGGCATCGACACGGTCGGCGTCGACCGCATGCCGAGTTACGCCGGCTGCCACGTGATCAGCCACGTCTTCGAGCAGATGACGGGCATGCTGGTCACGACCCTGTCCGGCGTCTTCCAGCGGTTCCCCGCCCTGCGGATCGGCTTCCTGGAGGCCGGCTGCGGCTGGGCGCCGACGTGGGTCGACCGCATCGAGGAGCACTTCGAGCTCGCACCCGAGGACTTCCACGGCGGCGACCCCAAGGGGACGATCAACACGCGGTCGTGGCTCACGTTCGAAGTCGAGGAGCCCGGCCTGGAGGCGGCCCTCGGGCTGGGCTGGGACGACAACGTGATGTTCGCGTCCGACTACCCGCACCACGACGCCGTGTACCCGGGGGCGGTGAAGCACGTCCGGGAGCGGGGGCTGGCCGGGGACCTCGAGCGCAAGATCCTCGGCGAGAACGCACTGCGCTTCTACGGCCCGCGGCTCCAGAACATCCTCGACCGGAGGTGAGGTGAGCGACATGACCACAGTCGAGACCGGCAAGCCCACGCCGATGAAGGCCATGAAGGTCACCAAGGCGATCGCCCCGGCGCTGCCCGAGCTGACGCCGGCCCAGGAGCTCGCCCTGCTGGCGCGCTGCCTGTTCTCGGAGGGCTACGACGACCACCTCGCCGGGCACATCACCTACAAGCAGCCCGACGGCACGTTCCTGGTCAACCCGTTCGGTCTGACATGGGACGAGCTCCGGGCGAGCGACGTGATGCGGATGGACGCCGACGGCAAGGAGCTCGACGGGCCGTGGACGATCACGCCGGCGATCACCCTGCACGTCGAGCTGCACAAGGCCCGCCACGACGTCGGCGTGGCGATCCACAACCACTCCCGCTGGGGCACGATCTGGGCGGACATCGGGCGCGCCCCCGAGATCTACGACCAGACCAGCGCGCTGTACCACGGCGAGGTCGCGGTGTACGACGAGTACTGGGGCGCCGTCGACGACCGCCGCAACGCCCAGGCGGCGGTGAAGGCGATGGGCGACGCCAACGTCGGGCTCCTGGCCAACCACGGCGTCCTGGTCCTGGCAAAGGACGTGGAGCAGGCCTACCTGCGGGGCATGTCGTTCGAGTGGCGCTGCCGCCAGGCCTGGCACATCGCCGCCGCCGGCGGCGGCACGCCGATGAACCGCGACGCCGCCCGCAGCTACGGCGACTTCTTCAACACGCACCAGTTCACGGGCCTGTTCGAGTCGATGGCGCGGCGCGAGCTGCGCCGGGATCCCACGATCCTGGACTGACCGACCGACTGGAGGGACTGCGCATGGACGCGAACGGCAGGGTCGCGCTGGTGACCGGGGGCGGGCGGGGGATCGGCCGGGCGATCTCGACGGGCCTGGCCGAGGACGGCTTCGACGTCGCCGTGAACTACCGCCGCGACAAGGACGCCGCCGACGAGACGGTGGCGGAGATCGCCCGGCTGGGCCGCCGCGCCGAGTCGTTCCAGGCGTCGGTCGACTCACTCGAGGAGACCCAGGCGATGGTGGACGCGGTCGTCGCCGGCTTCGGACGGCTCGACGCCGTCGTCCACAACGCCGGCGTGACCAACCGCGGCCGGACCATCGCCGACACCGAGTTGGCCGACCTCGAGCGGGTGATGGGCATCCACGCGTTCGGTGCCCACCACGTCTGCCAGCTCGCCGTGCCGCACCTGCGCTCGCAGCCGCGGGGCGACGTCGTGCTCATCTCCAGCCAGTCGACGCAGAGCTTCGACCCCAACTCCGCGCCGTACACGATGGCGAAGGCGGGCCTCGAGGCGCTGGCCTACACGCTGGCCCGCGAGGAGGCCCGCAACGGCATCCGCGTGAACGTCGTCGCCGGCGGCCTGGTCAACACCGAGATGGGGCGCCGCGTGGCCAAGGGCGCCCTCGGTGTCGACGACATCCACGACCTCGACCGGAACGTGCCGCTGGGGCGGGTGTGCGAGCCCGAGGACATCGCCGCGGTCGTGCGATTCCTGGTCTCGGACCGGTGCACGCTGGTGACCGGCCAGCGGATCGCAGTCGACGGCGGCGGCTTCGGCCGCTGAGTGCCGAGCGGATGGGCCCCGCCTGCTTCCTAGGGAGGAACATGTCACTCGTGAACGAGATCCAGGCTGCCTCGCCGTTGGCCGTGTCGTCGTATCGCTACCCCGCCGGATGGTTCGTGGTGGCGTGGTCGTCGGACGTGGCGCCCGGCGACGTCAGGCGGCTCCACTACTTCGGCCGGGAGCTGGTCTGCTTCCGGACCGAGGGTGGCGAGGTCTCCGTGCTGGACGCCTACTGCCAGCACCTCGGTGGGCACCTGGGCGTCGGCGGGCACGTCGAGGGCGACGACATCGTCTGCCCCTGGCACGGCTGGCACTGGCGCGGCGACGGCTCCAACGCCCTGATCCCCTACTCCAAGGAGCGCTGCAAGCAGAACGTCCGCATCCAGTCGTTCCCCGTCAGGGAGTGGTGCGGGATGGTGCTGATGTGGTTCGACCGCGACGGCGGCGAGCCGACGTGGGACCCGCCCGACGTGCCCGAGCTGGAGACCGGCGACTACTACCCGCTGCACCCCCACTCGCGGATGCTGAACCGGGTCAAGGTCCACCCGCAGATGATCGTCGAGAACGCCGCCGACCCCTACCACATCCAGCCGGTGCACCACGGCGACCGCCCCGCCCAGACCACCTCGTTCGAGCTGCACGAGCACCACCTCCACGCCACCGTCGACGTCAACTACGGGGGCGCCCACGAGGCGACCTGGCTCACGCCCGACGGCCCCGTCGACGGCACCGTCGTCTACGACACGTTCGGGCTGAGCATCGGGTTCGTGCGGTTCCCGGCCGAGGTCCTCGCCTCCGTCCAGATCACCGGCCACACGCCGGTCGACGAGGACTACACCGACTACTTCTTCACGATGGCCTGCATCCGGGAGCCGGGCGACACGGGGGACGAGCCCAGCGGCCGAGCTGCAAAGTGGATCCAGCTCCAGCAGGAGATCATCAAGCAGGACTTCTTCACCTGGGAGAACATGAAGTACCTGCCCAAGCCGAACTTCGCGGTCGAGGAGGCCAGGGACTATGCGGCGCTGCGCCGCTGGGCCCAGCGCTTCTACCCGGCCGACACGCTCCCGTCCGACGGGGCGCCCGCCGGTGCCCAAACCGAGGACGGTTCGTGATGGGTGGCGCCTGGGCCGTGGGGGAGCGCCTGACCATCCCGTCGGCCCTGGACGAGCAGGCGCAGAAGCGGCCCGACCAGCCCTTCCTGTACATCCTCGACGAGCCGGTTACCTACGCGGAGATGCACGCCCGCGCGGTGTCGAGCGCCAACACGCTGGCCGCCTTCGGCATCGAGCCCGGCGATCGCGTCGCCATCTACATGGGCACGTCGGCCGACTGGATCGACGCGTGGTTCGGCGCCGCCTACCTCGGCGCCGTGGCGGTGCCGGTCAACACCGCCTACCGCGGGGACTTCCTCGCCAACCAGCTGCGCGACAGCCAGACCAAGGCCATCGCCGTCGACGCCTCTCTGGCGGAGCGGCTGCTGGCCGTGGCGGCCGAGGTTCCGAGCCTCCGGACGATGTTCGTGCGCCCCGACGACGACGGCGCGGGCACCGGCGGCGACCCGCCCGCCGCCCCCGCGGGCATCGACGTGCACCCGATCGGTCGGCTGCGCGAGGGCGACACCGGCCAGGTGGCCGGCGGCGCCGCCCCCGCCTGGAACCGGCCCGGCGCCATCTTCTACACGTCGGGCACCACCGGTCGGTCGAAGGGTGCGCTGGTCACCCAGCACTACCTGCTGTCCGCGGCGCAGACCATGGTCGAGTGCTGGCGGCTGCAGCCGGGCGAGACCGTCTACGGCCCGCTGCCGCTGTTCCACCTGAGCGCGATCGGCACGGTCCTCGGACCCATGCTGGCCGGCGGCACCGGCGTGCTGGAGAAGGTGTTCAGCGTCACCAACACCTGGGACCAGGTGCGCCGCTACGACGCCGCCGGCATCGCGCTCGCCGGTGCGCTGGTGGTGATGCTGTGGAACCTGCCCCCGGACGAGGGCGACCGGGACCTGCCCATCCGCTTCATGTCCGCGGCGCCGGTGCCCAAGGAGATCTACCACGAGATCGAGGAGCGCTACGACTGCCGGATCGTCACCGTCTACGGCACCACCGAGGCGTTCCCCCTCGCGTACGCGGGCGTCGCCGTCGACAACCCGCCGGGCGCGTCCGGCCGGGCCAACCCCGACTTCGAGGTCAAGATCTTCGACGACGAGGACAACGAGGTCCCGAGCGGGACCGCGGGCGAGATCGTGTGCCGGCCGCGGCGGCCCCACACGATGTTCGAGGGCTACGACGGCCGGCCCGAGGCCACGCTCGAGCAGATGGGCAACCTGTGGTTCCACACCGGCGACCTCGGGCGGTTCGACGACGACGGCAACTTCACCTACGTCGACCGCAAGAAGGACGCCATGCGGCGCCGCGGCGAGAACATCTCGTCGTTCGAGGTGGAGCAGGCGCTGCTGCGGCACCCCGCCGTGGCCGAGATCGCCGCCATCGGCGTGCCCAGCGAGCTCGGCGAGGACGACGTGATGGTGTGCGTCGTGGCCAAGCCGGGCGACGCCCTGGAGATCGTGCCGTTCATGGACTTCTGCCGGGACCGGCTGCCGTACTTCGCCGTTCCCCGGTACGTGGAGGTCTGCGCCGAACTGCCCAAGAACGCGGTCGGGCGGGTGCTCAAGCACGAGCTGCGGGCGCGGGGCGTCACGGATGCCACCTGGGATCGTGAGCGGGCCGGCTACATCATCCGACCCTGAGGCGCCCCTCGCGGGGCTGCGCGTCGTCGAGCTCGGCGGGCGCGTCGCCGCTGCCTACTGCGGGAAGCTGCTGGTCGACGCCGGCGCCGACGTGGTCAAGGTCGATCAGCCGGGTGGCGACCCGCTGCGGGGCCGGAGCGCCAGCGGCGCGTCGCTGGACGGCGACGGTCCGCTGTTCCGGTACCTGAGCGCCGGCAAGGCGCACGGGGGCGACCCGGACGAGCTGGTGGCCGCCGCCGACGTCGTCGTGCTGGCGGCGAGCCCCGCGGGCGCCGCCCGCCTGGGCGTGGACGTCGCTGCCGTGCGCGCCGCCAACCCCGTGGCGGTGCTGGTGACCATCTCCGACTTCGGCTGGACCGGCCCCTGGGCCGAGCGACCGGCGACCGAGTTCACGCTCCAGGCGTGGTGCGGCGCCACCGGGTTCCGGGGCGTCCCGGAGCGACCGCCGGTGTCGGTCGGGGGCGGCGTGGGGGAGTACCTCGGGGGCGTTTGCGCCGCCGCCGGGGCGCTGGCGGCGCAGCGGCGGGCGGCGGCCAGCGGCGCCGGCGACCACGTGGACGTGTCGCTGCTCGAGTGCATGACCCTGGCGATGCAGGCCTTCGAGTGGCTGCACGTCCGCCTCATGGACCTCCCGTCGTTCGCCCGCTCGATCGAGGTGCCCTCCATCGAGCCGGCCAAGGACGGCTGGGTGGGCACCTCGATGGTGACCGGGCAGCAGTGGCTCGACTTCGCGTCGATGGTGGGGCAACCGAGGCTGGCCGAGGACAGCGAGCTGCGGTTCCAGCTGGGACGGTGGCCGCGCCGGCGCGAGGTCTACGAGCTGATCCATCCGTGGTTCGCCGAGCGCACGGTGCAGGAGATCGTCGAGACCGCCAGCCTGTACCGGATCCCGATGGCGCCCCTGGGCAACGGCGCGTCGATCGCCGACATGGACCACTTCGTCGAGCGGGGCGTGTTCGTGCGCAACCCGGCCGGGTTCCGCCAGCCCCGGCCGCCATGGCGGTTGTCGGCCCGGTCCGTCGCCGGGGATCGGCCGCCGCGGCATGCGCCGGCGCCGCCGGATCGGGCGCCGGGGCCGCACGGGCGGCCGCTGCCGCTCGACGGGATCCGGATCGTGGACCTGACCGCGTTCTGGGCCGGACCGTCGGCCACCCACTTCCTCGCCGCCCTGGGGGCCGACGTGGTGAAGGTCGAGTCCGTCCAGCGTCCGGACGGCATCCGCTTCGCCGCCGGGCCGCCCGAGGGCACCCAGCGCTGGTGGGAGTACAGCTGGCTGTTCCACGGCGTGAACGTGGGCAAGCGGTCGATCACCCTCGACCTGGGACGGCCGGAGGGCGTCGAGCTGGCCAAGCGGCTCGTCGCCGGCGCGGACGCCGTCATCGAGAACTTCTCGCCCCGCGTCATGGAGGCGTTCGGCCTCGGCGACGACGTCCTGGCCGAGGTGAACCCCCGGGCCGTGGTCGTGCGCATGCCGGCGTTCGGCCTCGACGGCCCGTGGCGGGACCGGGTCGGCTTCGCCCCCACGATGGAGCAGCTGTCGGGCATGGCCTGGCTGACCGGCTACCCCGACGGCGCACCCACGGCGCCCCGCGGCGCGTGCGACCCGCTGGCGGGGATCCATGCCGCCTTCGCGCTCGTCGCCGCGCTCGCCCGGCGCGACCGCACCGGCGAGGGGGGGCTGCTCGAGGTGCCGATGATCGAGGTCGCCCTCAACGTCACCGCCGAGCAGGTCATCGAGCACGACGTCCACGGCGTTGTGCTCGAACGCGCCGGCAACCGCGGGCCCGGGGCGGCGCCCCAGAACGTCTACGCCTGCCGGGGCGAGGAGCAGTGGATTGCGCTCGCCGTCGCCGGCGACGAGCAGTGGGCGGCGCTCCGGCGGGCGCTGGGGGATCCGGCCTGGGCGTCGGACCCGTCGCTGGCGAGCCACCCGGGACGGCGCGCCGCCCACGACCTGCTCGACCGGGAGCTGTCGGAGTGGTTCGCGGGTCGCGATCGCGACGACGTGGTGGAGCAGCTGGCGGCCGCGGGCGTGCCGTCGGCCGCCGTCGTGCTGCCGCCCGATGTGGTCTGCAACGTGCAGCTGCGGGCGCGCGGCTTCTTCGAGACCCTCGACCATCCCGTCACCGGGCCCACGGAGTACGCCGGCCTGCCCTTCGCGCCGCTGCGCGGCGTCGACGGCTGGTGCCGCCGGCCCGCGCCCACCCTCGGGCAGCACAACGACGAGGTCCTGGGCGGCGAGCTGGGCCTCGGTGCCGGCGAGCTCGAGCGCCTGCGAGCGTCCCGGGTGATCGGCGACCGGCCCGCGGGCCTGTAGGGGGACGGATGCGGGAGCTCGGGTTCGACGGCCGGGTGGCGATCGTGACGGGCGCCGGCGTACGCGGGATCCGAGGCAATCGGTTCCGCCACGGCAAGCCCGAGGCGATCAGTTCCGAATGCGGAACCCATCGCCTCATCCGTGGATCCCGGGAACCTATCGCCTCGTGCCCCGGGGGTTGCGCGGACCGGCCCTTGGCGACCGGTGACGCCGGGCCGCTACCCCCGGTAGGCGTCGGGGCCGCGACCCGGTGAGGGCGCCAGGTGCGACCGCAGCCCCGTGATGTTGACCCGGTGGTCGCCGTCGGTGGCGAGCACGTACCGCTGGGACTCGTCCAGGTGCTTGCGGGCGCTGCGGTGCGCGAGCTCGCGGTTGCCGGCGTCGATGGCGTCGGTCAGGCGGGCGTGGGCCCGCAGCACCAGCTTGCGCAGCTTGACCTCGGGGTACTGGCCCTCGGCGTCGATGGTCTCGGCCCACTGCGACTCGAGCGACGACCACAGGGTCTCGAGCGTGCCGACCAGCAGGATCATCGTCGTGTTGCCGCACGACTCCACCATCTCGTCGTGGAACTGCCGCGCGAGCCGCGTGAACTCGGGGCCGTCGTCGAGATGGGCCTCGGCCTGGTCGTTCAGCTCCCGCAGCCGGGGCACGACCGCCTTGGCGCGGTCCTCGCGGCCGGCGCACAGCGCCGCGCAGTCGGGCTCGAGGATGCGGAGGGCCTCGGCGAGGTCGGCCAGGTCGACGTGGCGCGACTGCATCACCAGGCCGAGCATGTAGGCGGCGTTGCCGGCCTTGGGCGCGTGCACCTCGGCGCCGCCGATGTTGCCCCTCCGGACGCTGATGAGCCCCTCGGTCTCGAGGATGCGCATCGCCTCGCGGATGGAGGGACGAGACACCCGGAACTCGTCGAGCAGGTCGTCCTGCTTCGGGAGCAGGTCGCCGTCCGCCAGCTCGCCGTCGACGATCCGTGCCCGAAGGATGTCGGCCACCATCTCGGCCACCCGCGGCTGGCTCAGCTGCCGCGTGCGCCCCTGGAACCGGCCGGACATCACCATCTGGGCCTCGTCATCGTCTGAAAGGTTTCCACATCGGGTCACGAGCCCGGCGAATCCGAACCAGTGGACCTCGGCGGGAGTCGTCGTGGCGGCTCGCCGGGCTCGGCGGCGGTTGACCTATTGCCCTTACGATTTGTATCTTATGAATGTTACATAGTTAGACGCGGCAGATACAGGTCATCAGACCGTGGCAGGAGGGGTGCCGTGAAGGCTGTGAGGGAGGCGCGCTTGGGGCGCCTGGGGATCTTCTTGCTCGTGATCGTGGCGCTCGTCGCGGCCGCCTGCGGCGACGACGACGACGGCGACACTGCGTCGGGGGGTGGCTCGGAGTCGGACTCAGCCGGGGGCGGCGGTGCCGACTGTGATTCGCCCGGTGTCAGCGCCGACGAGATCAAGATCGGGCAGCTGTCGTCGCTCACCACACCGGCGGCCGCGTTCTACGGCCTCCACCAGGCGGGCTTCAAGGCGCGCATCGACAAGCTCAACGCAGACGGTGGCATCGGCGGGCGCGAGATCGTGATCGAGACCGCCGACGACGCCGCCGACATCAACCGGGCCACGGCCGCGGCGCGCGAACTGGTCGAGCAGCAGGACGTCTTCGCCGTGATGGCCGCGTCGTCGGTCATCGCCGGGCCGGCGCCGTACCTGAACGACGAGGGCGTCCCGGTCGTCGGCTACAACGTGAACCCCGAGTGGGGCATGTTCGACAACATGTTCGGCTACAGCGGGAGCAACTCCCCCGAGCCCGCCGCGACCACCACCGGCGGCGAGTTCCTGAAGGACCAGGGCGTGGAGAAGCTGGCCATCCTCGGCTACGCACAGACCTCGGCCCAGGCTGCGGCCGAGGGGATGCAGGCGTCGTTCGAGGCGGCCGGCGGCGAGGTCGTCTTCAACCGCACCGACGCCCCCTACGCCAACACGGAGTGGACCGCCGAGGCCGAGGAGGTCGCAGCCAGCGGCGCCGACGGGCTCTACCTCCCGATCATCACCCAGAACGCCCTGGCGGCCGCCTCGGCCGTGCGCCAGGCGGGCGGGGACATGAAGGTGATCCTGTTCCCGGCCGGGTACAGCCCGACGACGCTCGAGCAGGCGGGCGACGCCGCCGAGGGCGTGTACTTCTCGACCGACCTGGTGCCGTTCGAGCAGCCGCAGCCGGCCCACCAGGAGCTGCTCGACGCGCTCGAGCAGTACAGCCCCGACACCCCGCCCGCCCAGGAGGTGGAGCAGGGTTGGGCCATCGGCGACCTGCTGATCCGCGGCATCCAGGAGGCCGGGGAGGACTGCCCGACCCGCGAGGCGTTCATCGAGAACCTGCGCCAGGTGACGGACTTCGACGCCGACGGCCTGCTCAACCCGGCGGTCGACTTCGAGGCCAGCTTCGGTCAGCCCTACGGGCTGTGCTTCCACTACGTCAAGGTGGAGGGCGGCGAGTTCGTGCCCGTCACCGACGGTGAGGCCTTCTGCGGCGAAGTCATCGACTAGTGGGCCCTCGCGGAAGTCATCGTGGCGTCTCGCCGGCCAGATTCGCCGCTGGACGTCGTCCTCGTCGT
>Ga0066905_100000580_pt1 | contig 10612 bp, 10 predicted proteins | sample PanSoiMetaPlot36_FD_67483 | JGI IMG/M metagenome (GOLD analysis project Ga0066905, IMG submission 67483) | Tropical forest soil microbial communities from Panama analyzed to predict greenhouse gas emissions - Panama Soil Plot 36 (version 2) | ecosystem: Environmental > Terrestrial > Soil >... | reverse complement strand
AACGGCGCCGGCAAAACGACGCTGTTGCAAATCGCGTCCGCGCACCTCTATCCGACTCGCGGTATGGCCGGCATCCTCGGCGAGGTGCTCGGCGCGACCGATGTCTTCGAGCTGCGGCCCAGAATCGGGCTGGCAAGCGCCGCGTTCGCCGATCGGGTCCCCTCGGACGAGCGCGTCGTCGATGTCGTACGGACCGCCTCGTACGCCGTTGTCGGCCGGTGGCGGGAGGTGTACGACCGCCTGGACGATAACCGCGCGCTTGGACTGCTCCGTCAGCTCGGCATGGACGGGTTCGCGGAGCGAACCTTCGGCACGCTGTCAGAGGGCGAGCGCAAGCGCGTGCAGATCGCGCGCGCCCTGATGACAGACCCCGAACTGTTGCTGCTCGACGAACCCGCCGCCGGGCTGGATCTCGGCGGGCGCGAAGATCTCGTCACGCAGCTTGGCCTGCTCGCCTCCGACCCCTACGCACCGGCTGTGGTTCTCGTTACCCACCATGTGGAGGAGATCCCGCCCGGATTCACCCACGTACTGATGCTGCGCGGGGGACGCCCGATCGCCGCCGGCCCGCTCGAGGAGACACTCACCGCGCCGAACCTGTCCGCGACGTTCGGGCTGCCACTCGTGCTCGATCGCAAGGGCCACCGCTGGGCCGCCCGCGGGGCCACCGAAGCCGGCGCCGAAGCGACCGCAGGAGCCGCTGCTGAGGCGGCCGCGGACGACCTGGCTCGGTACGGGTAATGACCCGTCCGCGGCCTGTCACGGCATGGCGTGAACCCTCTCGTGTGGCGGGTCACGGAACCGTACGATCATCTATGTGGATGCCTGGGTTTGGTGGGTCATTGGGGCGGTCGTGCTCATCGTCGCGGAGATGCTCAGCCTGACGCTGATCCTCGCCATGCTCGCGGCTGGCGCCGCTGCCGCCGCCGTCGCCGGGTTGCTAGGTGTCAATGTCCTCGGACAAGTTCTGATCTTCGCGGGGGTGTCCTTGGCAGGCCTTGTCGTTGTACGCCCGGTGGCAAAGCGGCATCTCTATCCGTCGCCGTCGATCAGGACCGGTGTCGACGCACTCGTCGGATCGAAGGCCTTGGTACTCGAACAGGTCGACGCGCATCGCGGACGGATCAAGCTCGCTGGCGAGGTGTGGTCGGCCCGGACCTACGACGGCGAGTCCGTGATTGAACCGGGCCAGACAGTGGACGTAATAAAGATCGACGGTGCGACAGCGCTCGTCATCTGAGGCCGCCGGTCTCAGAATGTGATCGGGCTTCGGACAAGGAGTCTTTGGTGATCGCGTACATCTTCCTCGGCGTCGTATTGCTCTTCGTGCTGGTGACGCTGGTACGGGCGGTCCGTATCGTGCCGCAGGCACACGCGGGGATCGTGGAACGGCTCGGGCGTTACCAGCGCACTCTGAACGCCGGGCTGAGCCTGCTGGTTCCGTTTATCGATCGCCTCAAGCCACTCATCGATCTGCGGGAACAGGTCGTGTCCTTCCCCCCACAGCCGGTCATCACCCAGGACAACCTGGTTGTCTCGATCGATACCGTCATCTACTTCCAGGTCACGGACCCGAAGGCGGCGACATACGAGATCGCCAACTACATCCAAGGTGTTGAGCAGCTCACCGTCACGACGCTGCGTAACGTCGCCGGCGCTATGGATCTGGAGAAGACACTGACCTCCCGCGAGGAAATCAACGCGGCCCTCCGCGGCGTACTCGATGAGGCCACCGGAAAGTGGGGCATTCGGGTCAACCGGGTCGAGCTTAAGGCGATCGACCCGCCAATGACGATCAAGGATGCGATGGAGAAGCAGATGCGCGCCGACCGTGACAAGCGCGCCGCGATTCTCACCGCCGAAGGCGTGAAGCAGTCCCAGATCCTGACCGCTGAAGGTGATCGGCAGGCGGCTATCCTGCGCGCCGAGGGCGACGCTAGGGCACAGGTTCTTCGAGCCGAGGGCGAGGCGAACGCGATCCAGCAGGTCTTCGGTGCCATCCACACCGGCAATCCGGATCAGAAGCTGCTCGCCTATCAATACCTGCAAATGCTTCCTGAGATCGCCAGGGGCGACTCGAACAAGGTCTGGATCGTCCCCAGTGAGCTGGGCGAGGCGCTCAAGGGCCTCGGGAGCGTGCTTCCCAAGGTGACTGGTGCCGAGCCCAATGGTCAGGCACCTACGCCCGAGAACCCGTCGGCTCCCTAAGACGGCGGTCGGCTCCGGGGCCGCGTCCCGAGGAGCGGTTTCGGGCGGCACCGGAGGACCTTGTCGCCGTTTCGATCGTGTACGGGCAGGATGGGACGATCGCAGGAATGGTACGGACGAGAGGGGTATCGCATGGCCACCACCCGCACCGCCAACGCCCACTGGGAGGGGTCGCTCCTCGAAGGAGGCGGCAAGGTTTCGCTCGACTCGTCGGGACTTGCGACGTTCGAGGTCACCTGGGCGTCGCGGGCTGAAACGCCGAACGGCCGCACCAGTCCTGAGGAACTCATTGCGGCTGCGCACTCCTCGTGCTATTCCATGGCGCTCGCCCATGCGCTCGCGCAGGCCGGCACGCCGCCGACGTCGATCGACACCAGGGCAGACGTCACCTTCCAGCCTGGAGAGGGCATTACCGGCATCCACCTCACGGTTCGCGGCTCAGTGCCGGGCATCTCGGCCGAAGACTTCGCGACCGCGGCCGAGGGCGCGAAGACCGGGTGTCCAGTGAGCCAGGCGCTGACAGGCACGACTATCACGCTCGACGCCGCTCTTATCTGATCCCAGGGGAGTGCTGCTATCGGCGCAGGTCTCGCCGTGCGGCGCAGCCAGCTTTAGTGGATCAGTCGCGTTGGTAGAGGAAGTCCAGCCCGGCTATCACCCAATCGGGCCGGACCGCCGACAGAAACGTCAACGCGAGGACCAACAGGTCCACCGGTACCAGGATCTGTAATGCCCGCTTCGTACTCATCCCGCCTCCGCGCGTGGCTGACGAGTCTCCTCCAGCGACGAAGCACCGTCCGCGGGCTATGCGCAATCGAAACGAGACCGTGGACAGGCCACACTGGATTGCTCGAGCGCGGTCAAGTGGGTACGGTCCGCTAGCCCGTACTCGCCTACCGACGCAGCGGAGGTCCCCGCCGATGACCCGGCTCGCCGACACGATCGCCACCATCCATCCGCTCGATCGCGCGGTCCAGGCCGCCGCTGCCGAGCGGCAGTCCCGTCTGACCAAGCCGCCCGGCTCCCTGGGCGTGCTCGAGGCTCTGGCCGCTCAGCTTGCCGGCCTGGCCAGGGCCTGCCCGCCGCCTATCCCCGAGCCGGCGGTCGTCGCGATCTTCGCCGGCGACCACGGGGTTCACGCCCAAGGCGTGACGCCCTGGCCACAGGAGGTCACGGCTCAAATGGTGGCGAACTTCGTCACGGGCGGGGCCGTCGTCAATGCGTTCGCGCGGCAGACGGGTGCCAGCGTATACGTCATCGATGTCGGCGTTGCCGGGATGCTGCCAGCGGACGCCGGCGCGGGGTTGCTCAGCAGGAAGATTCGCCCGGGAACCGTCGATATGACCGTCGGCGCTGCGATGACCCGACCGGAGGCTGAGGCCGCGATCGAGACCGGGATCGAGGTGGCCGCCGAGCTGGCCGCAGCCGGTTACCGCTGTCTGCTCACGGGTGACATGGGTATCGCGAATACAACCGCGTCCGCCGCGCTGATCTCCGCGTTCACCCGGCGGGAGCCGGCGGCCGTCACCGGCCGAGGAACAGGCATCGACGATGTGACCTACGGCCGAAAGGTGGAGGTGGTCCGGCGCGCTCTAGCCGTCCACAAGCCAGATCCGGCAGACCCGGTCGGCACTCTCGCTGCGGTGGGCGGTCTCGAGCACGCGGCACTGGCCGGGTTCCTCCTCGGCGCTGCCGCCGCCAGGATCCCCGTCATCCTCGACGGTGTGACGGCAGGTTCGGCCGCGCTTGTCGCTGCTGGACTGTCCGCCGACGTGCTCGCCGCCTGCGTCGCGGGCCACCGGTCGGCCGAGCCCGGCCATGCGATCGCCTTGAAGCATCTTGGCCTGAACCCCCTGATCGAGCTCGAACTGCGGTTGGGCGAGGGTACCGGTGCTCTGCTTGCGTTGCCGATCGTCCAGAGCGCTGTTCGTGTCCTGCACGATGTCGCCACCTTCGACGCTGCTGGTGTCACCGAAAAGGCGTGAGCTGCGCATGCGGACGGGCAAGGGCGACGATCGGCGTACGGATGCGACGGTCTATCCCGTGGGACTCCGCCTAGCTGGCCGCTTGGTCGTCGTCGTGGGCGGAGGCACGGTCGGGCAGCGGCGCATCGGCGGTCTGCTGGCGGCGAATGCCGATGTGCTCCTTATTTCCCCGCACGTCACGGCATCGCTGGAAGCGATGGCGGCAGCCGAACGGCTCCAGTGGTTGCCGCGGGACTACCAGAACGGCGATCTGGACCGTGCTTGGTATGTCCACGCCTGCACCGACGATCCGAACGTCAATGCTGCAGTCGCCGCGGAGGCGACCGAGCGCCGGATCTTCTGTGTCCGGTCCGACGATGCGGCCTCAGCCAGTGCCTGGACACCTGCCGTCGGGCGGCACGACCAGGTGACGCTCGCGGTCTTCGGCGGGGGTGACCCGCGCCGAGCCGCGGCCGTCCGCGACGGGATACTCGAGCGGCTGCGCGACGGGTCAATCGACGCCCCGAGATTCCGCGTTCCGCTGTCGGTTCCGGCATCTGAGGGACTGGCGCCGGGCGAGGAGTGGTCCGGTTCGCCGGGTGCGCTGCGGAGCTCCGGCCAGTCGTCCGCCGGCGCCAATGCGGTCGGGCATACCGATGAATCGCCGCCTGACACGGGCAGCGCCGGGCAGGTGATCCTGGTCGGTGCGGGGCCTGGCGACGTGGATTTGATCACGGTCCGCGGGCGGCGCGCGCTCGCCACCGCCGACGTCGTCCTGGCCGACCGCCTCGTCCCGCAGGCGCTGCTGGATGAACTGCCGCCGCAGGTTGAGGTCATCGATGTCGCCAAGATCCCGCACGGCCGCGCGGTTACTCAGGAGGACATCAACTCCCTGCTCGTCGCCAGAGCCCGCGCCGGCCAGGTCGTCGTGCGGCTCAAGGGCGGCGATCCCTTCGTCTTCGGCCGGGGTTACGAAGAGGTCGCTGCCTGCTTGGCCGCCGGCATTCCGTACACCGTCGTGCCGGGCATCACGAGCGCGATCGCCGTGCCTGCTGCAGCGGGCATCCCGGTCACACACCGCGGGCTGGCGCAGGAGGTCAGCCTCGTCGCGGGACATCTGCCGCCCGGAGACCCGCGTTCGCAGGTCGACTGGGCGGCGCTCGCCCGCGGCGGAGGCACGCTCGTCCTTCTGATGGCCGTCGAGCATCTCGGCGCGATCGCATCGGCCCTGGTCGAGTACGGCCGTGATCCGTCAACGCGGGTCGCCATCGTCGAGAACGGCACCACCGAGCATGAGCGGGTGGTCGATGCGACGCTCGCCTCCGCGGCGAGCGCCGCCGCGGAGTCCGGCATCCGGCCGCCTGCTGTCGTTGTCATCGGCGACGTGGTCGCGATGGCCAGGCCCGGCCACCGGTGAGGAGGTCGGCTCGATGAGCGTCGTCGGGGTGACCGATCCGAAGGATCCGCGGCTGGCCGACTACGTCGCGCTCACCGACGTCGAGTTGCGCCGCAGCCGAGAGCCGGCCGAGGGGATGTTCGTCGCCGAGGGAGCGAAGGTCATCAGGAGAGCGATCGCCGCCGGGTACCCGCTGCGGTCGATGCTGCTAGACCAGAGGTGGCGGATCGCGATGGCCGATCTCGTCGACTCGATCGAGGCGCCGGTGTACGTCGGCGAGCCGGAGCTGCTGGAACGGGTGACCGGATTCAATGTTCATCGCGGCGCGCTCGCTGCGATGCAGCGGCTGCCACTGCCGCCCGTGCAGCGTCTACTCGACGCATCTCGCCGTGTCGTCGTGCTCGAGGACATCAACGATCACGCCAACATCGGCGCGATATTTCGTGCCGCGGCGGCGCTCGGCATCGACGCGGTCCTGTTGGCACCTCGCTGCGCCGATCCGCTCTATCGGCGTTCGGTCAAGGTGTCCATGGGTGCCGTCTTCGCGGTGCCCTACACGCGTCTGGACGATTGGTACGACGTGCCGCAGCGGATGCGCGGGGCTGGCTTCCAAGTGCTCGCCTTGACGCCGGATCCGGAGGCCGTTCCTATTGATGCGCTGCGTACGCAAGGATCCGAGCGGGTCGCTCTGCTCTTTGGTGCCGAGGGGGCTGGGCTGTCGAAGCGCTGGATGTCGAGCGCGGACCATCGGGTACGCATCCCGATGACGCGCGATGTGGACTCCCTCAACGTGGCAGCCGCCGCCGCGGTCGCCTTCTACGCGCTTACCCACGACACAATCGCTTGAAGGTACCGGTACCTCGAACCCGTCACGCATGAAGGGCTCGGGAAAAGGATCATTGGCCCGGCTCGCAGACAACGGGGCTGACTCTTGAGCCTGTTGCACAATCCCGATCCGGCCCGAGAGAAGGGTCAGATGTGGGGAGTCCGGTGCTAGCTAACACCACATCTTGTGGCCGATCTGGCACGGAAACCCTTTGTGCGACAGGCTCTCTTCTCCGGGTGGGTGTCGAAATGATCTGTGAGACTGTCCCGAGCGTTGCGGGTCACGGTCCACTGATCGACAACCGACGACCTTTGGGGCGAGGACGCATTCACCTCACCTGCAGCGCATCCAGGGCGCCTGCCCGCAGCGGCAAACGCTGAATAGCACCTTCACACCCCGACCTGTGCGGTGACGTGTCCTCACGGGGCGCGGTCCGCGGTGGGTGTCGATCTGGGGCGCGAGATGTTTGGCCTCGATCTGGGGCGCGAGATGTTTGGCCTCGATCGCTCGCCCAAACCCTCGCCTGATCAGGCGAACGATCAAGCGATGTGCGTCGAACCTGACTTTCCAACAAGACGCGATCAGGCGTTGTGCAGTAACCATGACGTTCGTACCGTTTGCGTCCAGCTGGGCGCACATTGGCTGATCGCACATTGTCGAAAAGTCAGGTTGCAGGCACAACGCCTGATCCCGCCGGCAGGCATCTGCTCGACGCCTAGGCCGGCTCGCATTTCGCGGCCAGAAAGGCACTGATCGAAACCTGATTTTGGTCCCGACGGTGTCACTTGGTCGTACGCGTTGACGGCCATTGCGCGGGTGGGAAGCCCGCGATCTTCTGTGCCATCGCAGGGATCCGCTGTCGACGGTCAGGGCGGCCTGGTCGACGCGGCCCGGGAGGCCGGTGCTCGGGTGCTCAGTGGCCGCAGGGGGATCCGCGAAGCGGTCTTCCACGCGGATCGGCCCTTGGAGACGGATCATCGATGAGGGATGCGGCGGCGTGCGCCAGCGTGCACCGCCGCGCACCGGGGTTAGTGACCGGGGGGGTGCGCCGCCTAGTGGGCGAGCGGAGTCCGGCTACGGCGGTCGGGCCGGGTGGCGAGCGGGCGGATGCGGTCACCCTTCGCGCGGTACATCGCCTTGTCCGCTTCCCGCAGCAGCTGGTCGACGGTGGACGCCGGTGCCGAGGCGCCCAGGCCGATGCTGGCGCTCACCGTGATCACATGGCCCTCGTAGTTGACTGGTCGGCTGACCGCCTCCGCCAGCCGTTCTGTGAGGTCCCGTGCGTCGGTGGTGTCGAGGTCACGGAGCACGATGACGAACTCGTCGCCGCCGAGCCGAGCCACCGTATCGTTCTCCCGAACATGCATCCGAAGCCGCTGTCCGATCTCGACCAGGACGGCGTCCCCGGCGTCGTGCCCGTATGTGTCGTTGACCTGCTTGAAGTCATCGAGGTCACAGAAGAGGACAACCACAGGAACGCTGCTGCCGAGCATGGCGTAAAGGCGAGTACGCAGCTCCGAGCGGTTAGGCAGCCCGGTCAGCGGATCGTGCGCCGCTCGATGTGCGAGCTTGAGCTCTCGGGCCCGCCGGTCGCTCACGTCGTGCACATGGATGAGCTGGAAGTCAGGCTGCCCGTCGGCGTCATGCACGATCGAGCTGTTCGCGGAGACCCATAGGTGCGTGCCGTCTCGCCGCCGCATGCGCAACTCGACTCGCCCGTGGTCGGCTTCGTCGGTGAGCATCGCTCGATCATCCGGATGGACGATGGCCCGAAGGCCGAGCTCGAGAAGATCCGGCGTTGGATAGCCGAGCAGTTCACCCAGGGCGGCGTTGACGCGCATCAGCTTGCCGCGATCGTCCGGCCGCAGAGATCGCATGGCCATGCCGCTTGGCGCGTTCTCGAAGGCGAGCCGGAAGCTCTCCGCGCTTGCCCTCAGGTCATCAATCGACTGCACCAGCGCGGCGTGCAGCCGTGCATTGTCGATCGCGATGGCCGCCTGTGCCGCCAGCATCTCGAGGAGCTCTCGCTGCAGCGATCCGGGCTTCCGGCCGTCGACGGGCAAGTCCACGGACAGCACCCCGACCAGTTCGCCTTCGGGTGAGTACAGCGGCGCGACCAGGCAGTCCTCGGGATGCCACGCGTCCGGATCGTCCGACGGATCGGCGGAAGGCGTCCACGACGGCACGTCGCCGAGGTTCGTCTGGTGCAGGGAGAAGTAGCGCAGAGTGCCCCAGGGCTCGGCGGAGGCGAGGAGTTCCTCCCATGCTGCCCGGCTGCCGACCTGACCGTCGAGCTCCTTCTTGACCTCGTCCGGGCCGGCCACCGCAGCAACCTCGAGCATGCCGTCCAGGGCGAGGTTGACGACGGCGACCTGGAAGCCTACGGATTCGACGACCCCGTCGACCACGGCCTGCAAGGTCGCTTCGAGATCGCGGGCTGTGTTCGTGTTCAGGAGCTGGATCGTGCGATGCAGGATGCGATAAGCGTCGAGTCGCTCACGCAGTTGCTGCGCTTCGTTCACCTCAGCTCCCCCATTCGCCGTTACGTCGATTCAGTTTGGCGTGAATAGTGCCCTACTAGCTGGCTTGGTCATACTCCGCCGAACGGGTGAGATCGGGGACGATCATGGCCCGACCGCCCAGCTGGGGCTGACTCCGCCGAAAGCGACAATATCGGTAATCACATTGATCGTACTTCTCCGAAGTCGGACCACTACGGCATGTAGTCAAGAATTCGGTGACGGACACACGATGAAGGCACCCAAAGGACAGGTGGGCGGCGCCGCCCGTAACCACCGTGAGGGCGCCGGCGGGAAGATCCCGCCGCTTATCATCCCGGTTGCGCGCTCCCGGACATTGCTGCTGGACTGGTCCGCCGTGCTGGCGAAACGAGTCCGCGTGGTCGTCGGCTGCGTCGCCGCGTTAGCGGTCGCAGCCGGCTGCGCGAGCGGGCAGGGGCAGGACCCCATGCCACAGGCAGCGGCCACATCGACCGTCTCCGCGACACCCGGCCCGACCATAACGCCACCGCCGAGGCCGGAGCTGCCGCGGGGAGGTCGCACGCTCTTCCCGCACTATCGCCTTGTCGGCTATGCCGGGAGGGCTGGCAGCGAGGCTCTGGGCCGGCTTGGCATCGGTGGCGTGGACAGCCGCGCAGCTGAGCTGATCAAGCGGGCCCGACCCTACTCCGATGGCCGCGAGATCCTGCCGGTCTTCGAGCTCATCGCTACCATGGCGACGAGCTTCCCCACCAAGGACGGCCGCTATCGGGTCCGCGCAGATGACGGTTTGATCGATCGCTATCTCAGGGCTGCTCGCCGGCACCGAGCCCTGCTGTTGCTCAACATCCAGCCCGGCCGGGCTGACTTCCTCCCCGAGGTCAGGGCCTATGAGAAGTGGCTGCGCAGGCCAGATGTCGGACTGGCGCTCGACCCGGAGTGGGCAGTGGGGGACGGTCAGACCCCCGGCGAGGTCTACGGCAACACGACGGGCACGGAACTCGACGCTGTCGCCCGCTATCTGTCCCGGATCGTGACCGCCAACGATTTGCCGGAGAAGGTGCTCGTCTTCCATCAGGTCGCGTCCTCCGTCGTCGATGATCAGCAAGATCTGCATCGGCATCGTGGCGTGGTCATCATCAAGTCTGTTGACGGCATCGGCTCGCGTGGCGCCAAGGAAACAACATGGCGCAACCTCACGAGGGGGATGCCGCGCCAGTTCCATGCCGGTTTCAAGCTCTTTTTCGTCGAAGATCGTCGCCAGGGCGCGCTGATGACGCCGTCGCAGGTGCTGAGGTTGCGTCCCAAACCCGAGTACGTCATGTACGAGTGAGCGGCCCGAGTTCGTCGAGCGCCGGTCCGCACCGCGCCGCTCTGCCAGGATCGGTCCATGACCAACGATGACCGGGTCCGGACCTGGATCGACGGCTACGTGCGGGCATGGAATTCCAACCAGCCTGCTGACATCGCGACCTTGTTCACCGAGGACGCCGAATATCGCACCGAGCCGTACTCCGCGCCGTGGCGTGGTCGCGAGCAGATCGTCCGCCAGTGGCTTGTCAACAAAGATGAGCCGGGAGATACGACCTTCTCCTGGGACCTAGTGACGATCGCTTCGGAGCTTGCGGTGATCGAGGGCACGACGATCTACCGCGCTGCGCGGCAGACCTTCAGCAACCTGTGGGTGATCAGATTCGCAGATGACGTCCGTGCCGACCGC
>Ga0066905_100000579_pt1 | contig 10621 bp, 6 predicted proteins | sample PanSoiMetaPlot36_FD_67483 | JGI IMG/M metagenome (GOLD analysis project Ga0066905, IMG submission 67483) | Tropical forest soil microbial communities from Panama analyzed to predict greenhouse gas emissions - Panama Soil Plot 36 (version 2) | ecosystem: Environmental > Terrestrial > Soil >... | reverse complement strand
CGGACGGGCGAGAGGTTCTTCTCGTACGCAAAGCTGGAGGTCCGGGCGGTCAGCCAGCCGGACATCAGCATCGAGCCGGGGGCGGTCGAATTCGGGACGGTCCCGGCCGGGCGGCGGGCCACTCAGGCGGTCAACATCGTGTACAGCGGCCGGCAGCCGAACTGGGCCATCACGGCCGGGGAGTACAAGAAGGAGCTGTTGGACGTGGACGTCCGGCGGATTGACGTCCGCGGTCCGCGGTCCGGCTACCAGGTAACGACCACGCTGAAGGACACGGCCCCGGCGGGGGGTCTCAACGAAACGATCGTCCTCAAGACCAACGACCCGACGTCCCCGGCCCTGACACTGACTGTCACCGGATCCGTTCAGGCCCCGCTCACCGTGTTCGGCCTGGACAAGGACGGGTTCCTGAAGCTGGGCAAGGTCGAGATTGGCAAGACGGAAAAGCGGATCGTCACGGTGCAGGCCGACAAGAAGTTCAAGGTCGCCAAGGTCGAAGGCCAGGGGGACGGGGTGACCGCTTTCGTCGCCCCCGTCGATGCCAAGAAGAGCCAGTCCATGACGATCACATTCGCCCCGGAAAAGACCGGCCTGGTAAAGAAGGTCCTGACCATCAAGACGGACACTGGGGACTCGGTGAACATGACGGTCGAGGCCCTCGGGGTCGAGCCGATTCCATAATGGGGACGGGGCCTCTAAAATCAAAGGTGCCCCCCCGTTTGGACACCGGCCCCAAGCACATGGATCTCGACGACCACGTCTGCCTCTGCTTCCGCGTGTCCCGGCGGAAGCTGGAGAATTACGTCCGCCTGCACCAGCCGAAGGTCGCCAGCCAGCTTTCCGAGTGCGGAGGGGCCGGGACCGGCTGCGGCTGGTGCGTCCCGTTCCTCAAGCAGATCTTCAACCGGGCGGTGGCCGGCGGCTTGATCGAGTTGGAGACCCTCACCTCCGAGGAGTACGAGCGTCGCCGGGCCGGATACATCCGCGAGGGAAAGGGCACCCCGCCGCCGGGGGCCGAGCCGAGGCCCGACCTCTGATTCGCTAAACCATCCGACCTGCGAACCGTCCGCCGATCAGCCGCGTCCGGATTGCGAGCGCACCCCATCACCGGTGCAATTTGGTGGTTGGCGAATTCCGCCGAAACTAGCCACTACGCGCCCGAAACCACCAAGAGGGGATCGCGAAAAAGTTGGCGATCTTGGCGACCTTGGCGATCTTACCCCGACTTTCCGTCCGACTCTGGGCGGAAACGGGGGATTCCGAGCCCACAACGCGACCGGGGACCGGCGGCGCGTAACGGCTGAGATCGTGGGACAGGTGGGGCCGAGTTAAAATGGGGCAAGTGAGGGCGCCCATATGGCGGAATACGTGCGACGCAAGCGGCCGCCGGCCAATCACCCCTACTGGGTCCGGTTGCACGAGCGCGCCCACCCACCGTCACTGATCCCATATTTCGGAATCCCGGCCGGGCTCGGCCTGGTCTTCGGGCTGGTCGGCGGGACCGTGGGCGAGTTCACCTACAACCAGGCCGAGCGGACCGTCATCGCCGCCTCCGGGGCCATGTCCGGGCTCGTCTTCCTGGTGGCCATCCTCTCCCTCGTTCTGGACAGGACCCTACAGTTCCCCCGACGGCAGCGGCTCGGGGCCCTCCTCGGCATTTCGGGCTGCGCGGCGGGGACGTTCGTCCTGTTCGGGCTGTGCTGTCGGTGCTGGCGTTCGTCTGCTGGCTGTTCAGCGGGCACGGCCCCTGGGTCGGGGGTCTGATGGGGCTGGGGGTGGGCGCGGTGCCGGGTGTCGCGTTCGCCATCCTGGCCCGGCGCGACTGGAGGCAGCGGCAGCGGCAATGGCCGCGATGGGAACGGATGCGGGCCCCGCGGCGGCGGCCTCTGACCGTGACGCCCATTCCGCTCCCGATCGAGCCGCCGGCCGCCGCGACCGAGCCACCGCCCGAGCCGTCGGAGGGTCAGCCGGCCGCGGAATAAAGGCGTTTGGGGTTACGCGGTTCGGGACATAGGAAAGAACTACCCGAACCCGATAACCCCGACCCACTCTTCATGGCCCGCACCCCCGTCGTCCTGATTACCGGTGCGTCCGGCGAGATCGGCCACGGCTTGATCGAGTTCCTGTCTGCCCGCGCGGACCGCCCGGTCGTCACCCTCGATCTATCCCCGCTGCCCTACGAACTGGCCGGCCGCGTTCGCCAGCACTACGTCGGTTCGATCCTCGACCCGCAGCTCCTGGACCGGATCCTGGCCGAGTTCGAGATCGACCTCGTGTTCCACCTGGCGGCGGTGCTCTCCACCCGCGGGGAGTTCGCCCCGATGACGGCCCACAAGGTGAACGTCGAGGGGACGCTGATGATGCTGGAGTTCGCCCAGAAGCAGGGGGAGTCGCACGGCCGGCCGGTTGCGTTCCTGTATCCGTCGTCGATCGCCGCGTACGGGCTGCCCGGCCCGGAGGCCAAGGCCCGGGCCGGACCGGTCAAGGAGGACCAGTTCAACGCCCCGACCACGATGTACGGGTGCAACAAGCTGTACGGCGAGCTGCTCGGCACCTACTATGCCGGCCACTACAAGCAGTTGGCGGTGGACCAGGTGCGGGCGAAGGTTGACTTCCGGGCGATCCGGTTCCCTGGCCTGATCTCGGCGGTCACCACTCCGAGCGGGGGGACGTCGGACTACGCCCCGGAGATGATCCACGCGGCCGCCGAGGGGAAGCCGTACAAGTGCTTCGTTCGGCCGGACACGCGGATCCCGTTTATGGCCATGCCGGACGCGATCGACGCCGTCCTGAAGCTGGCGGCCGCCCCGCGGGATCGGCTCACACGGGCTGTGTACAACGCGACGTCGTTCAGCCCGTCCGCCGAGGCCGTGCGGAGGGAAGTGCTGGCCGCGTTCCCGGGGACCGACATCGCGTTCGAAATGGACCCGCGGCGTCAGGCGATCGTGGACACCTGGCCGGCCGAGGTGGACGACTCGGCCGCCCGGGCCGATTGGGGCCACCGGCCGAAGTACGGGTTCGAAGAGGCGTTCCACGACTATTTGATCCCGACGATCCGGGCCCGGTACAATCGGTAGGGGTTAACCGTTTCGCGAGTCGGCCATGCCGCTATACGTCTACCAGGTGATTGAGCCGGACGGGAGCGAGGGGGAAGTCTTCGAGGTGATGCAACGGATGAGCGAGCCGCCGCTCACCGCGCACCCGGAGACGGGCCAGCCGGTCCGGCGTCTGATCGCCGCCCCGAACGCGGTCACCCGGTACGGGGCCGGGAACCTGAGCCCGGAGCGGCTGTCGAGGCTCGGGTTCACTCAGTACCGGAAGGGGAGCGACGGGCGATACGAGAAGACGGCCGGGCCGGGGCCGGACCAGCTCAAGGGTAAGAAAGACCTGGGAGGCGCGTAACGACCACGCTCGCGAATCACTCGCCGGGTCGGAAGAATTTCCGCAGGAGGCCCGGATCGCTTTTCCTCGTCGCCGGCAGGGCGGTGGCGACGGGTGATTGTGCGTTCCCGAAGTAGGAGGCGGCAATCGGCGGGCCGTCTGAGCCGACCACTTCGGCGTGCCGGCGCTGGAACACCTGCAGCCGCTCCCGCAAGGCGCCGTCGCCGCGCTGCATCAGCTCCAGCTCGTGCTGGATCTCCGCGTTGAGGCGCTTCAGTTCTTGCTCCTGTCGGGCCAACAGGGCCCGCTCGCGGGCCATCTGCACTTCCATGTCCCGCATCTGCTTCTCGAGGGCGGACTCGTCCTCCCGAAGCTGCTTGCGGTCCTCGTCGATGGTCCGCCGCTCCTGGGCGATCTGGAAGCTCTCGCGTTCCAGCTCGTCGGCCCACTCCTCCAGTTCGGACTTTGTCTTCGGCTTGTTGTTGACGATCGTCTCCAGCTCGGTGATCCGAGCTTGGGCAGCGGCCACCTTCAGGTCGCGGTCGGCCAACTCGGTCTGGACCTTCTGCTCCTGCTCACTGGCCTCCTGAAGCAGTTGCCGCATCTCGTCCATGAGTTGCTGCAGCTGGATGTTCTCTTGCCGGAGCAGGTCAACGACCGGATCCGCCTCGGGGGCGAGCGGCTCGCCGTGGTACGAGTGGGAGGAGACCGGCTCCGGGCGGAGGGAGGGGGCCGGCGCGGCCGCGCGCGGGGGCAGCACGACGCTCCGGCCGATCGGGCGCTCGGCCGCCGCCGGGAGGACCGGCCGCGGCTGGGCGATCAAGCTGCGCCCTTCCGGCCGCCGCAAGTCGGTCGGCGTCAGGAGGGTGACCGGGGCCGGCGTCGGCGGAACCGGCTCGGGGACCAGGGCGGCGGACTCCATCGGCAGTTCGGGGATCGGCACCGTGGACCCGTCTTCCTCGACCGGGAGGTCGGCCATGGCGGCAGGGATGAGCGGGCGCGGGCCGGAGCGGGTCGGAGGGGCGGGCTGGGGCACTTCGGCCGTCGGGGGCGGGGCGCTCGGTCCCATGAGGCGGCGGCGAAGATCGGCGGTGCTCAGGCGGGTCGCATCGTTCGCCATCGGATGGTCTCTTCCTCTCTCGGCGCAACGACTTGGGCAGTGCCGGCGGGGGACGCCGAAACACGGGTGCCGGCCCGGAAGGCTGGGGCGGTTCTATGGGGGAACCCTAATGTGCGGAATGAACAAGTCAAATCAAACTGCCCTCCCCCGGGGCCGGTGCGGGTCGGGCCGGATGCAGAATCACCGGGTTCCCGGGCGGGCGCAAACCCGCCAACGAAACCCTTGCGTGGGCGTTGCGAAAGGTGAAGATCGTCACTGGGGCCTTCCTCGCCGGCCCCGCGAAATGCCTAGCAGGCGGGCCCAGGGACGGATAAAATCGGGGCACGAGCCCTCCACCGAGATCCCTCACGTCCTCCGGGGCCGACGGCCCCGCCGGATCCGATCAGGAGTGTCAGGTCCATGGCCTTCCTAACCCGGCTCAAATGGGCAACCGCCGGCCTCGCCGTCGCCGGCGCGGTCACCACGGCCGCCGTCTGGGGCGACGCGTCCAAGCCCGCCACCCCGGCCCCCGCCGCCAAAGCCAGCCAGCTCTTCTCCGGCGAGGTGGTCGGCCGGTTCACGCACAAGCCGGCGGTCGCCTACCAGGCGCAAGACGGGTCGGTGTACTTCGCCGTCCAGGTGAAGCCGGACCTGGCAGCCGCCCCGGCGCGGCCGCGCGACATCCAGATTCTGATCGACCACTCGGCCAGCCAGGCCGGCGTGCCGCTCGAGGCGGCCCGCAAGGTGGCCAAGGAAGTCCTGGCCGCGGCCGGCCCGTCCGACCGGGTCGCGGTCTGGGCCGTGTCCACCCCGAAGGCCACGCGCAACCTGGTCCGCGGGGGCGGGCTGAAGCCGGCCGCGGACGCCCGCGCCGCGTTCGTCGCCCTGGACAACGAGTACGCGTCCGGGGCGGTTGACCTGAAGGACGCGATCGACCGGGTGGCCAAGGAGTTCGACGGGCGGACGACGCGCCAGCAGGTGATCCTGTACCTGGGCGACGGCGAGAGCGCCCTGAACCCGCTCGACGAGGCGGCGCGGCTCAAGCTGGCCGCCGACCTGCGCTCCCAGCACATCGCCTTCTACGCGGTCCCGCTCGGCTCGCCGATGAACGCCCACAACCTGCACACTCTGGTGAGCGGGACGGGCGGGACGGTGCTCCGGACGGCTGACGAGAACTCGGAAGATCCGATCCAGGTCATCAAGGGCCTGGCGACCCGGTTTCACAAGGCCCTGACCGTCCCGGTCCTCGAGCCGACCAGCTACGCGCTGGGCGCCGAGGCGGCCGAGCTGTACCCGGCCAAGCTGCCCCCGCTGCGGGGCGACACGCCGACGCTCGTGGCCGGCCGTTTCGAGAAGGGGAAGGTGCCGGCCAGCCTCGACCTGACGGTCGAGGGGAAGGTGGTCGGCGTGGCGGTGACGGCCAAGGTGTCGCACCCGATGCCGGCCCCGGCCCCGGACAACTTCTTCCTCGGCTCGGTGGTCGCCCAGTGGCGCACCAGCGGTCGGGCGGACGCCCCGGCCCTGCTCCGGGCCGACCGGACGCTGGCCCTGGCGTACGAGAGCACCCGGCTGGCCCGGGAGGAGTTCCTGGAGCAGGGGAACTGGGCGATCGCGGCCAAGCGGTTCGACACGGCGAAGGCCCTGTTCGAGGCGGCCATGAAGGTTGACCCGACCGACCCGCGGGTCAAAGCCGGGGCGAAGCTGGTGGACAAGCTGGAGAAGGGCGAAGTCTCGCTCGAGGAGCTGAAGAAGGCGAGCGTGCACACCGCGGACGGGCCGCGGGTAAACGTCGACCAGCTCGTGCAGGAGAAGAAGGAGCCGGAGGGCCCGAAGGTCCCGCCGCCGCCGCTGACCCCGCCGAAGGGCGGGCCGGGCGACGCGGTTGACCCGGGCGACCTGTTGCGCCAGGCGGCGGCCCAGCAGCGGATCCGCGAACAGCAGGTGTCGGGGGCGGTCGAGGAGACGCTGGCCCGCGCCCGGGCCCTGCTCAACAGCGGCGACCCGCGGACGGCCCGCGACCTGCTCGTGGCCCAGCGGGACACGATCCGGGTGTCCGGGGACATCGGGGAGCGGACGCGGACGCAGCTCCTGAACCGGATCGAGGTGCTGCTCCAGACGGTGGCCGAGCAGGGGGACCGGATGGTCCGGGCCCGGGCCGAGGAGAACGAACGGATTCAGCGGGCCCGCGCCCAGCGGATCGCCGCCGACCAGGCGATGGCCCGCGAGGAGCGGATTCGGGAGCGGATCCGGAGCTTCGGCATCCTCATGAACCAGGCCCGGTACGAGGACGCGTATCGCGAAGCGCTGGTGATGGAGAACGAGCTGATGGCCGCCGGGTACGGCGCCCCGGGGGCGACGTTTGCCGTCGCCCGGATCGGCCAGGCGGCGAGCAATTACCACGACTTCCGGGAGTTGGTCCGGCTGCGGGAGGACCGGTTCCTGCTGGCCATGATGGAAGTCGAGAAGTCGCACATGCCTTTCCCGGACGAGCCGTCGGTCCACTTCCCGCCGGCCAAGGTGTGGCGGGAGCTGACCATGCGGCGGCGGGAGTTTTCCGGTACCGACTTCGACCAGAACATGACCCCGCGGCAGAAGCAGCGCTACCAGTTCCTGCAGAACTCGCTCCTCCAGACGCTCGACCTGCGCGAGCTGCGGGGGGCTGGGGACTTCGCGTTCGGCAGCCTGTTGGCCGACCTGCAGCGGCTGGTGTCGAACAAGCTGAAGCGGGACGTGACGATCTACATCAACTACAACACGTTCCCGAAGGACCAGCAGGCGACCCTCAAGGACGCCCGGGTGAACCTGTCGAGCCTGATGGACGCGACGGGCGAGAACCTGCTCAAGGAGATCACGTTCAAGACGCTCTTGGACACGCTGACCCGGCAGGTGGGGGCCACGTTCTGGGTGACCCCGGACTACATCGAGATCGTGGAGATCGAGAAGGCGGCGACGAGCCGGGTGTTCAAGGTGCTGGCGGTTGAAGACTTGATCATCCCGGTCCCGAACGCCGTCAACCAGCTGGCCCTGCAGCAGTCGCTCCAGGTGCTCGGGCAGCAGTTCAGCCTCGCCGGCGGGAACGCGTTCGGGGCCCTGGGGGCCTTCGGCGGCGGGTTCATCGGCAACATCGGTGGCGGCGGGAACCAGAACAACTTCGGGAACGGCGGCCAGAACGTCGGCCAGCTCTTCCAGGGCGGGCAAGGGGCTCTCGGGTTCGGTGGTCAGCAGGTCGGCCAGTTCGGGAACCTGGGCGGGCAGTTCGGGTTCCAGGGCGGCCGGCAGAGCTCCGATCCGGCGACCGAGCTGGTGGTCCTGATCCAGACCGTGGTGGACCCCGGCTACTGGGACCCGGACGTCAGCTTCCTGAGCCGGCAGCTGTTGACCGGGATGAACACCCAGGACCCGGCCGGGGACGCGCCCCAGGTGGAAGCAGCTCTGCGAAACAAGATGATGTACAACCTGACCACCCGGTCGCTGATCATCTACGGGCGGTCGCGGTTCCACCGGTCCACACCGGCCCGGCCGCTCAAGAAGGATGAAGTGGCGGCCGGGCCGGCGGCCAACCCGGACGGCCGGGCGATCGCCAAGGGCCCGAACCCGGCGCCCGCACCGGGCGGCCCGGCCGTTGCCGCCGCCCCGGCGCCGCGGGGCAAGGGCGGGGAGCTGATCACCACGAACGTCAAGCCGACCAACACGGTGGACGCCGAGCGGATGTGGAAGCAGGCGATCGAGAAGGGGGTGCGGGAGCCGGGCATGGTGATCGCGTGCGCCGACTTCCTGGCCCAGGCCGGAGAGTTCAAGCACGCGGCCGAACTCTTGAAGGCCAGCCTGCGGACCGGGATCACCCCGGAGCGGTGGTACCAGGAGGCCCTGGCCATCGCCCTGGAGGAGAGCCAGGGGCCGGCCGAGGAGATCGAGCGGGCGTACACGTCGGCCATCGACCTGGAGCCGAAAAACCCGGAGACGTACCTGCACGTCTCGCGGGCCCTGAACCGGATGGGCGACCCGGACACGGCCCTCCGGCTGTGCAAGGTGGCCGCGAAGCTGGAGCCGAATGTACCGGACGCGTACACCTCGGCCCTGGTGTACGCCGAGAACCCGAAGGCGACGGCCAGCTACGACGTGGCTGCGTTCGCGGCGGGCGGGCTGTTGGCCCGCGACTGGCCGGCGACGGCGGGCAACGTCCACGAGGAGGCCCGCAAGTACCTGTTGGATTCGGTCCAGAAGCTGGCCGCGGCCAACCGGAAGGCGGAAGCCGAGAAGGTGCAGGCCATCCTGGACGCGGACAAGAACCGAGACGTGCTGGTCGAGGTGTCGTTCAGCGGTCCGGGCGACCTGTACACGCGAGTCAAGGAGCCGGTTGGGACCGTCTGCTCGCCGGCCAACCCGCTGACCACCGGCGGCGGATCCTGTAAGGACCGGGCGTTCGACCGCCGGGAGGAGACGTACACGGACGTGTACTCGGCGGCCCAGGCGTTCAGCGGGACGTACACCGTACTCGTGGACCACGTGTACGGGCAGACGCAGGGCGGCAAGGCCCAGGTCAAGGTGACCAAGCACAAGGGCACCCCGGCCGAGACGGTCGAGTTCTTCACGATCGAGGTGAGTAAGGAGAAGCCGCAGGCCGAGGTGACGTTCAAGCTGGACAGCGGCCGGCGGACGGAACTGGCGGTCCTGCCGAGCCCGGCGGAGCTGGCCCGGATGCGGGCTGAGCAAACCGGCCCGTCAGCGTACCAGGTGATGGATAAGCTCCGGACCCTGGTCCGCGGGACGGGGATGGCGGGCGGGGTCGGCGTCACGGGCCGGCCGGCCGTGCCGAACGTGACCGAGCGGCGGCTGGGCGAGGTTTCCTGGAGCACCCGGCTCGGGGCCGAGCGGTCGGTCGGGCTGGACATCCGGTCGGAGACGACCATCCGGGCGGACGGGACGGCCCAGGTGACGGCCGCCCCGGTGTTCGACTCGGTGCCAAAGGACGCCAAGGTGAAATTGGATCTGATCCCCGGCGGCGGCGAATGAGCCGGCCGGGAGTGAAGTAATTCGAGCGGCCCCGGGCACTTGCCCGGGGCCGCTTCCCATTTGTCTGGGCGAGCGGAGCGGCGTGAGCCGCCCGATCCTGTCAGGATCGGGCGGCTCACGCCGCTCCGCTCGCCTTGCCGGTTGAGTGGGCTGGCCCCAAGCGGGTACAATCGTCTCCTCCGCCCCCACCCAGGGCCTCTCATGATCTGTGTCACGATCGTTCAGGAGTCCCGCCGGCTGGCCCTGGCCGACATGCTCAACGCGGCCCAGCTCGGGGCCGACCTGGTCGAAGTGCGCCTGGACAAGTTCGACAAGGACGCCAACCTGACCGAGCTGGTGGCCGCCCGCCGCAAGCCGGTCCTGTTCTCCTGCCGCCGGCCGCAAGACGGCGGCCAGTGGGAGGGGGCCGAGGACGAGCGGCTGACCCTCCTGCGGGCGGCCGTCGTGGCCAAGGCCGACTACGTGGAGGTCGAGCTGGACGCGGCCGACCAGATCCGGCCCTTCCCGGGCTGCAAGCGGGTGGTGTCGTACACGAACCTGGCCGAAACCCCGCGGGACATCGACGCCATTTACGAGCAGCTCCTGCGGCGCGGGCCGGATGTGATCAAGGTGACGTGCAAGGCGGACACCCCGGACGAGGCGTGGCCGCTCCTACAGCTCTTGAACAAGCCGCCAGTCCCGACCGTGGTGGTCGGCATCGGGCCGGTCGGGCCGATGTTGGCGCTCGTGGGGCGCAAGGTCGGGGCCCCGTGGACGACCGCGGCGATCGAGAAGGGCATGGAGGCGTACCCGGAGCAGCCGACGGTCCGCGACCTGGCCGAGGTGTATCGGTATCGCAACATCGGACGCAAGACGCGGTTCGTCGGCGTGACCGGGGTCGGCGAGCGGCCGTACCTGGCGGCTGGGCTGCTCAATGCGGCGTTCGCGCATCTGGACATGGCCCACCGGGCCCTGCCGGTTCAAATGGTTAACCGGCGGATGTTCCGCAAGGTGGCGGACGCGCTGCGGCTTCAGGACGTGCTTGTGGACGCGGGGAATTACGAGGGGCTGCACGAGATCGGCCGGCTGGACGAGACGGCGGTCAGCCCGGTCCTGGCAGCCGACGGGCTCGCGCCCGGCGAGGACGGG
>Ga0066905_100000577_pt1 | contig 10625 bp, 9 predicted proteins | sample PanSoiMetaPlot36_FD_67483 | JGI IMG/M metagenome (GOLD analysis project Ga0066905, IMG submission 67483) | Tropical forest soil microbial communities from Panama analyzed to predict greenhouse gas emissions - Panama Soil Plot 36 (version 2) | ecosystem: Environmental > Terrestrial > Soil >... | reverse complement strand
AGGGTCGGCCGGGAACCCGCCTGCTGGCCAGGGCGGGGACACCCGCCGCCTACGCGGCCGCGGTCTTGGCGTTCACCTATGCGGCGGTCAGCCTGTACTGGACACTGGGCGGGAGGCTGCTGCTTGATACGGTGGGCGGCACAGTCGAGCAAGTCGCCCGCGGCGGCGGCGGGCCCGCTGTCCTGCTCGGCCTTACGGCAACCGTCCTCAAGGTGGCCGGTGGTCTGCTGGCGCTCGCGCTCGTCCGCCCGTGGGGGCGGGCCATCCCGCGGCGGTGGCTGCTGATCTGCTCGGCGGGCGCCAGCGCGGTGCTCACCGGCTATGGCGGGCTGCTCGTGGCGGCCGGCGCCTTGGTGCTGTCCGGCGCCGTGCACACGGGCAGCGCGGACCGAACGGCGCTGCGCTGGCATGTCGCCGTCTGGGACATGTGGTTCCTGGTGTGGGGGCTGCTGCTCGCCGTGGCGACCGTGGCGTACTGGCGGTCGGGCAGGTGAGGAAGGGGCTCTGTGGGTGCCTACACGGTGACGGTCGCCGGGGCGACCGGCAAGACCGGCCGGCATGTCGCCAGCGAAGCGCTGGCGCGCGGCTGGACGGTTCGCGCCGCGGCCCGCCGCCCGCCCGGACGCTGGCGGTGGGAACCGTTCGACTGGGACGAGCCGGCCAGCTGGCCGGGCGCGTTTGGCGGCAGCCAGGCGGCCTACCTGGTCATCCCCTTCAACCATCCCGGCGCGCCGGAAGCCGCCCCGCGCCTCATTCGGGCGGTCGCCGCGGCCGGGGTCGCGCGGGTGGTGCTGCTGTCGTCCCTCGACGCCGAGGGCGCGGACCCGGCCGGCCCGCTGCGCACGGCGGAGGACGCGCTGGCAGCCTCGTCCCCCCGGTGGGCGATCTTGCGCCCGACGTGGTTCCTCGACAACTTCACGACCGGGTCATTCGCCGGGCTGACCCGGGCAGGGGAACTGCGCCTTCCCGCCGGAAACGCGAGGATCCCGTTCATCGATGCCCGCGACGTGGCCGCCGTCGCGGCGGCCTGCATGGCCGAATCCGGCCCGGAGGGAATCCTGCCGCTCACCGGGCCCGAAGCGATCGACCACAACGATGTCGCCCGCGCGCTGGCTGCCGCGCTTCAGCAGCCGATCTCCTACACGCCGGTCGCCGCCGGCGAGTTCGTGGAGATGATGACCGGGCGTGGATTCCCGCGTGACTACGCGACCTTCCTCGCGCATGCGCTGGCCGACGTCGCATCCGGCGGTAAGGCCATTCCCGTTTCGGACACGGTCGCCCGGGTCTGCGGCCGGCCCCCGTTCAGCGCCGCCGAGTTCGCCCGCCAGTTCGCCGCGTAACCGCCGGCTGGGGGCGAGCAAGAATCGCTCGGCCGCCGCCGCGGCCGGCGCGGAGTGCAGCTGGGTGCTGTGCCCCGCGCCGCCGACCACGACCAGCCGCGCGCGCGGGAGTTGCGCGGCTTCCTGCCTGGCCCACGGCAGCGGGGTGGACAGGTCCAGTTCGCCGGCCAGGAGCAGCACCGGCATCGTGAGCTCACGGTCGGGCGGGGCGGGATCGGGCCGGGCTGGTGGCCAGTACCGGCATTCCTGCATGATTCCCTGCTCACCCGCGGTCGCGGGCGGGAACGGCCAGCTGGCGGCGTCCGGGATCCGCCGGATGGCCTGGGCCAGCGCAGCCTGGCGGCCCCCCAGCGGCGCCGCCGAGTTGCCCCAGGGCATGTCCGGGATGTCGGCGCACAGCGTGGCGGCATGCAGCCCCGAGCTGTACTCCTGCGGCCTGACGGGCGAGCCACTGTAGAAGCCGCTGATCAGGTCTTTCAGTGGGCCCGGGCTGCCGTTCGCCGCCTGGTGCAGCCTGGCCAGGAAGCCGATGCCCGGCGATGACAGTCGCGGGTCGATGATGCTGAGGATGACCATGATGTCGAAGATCCGCGCGGCGTGCCCGTACCGGGCGACCACCTGGGCGAGTTCGGCGGCCGGGTCGTACCCGCAGTGCTGCCGCAGGCAAGCCTGCCGCAGGACGAAGGCGGCCCGGTGCATGCTCGCCAGGTACAGCGGGTTGGCATCCTGCCGCGGGACCACCGAGTCGAGCACGAGCCGCCGGACCCGCCCCGGGTGGGCCAGCGCGTACCGCTCGGCGGCGAAGGTGCCGTAGGACACCCCGTCCAGCGTCCAGGACCGCACGTGCAGCGCCCGGCGGAGAGCCTCAAGGTCGGCGACCGTGTCGGCGGTGGTGAAGAAGTTGCGCCGCACCCCTAAGGTCTCCGCGCAGGACCGGACCGCCTGCGCGGTGGGGGGGAGCGTGTCAGACTCGCCCATCTGGCGCTGCAGATCGGGGCAGTTGAGAGCCGCGCCTCCGGTGCCGCGCTGATCGATCATGACGAGCCGGTAGGCGCGGACGGCGGCCGGCAGCTCGTGCGCGACCGGGGCCACGAACCGCACGCCGGGCTGGCCCGGGCCGCCGGTGAGGAACAGCAGCGTGCCACGTGGCGCGTGGACGTTGGCGGCCGTGGCGACCTGGAGCCGGAGCGTGCCGGGCACCTGCCCGGACCTGTCCAGCGGCACGGCCAGGTACGAGCAGGTGAACCCGGGCAGGCCCGGGCACGGGTGCACCCCCGTGAGCGAGGGTTGGGCGGGCGGCGCCGCTGGCCGGGCCGACGGCGTCCCGGACCTGCTTGCTGACGGGGCGGCGGTGCAGGCCGCGGCGAGCAGCGCCAGCGGGATCGCCGCCGCGGCCGCGCGCGCGGCGCGCGTGGCATGCGGGGCTATGCGCATGCTGGGCCGGAAAGGTCACCGGCGATCCGGGACGGGGCCGGGTTCGCCGGCTGGCCGGCTCGGCTCATGTGCCGCCTGCGGGGCTGTGGATCACCACGACCGGGCAATGCGCGGCATTCACGCAATGCAGGCTCACCGAGCCGAGGTGCGTGCCAAGGAACCCTGCGTGTCCGCGCCTGCCGACCACCAGCACGTCGGCCTGACCGGACTCCTCGATCAGCACCTCGGCGGGGTGCCCGTAGATGATCGCGCCGTGGACATCGGCGCCCGGCGCGTCCGGGGCCGCCTTGCCGATCGCCTCACGCAAGATGCCCGCCTCACGGCTCTCGACCTGTTCGGTCACCGCTTGTGGGGCGTGGCCCACCGGTGGCTGTCCCGCGGCCGTGGGGTAATGCCAGGCCAGCACCGCCCGGACCGGCGTTCCGGTGGCGGCGCCGTACCGGACGGCCCAGCGCAGCGCGGCAACCGACCCGTCCGAACCGTCCACGCCCACGACCGCGGGCGGCCGCGCATCGCCTTCGCTCGCCATGCCAGCTGCCTCCCTCACCAGGCGCCCCCGAACTCACGGGCCGCGGAAACACTCATCGTCTCGCACGCCAGCCGTGCGCGCTAGCTCACGGACGGCGGGCCATCGGGCAGGAGGCTTCCGGCCGGGATCCGGCCGCGTGGACCCGGTCCCACGGGGAGGCGCGGAACGGATGTGGCGCGAAACCGCACTCACGCCCGCCCGGCATGGCGGTTCCGATCTGAAACAGGTGGGGCCGGCCCGCGCTCAGACCTCCCTGTCGCGTTTACGCTTAAGGAACGACGCACACCTCCAGCGCCTCGCGGGCTTGGCCGAGCCCGCGGCAGCGGTATTGGCACGCAGGGGGAGGTATGTCGAGCGGATCAGCAGTCCGGCCAGAGGTGACGGGGGATACCCGCCTGGCCCGGGCCAGGGAACGGTTCCTGTCGGCGGAGCCGGTCGAGCCCGGCCAGGTGCGCGACCCCATCCTGGCGTCGTGGCGGCGCTCCCGCGGGTGGAATGTCGCCGCCGACCACATCGATCCGTCCTTCGTGCGCGAACCGGACCTGGACACCCCGCTGAGCCGTAACGCCCTGCCGGTGCTGCGGGACCTGCGCGAAAATCTCGAGGGCCAGCCGATCAGCGTCATCCTGACCGATGCGCACGGGGTGCTGCTCACGAGGCTGACGGCCGATCGTGATCTCGAGCGGCACCTCGACGGCGTTCAGCTGCTGCCGGGCTTCAGCTATGCCGAGCGGCTCGTTGGCACCAACGGGATCGGGACGACGCTGGAGACCGGCCAGGCCGCGCACGTGTTCGGCCATGAACACTACGCCGAGCATCTGGAGGACCTCGCCTGCGCCGCGGCGCCGGTCCGCCACCCCATCTCCGGCAAGATCGTCGGCGTGGTGGACCTGACCTGCTGGCGCAAGGACGCCGACGCGCTGCTGATCGCGCTGGCCGAGAGCACTGCCGACCAGATAGCCCAGGCGATGCTCAACGACGCCAGCGGGTGCACGGTTCAGCTGCTGCAGGAGTACCTGCGGGCCTGCCGGCACAGCGCCGGGATCGTCTTTGCGCTCAACGACGACATGGTGATGATGAGCCATCACGCCCGTGACGTGCTCGACCCGGGCGACCAGGCGGCGGTGCTCGGGCACGCGGCCGAGGCGCTGGCCGTTGGCCAGCTTGGCCCGGTGGATGTCGAGCTTCCGTCCGGTGCCAGGGCGAGGATGTCCTGCCGGCCCGTCCCCGGGAAGGGCCAGCCGGGCCCCGCCGGCGGCGTCGCACACGCGAAACTGATCAAGCCGGCGCCCGGCGGAGAGACGCATCCACGGGGGGTCCTGCGGGGCCTGGTCGGCTCCGGCCCGCTCTGGCTGCGCGCGTGCGATCAAGTGGACGCGGCCCATGCCGGCGGTCAGTGGCTCGCGCTGGAGGGCGAGCCGGGAACCGGCAAGCTGGCGCTGATCCAGGCCGTGCACCGGCGCCGCCGCCCGGTCGGCCGCCTGCGCGTGCTCGACGCCGCCGATGCCGCCGACCACCAGTGGCTGGTGCGGGTGCTCGGCGAACTGCTCGAGGGCCAGGGGAGCCTGGTCATCAGGCACGTCGACCGGCTCAGTGCCGTGCGGCTGCGCACACTGTGGATCGCGCTGGAACAGGCGCTGGCCGCGGGCAGGCAGCAGGCGCTCTGGGTCGCCGTCACCCTCAGCCAGAGCCCGGCCGGGCCCGACCTGGCCAGCCTGCTGCAGTTCTTCCCGAGCACGGTGGAGCTTCCGCCGCTCCGCCACCACATCGAGGACATGCACGAGCTCGTGCCGTTCTTCCTGGCCAAGCTCAACCACGACGGCCGGCTGACCTGCTCGCCCGGGGCGATGCAGCTGTTGCTCCGGTTCAGCTGGCCGGGCAACACCGAGCAGCTTCGCCAGGTCCTCCGTCGGGTCGTGCGCCACAAGCGCAGCGGGACGATCGATCCAGGCGACCTGCCGCCGGAGTGCTGGACCGTGAGCCGCCGCCTGCTCAGCCCGCTGGAGTCGATGGAGCGCGATGCGATCGTGCAGGCACTGCTGGACTTCAACGGCAACAAGGTCAAGACGGCCGAATCGCTGGGGATGTCGCGGGCGACGATCTACCGCAAGATCCACGAGTACGGGATCGTCACCCCGGCAAGCTGACCAGCCGTGGCGGTCACCCGCGTGTGGCGCAGCGCCAGATGGGCGCCGTCAGGCAGGTGGGGCCGCCGTCGCCCTTGAGGGAGATCTCCGAGCCGTCGTACCCGTGCACCTGGCAGCCTGCCGACTCGAGCGCGGCGCGGGTCCGCGGGTTGCCGTTCAGCATGAGCACCCGCCGTGGCTCGACCGCCAGCACGTTGCAGCCCATCGTCTGGTACTCCCCGGCGTCGACGGGGACGATGCGGATTCCTCGTTCGGCGAGCGTCTGCATCAGCGCGACCGGCGCCAGCGGCGGGTAGACGACGGCGAGGTCGTCGGCGACCGGTGAGATCAGCGACATCAGGTGCAGCACGTGCCCCGGCCCGCGGTCGTGCGGGAGGTCGACCCGCTCCAGGCCGGCGCCCTCGGCCGCGAGGATCCGCGCAAGCTGGCGCAGACCCTCGGCGTTCGTGCGGTAGCTGCGGCCGGCGAGCACGGTGCGCTCGTCCAGCCAGATGAAGTCGCCGCCGTCCGCACGCGCGGCCCCGGTCAGCCGCGCCGTCACCGGGACGCCCACGGCCTCCAGCGCCGCGCCGAGCAGCGCCGGTTCCGCGGCGCGGGCGGGCTTGGCCATCTGGAAGAGCACCGCGCCGGTGCCGGTCACCAGCCCGGGGTCCCGGACGTAGGTGGCGTCGACCAGGCCGTCGGCGGCCGGCACGACCTCGACCTCACAGCCCAGGTCGGTGAGCAACTGGCCGAACGCCTCGTGCTGGCGAACCAGCAGGGCGGCATCGGGCGCCCGCCAGGCCGCGCCGGCGAAGTCGCCGGTGACCGACGGGCGGCGGAGCAGGACACGGCGCAGCGGAGCGGACATGGACCGCACCCCGAAGCGCGGCCCAGCCGTCGCCCCGGCAACCCCGCCAGCACATTCAGCGGTCATGCGGGCCCGCCCTCCGGTTCGCGGCCATGTCCTGCGCAAGCACCATTTACGCAAGCACTGTTTGCGCCGGTTGTCATGCCTTGCGGCGGCGTCCGGCAAGCTCGGGCCGACGACCCAATGAGTCCGGGCGTTAAGGGCCGGGCCGGCCGGTATCGGGTGAAGCCGTGCGGATGCCTGACCTACCATGGGCGGGTTCCGGCGAGGCAGGCGTGGTTGAGGAGGGGTCAGAAGTGACAGGCGCAATCGCCCCACTGGACGATGTGAGCCGGTGGGCGCGCGGCGACCTGCTGGTGATCGTGCTGCTGGTGCTTGGCGCGATTCTGCTCACCCGGATGGCGGACTGGCTGCGAGGCCGGATCATCGCGCGCATCAATGCCCGGGCGCGCGAGACCGATGAGCTCGTGCGCTCCGAGGCCTCCAAACACCGCCAGGTCATCGCGCAGGTTGTCACGTGGGGGGCACTGGCGGTCATCTACGTCGTCACCGCCGTGCTGATCGTGCAGCGGCTTGGCGTGCCACTCGCGGGCCTGGTCGCGCCGGCCGCCCTTCTCAGCGCCGCGCTGGGATTCGGACTGCAGCGATTTGTGCAGGACATCGGCGCCGGGTTCTTCATCACGGGGGAGCGGCAGTACGGCTTCGGCGACGTCGTCACGATCGCGACCGCCGGCGTAACGCAGCCGGTCACCGGGACCGTCGAAGACGTCACGCTCCGGGTCACCCGCCTCCGCACAGTCAGCGGCGAGGTCATCACCACACCGAACGGCCAGATCATCCAGGTCACCAACCTGTCGCGTGACTGGGCGCGAGCCGTCATCGACGTGCCGGTCCCGGCTACGGTCGACGTCAGTCACGTCACCGACATCCTCCGGCGCGTCGGCGAGGAGGCCTACAGCGACGACACGCTGCGCAAGATGCTGCTCGACCCTCCCACCGTGATGGGCGTGGAGAAAATCGAGGTCGGCACGTTCTCGGTGCGGATGGTGGCACGGACGCTGCCCGGCATCCAGTTCGAGGTCGGCCGCGAGCTTCGGGCGCGGGTCGCGTCGGCCTTCCGCCGCGAGGGCATCATCGTCTCCGCCGAACTCGACACGGGCCGGGCGACCGGAGGCGCCGCATGAGCCGGCCTCGCACGTCGACCATCGTGCTCAGCGCGCTGTTCGTGGCCGTTTTCGCTCTGTACCTGTGGGTGCGCCCGGCGCCCCCCTCGACGCGAGCGAGCGCGCAGACCACCGACTCTCATCCGGCCACGAGCCACACGGCGTCACCCAGCCCGACCCACACGCCGCGGCACACGAGCCCTTCACCCTCGCCGTCCACCCCTACCCCGTCACCGTCGCCGACATCGGCCAGGTCCGGTCGGCCCAGCCCCTCGCCGTCGGCGTCGCCGGCATCGAGCCCGCCGGCCTCCCCGTCGCCGCCTGCGACGTCTCAGCCGGCGGCGGCGCCGACGGGGTAACGTCACCGGCGTGATCGGCTGGGATCACTCGTCCGGGATGGGGCGCGGCGGTGGCGATTTTTGTTCTGGTTCACGGCGCGTGGAGCGGAGCGCACGGCTTCCGCAAGGTCCGCGGCCCGCTTCGGGCGGCGGGCCACGAGGTCTTCACGCCGAGCCTCACCGGCATCGGTGAGCGGGCCCACCTCACCAGCCCTCAGGTCTGCCTGACGACCCACATCACCGACGTCGTCAACAGCGTCCTGTACGAGGATCTTCACGGCATCGTGCTCCTCGGCTTCTCGTACGGGGGGTTCGTGGTCACCGGGGCGCTGGAGTACATCGGCGACCGGGTGCGGCACCTGGTCTACCTCGACGCCTTCGTCCCCGACGACGGCGACAGGCTCGAGACGGTCCTCGGCGGCGGGGCGGGCCCGGGCGCGATCGGGGTCGGCGGCGAGTGGCTGGTGGCGCCGCAGCCCCGCGAGTTCGACGACCCGGCCGAGGCGGCGTGGGCCAACGCGCGGCGCACCCCGCAGCCGGTCGGGTGCTTCACCGAGCCGGTCCGGCTGGTGCGCCCGCTGGAGGAATACCCGTTCACGCGCACCTACATCAAGGCGACGGGCGAGCCCCGGCCCGAGCCCGGCGGGGAGTTCTGGGCCGCCGCCGACCGGGCGAGGCGCTCGCCCGCCTGGCGCTACCGCGAGATCGCCACCGGCCACATGATCGCCAGTAACCGGCCCGGGGACCTGGCCCGCCTCCTGCTGGAGCTGAGTTGACGGCACGCGCAAGCTGCCCCGTGGGCTGGGCCGCGGGCGGCGGGGCTGATGCGGCGCCGATATTGTCGTTGTCGCAAGACAACCCCCACGATCCGGGGGTCGTTGTTCCTGAGGTGAGGCTGCAAGGAGAGCGCCGGCGCATGGCGGGCGGAGCCGAGGCGGAGTTCGAGGAGTTCGCCGCCCGCGACGGCGGGCGGCTGCTGGGCTTTGCCCTGCTGCTGACCGGCGACCTGCAGGACGCCGAGGACCTGGTCCAGCTGGCCCTGCTGCGGTCGGTCAGCCACTGGTCCGCGGCCCGCAACCGGCCGGAGGGCTACACCCGGGTGGTGCTCGTGAACCTCGCCAGGGACCGGTGGCGGGCCAAGCGGCGCCGCCGCGCCGAAACGTTCCCGGCCGACCTGGCCCTCCTGGCGCTGCCTGCCTCGGCCGATGTCGCGGCGGCCGTGCTCGACCGGCAGCTCCTGCTGCGCGCGTGCCGGCTGCTGCCCGTGCAGCAGCGCGCCGTCCTGGTGCTGCGGTTCTGGGAGGACCGCTCGGTGGATGAGACAGCGGCCTTGCTGGGTTGCAGCGCGGGCACCGTCAAGTCGCACACCCACCGCGCCCTGGCCAGGTTGCGGCTCGCCCTGCAGGACGCACCGGAGTTCCAGGCCGGCCCTACCGGAGGGAGGCGCCATGCCGACCGACCGTGACCTGCAGGCCAGGCTCGCCGAGGCCTTCCACCAGCAGGCTGACCCGGTCACCGCGGACGCCATCGACGCGGCCGGGATCTTCCGGCGGGGGGTGCGGAGGCGGCGCCGCCGGATCGCAGCGGGCGTGGCCTCGGCGGTGGCGGCCGCCGTGCTGGTAGCGGGAGTGTGGGTGGCGAGCGCCGGCGCGCCGCCGGCGGCACCGGGACCCGGGTTCCGGCCGCCCGGCCTCCTCCTTGAGGCAGCCGTTGTCCGCCCGCCGCGTGCTCGCGCCGCCGAGGCCGGCATGCCGCCCTACTACGTCATCGCCGACCGCGGGCGGCCGGTGGCCGAGGTCCGCAGCTCGAAGACCGGGAAGATCATCGATACGGTGCCGCTGCCGGCCGGGATCGACCCGAAGCTGTCCCGGATCGCCGCTGCGGGCGACGGCCGCACGTTCGTGCTCGCCCTCGTCTCCTTCCCGCGCACCCGGTTCTACCTGCTGCGCGTCGCCACTGGCGGCCATTCCTACCGGCTGAGCCCACTGCCCGTTCCGCCGCTGCCCGCGGGGCAGTACGCGGGCGCGATCGCGGTCAGCCCCGGCGGCGGCAAGCTCGCGGTGGCCGTCCAGTTCAGCGGCGGCCGGCGCGGGGCGGTTGAGGTCGCGACGCTGGCAACCGGCACGGTGCGGCGGTGGAGCGGAGCCCGGCCCGGCCAGCCAATGCAGCTGTCGTGGGCCCGCAACGGTCATGAACTGGGGTTCTTCTGGGAGGCGGTCGGATCGGCGCAACGCTCGGCCGCGGGTCTGTGGGAACTGGACACCGCCGCAGCGGGAAAGACCCTGGCGTCGGCCCGGCGGATCCTGCCGGCCCATGTGGGCGGCGACACCGTGCAGTCGGCGCTGCTCAGCCCGGACGGCGCGACGGTGGTCGCGTCGGTGACCTACGACGGCACGGCCAGCCTCGGGCCGGGCGTGGTGGCCGGGGGGATCGTCGAGCTGTCCGCGCGCACGGGAAGGCCGCTGCGCACGCTGCTCGCCGAGCACGCGGCGCACGCACCGGACCCGGCCCACCCGGGCTGGTACGTGACGGCCTGCCAGCTGCCGGCGGTCGACGCCACCGGCAGCCACCTGCTGGTGAGCTGCGACAGCTTTGGCCGACTCGACCGGGCCCGCTTCGCCGCGCTGCCGGGCGCCGCACCGCAGACGGCGGTCGCCGCCGCCTGGTGACCGGCGGGTCAGGCGGGCGGGCGGGCGGTGTGCCTGCTCCCTCGCCGGTGCAGGCCGGTCCCCGCCGCGGCGCCGAGCAGCGCCAGGGCCAGCAGGGGGATGGGATAGAGCACGAGGCCGATGATGTTGCCGGCGACGGCGTCGCTGAGGAGGTA
>Ga0066905_100000576_pt1 | contig 10634 bp, 8 predicted proteins | sample PanSoiMetaPlot36_FD_67483 | JGI IMG/M metagenome (GOLD analysis project Ga0066905, IMG submission 67483) | Tropical forest soil microbial communities from Panama analyzed to predict greenhouse gas emissions - Panama Soil Plot 36 (version 2) | ecosystem: Environmental > Terrestrial > Soil >... | reverse complement strand
GCCGAACGGCGAGGCTATCTCGGCGCGTCCTCCCAGCCGGAGACGTACAAGCTCAGCCCGGCCGGCGCGGTCGACTACTCGGTCTCGACGATCGGCGAGGCGGTTCGGCTGACCGGCGTTGCCCTGGGCCGGATCCCGGCCGGCATCGGCAACGTCATCGACGCGACGTTCTTCGGCGGCCAGCGCGATCCTGAGGGCCTGGTCGGCGTCGTCGGCATCGCCAGGCTCTCCGGTGACACGCTCGCGTCGGACCAGGCGCCGGCCGGATCGCGGATCACCCAGTTCCTGCTCATGATGGCGCTGCTAAACGTCTTCATCGGCATCTTCAACCTGCTGCCGCTGCCGCCGCTGGACGGCGGCCACATCTTCCTGCTGCTGCTCGAGCGCGGCCGCGCGCTGATCTACCGGCTGCTGCGCCGACCCGATCCCGGCCACATCGACCCGAGCAAGGCGATCCCGATCGCGTACGTGTTCGTGGTGCTGCTCATCACGCTTACCGCGCTCCTCGCGGCGGCCGACCTGATCAACCCGGTCAAGCTCCCGACCTGACGAGGTGGATTCACGTCCAATGTCCGTCAACCTCGGAATGCCTGCCCCGCCGACCAAACCACTTGCCGAGCGCCGGAAGTCGCGGCTGATCAACGTCGGCAGCGTCCCGGTCGGCGGCGACGCGCCGGTGTCGGTGCAGTCCATGACGACCACGGTGACCGCAGACATCAACGCCACCCTGCAGCAGATCGCCGAGCTGACCGCGTCCGGCTGCCAGATCGTCCGGGTCGCGGTGCCCAGCCAGGACGACGCGGACGCGCTGCCGGTAATCGCGCAGAAGTCGCAGATCCCGGTCATCGCGGACATCCACTTCCAGCCGAGGTACGTGTTCGCGGCGATCGACGCGGGTTGCGCCGCGGTCCGGGTGAACCCGGGCAACATCAAACAGTTCGACGACAAGGTCGCCGAGATCGCCAAGGCGGCCGGGGACGCCGGAGTGCCGATCCGGATCGGAGTGAACGCGGGCTCGCTGGATCCGCGGCTGCTGTCCAAGCACGGCAAGGCCACCCCGGAGGCGTTGGTCGAGTCCGCGCTGTGGGAGTGCTCGCTGTTCGAGGAGCACGGGTTCCGGGAGATCAAGATCTCGGTCAAGCACCACGACCCGGTTGTTATGATCAACGCGTACCGGCTGCTGGCCGAGGCCTGCGACTACCCGCTGCATCTCGGGGTGACCGAGGCCGGGCCCACCTTTCAGGGCACCATCAAGTCCGCGGTCGCGTTCGGTGCGCTGCTCGCCGAGGGTATCGGCGACACGATCCGGGTGTCGCTGTCCGCCCCGCCGGTGGAGGAGGTCAAGGTCGGCCTGCAGATCCTCGAGTCGCTCGGGCTCAAGGAGCGCGGGCTGGAGATCGTGTCCTGCCCCTCCTGCGGCCGTGCCCAGGTGGACGTGTACAAGCTCGCCGACCAGGTGCATGCGGCCCTGGACGGGATGGACATCCCGATCCGGGTCGCGGTGATGGGCTGCGTGGTCAACGGACCTGGCGAGGCCAGGGAGGCCGATCTCGGCGTGGCCTCGGGTAACGGCAAGGGACAGATCTTCGTCAAGGGCCAGGTGATCAAGACCGTGCCTGAGTCCCAGATCGTGGAGACGCTGATCGAGGAGGCGGTTCGGCTGTCCGGGAAGTCGCTCGACGACTTCTAGTCAGGCCAATCCCGTCAAGATCGCTGTTTCCATGATCGGTCGAGTGCTAATGCGCAGGTCGGGGACCGTAACCGATCATGGAAACGGCGATCTTGCGCGGGGAGGGATCCAAAGTGGACCGTTTGCCCCGTACTGTGAAGTTGTGCTCGGCACCGCGGCCGTCCGCTCCCTCGACGCTCGGGACACCCTCGAGGCGTTCGACGTCATTGCCCGCGACCCGATCGCGAACTGCTTCGTAGGCGCCCGGCTGCACACCACCGGTTTGGACCCGTGGCGGCTCGGCGCGGAAATCTGGGGCTATCCGGCCGAGGGGCCGCTGGAGTCGCTGTGCTACGCCGGCGCCAACCTGGTGCCGGTCGAGGCCGGCCCGGCCGCGATCGAGGCGTTCGCGGACCGCTGCCGGCGGCAAGGGCGGCGGTGCTCGTCCATCGTCGGTCCGGCCGAGCAGGTCGGCCCGCTCTGGTCGCTGTTGGCGCCACACTGGGGACCGCCGCGGGCGATCCGGGCCCAGCAGCCGGTGATGGCCACCAACCGACCGCCACCGCCGATCGTGCCGCGCGACCACCGGGTACGGCGGGTCCGGCTCGACGAGTTGGAGACTCTGGTTCCAGCCTGCGTGGCGATGTTCACCGAGGAGGTCGGGGTGTCGCCGCTGGTGGGCGACGGCGGGACGCTCTACCGGGCGCGCATCCGCGAGCTCATCGCGACCGGGCGGGCGCTGGCTCGCATCGACGGCGAGCGCGTCATCTTCAAGACCGAGGTCGGAGCGGTGACGCCGCGGGTATGCCAGCTGCAAGGCGTGTGGGTCAACCCGACGATGCGCGGCCGCGGGCTGTCGGTGGCCGGGCTGGCCACGGTGCTCGACCTCGTGATCGGCGACATCGCGCCGGTGATCAGCCTGTACGTGAACGACTACAACCTGGCCGCGCGGGCCGCGTACCGGCGGGTCGGTTTCACCGAGTGCGGCACGTTCTCCTCGATCCTGTTCTGACCAAGAGCGCTGGCCGGCGGAACCTCGTCCGTAGGTTGCAGTGCCGCCGCCATGGGGGCCGCCGCTATGGGGCCGCCGCTATGGGCCGCGGCACTGGGGCCGCCATGGGTTCGGGACACTCGGGCCCAGCGTCCGGCTAGTCCGGACTTTGGTCCGATGGAGGCCCGACCGGCATGCATTACCCTGACCCGCAGTGAGCGTGCGGGGATGACGGCAGCCGTCAATGGCAATGCGCCGGCACCAGTAGTGCCGGCGCGACTGCGCGATGACCGGGACTTCCGCCGCTACTGGTCGGCGCGGGCCGTGTCGCTCGCCGGCGCCGCGATGACCTTCTTCGCCCTGCCGGTCCTGGTTTACCAGCTCAGCGGCAAGTCGTCGTTCGCCGCCGGCCTGTTGGTGGCGCTGGAGGCGGTGCCGTACCTGCTGTTCGGCCTGCTGGCCGGCGCGCTGGCCGACCGGCTGGACCGGCGCCGGATCATGGTCCGCGCCGACCTGCTGAACGCGGCCGTGCTCGCCTCGGTTCCGCTGACCGCCGCGTTCGGCGGGCTGACCCTGCCGCACGTGATGGCGGTCGGGGCAGTGGGTGCCGCGCTCTTCGTGTTCTTCGACGCCGCGAACTTCGGCGCGCTGCCCACACTGGTCGGGCGGGATCGGATCGCGGCGGCCAATGGCGCCGTGATGGGCGCCGGCTCGGTGCTGGAGATCGCGGTGCCCAGCCTGACCGGGCTGCTGATCGCGGTGATCCATCCATCGACCGTGCTGGCTCTGTCCGCGCTCACCGCGGCCGCCTCCGCGCTGTTCGTCCGCTCCATCGTCCGACCGCTGTCCGACCCGGACCGCACCGCGCCGGCGCTGACCCCACGCCGGCTGCGGGCCGAGATCGGGGATGGGCTGCACTATCTGTGGCAGCACCCGACGATCCGGCCAATGACCTTCGTCGGCACGCTGCAGTCGGTGGCCGGCGGCGCCGCCGTTGGACAGTTCGTGCCGTACCTTGACAAGGCGTTGGGCGTGGTGCAGGGCGATCTGCGGTTCGGCCTGATGTTCAGCGTGCACGCGCTGGGCGGGCTGATCGCCGCGATGCTGGTCGGCCGGGTGTCGCGCCGGTTCGGCGCGGTCCGGGTGGTCCTGTACGGGCTACCGGTGTCGGCCACGTTCGGCATCTGCTACGCGCTCGCGCCGACCTGGTGGCTGGCGATGCTGCTGCTTGGCTGCTGGGCCGCCGCGTACATGCTCGTGGTCATCAACGGCATCACCTACCGCCAGGAGGTCACCCCCGAGCAGCTGCTGAGCCGGGTCAACGTCACCGGCCGGATGCTGGCCTGGGGCGTGGGCTGGACGGCCGGTGGGCTGCTGGGCGGCGTGGTCGGCGCCGCGTTCGGTCCGCGCGCCGGCACTGTCGCGGGCGCCTGCGCGCTGGTCGTGGCGATGGTGCTGGCCTGGCTGTCCCCGCTTCGGCAGGCCGCGTTCGCGGATCCGGTGCGCCAGTAGCCGGGCGGTTCGGCGTGCGGTCGGTTTCGATCGGACTCGGTGCGGCGGTGGTTGCGGCCGTGCTCGCCGGTGCATTCTCCAGCCCGGAACCGGTGCCGCGACCGGATCCGCCGATCAGCACCGGCCCGGACCGGAACTACCATCCGGGCGGGCGGACGGTCGCGGCGCGCACGGACAGCGTCGTGGTGCCGACCTTGGACCCGATGGTCGCGATGGCCCGGGCGAACGCCCCGTTGCGGCGGTTCACCGTGGTCATGTCCGGAGATGTGCTCCTGCACAACACGCTGTGGACCCAGGCGCAGCGTGACGCGCAGGCGGCCGGGCAGGAGGGATACGACTTCCGGCCGCTGCTGGCCGGGCTGCGGCCCGCGGTCAGCGCCGCTGATCTGGCGATCTGCCATCTGGAGACACCGCTCGGCTCAGCCGGCGGACCGTTCAGCGGGTATCCGGTCTTCAGCGTGCCGCCTCGGATCGCGCCGGACCTGGCCTGGCTCGGCTACGACGCGTGCACGACCGCGTCCAACCACACCCTAGACGGCGGGGCGTCCGGGGTTCGGCGCACGCTGTCCGCGCTCGACGCGGCCGGGCTCGGCCACACCGGCTCGGCGCGGACCGCGCACGAGGCCGGCCGGATCCGGATGTTCCATCCGGCCGGCGCCACGGTCGCGCTGCTCAGCTATACGTACGGCCTCAACGGTTTCGTCCGGCCCGCGGACCGGCCGTGGATCGTCCAGCTCATCGACGCGCAGCGGATCCGGACCGACGCGGCCGAGGCCCGCCGAGCCGGCGCGGATGTCGTGCTGGTCGCGTTGCACTGGGGGAACGAGTACCAGCAGCAGCCGAGCGACGTACAGCGCGAGCTGGCCGCGCAGCTGCTCGCCTCGCCGGACATCGACCTGGTGTACGGCCACCACGCGCACGTGGTGCAGCCGTTCGAGCGGATCGGCACCAAGTGGGTCGCCTACGGACTCGGCAACCACGTTGCCGAGCAGACCACGGCCGAGCAGGCCACCCACGAGGGTGTGATGGCCAGGTTCCAGTTCACCGCAACCGCATCCGGGCACTGGACAGTCACCGCCGTCGAGTACCTGCCGACCGCGATGTCCAGGTCGGCGCCGTACCGGGTGGTCGACCTGAGCCGCATGCTGGCCGCCGGACGGGGGCTCGCGGCGGACCGGCGGCGCGAGTTCGAACAGGCGTACCGCCGCGTAACGGCCGCGGTCAACAGCCTTGGCGCGGATCGGGACGGACTGCGCCCGGCCGACCTATCCTGACGGCGCGGGCCTGCGATAACTCGTCGTAGTGGCGCGGATGCCCACGCTATTCTCCCCGCACGCCTGTCCAGTTGAGGAGCTCAGCCGTGATCACCCGGATGTCGACGCTGTTCCTGCGTACCCTGCGCGAGGATCCGGCCGACGCCGAGGTGCCGAGCCACAAGCTGCTGGTCCGAGCCGGCTATATCCGCCGGGTCTCACCGGGCATCTACACCTGGCTGCCGCTCGGCAAGATCATTTTTGCGAACATCGCACGGGTGGTCCGCGAGGAGATGGACCGGATGGGCGGCCAGGAACTGCTGTTCCCTGCGCTGCTGCCGCGCGAGCAGTACGAGCTCACCGGGCGCTGGACCGAGTACGGCGACGGCATCTTCCGGCTCAAGGACCGCAAGGGCCTGGACTACCTGCTCGGACCCACGCACGAGGAGCTGTTCACCGAGGTGGTCAAGAGCGAGTACTCCTCCTACAAGGACTACCCGGTCATCCTGTACCAGATCCAGACGAAGTATCGGGACGAGGCACGGCCGCGGGCCGGACTGCTGCGCGGTCGCGAGTTCGTCATGAAGGATTCGTACTCGTTCGACCTGGACGACGAGGGACTCAAGCGCTCGTACGAGTTGCACCGCGAGGCCTACATCAAGATCTTCGACCGGCTCGGGCTGTCTTACCGGATCGTCGCCGCGATGTCCGGCGCGATGGGTGGCTCGGCATCCGAGGAGTTCCTTGCACCCAGCCCGGTCGGCGAGGACATGTTCGTGTCCTGCACCCGATGCGACTACGCGGCCAACACGGAGGCGGTCCGGGTGCCCGCGCCGCCGGCCGGTGACATCGCCGGACAGCCGGAGCTGCGGGTGCTCGACACACCGAACACGCCCACCATCGAGTCGCTGGTCGACCTGGTCAACTCGCTCGGCGTGCTGGACCGGCAGATCGGCGCGGCCGACACGCTCAAGAACGTGGTAGTCAAGGTGACCACACCTGGAGTCGAGAAGCCCGAGGTGCTGGTCATCGGTGTGCCGGGAGACCGCGAGGTCGACATGAAGCGGCTGCAGGCCGCGCTCGAACCGGCCGAGGTGGCCATGTTCGAGGCAGCCGACTTCGCCGCGAGTCCCGGCCTGGTCCGCGGCTACATCGGGCCGCAGATCCTGCGGCGGCTCGGCGTCCGGTACCTGGTCGACCCTCGGGTGGTGACCGGCACGTCCTGGGTGACCGGTGCGAACCAACCCGACCGGCACGCCGCCAATGTGGTGGCCGGGCGCGACTTCGAGCCGGACGGCACTATCGAGGCCGCCGACGTGCGGGCCGGCGATCCCTGTCCGCAGTGCGGGTCGTCGCTGGTCGTCGACCGCGGTATCGAGATCGGCCACATCTTCCAGCTCGGCCGCAAGTACGCCGACGCGTTCGGGTTGGACGCATTGGGCGCCGACGGTAGGCCGATCCGGATCACCATGGGCTCCTATGGCGTCGGCGTCTCCCGTGCGGTCGCCGCGATCGCCGAGCAAACCCATGACGAGCTCGGGCTGAGCTGGCCGGCCTTGATCGCGCCGTTCGATGTGCACCTGGTCGCAACCGGTAAGGACGGCGAGGTGTTCGGACAGGCCGAGCGGGTCGCCGCGGAGTTGGATCGGCGCGGCGTCCGGGTGCTGTACGACGACCGGCGCGGCGTCTCGCCCGGGGTGAAGTTCACCGACGCCGAGCTGCTCGGCATGCCCACGATCGTGGTGGTCGGGCGCGGTCTGGCCGAGGGCGTGATCGAGGTGCGGCAGCGCGCCACCGGCGAGCGGGAAAACGTGCCGGTGGGGGACGTCGTCGACTACCTGGCCGGCCGCTAGCCATCGTTCAGCCAGCGCTGGGCCAGGTCGGTCGGCCGGTTGTAGGGTGCCCAGGTGGGCCCACCCTCTGCCGTTGCGGCGGTCATCTTCGACTGGGGCGGCACCCTTACTCCGTGGCACGACATCGACGGGGCAGAGATCTTTCGCCGGGTGGCGGCCGCACTGGTCGCCGATCCCGCCGATCCCGCCGATTCCGCGGATGCTGCCGATCCCGCCGATTCCGCGGATGCCGCCGATCCCGCCGCGATCGAACGGGTGGCGCTGGCGCTGTACACCGCCGAGGAGGCCGCCTGGGCTGTGGCGCGAACCGAGCATCGCAGCGGCACGATCCACGACTCCATCCGCGCCGCCGGGCACGAGCCGTCCGAGGCGGCCCTGGACGCCTGGTATCTCGGCTACGAGCCGCACACGTACGCCGACCCGGAGGCGCGGGCCGTGCTGGCCGGGCTGCGCGAGCGAGGCATCAAGGTCGGCATCCTGTCCAACACCGGATTCCCACGAGCCTGGCACGAGCGGATCTTCGCCCGCGACGGCCTGCTGGCGCTGATCGACGGAGCCGTCTACACCAGCGAGATCCCATGGGTGAAACCGCATCAGGAGGCATTCACGGCCGCGATGGCGGCGGTCGGCGTCACCGACCCGGCCTCGGTCGTGTTCGTAGGTGACCGGCTGTTCGACGACATCCACGGCGCCAAGTCGGCCGGGATGCGAGCCGTCTGGATACCGCACAGCCGGATCCCGGCCGACCAGCGCGGCCATACCGACGGCGAGCCGGATGCGGTGATCGAGCGGCTCTCCGACCTGCTGACAGTGCTGGACGGCTGGCGCGGCTCGCCCGATTGAGTCTCGCGCGCTGGCCAACGATCGATCATTGGGCGCGAATCGACGACACGCCGCGCGCGACACGCCGGTGTAACCGCTCTCTCCGTCCAATGATCGATCGTTGGACAAAGCCGGGGACTAGCGCTTGGACAAAGCCCGGGGGGTAGCGCTTGGACAAAGCTGGGGCGCCGCCGCCGGCTAGCGCCGCCCGTCCGGCAGACCGGGCAGCGCCAGGCTGGCCCGCCGCCAGCCGGCTGCTCGCAGCGCCGCCTCGGTCAGCCACCCGGCCGCGTCGGTGCGCAGCGTGCTGCCGCGGCCGGCCGCAGTGACCAGCCAGCCGTAGGCATCGGCGACGCCGTCCTCGATGCCGGTAGCGAGCTGCCGGGCCCGGCGCCGGCTGGACACCGCGAACGGCAGCCGGTACGCGGCGGCGGCCGGCCGGGGCTGCGTACCGACCCGCCGGATGAGCTGGTCAATCCGGTCCCGGCGCTGGCGGTGCGCGTCGTAGGCCTGGTATGCGCCAGCCAGCGCCGCACCGGTGAGCCAGGCGCCGAGCGCGCCGTAGCCGAACACGGCAGCGTGCTCGGCGGCGAGCGCGTCCTGCAGTGCGTCGACCGTGGCGGAGTCGAGCGGACCATCCGGTAGCCGCCCGAGTGGAGCCGGTTCGATCGTGAGCTCGCCGCCACCGGCCCGGAGCAGTGCCCCGTGGGTGACCTGGCTGGCCGAGATCGCCGCCAGCAGCGCGGCGAGGGTCGCCGAGTCAACCGTGCCGACCAGCTCCGACCGGTAGCCGGCCGCGTCCGACTCGGCTTCGGCCAGCGCGTCGACAGCGGCACCGCGGCCGGCCGGGACCCTGATCCCGGCCGGCGCCGATCGCCCGCTCGATCTGCCCGAGCCGGTGTCCCGACCCGCATCGGACCGGACACCGGTGAGCACGGACAGATGAACGCGATGATCTGCGACCAGCCGGGCCAGCCGGTTGCGCAGTACCGGATGCCGAGCCGCCGTCGCGTGGTAGCGAGCGACCAGCGCCATGGTGCCGATCGCGACCGTCTGCCGGACCGCACGGTCGGGATCCGCCGATCCCGGGCCGCGCCGCCGCCAGATCGCATCGGAAACCTCCGGTGGCGCGGATGAGGCGCCGTCGCATCCGGCCACGGTGGCCAAGGCTGCCACGGCGCCACCCAGGCCGGCGGCCAGCAGAAGCCGGCGGGTAGGTCCGGAACTCGACATGGACCGTGGGCCTCCTACGGCTCGTGCTCGGGTGCCGGACAGACCTGCTGGCCGGGCAGCGCCAGGTATTTCACAGCAGGTCGGAGCCCGATGTCGAACCGGATAGGCTCGTGGCCTGCGTGACGCGGGGTCACTATTCGCGTCACCATATGTTCACGTATGCCGAGGGAGGCGCCGAATGGGCGGACACACCATTCGCGACGACCTCGAGCTGGTGCTCGACCCGGTGGTCTCGACCGCCGGGCTCGACCTCGAAGGCGTCGAGCTCGCCTCGGCCGGACGCCGGCGGGTGATCCGGGTGTACGTGGACCGGGACGGTGGCGTCGATCTCGACACCGTGGCCGAAATCAGCCAGGCGGTGTCCGGCGCGCTCGATCGAAGCGATCTGCTCGGCAACACGCCCTACGTGCTCGAGGTCAGCTCGCCTGGCGTGGATCGGCCGCTGACGTTGCCCAGGCACTGGCGCCGTTCGATCGGTCGGTTGGTCCAGGTCAGCCTGGTCGGCGGCGATGCCCGCACCGGCCGGGTGCTGGCCGCGGACGAGTCCGCGATCACACTGGAGGTGGCAGGCACCGCGCGCCGGATCGCCTTTGCCGAGGTCGCCGCCGGTCGGGTACAGGTGGAGTTCAGCCGCCCAGCTGCCGGGCCGGCCGACGCGGACGAGGAGGGCTAGGAGTGGACATCGACCTTGCCGTCCTGCGCAGCCTGGAGCGGGAGAAGGAGATCTCGTTCGACCTGCTGATCGAGGCGATCGAGTCGGCGCTGCTGATCGCCTACCACAAGTCCGACACCGCCCAGCTTCGGGCCCGGGTCGAGCTAGACCGCAGATCGGGGCACGTCACGGTCTGGGCCCAGGAGGTCGACGAGGACGGCGCGGTGCTGCGCGAGTACGAGGACACGCCGGCGGACTTCGGCCGGATCGCCGCCTCGACGGCCAAGCAGGTGATCTTGCAGCGACTGCGGGATGCCGAGGATGAGCAGACCTACGGGGAGTACGCCGGCCGCGAGGGCGACATCGTCTCCGGGATCATCCAGCAGGGCCGCGATCCGCGAAACATTCTGGTAGACCTCGGCCGGCTGGAAGGTGTCCTGCCGGCCCAAGAACAGGTGCCAGGGGAGCGGTACCAGCACGGCATCCGGATCAAGTGCTACGTCGTCTCGGTCCGCAAGGGCTTGCGAGGCCCGCAGATCACGCTGTCCCGGACGCATCCGAACCTGGTCAAGAAGTTGTTCGCGCTGGAAGTGCCGGAGATCGCGGACGGATCGGTAGAGATCGCCGCGATCGCCCGCGAGGCCGGCCA
>Ga0066905_100000575_pt1 | contig 10639 bp, 6 predicted proteins | sample PanSoiMetaPlot36_FD_67483 | JGI IMG/M metagenome (GOLD analysis project Ga0066905, IMG submission 67483) | Tropical forest soil microbial communities from Panama analyzed to predict greenhouse gas emissions - Panama Soil Plot 36 (version 2) | ecosystem: Environmental > Terrestrial > Soil >... | reverse complement strand
ATGTTCTGGCTGCCCGCCAAGGAAGCGACGATGCCCAACCTGGTTCCGCCGAACCGGCTCGAAGCGGCAAATCAGCTATCTCTGGTCACCACTTACGGTATGGCCCCGATCGCCGCGGCGATCTTCACCTTGCTGGCATTGCTCAGCGGCGCGCTCGCGCACGGACTGCCGTTCTTTAAGACCAACCAGGTCGACCTCGCGCTCTACATCAACGCGGCGACATTCTTCGTGTCCGCGCTGGTGATCGCCGGTCTGTACGTGCCACGTACCAAAACGCACACTGAATCACCCTCGATGATCCGTACGGCGATCGAGGGCTGGAAGTTCGTCGGGAAGACCCCGGTCGTACGCGGAGTCACCATTGGCATGCTCGGTGCGTTCGGCGCGGCGGGCGCAGTGGTAGGGCTCTCCAGCACCTACACCCGTGACCTCGGGGCCGGCAACGCAGCTTTCGGTGTGCTCGTCGGGACGATCTTCCTGGGCATGGCTATCGGGATGTTCGCAGGACCGCGGCTGCTGGCCGGCTTCAGCAGGCGGCGACTCTTCGGGCTCAGCATCCTCGCTGCGGGCATCCTCCTGGCCATCATCGCTCTGGTGGGCAACATCATCATTGCCGTGCTGCTCACGGCGGTCTTGGGCGCGCTGTCCGGCACGGCCTGGGTGACTGGTCAGACGCTGATCGGGCTCGAGGTGAGTGACGAGTTGCGCGGGCGCACCTTTGCATTTCTCCAGTCATTGGTGCGGATCACGCTCGTCGCGGTTCTCGGCATCGCACCGCTCGTCTCCGGAGCCATCGGCCGCCACCATTTCGAGCTCACCAACAATGTCGCAGCCACCTACAACGGCGCCGCCGCCACCCTCTTTCTCGCCGGGCTTGTCGCGTCGGTATTCGGCCTTATCGCCTACCACCAGATGGACGACCGGCGTGGCGTACCGCTGCTCGCCGATCTGGTTGCCGCCGTCGGGACCCAACCACGTGCGACGCACCCGCCGAACTGCCTCTTCATCGCCCTGGAGGGAGGTGAGGGAGCGGGCAAGTCGACCCAGGTGAAGCTCCTCGGAGACTGGCTGCGCGCCACCGGGCACCAAGTGGTCGTCACCCACGAGCCGGGCGCGACCGTGGTCGGTCGGCAGCTGCGGGGCTTGCTGCTCGACCTGGCGACGGGCTCGTTGTCAGCCCGCAGCGAGGCGCTGCTTTACGCAGCCGATCGCGCTGAACACGTCAGCACCGTCATCGTCCCGGCGCTACAGCGCGGGGCGATCGTTGTGACGGATCGCTATGTCGATTCGTCGATCGCCTATCAGGGAGCCGGCCGCGAGCTGCCGCTCGAGGACGTCGCACGGTTGTCCCGCTGGGCTACCGGCGGGCTGCATCCCGACCTGACGGTCATCCTCGACCTTCCCCCGGAAGTCGGCTTGCGACGGGCCGGACAGAGCGGCCTGGACCGCGTGGAGTCCGAGACCTTGGAATTTCACGAGCGGGTTCGCAATCGTTATCTCGAGCTTGCGACGGCTGATCCGCGCCACTATGCGGTCGTCGATGCACTTGCCAGTCCGGAAGAGGTTGCCTCGGCCATCAGGGAACGGATCGAACCGCTCCTTCCGGCCACGGCGGCCCCGCGACAGGCGGCCAGCGGCGGGGCAGCACGCCCGGACGGGTCGGTCGCAACTGCTGACGGCAGCGGTCCGCAGCCTCCCGCCGATGTGGAAGCGGAGCCGTCCTCCGCCGATGCGGCAAGGACGCGACGGCTGCCGCGTCTGACCAAGCGAGCGGAGCAACAGGGCGGCGCTGCCCGCCATGCCCGGCGAGCCGGAGGTGCAGCCAGGCATGCCCCTGCCTCCACGAGTGCGAACGCTGCAGGGAAGGCGGAGGCTGCTGGGAAGACCGATGAAATCGAACTCGCCGACACCGAGGAATTCGACGATCTGCCTTTCGTTGCACCCGACTCGGCGCAACCGGCCAGCCTGGTGGACGACATCCTCGGCGGGGAGATTCGGTGACCGTCTGGGATGACCTAGTGGGTCAGCAGGTGGTCGTCGCCGAACTACGCACGGCCGCGGCCGCGGCGGCAGGCGTGCTCGCGGGCGAGCCTGGCACCGGCATGACACATGCCTGGCTCCTCACCGGACCGCCGGGCTCCGGCCGCTCCAACGCTGCCCGGGCCTTTGCTGCCGCGCTCCAATGCGAGAAGCAGGGATGCGGCGAGTGCAATGCATGCCGCACAGTGCTTGCCGGCACACATGCCGACGTGCGGGCAGTCAGCACCGAGACGCTTTCGATCGGCGTGGCACAGACCCGTGAGTTGGTACGCCGCTCAGCACTCACTCCAGCCGGCCGGCGCTGGCATGTGATCATCTTGGAGGACGCAGACCGGCTGACAGAACAAGCGGCAAACGTCCTGTTGAAAGCGGTCGAGGAGCCGTCGACTCGGACGGTCTGGCTGCTCTGCGCTCCGTCGACTGAGGATGTGCTGCCGACCATCAGATCAAGGTGCCGGCAGGTTCGGCTGGTGACTCCCTCCGCCGATGCTGTTGCGGAGGTCCTCGTTCGCCGGGACGGGATCGATCCCGAGGTGGCTGTGGTTGCCGCGCGGGCCGCTCAGGGTCATATCGGCCGTGCACATCGGCTGGCCAGGGATGATGCGGCTCGGCAGCGCCGGGACGAGGTGCTGCGCATCCCTGGATCGCTGCGTGACATTGGCGCCTGCATCCGCGCCGCAGCCAATCTCGTCGATACTGCCGCGGCCGAGGCGCGGGAAACGGCTGCGGAACTCGATGCGACCGAGGCTGATCGGCTCCGGTCCGCGCTCGGTGCAGGCCCGACCGGACGCATGCCCCCCGGCAGCGCCGGCGCGCTCAGAGAGCTCGAGGACCGGCAAAAGCGTCGAGCAAAACGGATCCAGCGGGACGCCATGGACCGTGCTCTGATCGATCTTGCGGCGTTCTACCGCGACGTACTCACCCGCCAGGTGGACGCGCCTGTCGACCTCGTCAACGAGTCAGCGAGGCGCGAGATCGAGGCACTTGCCGCCGAGTCGACACCTGAGGACACCGTCCGCCGCATCGAGGCGGTGCTCGCCTGCCGCGAGGCCCTCGACACGAACGCTCACCCATTGCTTACCGCTGAGGCGATGATGCTGACTCTTGCGTCGCCCTGATCCTGGCGCTGGTCTTCACAGAGCGGTTTGGTCACCCTCGGACCAGATCCGGCCGAATCCCGTCACCTTTGTCTTGACCAATGCAGAGCGTTTCCGACGTGTGAACGGCAGGTGGACGGTTATCGTCCAGATGTGGGCATGGTCATGGCGGTGAGCTTTACGCGCCATGGTCGCCTGCACTACCTCGATCCCGGCGCGTACACGCCACGAGTGGGCGACAAAGTTCTCGTGCCCACACACACCGGCCCCGAAGTGGCCGAGTGTGTGTGGGCTCCGCAGTACGTCACCGAGGAGGTGGGCGGCCTGCCAGTCTGCGGGGGACCGGCCAGCGAGACACACCTCGAACGCGACGAACGCAATCGCCACCGCAAAGCCGAAGCCAAGGTCACCGCCAGGCGGCTGATCCGCAAGCACGGCCTGCCGATGAAGGTGGTGGGGGTCGACTATCTGGACACGGAGAACCAGATCACGATCTACTTTTCGGCACCGCACCGCGTGGACTTTCGTTCCCTCGTACGCGACCTCGCCAGGGCGCTCCAGGTGCGGATCGACCTGCGGCAGCTCGGGGCACGCGACGAGGCGAAGATCCAAGGTGGCATCGGCCCATGCGGGCGGGACCTGTGCTGCGCCACCTTCCTGAAGGACTTCGAGCCGGTCACCTTGCGGATGGCCAAGGACCAGGACCTGCCACTCAACCCGCTCAAGATTTCCGGCGCCTGCGGCCGGTTAATGTGCTGCTTGAAGTACGAGCACCCGCTCTATCAGGACTTCAAGGGCATCGCGCCGGCGATCGGCGAGCACGTGGACTCGCCGGATGGTCCTGGCCGGGTCGTCGGTCACAATGTTCCCTCGGACACCGTGGTCGTCAGACTCGACGACGGCGGCCGCCGGTGCGCCTGCCCGAAGGCGAGTGTGTGCGGGTCCCGGCAGGCCTATGAGGAGAAGTACGGGGGCGCGGCGTCGCCCGAATGACGTCCGTGCGTGTCGGCTTCTCGACCTCGCCACCGTAGATTGGGCGCCATGCTTGATCTTCCCGCCCGGTCGCGTGCAGCCACGGCGAGTGGTCGGTCCGCTCCAGCCGGACTGGCGGCATCGCTGCCCGGCCCCGCGGGCGGTATTCGCCGCGCGCGCGCCCGACGGGTGCTTGCGTCCACCGCGCTCCTAGCTCTCGTTCTCGTCGGATGCAGCGGCGGCGACAAGGATTCGAACGCCTCGCCCAGCCCTTCGAACTCGAACTCAGAAACCGGCTCAGCAACGTCAGGCGTACCCGCTGAGCTGGCTCCCTTCTATGACCAGAAGCCGCGCTGGTCGGGCTGCACCGGCGACTTTGAATGTACGAAGGTAAAGGTGCCGCTCGACTATCAGAAGCCGACGGGCGACACCATTGAGCTGGAAGTTATTCGTCTCCGAGCTGGAGACGATTCGAAGCGGGTCGGATCTCTCCTCGTCAATCCCGGTGGTCCGGGCGCGTCCGGGGTGAGCTATGCGCGGGAGGCTCGCACCGTCCTCAGCGACGATGTGCGGGACAGCTTCGACATCGTCGGTTGGGATCCCCGTGGGGTCGGCGAAAGCGCGCCGGTGAAGTGCCTCAACGATAAGGAGCTCGACGCGTTTCTTGCCATCGACGGGTCACCGGACAATCCCGGCGAGGTCCAAGCGCTCGACACGACCTCCAAGACCTTCGCCCGCCATTGCGAGGACAGGTCGGGCAAAGTGCTGCCTCATATTGGCACCCCGGACGCCGCCCGCGACATGGATATCCTGCGTGCCGTGCTCGGCGACGCCAAGCTGAACTATCTCGGCAAGTCGTACGGCACCTTCCTCGGCGCCACGTACGCCGAGCTCTTCCCTGAGAAGGTGGGCCGGGTCGTGCTGGACGGGGCGATCGATCCCACGCTGACCTCGCAGGAGATGAGTCTCGGCCAAGCTGGTGGGTTCGAGCAAGGGCTCGACGCGTTTATCGACGACTGCTTGAAGCAGTCCGACTGCCCCGTCGGCCCAGATCATGCCGGGGCCAAGCAAGAGATTGTCGGCATCCTCGACCAAGCCGACCGGTCACCGCTGCGCACCGATAGCGGACGGCCGCTCACCCAGTCGCTCGCGATTCTCGGAGTGGCGGTCGCGCTGTACGATTCCGAGGCGGGCTGGCCGGCGCTCCGGATCGCGCTCGAGCGGGCGAAATCCGGGGACGGCACTGTCCTGCTCCAGCTCTCCGACTTCTATACGGACCGGCAGGGTAACGGGCACTACAGCTCGAACCAGAACGAGGCGATCTACGCGGTCAACTGCCTCGACCGGCCGGATCGGTCGAGCCCGACGCAGATTGAGCAGGTGGAGCCGCGCTTCAAGAAGGAGTCGCCGATCTTTGGCGACTACCTGGCGTGGAGCTCGCTGCCGTGCCGTTACTGGCCGGCGAAGGGTGAGCCGGGCAGTGGACCGCACAAGATCACGGCTGAGGGAGCGGCGCCCATCGTCGTGGTGGGGACGACACGGGACCCGGCGACGCCCTATGTGTGGGCGCAGAACCTCGCCAGTCAGCTTTCGTCGGGGGTGCTGCTGAGCTGGGACGGCGACGGACACACCGCGTATTCCCGCGGCTCGTCGTGCATCGACTCGGCTGTGGACGATTATTTGATCAAGGGTACGGTCCCCAAGGACGGCACCCGCTGCTCCTGAGCTGGGCGGCTGGTCCCCGACGGAGCTCGAACCGTGATGCCTCGATTTTCGCCTTGCATCAGCTTGTGATGGAGCACCTCTGTGACCTGAATTGCGCAGTCGCGAGCGTCGGCGGATCGCATTTCGCTGGGCCAGTCTGCCCCCTGTAAACTGGCCGACCGATCGCCCTGCTGCACACCGTTGTGCGATCACGCCGCCTTAGCTCAGTCGGTCAGAGCGACGCACTCGTAATGCGTAGGTCCGGGGTTCGACTCCCCGAGGCGGCTCCGGTAAAGCCGCAGGCCAGCCCCATGATCTGCCTTCCCAGAACCCCGCTTGAAATACGGGATGGCATGAGGTCGGCCCCCGACTCTCTGACTCGGCAGTCTTTGAAGCGGTCGGTGAGCCAGTCCATGAAGGCGGCCGCCTCCTAGGTGAACCCGAGTCGGAGCAGGGCGTAAAGCGAGAAGCCGGCGTCGCGGATCCATGTGTAGCGGTAGTCCCAGTTGCGGTCGCCGCCAGAGCCTCCATCGATGACGTCGGAGAAGGCGAGCGAGTCCGTGGCACTCAGGCAGAGCTTCTGGATGAACCCGGTCGAGCGCAGCACGGTGAGCGCGGAGTCCGTCTCGCGCACCGCCTGCTCGCCCGCTCCGCCTCGGGCTCGCGCAGCCAGATAGGAGCGCCAGCGCGGGACGCCGCTCCCACCGCGAGTTGGCGAACGGGCGGGTCGCTTTGATGGCTCCCGGGAGAGCAAGGTCCGGTCTTAGGTGGGATAGACGCCCCCGGCGAGCACCCGCGACCCACGTAGCACGGTCCTCCTAGTCGAACGGCGGCGCGCCGGGCCGCGACCCGACCCGCACCGGCGGGCCCAGGGCCCGCAGGCGCAACTTGACCCAACGGCCGGTCTATCCGTCCCTCCCAGCACCAGGAACGGATGGGTGTCTTGCGTGTCCGCCGTCGTCGTCGCTCTTCTCGTTCGGGTCCCGTGCGGGATCGGCGGTCTCGCGCAGTCGTTTCAGGGCATCGACGAAGCCGAGCCAGCCGACGAATCGCTCTTCGGTGCCGTCCTCCACCCGAAGGAGTCCTCTGACCGGCTCGCGCCCGAGCTCGAGCAGGAGCTGGACGGTCAGCTCCCGCTTTCTGCCTCCGGTGGCGTTGTCCATCGGAATCGACGGTATGCCCTGCTCCGGTCGGTCGCCTCAGGGCGCTCCCCGAAGTCCTTCCCTGAACTTTCGAGGCGCAGCTCGTCAGGGTGAGGCGCACTTGCGCCGGCCGAGCTTCACGCGACGAAGCCCGCGCCGGCGCCCAAAGCGCTGATCAGGCCCCCGCCGAATCGGCTTGAGCATTGGCGTGCGGGCTCCGAGGAGGACCCGTCGACCGGGGAGAGGGCTGAGGGACGCATCGCTCAATCGAGGCGGTTGCCGCTGACGAGATAGGGCGGTTCGCCATCGCATCGGCGCCAGCGTCCGGCCGTCAACCGCCCGAGAACGTCCACTCCTCGCGTCACGATCCGAGTCCAGCTGACCGTTCGACACGGAGATCGTCACGAGGGCTCTGGGCGAGCCGGAGTCCGCAGGGTTGCGACGCCCGAGTCCCTCGCTGGCACGACGGCCGGCCGCGGTTCTCGAGCTGGGGAAGGAGGCAGATCGTCGCTGCCGACCTCGACGGAGACAGCGAGGTTTGTTGGAGAAGGCCCCAACGGGCTCGGTTGGGTGGCCGCAAAGCTGCCCGCCGCGCGAAGCCGATCGCACCGCAATCGAGGCGAGTCAGTGATTCCCACCGGGGCGAGAGCTCGGCCGTTACCATGGCGAGACGGATCAGGAGGACTTCCTCGTCATGATGGGAGTGTGTGTCCCTGGTGATCGAAGGCTAGGAACGTTCGCTCCGAGTTTGGACTTCGTGGACTGCCCCCTGCAGTCGAGACTCGCACTGCCCGACTTGAGAAGATCAATCGGCGCTCGGAGTTTGCCCTCGACGATGGTGCCAGCGTCGCGACGGACATGGGACGAACTGCCGTGGGGCCGAGCGCGTTCGCGCCTCCATACGATTTCTGCTCGGCGGTCGGTGGGCGGCAAACACGTGTCCCCTGGCGCCGAGAGGCGGTGAGCTGACATGGCGATCGAGGTCGCGGCCATGCTGCTGGAGCGCGAGCGGGAGCTTGCGGCGCTTGCGGGTGCGTTGCGTGAAGCCGAGCGGGGTCGCGGCGGGGTGGTGCTGGTGGAGGCTCCCGCGGGTCTCGGCAAGACGAGTCTGCTGAAGGCGGCCTGCGAGGCCGCGTCCGAAGCAGGTTTTGCCTGCTTGCGGGCGCGGGCAAGTGAGCTCGAGCGGGACTTCGCCTACGGCTGCGTGCGGCAGCTGCTCGAGCCGATCGTCGCGACCGGCTCCAGCTCGGGGTTGTTCGAGGGGGCTGCGTCGCTCTCGGAGCCGCTGTTCGCCCCAGCTTCGGCGCAGCATCCCGCGCCTTCAGCCGATCGCGCCTTCTCGATGCTGCATGGCCTCTATTGGCTACTCAACAATCTCGCCGACGAACGGCCCGTCGTCCTGTCCCTCGACGACCTCCACTGGTGCGATGCCGAATCGCTGCGATTCCTCACCTACCTCGCTCCCCGCCTCGAAGGGCTCACCGTCGCTGTCTTCGCTTCGGCGCGGGGCGGGGAGCAGGTGGCTGGGGACCTGGCTCGGCTTGCCGCCGCGCCGGAGACCACGCTGCTGCGACCGCGGCCGTTGAGCGTTGAGGCGACGGCGAGGCTCTGTGAGCTCAGGTTGGGGGTCTCTGTGGCAGACGAGTTCGCGGAGGCCTGTCGCACGGCCACCGCGGGCAACCCGTTCCTACTCGAGGCGCTGCTACGCGAGGTCGACGAGCAGGAGTACCCGACCAATACGCTCGGCGCGGTCCGCGTCGAGCATGTCGGACCTGCGGCGGTCGCGCAGGCTGTGCTCCTCCGCCTGTCTGGCGCGCCGGCGGCGGCGACGGCGCTCGTGCGCGCGGTCGCGGTGCTCGGCGATGGTGCCAGCCTGGGCGAGGCCGCTCGGCTGGCCGACGTGGACGATGCGGAGGCGAGCCGTGCGGCCGACCTGCTCGCCGCACTGGCGATCTTGAAGCCGGGTGGGAGCCTCGAGTTCGTTCACCCGATCGTGCGGGAGGCCGTTTATGCCGATATCGGCGCCCACGAACGCGCCGGAGCACACGCTCGGGCTGCCCTGGTGCTTACCGTCCGTGGCGCGTCCGAGGAGCGCATTGCCGCCCAGCTCGTCGAGGCGGAGCCCGCCGGTGACGCCGTGCGGGTCGAGCTTCTGCGCCAAGTGGGTGCGGATGCGCTGTCGCGAGGAGCTCCGGCGGCCGCCGTCGCCTGGCTCGGACGAGCGCTCGAGGAGCCACCGGCGGCAGCGCAAGTAGCGGAGGTTCTCTTCGAGCTTGGCTCCGCCGAGTTCCGCCTCGGAGCCCCTGAGGCGATCGAGCGCCTCACGGCCGCGGTCGGGCTGACTCGGGAACCGACGCTACTGGGGACGTCGGCACGGCTGCTCGGGCTCGCGCTGACGTTGTCGGGAGACGCGGACCGGGCCGTCGAGGCGGTCGAGTCGGCGATCGAGGTGGTCGAGCCCCACGACCGTGAGCTGGCTTTGCTGCTCGAGGCAGAGCTCGCCGCTCATGCCCAGGAAGCCAGCCTGGAGAGGCGGGCCCCGGCGGCGCGGCGGCTGGAGCGGTTTGCCGACCTCGAGGGTGTTACGCCCGGCGAGCGCCTGGTGCTGGCAAGCATTGCCTTCGAGCGCGCCCGCGCGAGCGAATCTGAGAGGGAAGCCGTGACGGAACTCGAGCGCGCCCTTGCGGGGGGACGGTTGCTCGATGAGCAGGCGGTCGATGTCACCGGCCCCTCGTGTCTGCTGCTGGTCAGCCTGCTGGCGACCGACGCGCTCGATCTTGCCGACGCGTGCCTGGAGGAAAAGATCGACGACGCCCGCGCGCAGGCGTCGATCCCCGCGGTGGCGTTCGTGCTCGAGTTTCGAGGTCGGGCCTCCCTGCGGCGAGGCGTCGTGGTGGATGCGGCCGAGGACGCGCGGGCCGCACTCGAGCTGCTCGTTAGTGGGGGCATCCGGCTCGGACGAGGGTTCGCGCTGGCCCTGCTGATCGAGGCGCTAATCGAAGCGGGTGAGGTCGAGGCCGCCGAGCGGGCACTGCGCAGCAGCGGCTTCGCCGGCGAGATCCCACCCGGACTTCCCGTCAATGACCTGCTCCAAGCACGGGGTCTGCTGCGGGTTGCCCAGGGCAGGCCGAGTGAGGGGCTCGACGACCTGGTCGAGTTCGGCCGGCGCGACGCGCTCTGGGGCGGCGCGAACCCGCTCGCCTCCCGCTGGCGGTCGCACGCTTCTCTCGCACTCGCCGCGATGGGAGAGGGCGAGCGGGCGCGAGAGATGGCGCGCGAGGACCTCGAGCGGGCGCGGCACTGGGGCGCGGCAAGCGGGATCGGCGTCGCGCTGCACGCGGCCGGACTGGCCGAGGGCGGCAATGCGGCGGTGGATCGCCTGGGCGAGGCCGTGAACGTGCTCGAGCGTTCGCCGGCGCGGCTCGAGCATGCCCGGGCACTCACCGACCTCGGCGCAGCGCTGCGGCGCGCAAACCAGCGCTCGGAGGCTCGACGCGTTCTCAGGGCCGGCCGTGCTCTGGCCGACCGCTGCGGCGCGCGAGCGCTCACCGAGCGCGCCGGCATCGAGCTGCGCGCCGCGGGAGACCGATCGAGCGCGCCGGACGAAGCCGGACTACAGCCATTGACCGTCTCTGAGCGCCGCGTCGCAGCGCTCGCGGCCGCGGGACGCAGCAATCCCGAGAT
>Ga0066905_100000573_pt1 | contig 10650 bp, 8 predicted proteins | sample PanSoiMetaPlot36_FD_67483 | JGI IMG/M metagenome (GOLD analysis project Ga0066905, IMG submission 67483) | Tropical forest soil microbial communities from Panama analyzed to predict greenhouse gas emissions - Panama Soil Plot 36 (version 2) | ecosystem: Environmental > Terrestrial > Soil >... | reverse complement strand
GCATCTGCCGGGAGATGGCCAGGCCGGGTGCCCGCACGGCCGAGATCAACCAGGCCGTCGAGGCCCACTTCGCCGCGCATAACGCGACGCCTTTGTTCAAGGGCTACGTGCCCGGCGGGGCGATGATCCCGTTCCCGGCCGTCACCTGCCTGTCGCTCAACGAGCAGGTCGTGCACGGCATCCCCGGCCCGCGCACCCTGCGCGACGGCGACCTGCTCAAGGTCGATACCGCCTGCCGTCTCAACGGCTGGTGCGCCGATGCGGCGATCACGATCCCGATTGGCGTGGTCCGGGCCGAGCGGCTACGGCTCGTGAAGGTGTCCGAGGAAGTTCTCCGGGTTGCCATTGAGGAAATGGGCCGGCGGCGGTGGTGGTCGGAGGTCGCGTCCCGGATGCAGCGGCACGCCCAGGAGGCCGGGTTCAGCGTGGTTGAGCAGTACGTCGGGCACGGGATCGGCCGCGACATGCACGAGGCCCCGCAGGTGCCCAACTTCGTCAACAAGGACCTGCAGAAGCGCGGCGACTTCCGCCTCGAGCCGGGCCTGGTCCTGGCCGTCGAGCCGATGGTCAACATGGGGCGTTCGGACGTCCGCGTGCTCGACGACCAGTGGACCGTGGTGACCCAGGACGGGCTCCCCAGCGTCCACGTCGAGCACACGCTCGCCTTGACCCCGACGGGGGTTGTCGTCATCACCGCGGACGAGGGTGACCCGGCCGGAGAAATTCGCATGCCGGAAGCGGCAACCGCCACAGCGGATAGGGTTTAGGGCTTAGTCTAGCAGAAACAATGCCTGCTAAACCCTAATCCCTGGTGGATTGGTGCACCTGACTTGTAGCGGGTCGTCGGCCCCGAGGCGGCGGGTCGGGCGGCGGAGACCGAAGCGCAGCGAGGACGCCGCCCGACCCGCCGCCTCGGGGCCGACAGCTATGGCCTCCACGCGAGGGCGGCGGGCCGGGGCGGCGTCCTCGCTGCGCTTCGGTCTCCGCCGCCCCCGCCAGCCGACCTCGCGTGGAGGCGGCACTGCGGATCAGGTGCAACGAACCCCTAGACCCTAAACCCTGTCCGTGTAGAATGCCTTGCCACGTTTGACCCGTGGCATAGAGTAAATTTCTTCGACTATTCGCCGGTCGTCGGCGTGAGGCGGTCATGAAGGTGCGATCGAGTGTCCGGCGGATGTGCGACAAGTGCAAGCTCATCCGCCGCAAGGGCGTGGTCCGCGTCATTTGCGTTGACCCGCGTCACAAACAGCGGCAGGGCTAACCAGGAGCGAGTGATCCATGCCCCGTATCCAGGGCGTTGACCTGCCGGCGGACAAGCCCACCCACATTAGCCTGCGCTACCTGCGGGGGATCGGGCCGACGCTGGCCCTGCGCCTGTGCGACCAGGCCGGGATCGACCCGCAGCGGCGGGCCAAAGAACTCTCGGACGACGACATCGCCCGGATCGCGGCCATCCTCGATCGCGAGTATCTGGTCGAGGGCGCGCTCCGTCGCACGGAGAATGCGAACATCGAGCGGCTCAAGCACATCGGCAGTTACCGCGGGACTCGTCACCGCCGGAACCTGCCAGTGCGGGGCCAGCGCAGCAAGACGAACGCCCGGACCCGGAAGGGCCCGCGGAAGACGGTCGCCGGCAAGAAGGGCGTGAAGGACCTCCGGTAGTTGCTGTTAGCGGTTAGCGATTAGCCGTCAGCCTTCTCAGCGGTGGGCTGGCGGCTCTTTCGCCGGGCACCAGGGCCCGATCGCCGCGTCGGATTGGCTCAATGCTGACCGCTGATAGCTGACAGCTTAAACATGGCCAAAGGCAAGAAGCGCAAGCAGCGGCGAAACGTCAGCCGCGGCATCGCGCACATCCAGTCCACGTTCAACAACACGATCGTCACCATCACGGACACGGCCGGCGACACGCTCTGCACCGCGTCGGCGGGGACGGCCGGGTTCAAGGGGAGTCGGAAGAGCACCCCCTACGCCGCCCAGCGCGCCGCCGAGGCGTGTGCCGAGAAGGCGTCCAAGTTCGGGGTCAAGGAGGTGGAGGTCCGGGTCAAGGGGCCCGGGGCCGGCCGCGAATCGGCCATCACCGCCCTGCAGGCCTCCGGGCTGACTGTCAAGGTGATCGAAGACGTGACGCCCCTGCCGCACAACGGCTGCCGGGCGCCGAAGAAGCGAAGAGTATAACCAGTCGAGGACAGAGGACAGAAGACAGAGGACAGAGTGCCTCTGGTCTGTCCTCTGTCTTCTGTCCTCTGTCCTCTGAAACTAATGGCCCGCTACACCGACCCCGTCTGCAAGCGCTGCCGCCGCGAGGGCATGAAACTCTACCTCAAGGGTGCGCGCTGCTACTCGCCCAAGTGCCCGATCGACCGGGACAACCGCAACAAGCCGCCGGGCATGCACGGGGCCCGCAAGGGCAAGCTCTCGGAGTACGGCGTCCGGCTCCGCGAAAAGCAGAAGCTCAAGTGGTTCTACGGCGTACTCGAGGCCCAGTTCCGCCGGTGCTTCGCCTTGGCCGCCAAGTCGCCGGAGAACACCGGCGAGGAGCTGCTCAGCGTCCTCGAGCGTCGGCTGGACAACGTCATCCACCGGCTCGGCTTCGCCCCGAGCCGGGCCAGCGCCCGCCAGCTCGTCCGGGCCGGACACGTGACCGTCAACAACAAGCCGGCCGACATCCCGAGCATGCTCCTGAAGCCGGGCGATGCGGTGAAGGTCAAGAGCCGGGAGAAGTCGCTCAAGGTGGCCCGCGAGCTGATGCGCGAAGGGGCCAAGGAGCGGATCCCGGACTTCCTGGAAGTCATCCCCGGGGAGGTCCCGGAGGGCCGACTCACCCGGCTGCCCAGTCGCGGCGACGTCGATCCGCGGATCAGCGAGATTCGGGAACAGCTCATTATTGAGATTGCGACACGCTAACGAGCCGCCAGCGATCAGCGGTCAGCGGTCAGCCAAATGGATGCTTGGCTGACCGCTGACCGCTAATCGCTGACCGCTTTCACTGGAGGGGTTCCATGCGAATTAAGTGGCGGAACCTGGAGTTGCCGAGTCGCGTCGCCGCCGAGCGCGGGCTGACCGACACGTACGGGAAGTTCGTCGCCGAGCCGTTCGAGCGCGGCTTCGGCATCACCGTCGGGAACAGCCTGCGCCGCGTCCTCCTGTCCAGCCTGGAGGGGAGCGGCGTCAGCCGGGTGAAGATCCAGGGGGTCCAGCACGAGGTCAGCACGATCCCGGGCGTCGTCGAGGACGTCACGGACATCATCCTGAACATCAAGGCCCTGGTCGTCAAAAACAACTCCGACAGCCCCCGGACGATCCGGATCGAGCGGCACCAGAAGGGTGTGGTCAAGGCCGCGGACATCCAGCACGACGCCGACGTCCAGATCATCAACCCGGAGCACGTCATCGCCACCCTGACGGACGACGTGCCGTTCGTGGTCGAGATGACGGTCGAGAACGGCCGCGGCTACCGCTCGGCCGACGACAATGCCGGCAAGGAGCGTGAGATCAGCGTGATCCCGGTGGACACGAGCTTCTCCCCGGTGGTCCGGGTCAAGTACGAGATCGAGGAGACCCGTGTCGGCCAGCGAACGAACTACGACCGGCTGATCATGGAGATCTGGACGAACGGCACCACCACGCCGCAGATGGCCCTGGTCGAGGCGGCCAAGATCCTGCGCAAGCACCTGAACCCGTTCGTGCAGTACACGGAACCGGGGTCGGAGCTGCCGATCGACGACCGGTACGAGGCAGGCGGCGCCGGGCGCGACGCGGCGGACGCCGAGCTGGACCGCAAGTTGAATATGAGCCTCGCCGAGCTCGAGCTGTCCGTCCGGGCGACCAACTGTCTGGAGTCGGAGAACATCTCGACCGTCCGCGACCTGGTGTCGCGGACCGAGGACGAGCTGCTGGAGGTCCGCAACTTCGGCGAGACGACGCTCAAGGAAGTGAAGCAAAAGCTGTCCGAGCACGGGCTGCAGCTGGGTATGCGCATGCCCGCCGGTCGGCGATGAACCAGTTCCAAGTTTCAAGTTTCAAGTTCCAAGTTGAATGCACCCAACTTGGAACTTGGAACTTGAAACTTGGAACTCACCAGTGGCCGGGCGAGCGCACCCCCGGGTGCCCGTAAGCCGGCTTACCCCTGAAAGGCCCTTTCCATGCGCCACTTGAAGCGCGGGCGGAAACTCGGGCGGAATGCCGCCCACCGCACATCCCTCAAGCGGAACCTGTTGCTCGGGCTCTTCGCCCACGAGCGGATCACCACCACCGTGCCGAAGGCCAAGGAGCTGCGCCCGTACGTCGAGCGGCTGATCACCCTGGCCAAGCGCGGACTCGCGACCGGTGACAATGGCAAGGCCCTGCACGCCCGCCGGCTGGTCATGGCCCGGCTCGGGCCGGTCGCCAAGGTAGAGTTGCTCGACCACAAGGGGGACTCGACCGGGGAGACCGTGATGAGCAAGCTCTTCACGATCCTCGCCCCGCGGTACAAGGACCGCAAGGGCGGGTACACACGGATCGTCAAGCTCACCAAGCGGCGGCTCGGCGACGCCGGCGAGACGGCCTTCATCGAGCTGCTCAAGGAAGGCGAGACGCGCGTTCGCGCCACGCAGCCGAAGCCGGTCGCGGCACCCGCCCCCGCACCGGCGCCTCAGCCGGCCGCGACGACCTGATCCGGGCGCGAATACCTCACCAACCCCGCGGCAATCCGCGGGGTTTTTCGCGCGCGCGGACGCGCCGGACACTCATGGCTTTTTAATATCACGCCGCCATCACACCCGGTACGCTAGTGCCGACCCGGACTTCATCACCCGTCCCTCTTCACGGAGTCGCCGATGGACATCAACAACCTGCAGACGTGGCACTACTTCGCGATCGCCGGGGGGGGTGTCTTCCTCCTCGGAGTGATCCTCTACTTCCTCGGCGCCGGCAAGCTGACGGTCCCGTCCGTGATTACGTCCGGGGTCGGCGGGGCCTTGGCCGGGGTGGCCCTCGGCGTCGTGATGATGGCTAGCTTCGGGTACCAACCGCAGCGGGACCCGAAGCCGGACGAGTCCGAGCCGAGCGGGGCCACCGGGCCCAAGATGGGACCGGGGCCGGGCGGGGGTGGCGGTGGAGGCTTTGGCAAGATGGGCGGCGGGATGGGCAAGGGGATGCCGGGCGGAGCCGGGCCCGGCGGATTCGGTGGTGGCCCCCCGCGGCCGAACCCGCGGACCCAGCTCGCAGGCCTCGTCAACGTCCTCGACAAGGTCGCCGACAAGCCCGTCACGCTCAACCTGACCGACGACCAGCGAAAGGCCATCACCGAGCAACTCAAAGGGCTCGACACGGCCGCCGACCTCAAGGAAGACGACGCCCAGGCCCGGTTGAACGCGATCTTGAAAGTGGTCGAACAGGACCGGGCCACGCTCGAGTCGGTGGGCTACCGGTGGCCGGTGGAAGGGAAAAGTGTGAGCCCGGCCGCGGGGGGCCCACCGAAGGATCCCGCGGCGAACCCCTTCAAGGACGGCCAGGCGGCCGAGCAGCTCAAGTCGCTCCTCGATCGGCTGACGAAGAAGTGAGGCGCGGGCGGCGGGGGTGAGGTGAAAGGTCCGCCTCACTCACCCTCGCGCCGGTCGCGGTTCTTGAAGCCTTCTTTCTCATCCAACTTGGCGTCGGCGCGCAGGCGCTCCCGCACGACCTGGTTCGCCTTGATCCGCACTTCCGGCAGGGCGTACTGCTCGTAGAGCGGGTCCTGGGCCGGCGGGGTCGCCGTCGACCGGCTGAACACGTCGCGGAACTCCTCGACCGTCTTCTCCGTCTGCCCCACGCGGCAAGCGACATAGAAGTGTCGCCTGGGCGAGTCGGGTTGCACCGTCACCCCGCCGAGCGGCTCCTTGCGCAGCTCCAACAGTTGCTGGGCAAAGTCCGCCGTCGGGAAAACGATCATCTTCTTGTCGATCTTCGGCGGCTCGTAGCTGATCTGGGCCTGCGTGGCCCCGGGCTGCTTGCGGAGCAGGGCCAGTCGGTCGATCTCGAGCTTGCGGAGCTTTTTCTGCTCCGCGAGGTCCTTGAGCTGCTTCTCGACACCCCCGGGGTCGGTCGCGGCGGTCCGCCCGATCTGGCGGACCTGCTCGGCCAGCCGGTCGGCCTCCGCCTTGGCGAGGGCCCGGGCCTTTTCCAGCTTCCACGCCTTCAGCACCCGCTTCGAAATCTCGCCGTTGGTCTGCTTGTCGGCGTTCGCCAGAGTGCCGGTGTACGCCTTGGCTTCTACTTCCTCGGAAATCCAAACCAGGTGATTCGGCTTGTCAACGCTGTCGCCTAACGGCTCCTCTGGGAACCAGAACGGCTCGAACAGGTCCGTGTTGAAGATGACTTTCCGCGGATCGAACGTCTCGAACAGCTTTTTGCTCAGCGAGTTGGTGCCGTCCGGTTCGGCGGTCGCCAGGTCATTCAGCGGCTTCAGCTCCGGGGCCGTCACCACGCCGTACTCGTCCACGGGCTCCTTGGTCGCGGTCACGGTCAGCCCGCGGTCCTTGAGCCACTGGTCCAGGTACTTGCGCGCCTCCTCCTTACCCTTCTCCACCTTGGCCTTGTCCGCCTTCGCGCCGAACCTCGCAGCCGCGGCGTCCTTCATCAGCTCCCGCAACTTGGTCTCCAGGGCCCGGACGTCCGCGAGGAACAACTGACGCCGTTGATCCTTGCGAATGGTCTCGGTCACCTCCTTGATGTAGAGCCCCTCCGGCGGCAGCTTCGGGTTGAGGGCGTAAGCGAAGGCCGGCATGCCGAGGGCGTTCCCAAGCGTCGGGTTGAACGGCGTCAACCATGCCTGCAGGAGGAACGGGACGCGCGTCTGGTGGTCGACGACCTCCACTTGCTGGTGGACGCTCGCGAGCGCGCCGACGACGGTCGTGACGTCCGGGTGGCCAGCCAGCATGCCGAGGGCCGAGACGATCGGCCGCGGGTGGAACACGCTCGTGTCGCGGGGGGTCAGGTCGTACTGCTCGAGCCAGCGGTACGGGGACAGGTTCGCCTCCCGCTTCTCGCGCACGCGCGCCCGGATCGCCAGCTCACCGCCGATCGCCGGATGCGCATCCGACCAGTGGGCAGCCAGGGTAGCCGCGGACACCGCGTCGCCGCTGAGCGCACCGGTCGTCGCCGACAGGAACACGCTGGCCGCACGCACGGCCGGGATGGCCTTGGTGATCCGCTCACCCTTCGCTTCGAGAGTGGCGAACTCCACCTTCACCTTCCGCGGGTCCTTGAACCCGGGGGTCTCCCTGGCCGGGTCGGGCAACTCCCCGCGATAGCGCTTGAACAGGTCTTCCAGCTCCTTGTCGAGCTGCTTTTTGTCCGGCTCCTTCACCTGGTCGAGGAACGCCTCGGCCGAGACCTCCAGCATGCTGAACTTGTGCTCGCTGCAGCGGTCCTTGAAGAACTCCCAGAATTCGTACGGTGCCAGGGTCCCGGGGGGTGCGCTCAGTGTGGCCAGCTCGCCCGGCATGCGGTACTTGGCCGGGTCGATGCCGAGCAGAATCGCCGGCAGCATCAGTCGCTGCTTCAGCGGCGGGTAAACCGGCGACTGGCCCTGGAGCATGGCGTACGTGTCCCGGGCCCGGTACTCGTTGCCGACCGCGTCGATCAGCCAGTCGGAGCTGAACGTCGTCCCGTACTTCCCACTCTGCCGCATCCGCTGCTCGATCGACCCGTTGTCCGTCTTCGACAGCCGGCCGTTCGTCTCCTTTTGCACGAGCTCCCGGACCGCGTCCCGGGAATAGACCACGCCCATCTGATCGGCCTTTTTGAGCAGGACGACGTAATCCAGCATGTCGCGGTCCGAGTCGATGCCGAACTCCAGGAAGATCGGCAGCGGCGGCGTCAGGTCGTGCATGATGATGGCGGCCGCCGCCTCGAGCGCCCTGCGGTCATCGCCCCCCTCCTTGGCCCGCGATATGGCCTGCATGAGCGGCTGGGCCTCGGGGCCGAAGCGGGTGAAACTGTCCAGGAACTGCCGGTACGGTTGCGGCTGGATCTCCGAGTTCACCTTCAGCGTGACGAATCGGCTCAGGGCCGTGCGCGTCTCAAAAGAGAGGCGGGTCCCCTTGAGGTCGGCGTCCAGCTCCCGCGCCCAGGCCATGTACGAGGCGTGAATGGCGGACAGGATGAAGTCGTTTGCCGCGTTGCGCTGACGGCGCGCTTCGGCCAGGTCGGAATCGCGAATCTTGTCCCCGAAGGCGACCGCGACGACGTCCCCGCGCCCCTTGGTGTTGAAGATCGACCCCACCTGGTCGAAGAAGTCCTGCCCCGTGCCGACCGCCCCGGACGAGAGCACGAACGTGAACATGACGATGATCGTGACGACGGCGAAGATCGCCTTGCTCCGCTTTCGCACTGCCTCAAATGGGTTGAAAGCCATTGCCGCTCCTCGGTTTGCGCCGACCGTCCTGGGAGGGGTGGGCCCCGCCGGGCTTGACTCCCCGCGCCGGGCTGTACTATTTGGAAGGGGAAAGCGGATTCTCTTCAGGCTATCGATTGTATCGACCGGTTGATGTGGGACAACGCCAACCGGAGGCCCACGGAGAGGACCGGCGTTCGGCACCCGTCGCCCTGCCAACCTGCCGCCCGGGTTGACCCAGCGGTTACACTGCCGAACGTCCCGCATCCGACAGGAACCGACATGCCGCCGCGCAAGAAGCCCTCTGCCGCCCCGGTGAAGAAGTCGAAGAAGCCGGCCGCACGCAAGAAGACCGCCGCGAAGAAGGTGGCCCGCAAGCGGACCGCCAGTCCCAACGGCCAGGCCACGGCCGTCACCCAGGCCCCGCCCGCCCGCGAGACCTACACCGGACCGCGCAAGGGCAACCTCATCATCGTCGAATCCCCGGCCAAGGCCAAGACCATCGAGAAGTACCTCGGCCCGGGGTTCCGCGTCCGGGCCAGCTACGGGCACGTCCGCGACCTGCCGGTCAGCGGCAAGGTCCGGGGCGAGGCCGTCGTCGGCATCGACATCGCCAACGGCTGGAAGCTCCGCTACCAGGTCATCGACCGGTCCGAGAAGGGGGGGTCGAAGGCGCGGCGATCGACCGAGGACATCCTCGACGAGCTCAAGCGCGAGGCCGACCGGGCGGAGATGGTGTATCTCGCGACAGACCCGGACCGCGAAGGGGAGTCGATCGCCTGGCACATCGAGGAGGAGCTGAAGCTCGACCCGAAGCGCACCCGGCGGATCACGTTCAACGAGATCACCCGAAGGGCCGTCCAGGAGGCGCTCCAGAACGCCCGCGAGATCGACAGCAACCTGGTCGCGGCCCAGGAGGCCCGCCGGGCCCTCGACCGCGTCGTCGGCTACCCGCTGAGCAATCTGCTCGGCAAGAAGGTCACTCGCGGCCTGAGCGCCGGCCGCGTCCAGTCGGTGGCCGTCAAGCTCGTCGTCGATCGCGAGCGCGAGATCGAGGCCTTCCAGGCGGAGGAGTATTGGAAGATCACGGCCCTGCTGACCCCGCAAGGGCTGGCCAAGCTCGGCGAGTTCCCGTTCCCGGCCAAGGTATTCGCCAAAAAGAAGGGGCCGAAGCCGGCCGACGTGAAGGACGAAAAGCCGGAGGACGACACTGCCGATTTGCAAGCGGATACCGAGGCCGAGGAGCCGGCGGACGGGGCGGCGCCCGAGCCCAAGCCGGCCAAGGCCGAGGCCAGGAAGCTCCCGGAGGGCAGCTTCCTGGCTTTGCTCGACCAGTGGCAGGGCAAGCCGTTCAAGGCCGAAACCGAGGCCGAGGCGGACGCGGTGTACGCTGTGCTCGATCGGGCCGCCTACTCGATCACCAAGATCGAGCAGAAGGACAAGCCGGACTATGCCCTGCCGCCCTTCACCACGTCGAGCCTCCAGCAACAGGCGAGCATCCGCCTGTCTATGGGTGCCCAGCGGGCGATGCAGAACGCCCAGCGGCTCTACGAGGGCGTCCATCTCGGGGCCGAGGGGCAGGTCGCCCTCATTACCTACATGCGGACCGACAGCACCCGGGTGTCGAACGACGCCCTGCAGATGGTCCGGGCCCACATCGACAACACGTACGGCCCGCGCTACCTGCCGGAGAAACCGAACGCGTACAAATCGGGCAAGAGCGCCCAGGAAGCCCATGAGGCGATCCGCCCGACCGACCTGACCAATACCCCGCAGCGGGTGCAGCCGTTCCTGGACAACGACCAGTACCGGCTCTACACGCTGATCTACAACCGGTTCGTCGCCAGCCAGATGACCCCGGCCGTGGTCGCGGTCACGAACGTCGAGATCCAGGCCGACCAGGGGGTGTTCAAGGCCCGGGGCCAGATCGAGAAGTTCGACGGCTACCGCAAGGTCTGGCCGGCCGGCAAGCAGGAGGATGTGACGCTTCCACCGTTGGCCGCGGGCCAGGCCCTGGACAAGCTCGGCCTGGGCGCCAGCCAGCACTTCACTCAGCCGCCGCCGCGGTACAACGAGGCGTCGCTGGTGAAGACGCTCGAAAAGGAAGGGATCGGCCGTCCGAGCACGTACGCGACCATCCTCTCGACCATCACCAAGAAGGGGTACGTCGAGGCCGAGAACCGACGGTTCAAGGCGACCGAGTTGGGCAAGACGGTGACCGACCTCCTGGTCCAGGGGTTCCCCAACGAGATGGACCTCAAGTTCACCTCGCACTTCGAGGAGGAGCTCGACGA
>Ga0066905_100000572_pt1 | contig 10652 bp, 7 predicted proteins | sample PanSoiMetaPlot36_FD_67483 | JGI IMG/M metagenome (GOLD analysis project Ga0066905, IMG submission 67483) | Tropical forest soil microbial communities from Panama analyzed to predict greenhouse gas emissions - Panama Soil Plot 36 (version 2) | ecosystem: Environmental > Terrestrial > Soil >... | reverse complement strand
CACGCGATCGCAGCCGCGCGATCGACTCAGATGCTGCGCGCTTCTACGTCTTCGAGGTGGTCGCGAAGTTCCTCAAGAACGCCGCGTCTGCTCGCCCTCTGCTGCTCGTCCTCGATGACCTGCTTGCCAGCGACCGCGCGTCGATCTTGCTGCTTAAGTTCTTGGTGCGGGAGATTCGCACAGCGCGGATGCTCGTTGTCGTCACGGACCGCTCGGTAGGACAGGTTCGGTCTTCTGAGGTCGCCGAAGCCCTCGCTGATCTCGTTCGTGAGGGCGAGGTCCTCCGTCTGGAGGGCATGGACAGGCGGGAGGTCAGGCGGCTCGTCGAAGATGTTTCTGGCACGGTGCCGTGGCACGGAAAGGTCGCCGTGATTCACGACGCTACTGACGGCAACCCCCTCTTCGTGCGTGAGGTCACCCGCTTGGTCGCTACCCAGGACCCACTGGACCGACCGGGGCAACTGAGCATTCCCATCCCGCATAGCGTGCGCGCGGTGATACGCCGCCGGATCTCACCGCTATCTGCCGACGCCGTTCGCGTGCTCGCAGCAGCGGCTGTCGTGGGTCGGGCGTTCGATATCAACATCCTCGGTCCGGCCAGCGAGCTTCCGGACGACCGAGTCATCGGATCGCTGTCGGAGGCCCTGGAACTTGGAGTCGTGAGCGAGGCGCCGGACGCAGTCGGTGCATACCGTTTCTCGCACCCCCTCATGCAGGAAGTGATCTACGACGAGCTTCCTATTCCGGCCAGGATCCAGCTGCATCGACTTGTCGGTGAGGCGATCGAGCGCCTCTATGGGCCGGATTCGGCGCTCCATCTCGCTGAGCTGGCTCACCATTTCGCCAAGGTCGCCCCTGTGGGGGAGGGCGTAAGAGCCCGAGATTACGCTCGCAAGGCCGGGGACAAGGCAATGGAGGCATGGGCGTACGAGGAGGCGGTTGCAGAGTATCGGCAGGCCTTGGTGGCCATGGAGTTCGTCGGTCCCGATGATGGCCTGCGCTGCGAGCTGCTCCTGTGCCTCGGCGACGCCCAGGCGCGCTCAGGTGACTATCAAGAGGCCAAGGCAAGCTACCTCTCCGCCGTGACGATCGCCCGGCAGCGGGGCGACGCTGAACAATTCGCGCTGGCCGCGCTCGGCTTCGGACAACCCCAAGTGGAGGCCGGGGTCGTCGACCGACAGCTTGTCCTGCTACTCCAGGAAGCACTTGACACGCTCAGACCCGGCGACGGGTCCCTGCGTACCAGTGTCCTTTCTCGTCTTTCGCTCGAGCTGACCTTCTCTGACCAGACGGAGCTAAGGGAGCGGCTCAGCCGTGAGGCGCTGGAGATGGCGCATCGACTCGGTGAGGTCGCCTCTTTGACGAGCGCGATGCGCGCTCGCTGGATGGCGGTCTGGGGGCCGGACGGGCTGGACGAGCGCTCGGCACTTGCGGACGAGCTCCTTGGCCTTGCGGTACGGACCGGCGATCCCGAGGCCGAGTTGGTCGGTCGGGCTCGGCGGGTCGGCTGCTCGATCGAGTCGGGGGACATCCGTGCGGCGGAGGCAGATATCGCCGCGCATGCCGAGCTGGCGAACGAGCTCCGAATGCCCTACCACCAGTGGACCACGGCATCGATGGTGGCGATGCGAACCCTGCTCGAGGGCTCGCTGGCCGCGGCCGAGGAGCTGGCGGGAGCGGCACCCACCCTGCTCCCTGGACGCCGCGATGCACTTTATGCGAACCTCAGCCAGCTCACGATGATCCGCTGGGATCACGGTCGGCTCGACGAGATGCGAAGCGGCTGGCAGGAGATCGTCGATGCATTTCCACAGGCGAGCTTCTCGCGGGGATGGCTTTCCCTTGCCGCCGCCGAAGTCGGACATGAGGATAACGCCCGTCGATGGCTTTCGTCCCTGGTCGACGCAGTCCACGACGTGCCAAGGAACGGGATCTGGCTGCCCGCCCTTGCGGTGGCCGCGCTCGCCGCCGACAGACTGGGAGACTCAGAAGCCGCGGCGAGCGTGCGCCCGCTCCTACTTCCCTATGCAGAGCAGGTCATCGTGCTGACCGTGCCACACCCGGTTGTCTGCTTCGGGGCCGCATCACTCTATTTGGCCATGCTTGACGCGATGATGTCGCGCTGGGAGGAGGCCGACGGCCACTTCGCCGCCGCGATCCGCACCAATACCAGCTTGGGCGCAAGGTCATTGCTGGCTCGCACGCAATATGAGTACGCGCGCATGCTCACGTTCTGGGGGCGGGCTCCGGATCGCAGACGTGCGCTCGGCCTCATCGAGAGTGCCGAGATGACGGCCAGGGCTCTAGGAATCGCCACGGTGGTCGACGGTATCGAGCGACTTCGGGAGCTGGACGCTGGGGCGGCGGTCGCCACGAGCCTACGGCGGGCCACATTTCGCCGCGAGGGTGAGTACTGGACCGTCATCTATGACGGCTCCCTTGTCCGAATCCGCGATTCGAAGGGTCTGCGCTACCTTGCGAGCCTTCTTGCGAACCCGGGACGGGAGTTCCATGTGATTGACCTTGAGGGCCAAGGACAGGCGGAGGCTGCCTCGCTTGCGGCAAGTCCAGCGCAGTGGCTCCGCTCCGGAGAGCTCGAGCCCCGCGCCGACCTCGGCGATGCCGGCGCAATGCTCGACGCCACTGCAAAGGCGGCGTACAAGGCCCGGCTAGAGGATCTCCAGGCCGAACTCAGCGAGGCCGAGAGTTTTAACGATCTCGCCAGGGTCGGGAGGACAAAGGAGGAGATCGACTTCCTCACGAATGAGCTGGCAAGGGCGGTCGGACTCGGTGGCCGCGATCGTCGGGCCGCATCCCACGCCGAACGCGCGAGGCTCAACGTAACGAGGGCCATCCGAGCGGCGATGGGGAACCTCTCGCAGGCGAATCCAGCCCTGGGCCAGCACCTGTCCTCCACGATCAGAACCGGTCGGTACTGCTCATACACCCCCGACCCGCGAGCCGAGATCACCTGGGAGTCCTAGGTCGAGCCAATCGGCGTCTGAACCGCGGTTCTCCCGGTTTGAACACCGTCATCCATGGAAGGCAAAGCGGGGAGAGGGCATGGCGATCGCTGGAGAATCAGGCGATGCGGTGATCCGCATTCAGGTCGTGCGCTTGGATCCGTTGACTGGGATCGCAGCGAGCGAGGACGGCGCCGAACTCGGCTTCGAGGGGTGGATGGAACTCATTGGTGCAGTCGCGAATCTCATCGGTTCGCCTGACCGACCTCCGGATCCTGGACCAGCAGGCCACCCGCCTGTCCTCGAAGCAGAGCGCCGACCCGTGAGCCGATCCTGGCCGCCCCGATCAGAGCGAGCAATGAGGTACGAGTTGCCAGGTCAGATCTGCGCCGAACCGAGCTGTGTCCCGCGGGATCGCGGCCGATCTCGAGCACTGGCCGGACGGTACGCCTCCTGACGCGAAGGGTGATAAGCCCGGGAGGGCAGCTCATGACCGATTCGCCTTGGCCACTGGACCGCAGGATCACGATCACTGATCTGCAGGCCGCGACCGATCGCGGCGAGCGGTGGACCATGCTCACGGCATACGACGCGCTGACCGCGCGCGTCTTTGACAGTGCCGGTGTGCGCGCGCTGCTGGTTGGCGACACGGCGGGGATGGTCGTCTTCGGCTACGACGACACTGTCCCGGTTACTCAGGAGCAGCTGCTGCCGTTGGTGCAGGCGGTCGTTCGAGGAACTGCACACACGCTGGTAGTAGCCGACCTGCCGTTCGGGAGCTACCAGAGCGGACCGGTGGCGGCACTGTCCGCGGCATCGCGCTATATGAAAGAGGGTGGCGCGCAAGCCGTGAAGCTCGAAGGCGGTGAGCACGTGCTGCCACAGGTCATGAGGATCGTCGAGTCGGGCATTCCGGTGATGGGGCATCTCGGACTCAGCCCGCAGAGTGTGAACATGCTCGGCGGGCTGCGCCGGGTCCAGGGCCGTGGTGAAGCCGGAGACCGGCTTCTCAAGGATGCGTTGGCGCTGGAAGCTGCCGGAGCGTTCGCCGTGGTCCTCGAGGCTGTCCCCTCATCGCTAGGAGCACTGGTGGCCGACGCGTTGCGGATCCCCGTCGTCGGAATCGGTGCCGGACCCGACGTCGATGCCCAGATTCTCGTGTGGCAGGACATGGCAGGCCTAACCCCTGGCCGGCTGCCACGCTTCGTGAAGAGGTACGCGGACATCGGAGGCGAGCTCGCCCGCGCCGTTTCTGCCTATGTCGCGGACGTGGCGACCGGCCGATACCCGAGTATCGAGCACAGCTACGGCTGACAAACGGTCGGGCCGGCAATCCTCATCTCAAGGAGCCTCCTGATGGTCGAGCACGCCGAAAAGGCCAGGCGGCTTCTCGCCCTGCATCACGATGAGCGACCGCTGCTCCTGCCCAACCCGTGGGATCGAGGCTCGGCCCGGCTGCTGGCGTCGCTTGGCTTCCGGGCGCTGGCCACGACCAGCGGCGGCTTCGCTGCGACGCTTGGGCGGCCTGACGGCTCGGTGACGCGCGACGAGGCGCTCGCGCATGCCACCTCGATCGTCGATGCGACCGATCTGCCGGTTTCCGCGGACCTGGAGAACGGTTTCGCGGACAAGCCGGCCGGTGTTGCGGAGACGGTGCGGCTTGCGGTGGAGACTGGGCTGGCGGGGTGTTCGGTGGAGGACTACACCCGGCAAAGCGGATCGTCCCATCTACGACCTGGGCTCGGCCGCGGAACGGATTAAGGCAGCCGCCGAGGCGGCGCACAACGGGTCTATCCACCTGGTACTGACCGCGCGCGCGGAGAATCACTTGCGCGGCCGGCCCGACCTGCGGGACACGATCAGGCGGCTTCAGGCGTACCAGGAAGCCGGTGCTGACGTGCTCTGCGCGCCCGGTCTGAGCGACCTGGACGAGATCGCCCAGGTCGTGACCTCGGTCGATCGACCGGTCAACGTCCTTGCAGGTCCTGGCGTTCCGACGGTGCCCGAGCTCGCGGCGATCGGCGTAAGTCGCGTCTCGGTGGGCGGTGCATTTGCCTACGCCGCCCTCGGTGCGCTCATCGAGGCGGCGCAGGAGCTGCGTACCACCGGCACCTACACGTTCTGGGACCGTGCCCGCACGGGTGTCGAAGGCGCCCGCGCCGCCTTTACCGACTGACGGCTTGCATCGCGGTTGGACACCAAGCCTCGGGCCCCCGGCCCCGCCGGTCTGTCTGGGCGCTGGAATGCATCGCCGGTGTGCGGCGGGGCGACGTGGCTACTCGTGCGCGATCGCTCGCAGGATCCGTACGCGGGCAGCTCGCCTGGCCGGCCAGATCGCGGCGGCTACCCCGATCGCGATGCCCGCCAGGAGATACAGCGCGAGCTGGCGGAGGGGGATGCTCAGTACCGCCATGCCGTCCTCTGCCGATGCCCGTTGCAGGGCCGAGCCGTACAGCACACCAAGACCGACGCCGAGTGCGGCGCCGAACGCACCGACGATCACGGCCTCGTATCGGATCATGTGGCGCAACTGCCTGCGATCCATGCCGACCGCGCGCAGCATGCCGATCTCGCGCGTGCGTTCGATCACCGACAGGCCGAGGGTGTTCACGATCCCCAGCGCAGCGATGACGACTGACAGCGCCAGCAGGACGAGGATCGCCGAAACGAACTCGTCGATGGAGCTGTGCGCTGCGGCCTTGATGTCTGCTTGATCCTGCAGGTCCAGACCCGGCCAGGCCCGCAGTGCGGTGCGCAACCCCTGCTTCGTCGCGACGCTGTCAGCCACGGGATCAGTGATGATCTCGATCTGGTTGATCAAGGTGCTCGGATAGTGGGCACGGTAGCTGGCGGGATCCAGGATGATCGCCGGACCGATGGGTGGGTCAGCGTAGATTCCCGCGACGCGGAGAGTCCCCCTCGCACCGTCAGCAAATCGGGCGGGAACAATGGTGCCAACGGCCCAGTCGCTGGACTCTGCGACATGCTTACTGATCAACAGCTCGCCGGCGGCGAGTGCCAGCCGCCCGTCCGTCATCTTGAGCCGGTACGGTGCAGCGAGCGCCCGCGGGTCACCGGCCGCAGCGCTGCGTACTCTCCCATCCAGCTCCATGCGGGCGGTGCGAATGGGGACCGCACTCTGCACGCCGCGGACTCCGGAGACCGCCTCCAGGGCGCGCGGGCTAAACGAGGTCTCAGTCTTGGACGACACCACATAGTCCGAGCCGAGCCCCTCGTCGAGCTGCTGGTCGAGGGAGGCCTTCACGGACGAGGCCATCACGGTGATCGCCCCGCTAAGCGCCAGGCCGATCATCAGCGCCGAGGCGGCAGCGGCGGTGCGCCTTGGGTTGCGCTGCGCGTTCTCCCGTCCGAGCATGCCGGCGGCGCCCAGGAACCGGGCGAAAGGCCAGCCGAGGATGCGGGCCGCGGAACTACCGAGTACGGGACTGAGCACCAGGACCCCCGCGAATACCAGCAGGGCGCCGGCACCGAGCAGGATCCCCGCGCTGCCGCCGCTGGGGTTTGCGGCTGCCACTGCCATCGAGGCTGCGCCGGCCGCGGTCACCGCGCTGCCGGCCCTCGCCCGCGAACGGACTGAGCGGATCGGTGGAGGGGCTTCGTCCAGCATCGCGGCGACCGGGGGGACGGTCCCCGCGCGCCGGGCGGGGACGTATGCCGCAGCCAGGGTGACGAGTGTGCCGACCGCGAACGCCCAGATCACCGTCGAGGTGGAGAGGACAAGGCCCCCCCGGGGCACATCGCCACCGAACGAGTTGATCAGCGCCCGCAGGCCTGCCGCCAGCGCTGCCCCGGCGCCAAGGCCAAACAGGGAGCCGATGAGGCCCAGGCCGGCTGCTTCCCCCAGCACCAGCCGTCTGATCTGTCGGCGGGAGGCACCGACCGCGCGGAGCAGGGCCAGCTCCCGGGTTCGCTGCGCAACGAGGATGGAGAAGGTGTTGACGATGACGAACGAACCGACGAAGACCGCCACCACGGAGAACCACAGCAGGAGCCTCGGGAAGATGTCGAGGCTGGACCTCAGGTCAGCGGACGCCTCGTCGCTGGCATCCCTGCCGGTGAGTACTTCGAAACCGGCCGGCAAAACCCTGCCGATCGCGCTCCTGACCTGTTCCTGGGAGACGCCTCGCCGGGCGTGCACATCGATATGGCTGTATGTGCCTTGGCGCTCCATGAGCAGTCGTTGTGCCGCCGCTGGCTCGAACGCGACGATCGACATGCCGCCGGTGCTGTTCGCCCCGCCGAGGGCGAAGATGCCGGCCACGGTGAAGGTCTGGCTCGGCCCCCGAAGAACGACCGGGACCCTGTCGCCAACCCGATAGCCCGTCTTCGCCGCGGTCGCCACATCGATCGCGATCTCGTCCGCACCGTGCGGGCCACGCCCGGATCTCAGGTGCATCGTGGAGAAGTCGGGATCGTCGGTCCAGTCGACGCCGATCTGAGGTGCGCCTTGGGCGCTCGTCACCACCTTTCCGGTCTTGTCCAGGATCGCGGCGAACCCGCTGACCGCGCCGTGGACCTCGGCGACACCATCGACGCCCTGGACGGTCCTGAGGACCGAATCCGGAACCGGTGCATCCGCGTTGCCGGTGGCGTCGTCGCCGCCCACGAGAAGCGGCTGTGGGCGGACCACCGCGTCGGTGCCTTTACCTGCGGTGGTAAATAGACGGTCGAGTGCGGCGTTCGTCGTCGCAGAGAAGATCATGGCGCAGGAGACGAACGCGACTCCCAGCGCGATGGCCACCAAGGTGACCGCAAGGCGCGGCTTGTGCGCGACAAGGCCGCGGATGGCCAGCGTGGCGATCATGGGGCCACCCCCTCGAGCCGCTCGAACGCCTTCATCCGCTCGAGTACGTTCGGCGCAGTCGGGTCGAGCATGCGATCAACGATCCGGCCATCCGCGAGAAAGAGGATCTCGTCGGCATAGCCGGCAGCAACGGGGTCGTGAGTGACCATGACAACCGTCTGGCTCGCCCGCCGCACGGCATCCTGCAGCAACGACAGCACGTCGGCACCAGCCCGAGAGTCGAGGTTCCCGGTGGGTTCGTCGGCGAAAACGATCTCTGGACGGGTCGCGAGCGCCCGTGCGCAGGCGACCCTCTGCTGCTGGCCACCTGAGAGCTGCGCGGGCCGGTGACCGAGCCGGTCGCGTACGCCGACCGTGTCGATGATCAGGTTGAGCCAGGCTTGGTCGGTCTTGCGGCCCGCGATCCTCGCCGGGAGGCTGATGTTCTCCAGCGCGGTCAGCGTCGGGACCAGGTTGAACGCCTGGAAGACGAAGCCCACCTTGTCCCGCCGCAGCCGGGTCAGACGCTTCTCGTTGAGACTCGACAGCTCGACCTCACCGACGTACACCTGCCCACTGCTTGGTGCGTCCAGACCGGCCATGCAGTGCATGAGGGTGGATTTCCCGGAGCCCGACGGTCCCATAATCGCGGTGAACCGGCCCCGCGGAATTTCTACGGTGATCTCGTTCAGCGCAACCACGCGGGTGTCGCCCGAACCATAGATCTTGGAGACGGACTCGGTGCGCGCCGCCGCTTCGGCTGTGCCGGTTGTTCCGGTACCGGTAGGAGCCGGGGCTGGCCCGGTTGGGTTGGTCATGATGCCCTCCGCAGCTGATTGCGATGCAAGAGAGCGGCGGTCCGCCCTCGCATCGATTCGAGCCGACGACTGCGGGGTGGCGGCAGCGTGGAAGGTAGGGACTCGCGCCTACAAAGGTCGTGAGGCCGGCCTCAAGCGTGCGACTTTCGTAGGGTCTTCGCGGCAGCGATCCCGTTCGGCCTGGTGGTGTGGTGCGCAGTGCGTACCTTTGAGATGTGATGGGCGCGATCTCCGGCCCGCGGCGCGACACCGCCTTCGACCTCGCGGCGGTAGCCGCGGCCGCAGTGCTTGGCGTCCTTACCACAACAGGCTCGCCACCACTTCTCGAACCGCTCGGCGGTGCGACGGTCGCAGGCCAGACAGCGCTCGCGCTCTGCCTGCTGCTCCGCCGGCGGAGGCCGCTGACGGTCGCGTGGATCGTCACCGCGGCCGCAGCAGCGATCGCCGTGGTCGACGCGGTCGCACCAGGGACGCTCGTGCCGGCGGATCTGGAACGGACCGCCATGCCGTGGCTGCCGCCAGCGGCACTATTTTCCACTTATGCGGCGACGGCTTATGCCGGGCGGCGACGCATTGGGCCAGTGCCCATTGCGTGGGCGCCGGTCCTAGCACTGGTGGTCCTCGGGTCGCATGTGTGGGACGCTCCACCGAACTCACCGTGGTTGCTACAGAGTCTGATCTTCATCGTGGGACCGGCCCTGCTTGGCATGTATATGGTTGCCCGCCGACGTCTGTTGCGGTCGGTGGTCGAGCGGGCCGAGCGTGCAGAGCGAGAGCAACGCTTTCTGGCTGAGCAAGCCCGCATCGACGAGCGGACCCGACTGGCAGCGGAGATGCACGACGTTGTCACCCATCGGGTGAGCCTCATGGTGCTGCGGGCCGGTGCCCTGCTGATGACCGCAGATAGCGAGTCGACGCGGCAAGCGGCCGAGGAACTGCGTGCGACCGGCAGCCAAGCATTGGACGAACTGCGCGAGCTGGTCGGGATCCTGCGGGACAGCGCGACCGGGGCAGACAACGGGCGTACGGCCAAAGCACCGGTCACCTCTTCCGCAGATCGGCCGATCCCGATCCCCGATCTTTCACCGCTGCTCGCCGAGTCGGAGTCGGTGGGCGTCCCAGTCACGTACCTCGAAGAGGGCGAGGCGATGCTTGTCTCACCCGTTGTTGGCCGGACGGCCTACCGGGTGGTTCAGGAGGCACTGACCAATGTGCGTAAGCATGCTCCAGGCGCCAGCGCTCGGGTCCACCTGCGGTACCGCGCAGGCGGAGTCAGTCTGACCGTCCACAACACCCTTCCGACGGGCAACGCGGACCCGGCTTTGGCGGCCGCCCGGTCCGGCACCGGGTTGCTCGGGCTGCGTCAGCGAGTTGAGTTGATCGAGGGGACGCTTGAGGCCGGGCATTCTCCTGACGGTGGGTTCGACCTGGTGGCGAGGCTGCCGGCGCATGCCCCTACCGTTTCGCGGCTGGAGGATGTCACGCCGTGAGCCGTGACAAGACGCGGGTGCTCGTCGTCGACGACGAGCCGATGGTATGCGCCCATCTGCGGACCATCCTCGGATCGGTCGAGGACATCGAGGTGGTGGAGGCGGCCCACGACGGTGCAGCCGCCGTCGAGTCAGTCATCCGACACCAACCAGACGTGGTGCTCATGGACCTGCGCATGCCAGGTGTCGACGGGCTCACAGCTATAGAGCGGATCAATGCCCTCCGCCGGCGACCTGCAGTCGTGGTGCTGACGACCTTCGACACCGACGACCACGTCCTGCGCGCGCTTCGTGCCGGTGCAGCCGGGTTCCTGCTCAAGTCCACTCCGCCCGAGGACCTGATCGAGCTCGTCCGAGTCGCCGCCGACGGCCACACGGTGCTCTCGCCTGCTGCCACCCGACGGCTGGTGACGACGGCATCCCAGCGTACGGACGATCGTGAGCATCAGCGGCGGCTGATCAGCGAGCTCACCGAACGCGAGACCGAAGTCCTGGCATGCCTGGGCGAGGGCCTGTCCAACGCGCAGATCGCCACGCGCCTGTATCTCACCGAGGCGACCGTCAAGGGGTACGTCTC
>Ga0066905_100000571_pt1 | contig 10665 bp, 7 predicted proteins | sample PanSoiMetaPlot36_FD_67483 | JGI IMG/M metagenome (GOLD analysis project Ga0066905, IMG submission 67483) | Tropical forest soil microbial communities from Panama analyzed to predict greenhouse gas emissions - Panama Soil Plot 36 (version 2) | ecosystem: Environmental > Terrestrial > Soil >... | reverse complement strand
TTCCACTACCGGGCCAAGTTCCTCCAGGACTGGACCATCAAGGCCGACCTGCCCCAGGGGGGTCAGGGTCTGTGGCGGCTCGACATCGCCGCGGCCGGGGCCGGGGTGTCGGGCGACCTGCTCGCCCACTGTATCGATACCGCGATCTGGCTCAACGGCCGGATGGACACCGTGTGCTGCATGACCGAGACCTTCGTCAAGCAGCGGATGCACAACCTGACCGGCAAGGTGGAACCGGTCGGGATCGACGACGCGTGCATCTTTTTCGGCAAGTTCGCGAACGGATCGCTCGCGAATTTCGAATCCACCCGGTACGCCCGGGGGCACAAGGCGCTGTACACGTTCGAAATCAACGGCGAGAACATGTCGCTCGCCTGGGACCTGCACGACCTGCACCGGCTGCAGGTGTTCGATTACCGGGACGAGGGCAAGATTCGCGGCTGGAAGTCCGTCCATGTCACCGACAACAGCCCCGACCACCCGTACATGGACCGGTGGTGGGTCCCCGGCCTGGCAATCGGGTACGACGCGAGCTTCACGCACCAGGTGGCGGACTTCCTGACGGGCCTGGGGAGCAACAAGCCGACGTCACCGACGTTCCGCGACGCGCTCGAAACGCAGCAGATCCTCGACGCGATCCTGGATTCGGCGAAGTCGAAGAAGTGGGTCGAGGTTCCGAAGGCCTGACCGCGACGGCCGGCCGCGCGCCAGGCGCGGCCAGCCGATCCGCCTTGGCGCATCCCCCGCCGCCTCGCTAGACTCCCTATTCCCGCCCGACGGATCGACTCGCGCCCGGACAAGGATGTCCCATGCACATCGTTCACCTCACCGCCTCCAGTTTCCTGGGCGGTCCCGAGCGGCAGATGCTCGGTCTGGCGGCCGCCTTGCCGCCGGGGTACGCGACTTCATTCCTGAGCTTTTCGGAAAGGGGCCGGTGTCGGCCGTTCCTCGACGCGGCGCGCGACGCCGGGATCGACGCCGCCGAGCTGACCAACGACACCCCGCGGTTCCGCGCCGCGATCCGCGAGGTGAGAGCTTTCCTCCAGGGCAACCGCGCCAGCGTACTGGTCACCCACGGCTACAAGTCCAACCTGCTCGGCCGACCGGCGGCGCGCCGGGCGCGGATCCCGATCGTCAGCGTTTCCCGGGGGTGGACCGGGGAGAGCTGGAAGGTCCGGTGGTATGAGCGGCTCGACCGGTTCCATCTCCGGTTCATGGACCGCGTCGTCTGCGTCTCCGAAGGTCAGGCGGCCAAGGTGCGCCGTACCGGTGTCCGGGCCGAGCGGATCCAGGTCATTCGCAACGCGGCCCGGATGTCCGCGTTTCGCCGGCCCGAGCCCGGGGCGGGCGACCCGCTCCGCGAGCTGGTCGGATCGACCGGCCCGATCGTGCTTGCGGCCGGGCGGCTCAGTCCGGAAAAGGGCTTTCGCGTCCTGGTCGAGGCCGCCGGTGTATTGCGCCGCACGCATCCAGACGCCCGGGTAGTTGTGTTTGGCGAGGGGGTCGAGCGCGCGGCCCTCGAACGTCGCGTCCGCGAGCTCGGAGTAACCGGCTTTGTTCGCTTCCCCGGTTTCCACGACGATTTGGATGCGTACCTGCCGTGGGCGGATGTGGTCGTCCTGCCGTCGTTCACCGAAGGGTTGCCAAACGTGGCCCTGGAGGCCGGCGCGGCGGGGATTCCGGTGATCGCCACCGCTGTCGGCGGCACGCCGGAAGTCGTGGTCGATGGACAGACCGGGTATCTCGTCCCCGCGGGCAACCCGCGAGCCCTCGCCGAGCGCATCGGCTTATTGCTTTCGAATCGGAATCGAGCCAAGGCGTTCGGCACTGCGGCCCGTCGCCGCATGCGCGACGAGTTCTCCTTCACCGCCCAGGCCCGCGCCTACCTGTCTCTGTTCGCCACACTGGTGCCCACGGATGGCGTAGGCCGATCGCACCGGGAGGCCGTGTGCGCCTGATACCGTCGTTGACCGGGTCGGTAGCGCGGCCGCGACGTCCGCTCGACTGTCTGGTGAGCGTCTGCTTCGTCATCGACCGGTTGAGCCGGGCGGGTACCGAGACCCAATTGCTGGCACTCATTCGGCATCTCGATCCGGCCGTCGTCCGGCCTTCCCTGTGCCTGCTCGACGGGGACGATCCGGAGTCGCGCGCACTCCTGCCGTCCCACTGCCCAACTCTCACGCTGGGTTTGAAGGGTCTGTGTCGTCCGGCCGCCGTCGCGGCCGCGGTCAAGCTCGCCACTTTCTGGCGGCGGAACCGCGTAAACGTCGTGCAGACCTATTTCATCGACAGCACATACTTCGCAACCCCCCTCGCCCGGCTGTGCGGGATACGTCGCGTCGTGCAAGTGCGCAACAACGTCGGGTACTGGTTGACCCCAGTTCACCGCGTGATCGGCCGGGGCTTCGCGCGGCTGGCAGACGTGATCCTGACCAACAGCGACGCCGGGCGCGAGGCGATCATTAAAACATCGCGACGTCCGGCAGAGCGAGTGCAAGTCATCGAAAACGGCGTGGACGTGGAGCGGTTTCCGCCGGGCCCGCTGCCGGACACGTCGCGGGCGGTGGTTCGGATCGGGGCCGTGGCCAATCTTCGGCCGGTCAAGAACATCGACGGCCTGGTCCGCGTGGCACAGCGGCTGTGTCGTGACAACCCCCGGTTGCACTTCGAAGTGGCCGGCGATGGGGATGAAAGGTCAGTACTGGAAGCCGCGATCCGCCAGGCAGGCCTGGAGGGTCGGTTTGTCCTCCGCGGCGCGGTGTCCGACATTCCCGCGTTTCTCGCCTCGCTGGACATGGCCGTGCTTTGCTCGCATTCGGAGTCGATGTCGAACGCCCTTCTCGAGTACATGGCGGCCGGGCGGGCGATCGTGGCGACGGACGTCGGGGCCAACAGCCGCCTGGTCCGCGACGGACGGGAGGGGATCATTGTTGCCCGCGCGGACGACGATGCGCTCGCCGGCGGCATCCTGACGTTCCGGCGCCAGCCAGATTTGGCCCGAGAAATGGGTGCGGCCGCGCGGACCCGGGTTCAAGCCGAGTTCAGCCGGGCGGCCATGATCCGGCGGTTTGAGGACTTCTACCGATCTCTCGGTGAGCGCCCCGGCAAGAATATTCGCGCCCGCCCAGATCGCTGAAGATGTGGACAGTTAGTTTCGAGGGACCCGGATCCCGAAGGCGCCCGGGTCTTCACCGGGTGCGGGGCCGGATCCGATCGGCTTCCAGCCCCCTGGCGAGTCCGACTTGTTGTCGGCCGGTGTCGGTGCGAAGAAACTGCTCGCCGGGCCGGGCGCTGGCTTGGCCTCGGTCGGTTTTGCTTTTTCGCGGAGGCGATCCACCATCTCGACGCCCTTTTTCACGTCGTCCGTGATCTTGCCCGGGTTAATGTCGACCTGCAGATTCTGCCGACCGTTGGGCGACGACAGGTTCGAGATCTGGTACCAACCGAGGTACCAGCCGACGACAAGAAAGGTGATGGTCGCGGCCCCGATGAATGCCAGAACGTTCCTCATGGCCGGTCCTTCTCCGTGAGGGATCCGCCCGCGGTGGGTGGGTCGGTCAAACTTCCTATACCGCGGCAGTCGGCGGTGGTCCAGGCGAGGCGGGGGATTCGGTAAACCCGTCTTGACAGCACCCGCCTACCATTTCGTATTCTGCTACAAGATCAACGCGCCCCGCCGCTCAACTTGCTCGCCCTCCGCCCGTGGACCGTCCGCAGTTCGCAAGCTCTGCCGGTCGGGAAGGATGGATCGGACAGAGAGCGGAGCCGCCGGGAACCCCCCGCGATTTACTTCGACCGGCGGCCGGGGGTACAATAATTGCAGAATTCCAATACCGCCGGACGGGTCTTGCGCCTGAGGGGCACACCCCTGCCCGCCCGCATGGCCCGCGAACCCCGTAGCCGCACCGGCGGACTGTTCCGATAGCTTGATTGCCGGACGGGTACCGGCCCAGGACCCAAGGAGTGACCCACATGGCCACGGGAAGCACGATCCTTTCCAGTCTCCGTTCGGATGTCGACATCCACGACTACCGGCGGCTGCACTGGGAGGGGTCGTTCGAGGACTACCTGAACATCGTGGTCGAGCGCCCCGAGGTGACCCGCACCGCGTACCAGCGCCTCTACGACATGATCATCTCGCATGGGACCGAGGACTCGTACGAGAACAAGGAAAAGGTCACCGTTTACAAGTTCTTCACCGAGTTCGCGGCGCGCCACGGCGACGCCATCTACGGCATCGACCGAACCCTGGCTCAGCTGGTGAACACGTTCAAGTCGGCCGCGCGCGGCTACGGCACGGAGAAGCGCGTGCTCCTGTTGCACGGCCCGGTCGGCTCGGCCAAGAGCACGATCGCCCGGCTCTTGAAGCGCGGCCTCGAGGCCTACTCCCGGACCGACGCGGGCGCCGTATACGCCTACGCCTGGCAAATGCCGAACGGCCCAGCCCAGAAGTGCCCGATGCACGAGGAGCCGCTCAGCCTGATTCCAAAGGAGTACCGGCCCAAGCTCCTCGAGCAGTTCAACTCCGTCAAGAAAGCCGGCCCGGAGATCCAGATTCGTCAGGAGTCCTGCCCGTTTTGCCGCCAGATGTTCGCGGAAAAGCTCCAGCAGTATGACGGCGACTGGCAGAAGGTCCTCCAGGACGTGAAGGTGTACCGGCTCCTCCTCTCCGAACAGGACCGGGTCGGGATCGGCACCTTCCAGCCGAAGGACGAGAAGAACCAAGACTCGACCGAGCTGACCGGTGACATCAACTACCGGAAGATCGCCGAGTACGGCTCGGACTCCGACCCCCGGGCGTTCAACTTCGACGGCGAGTTGAACATCGCCAATCGCGGGCTGGTCGAGTTCATCGAGGTCCTGAAGCTCGACGTGGCGTTCCTCTACGACCTGCTCGGCGCGTCCCAGGAACACAAGATCAAGCCAAAGAAGTTCGCCCAGACCGACATCGACGAGGTCATCCTCGGTCACACGAACGAGCCCGAGTACAAGAGGCTGCAGTCAAACGAGTTCATGGAGGCGCTGCGCGACCGGACCGTCAAGATCGACGTTCCCTACGTCACCCGGCTGCGCGACGAGATCAAGATCTACGAGAAAGACTTCAACCCGACCAAGGTGAAGGGCAAGCACATTGCCCCGCACACGATCGAGGTGGCGTCCATGTGGGCGGTGCTGACGCGGCTCTCCCCGCCCAAGCACCACAACCTGACCCTGATGCAGAAGCTCAAGCTGTACAACGGCAAGACGCTCCCCGGGTTTACCGAGGACAACGTCATCGAGTTGAAGCGGGAGGCGGTCGGCGAGGGGATGCGGGGGATCTCGCCGCGATACATCCAGGACAAGATCTCGAACGCCCTCGTGGCCCACCCCGAGGAGGACAACATCAACCCGTTCATGGTCCTCAAGGAGCTCGAGGACGGGTTGCGGCACCATGCCCTGATCACCGACGAGGATACCCTGAAGCAGTTCAAGGAGCTGCTCTCGGTCGTCAAAGAAGAGTACGAGGACATCGTGAAGAACGAGGTGCAGCGGGCGATCGCCGCCGACGAGGACGCACTCGCCCGGCTGTGCTCGAACTACATCGACAACGTCAAGGCGTACACGCAAAGGGAGCGGGTCCGGAACCGGTACACCGGCAACTACGAGGACCCGGACGAGCGGCTGATGCGCTCGGTGGAGGAAAAGATCGACATCCCCGAGGGGCGCAAGGACGACTTCCGCCGCGAGATCATGAACTACATCGGCGCGCTGGCGATCGACGGTAAGAAGTTCGACTATAAGACCAACGAGCGCCTGCAGAAGGCGCTGGAGCTGAAGCTGTTCGAGGACCAGAAGGACACGATCAAGCTGACCAGCCTGGTGTCGAACGTGATGGACAAGGCAACGCAGGAGAAGATCGACATTGTCAAGCAGCGCCTGATCCGGAACTACGGTTATAATGAGTCGAGTGCCACCGACGTGTTGACCTTCGTGGCGAGCATCTTCGCCCGGGGTCAGACCAAGAAGTAAGCCGGAGCGGCGCGAACAGGGTGGGGGCCTGACCGACGGGAAGGTATGAACCTGGTCAGGCCGGAAGGTGCAGCCATAAGTACTGTACCGGGCGGCTCAGGGCACCCCCATCCTTGTTCGCGCCGACCGCGCCTCTCCCGGAACAGAGACGCCCCGGCACGTTCCCGCTCCTTACCGTAGGTCCCGCGAGCCGGGCGGGACCGGGCCGGTCGCCCCGAACATGCCGACCCGATCCCGGGAGCATGTAAGTCCCGCTCGGCTCGCGGGACCTACCCGACGACGAGGCGCCCCCGTGGGACAGAAGATCGAGCGCGACCTGCAGCGGTTCCGGAAGATCGTCCGGGGCAAGGTCAAGAGCGACCTGGCCAAGTACATCAGCCGTGGGGAGATGATCGGCAAGAAGGGCAACGACCTCGTCAGCATCCCCCTCCCCTCCATTGAGATCCCCCAGTTCCGGTACGGGCAGAAGAACTCCGGCGGCGTCGGCGTCGGCGAGGGACAGCTCGGCCAGCCGCTCACGCCTCCGCAAGGGGACGGGGAGCCCAAGGCCGGCGACCAGCCGGGCGGGCACATCCTCGAAGTCGAACTGACGATGGAGGAGTTGGCCGCCATCCTCGGCGAGGAGCTCGCCCTCCCCCGGATCGAGCCCCGCGGCAAGAAAAACGTCATCACTGAGAAGGACAAGTACTCCAGCGTCCGAAGAGTCGGTCCGGAGTCGCTGCGCCACTTCAAGCGCACCTTCCGCCGGGCGCTCAAGCGGCAGATCGCCTCGGGAACGTACATTCCGGAGGAGCCCAAGGTCATCCCAGTCCGTGAGGACAAGCAATATCGCAGCTGGAAGGTAGTCCCCAAGCCGGACGCCGTCGCCACGATCATCTACATGATGGACGTCTCCGGCTCGATGACCGACGAGCAGAAGGAGATCGTCCGGATCGAGGCCTTCTGGATCGACACCTGGATCAAGGCCCACTACAAGGGCGTGGACCGGGTCTACATCATTCACGACGCGGTGGCCCAGGAGGTGGACGAGCACACCTTCTACCACACCCGCGAGAGCGGCGGGACGAAGATCAGCTCCGCCTACGAGCTGGCCAACAAGGTCATCGACCAGCGCTACCCGCCGCGGGACTGGAACCTCTACGCGTTCCACTTCTCCGACGGCGATAACTGGGGCGACGACGTACCCAAGTGCATGGAGCTGTTGTCCAAAGAGATGCTGCCGAAGCTCAACCTGTTCGGGTACGGCCAGGTGGAGAGCCCGTACGGGTCGGGCGAGTTCTACGACTACGTCGCCGAGCTGGCCGAGGAGCAGGAGAACGTCGTGGTCAGCAAGGTCCCGGACCGCGACGCCATCCTGGGGTCGATCAAGGAGTTCTTGAGTACGGGACGCTGACCGCCGCCTTCACTTTTGTCGCCAACCTCGTCTTGCTCTTCCTCAAACGCTGACTCGCCGGGTAAAGTATGGTAGGGCCGGCCCCGGCCGCCCGCGAGGACCGCGCCATGTTCTACAACACCAACCTCCCGCCGCACCTCCGCGTCCTCAAGGACGAGATCGAGGGGTACGCCCGCGAGTACAATCTCGACTTCTACGAGACCATCTTCGAGGTCGTCGACGCCGACGACCTGAACGAGATCGCCGCCTACGGCGGGTTCCCCACCCGCTACCCGCACTGGTCGTTCGGCATGTCCTACGAGGAGCTCAAGAAGGGCTACGACTACGGCCTGTCGAAAATCTACGAGATGGTGATCAACAACGACCCGTGCTACGCCTACCTGATGCGGTGCAACCACACCGTGGACCAGAAGCTGGTCATGGCGCACGTTTATGGGCACTGCGACTTCTTCAAGAACAACTCGTACTTCGCCCACACGACCCGCAAGATGATGGACGAGATCGCCAACCACGGCGCCCGCATCCGGCGCTACGCGGAGCGCTTCGGCGAGGACGAGGTCGAGACGTTCATGGACAAGTGCATGTCGATCGACGACCTGATCGACATCCACTCCGTCGCCATCCGCCGGCGCGACGAGGCGTCGCGCTACGACTTCAGCGAGCAGGCACAGGAGGAGCAGGGCGCGAACCGGTTCAAGAGCAAGGAGTACATGGAGGACTACATCAACCCGCCGGAGCTGCTCAAGGCCCAGGAAGAAGAGGCCCGCAAGCAGAGGGCCCGGATCCCCGAGCTCAACTTCCCGGAACGCGCCGAGAAGGACGTCCTCCTCTTCCTGATCGAGCATGCCCCGCTGCGCAACTGGCAACGGGACGTTTTGTCCATCGTCCGCGACGAGGCTTACTACTTCTATCCGCAGGCGCAGACCAAGATCATGAACGAGGGCTGGGCCAGCTACTGGCACAGCACCATCATGACTCAGAAGGCCCTAAGCCCTTCTGAGCTAATTGATTACGCCGATCACCATTCGGGCACCATGGCCACGAGCGGCCGGCGCCTGAACCCCTATAAGCTCGGCATCGAGCTCCTTCGCGACGTGGAAGAGCGCTGGAATACGGGGCGGTTCGGCGCGGACTACGACGCCTGCGATGATCTGGACGCCAAGCGGAAATGGGATAAGCAGTTAGGGCTCGGGCGGCAGAAAATCTTTGAAGTCCGTCGGATCCACAACGATATTACATTTATTGACACTTTCCTGACCCCGGAGTTCTGCGCACGGCACAAGATGTTCAGTTATGCCTATGCTGAGCAGACGGGTCAGTATGTCATCGAGTCCCGGGAGTTCGAGCTGATCAAGCAGCGCCTCCTGTTCAGCCTGACGAACTTCGGGAAGCCGTGGATCTATGTGCTCAACGGTAACTTCCGCAACCGCGGCGAGCTACTCTTGAAGCACGACTACAACGGGATCGAACTGAAGCTGAACCACGCCCGCGACGTCTTGGTCAATGTGCAGAGCATGTGGGCCCGCCCGGTTCACATCGAAACGGTCGTCGACGGCAAGCCCACCCTCTTGTCCTTCGACGGTTCCGAACACACTCAGAAAGCAATCGGAGAAACCGATGACCCTCGCCGAAACGCTCCTGCAAAAACTCGCTGACTGGCGACCAGCCGGGGAAGGCCGGCACGCCGCAGCCTTCGCCCTCGCGGACCACGGCTGGACCGTGCGCCTCACCGCCGACCGCATCGACACCGTCGGCGGCCTCTTGACCGAAGTCGAGGCCATCCGAACCGAACCCGTCGCCGACGACGTCGCCGCCCTCGAGGCCCACGCCCGGCGCGCCGCCGGCCGGGTCACCGGTCTGCTCGAACCGCTGCGCGTCGTTGAGATCGACCGGGTCGGCCAGGTCGCGATGCTCCGCAGCGAGACGCCGCCGACCAAGGGCGACACGGTCCAGTACTACGAGGTCCAGTTCCACGGGCTCAATCGCGTCGTCGTCCAGCGCTTCCGGGCCGCCAAGGCCGGCCGGGCGAGCCGCGACGCCGTGCCCTTCGCCCTGACTCATGAAGTCATGGCCAAGCTGGTGGACGACCTGGTCCGGGACTAGCGGACTACCGACCGCGTGATCTGTGGGGACGGCGCGACGGCACGTCGCGCCGTTTTCGTTTCGACGACCGGGCGGGGTTGACCCTGGGGACCGGTTTCCACTACAAGTCTACTTTTCACCACGGACCAGGGGACCGCCGTGAGCGGCGAGCCGACGGCGGCTGACGACAAGTCCGTCCGATTGCGATGTTGGGCGGCCGTGCTCATCCTGGCCGTGACCGCGCTTCGGGCCGTCTACCTTTTCTTCTACTGTCCGTACGACCTGGCCCCCGATGAGGCCCATTACTGGGACTGGTCGCGACACCTCGACTGGAGTTACTACAGCAAGGGCCCGCTGGTCGCCTGGATTATTCGGGCTGGGTGCGAGCTCTTCGGCGACCCCGCCCTCGCGTGGAACGGGACGCTGATGCCGGCGGTGCGATTGCCGGCCGTGTTATTCGGCAGCGCCCTGCTCGTGGCCCTTTACGTCCTCACCTGGCAGACCTTTCGCAGCGACCGGCTCGCGCTCGCGGTCGTGCTCGTTGTCCTCTCGCTCCCCCCGTTCACGGCCTGTTCGGTGCTGATGACGATTGACTCGCCCTTCCTGTGCTGTTGGGGCTGGGCGCTCGTCTTCGGTCGCTGGGCGATCGTGGACGGCCGCGGCTGGGCGTGGCCCGTGGCTGGAATCCTGGTCGCGCTCGGCATCCTGGCCAAGTACACCATGGCCATCTGGCTGGTGTCGGCCGGACTGTATCTCTTGTTCACGCCGTCCCACCGGCATCTGTTGTTCCGGCCCGGGTTCTGGGTCATGGCGCTGACGGCCGGGCTGAGCGCGCTGCCGATCCTGTACTGGAACAGTCAGCACGATTGGGTGACGTTCCGGCATGTGGCGACACAAGCCGGGGTGACGGAGGCTCCGAAGAAGGAGGGTGTCCGGTGGCTCGGCCCGGCCGAATACATGGCCGGTCAGTTCGCCCTGTTGCTTGGCGTCTGGTTTGTGGCCTGGGTGGCCGCGATGATCGCCTTCCGGCCGCGGGCCGGCGTTGTCCCGGGGCTTCGTTATCTCTGGTGGATGTCGTTCCCCGTCTTCGCGGTGTTCGCGGCGTCGAGTGTTCGGGCGAGTGGTCAGCTGAACTGGCCGGTCGCGGCCTACCTGTCCGGCGCCGTCCTGACGGCCGGGTG
>Ga0066905_100000570_pt1 | contig 10672 bp, 7 predicted proteins | sample PanSoiMetaPlot36_FD_67483 | JGI IMG/M metagenome (GOLD analysis project Ga0066905, IMG submission 67483) | Tropical forest soil microbial communities from Panama analyzed to predict greenhouse gas emissions - Panama Soil Plot 36 (version 2) | ecosystem: Environmental > Terrestrial > Soil >... | reverse complement strand
GCCTCGGCGATGGTCGGCACGTCGGGAAGCACCGATGAGCGGGTCTGTCCAGTCGTGCCCAGCGCGCGCACCTGACCGGCTTGGGCGGTCGGCGCCATGGTGGTGATGGCATCGATCATCATTTGCACATGGCCGCCGATGACGCTGGTGCGAGCATCGCCACTGCCGCGATGCGGTACGTGCACGATGTTGGTCCCGCTCATGGATTTGAACAGCTCCGCCGCCATGTGGTAGGGCGTGCCGGGGCCCGACGAGGCGTAGTTGAGCTCGCCGGGCTTGGCCTTCAAAAGCGCCAGAAACTCCTTGAGGTCCTTGGCCGGCACCGAGGGGTGCACCACCATCAGCAGGTCGGAAGAGTTGACCGGCGCCACGGCCACGAAATCCCTGAGCAGCTGATAGTTGCGGTTCGGCAGCAGGGTCTCGTTGACGGTGTGGGTATTCGACATCATCAGCAGCGTGTAGCCGTCGGCTGGCGACTTGGCGACCTCATTGGTGCCGATCACCGCCCCGGCACCCGGCCGGTTGTCGATCACGAACGACTGCTTGAGCGCATCCTGCAGGTATTGCCCGAGCACGCGGGCATAGACGTCGGCCGGGCCGCCGGCGCCAAACGGCACCAGGATTCTGACCGGTCGGCTTGGGTACTCATCGGCCCGCACCGGCACCGCGGCCATTGCCGCCCAGAGCGCCACAACAAGCCAGACTGCGCGCCGCATGCTTGCCTCCTTGATCGGTGTCGGGGGCATTGGTAGCGCAGTTGCAAGGAATCCAGAAGGGGCCGGGCGGGCGCGCAATCGCCGCTGCTCACCGCCCGCCGGGCCTATTTGGTCTCGACCACGATGTAGGCGTCCTCGATTGCCACCGGGTAGGTTTCGGCGAGGTAAGGTCCCTCCACCAGCTTGGCCCCTGGCTCGACGCTCACCGTGTAGTTCATGAGCCGCAGCCGGGCCGGATCGCACCAGGAGCGGCCGGTGCGCACGTCGAATTCCCAGCCGTGCCACGGGCAACGCAGCACCTCGCCGACGCGCGAATAGTGATAGGTCCCGGGCGCCCGCGACTCCACCAGCCCGGTGAGCTTGCCGCGCGACAGGCTGCCACCCTTGTGCGGACAGCGATCCGACAGCGCGAACAGTTCGCCCCTGATGTTGAAGATGACAATGGCGCGGCCGGCAATACGCACCAGCTTGCGGCTGCCCGGAGGGAGCTCGGTGGCCTTGGCGACGACGTGGCGCGGCATCAGCTGAGCCGGTACACCCGCTTGCCGTTCTCGCTCAGGATCTGCTTGAGGCGCTCGCGCGGCAACCCCGGTGGGAAGGCGCGGAACGGATCGTCGAAGTCCCAGTGCGGATAGTCGCTGGCAAACAGCAGGCGATCCCAGCCGATCCACTCCAGCACGTCGAAGAGGTGCTGGCTGTTCCTCGGTTCCTCCATCGGCTGGCTGGTGACCCAGATGTGTTCGCGGATCACCTCCGATGGCCGCCGTTTCAGGTGCGGGACCTCGCTGCGCATGCGCTCAAACAGCTTGTCGAGCCGCCAGCTCAGCGCCGGCAGCCAGGCAAAGCCCCCCTCGATGATCACCACCTTCAGCTTGGGATAGCGCTCGAATACCCCCTCCATCACCAGGCTGGTGACCACCGTTTGGCAGGAGGTCGAGTGGCCCGCGCTCTCCTCCATGTAGTAGGACGGCCAACCGGCGCCGGTATAGGGGTGGCCGCTGGCGCCGAACACGTGCATGCCGACCGGCAGGCCGTGCCGCTCGGCCGCGGCGTAGATCGGCCAGTAGCGCTTGCGGCCGGCCGGCTCCTGGCTGCGCGTCAACATAAAGACCTGGGCATAGGCGGGATCGTCGGCGCGCTTGTCGATTTCGCGGGCCGCCGCCTCGCCGTCGTCGTAGGGCACGACGATCGCCGACTTCAGCCGCGGCTCGGGCTTGGAAAAGGTTTCCTTCTGCCAATCGTTGACCGCGGAGGCGATGGCGCCGGCGAACTCGAGGTTGAATTCGCTCTGCCCGGTCAGGCCGAGCGGGCCCAACAGGCCGTACTCGATGCCATAGGGGTCGAGATATTGGTCCCGCATCAGCCGCAGGCTGCTGCCCGGTGCACCCCCCTCTTCGGGCCAGGCGTCGCGCCGGGCCGCGCGCGGCTGCGATTTGGGGTAGGGCTCATAGCTCATGCCACTGCGCCGCCGCCCGCCGTAGGTCTGGAAGTGCTCCCACCAGCGCGCCGACAAATAGGGCTTGAGGTCGGCGGGCGTGCGCAAGGCGGGATGCACGTCGCCATCGATGATCTTGAGCCGGGCCGGGGCCTGCCGGTGGGCGTCGGCGTCACCGCTTTCCAGTTCGCTGACGAGGGGGGTGTCGAGGTTCATTGCGACCTTCCGAGGCGGGGATAGGTGGCCAGAGCGTTGTCAATCAAGATCTTTTCCGTCACATGCGCCGCCAGGCCGGGTGGCAACAGGGCGTCGCCATCGAACTGCCAGTGCGGAAAGTCGCTGGCAAACAGCAGCATCTGGTCGGACTGGAGCTGATCCATGATCCTGCCAATGTGCGCCGCGCCGGGCGGCACGTCAAAGGGTTGCACGGTCAGGCGGACGTGATCGCGCACGAATTCTTCCGGCGACCGATCGAGCCAGGGCACCTCCTGGCGCACGCCGCGCCAGGATTTGGCCAGCCGCCACAGGTAGGGCGGCAGCCAGGACACCCCCGATTCGATCAGCACCACCTTGAGCTTGGGGTATTTGACGAACACGCCCTCGCAGATCAGGCTGCCGAGCTGGGTATGGAAGCCCGCCGACTGGGCGGCGTAGTCCTCGATAAAGTAGCTGGGCCAACCCGAACCGGTGATCGCCTGGTGATAACTGCTGCCGGCATGGATGCCCAGCGCCAAGCCGTGGCTGGCGGCCGCGGCCCAGATCGGCCAGTAGCGCGATTTGCCGAGCGGCGATTCGCCCATCGCCAGCACCAATACCTGCACGAAGCGCTGGTCCTCAGCGCGCCGCTCGATCTCCTCGATCGAGCGCTCGACCGACTGGATCGGCAGCACGATCGAGGCGCGTAGCCGCGGATCCTTGTCCAGCCATTCGCTGGCGATCCAATCGTTGGTCGCGCGCGCGAAGACGGCGGCGAGGTTCTCGTCACGAAAGGTCTGCACCGGGAACAGGCAATTGAGAATGGCGTGCGCGGTGCCGTAGCGATCGAGGGTGGCGGCCACCAGGTTGCCGGCGTTGGCATCAGCCCTGGCCTGGCGCCAGTCCGGTCGCACCGTAAACGGGGCATTGGCCGGATAGGCCATCGAATCCCACACATCGATGCCGCGCACCTCGACCGTGTCGCGCCAGAAGTCGTCCATATGCGCTCGCAGCATCTTCGGGGTCGGCAGCCGCGGATGCAGGTCGCAGTCGATGGCGCCGCGAAAGTCTATGCTCACCGTTTTGAAACCCTGTTCGCCGTCGATGGCAAACCATAGCCCAAAGCATCGCAGGCGCCCAGCGGGGGCGGCCGGCGCCGCGCCGGCTGCACCCGCTGACAGCGCGGGCGAAGCGCGATCGCGCGTCAACACCTAACGGGCCGCGCCGCCTCGAGGCCCGCGCCCCGCGCGCGGCCAGCCGAAGCCCCGTTGTCCCTCGCGCCCCGTTAGCGCTAAATCTGCTGCCGGCCACGGCCCGCACCCAGCCCGCGGCTGACCCGTGCCGCGAGCCCCCGCGCCACCCCCGCCGCGCCCCCGAAGGAGAGAGCCGATGCGCCTCGAAACGCTGTTGCCGCTCGGAAAGGTCGACCCCGGCCTGCGCGCGCCGGAGGTCGGCCTCGATCTTGCGACCGTCGCCGACGATGCCCGGCGGTTGGAGGCGATCGGTTACGATGGCGTGGCCATCGAGGAGACCAAGCAGGATCCCTATATCGTGCTGGCTCTGGCGGCGCAGGCCACCAACCGCCTCGGCGTGAGCACGGCGATCGCCATGGCGTTCCCGCGCAGCCCCACCATTACCGCGCTCAGCGCCTGGACCTTGCAGAAGCTCGCCAAGGGGCGCTTCACCTTGGGACTGGGGCCGCAGGTGCGCGCACATATCGAGCGCCGTTACGGCCTGGCGTGGTCCGCGCCCGGTCCGTGGATGCGCGAGTATGTGGCGGCGGTGCGTGCCGTGTGGCGCTGTTGGCAGCACAATGAGCCGCTGGCGGTCAAGGGCCCGCACTACGCCTTGAACCTGATGCCGCCGCTCTTCAACCCCGGCCCCATCGAAGATCCCGAGATCCCGATCCACCTCGCCGCCGTCAACGTGCAGATGTGTCAGGTGGCGGGCGAAATCGCCGACGGTGTGCGGCCGCACCCGATCTGCTCGGCAGACTATATCGCCAACGTCATGATCCCCGAGGTGAAGGCGGGGGCCCGCAAGGCGGGCCGAACGCTTGAGCGGTTCCAGATCTGCCACAAGCCGTTGGTGGCCACCGCCGCCACCCAGGAGGACCTCGCCCAGCGCGTGCGCGACGTGCGGGCACGGCTCGCCTTCTATCTGTCGACCCCGTCCTATCGCGCCGCCGTCGAGTACCATGGCCTGGGTGATCTTGCCCGCAAGCTCAGCCAGTTGGCGCGGGTCGGCGCGTGGGAGGAGATGCCGGGCCACGTCAGCGACCAGGTGTTGGACCTGTTTGCCGTGATCGGCACCCATGCCGAGATCGCCGGCAAGCTCGGCCAGCGCTTCAACGGGGTGGTGACGTCGTGCGAATTCTCCATCGCCGTCAACGACGCGCGCGATCAAGCGACCCTGGCGGCGATCGTTGCCGAGCTGCATGCTGACGACGGCGCCGCCGTGCGGCAGCGGTTGCGCGATAGGGTCGCTTGAACTGGCGCGCGAGTGGGCGGCCGGCGCGGATCAGCCGGGCGGCGCCTTGCCCAAGGCGGCCAGGATGCGCGCCGGGGTGAACGGCTGCGCGAACAGCTTGGCGCTGAACGGCTGCAGCGCATCGTTGATGGCGTTCATCACCGCACCCGGCGCACCCGCGGTGCCGGCCTCGCCGGCACCCTTGGCTCCGAGCAGGGATTCCTGGGTCGGCGTCTCGACATGGCCGACCTCGATGTCGGGCATTTCCGCCGCCATCGGCACCAGGTAGTCCGCCATCGAGCCGGTCAGCAGCTGCCCCTCGGGCGAGTAGATGCAGTGCTCGTAGAGGGCGCCGCCGATGCCTTGCACCACGCCGCCGCGGATCTGCTCATCGACCAGCAGCGGATTGATGATGCGGCCGCAGTCTTCGACGCACCAGTGCTTGAGGAGCTTGACCATGCCGGTATCGACGTCGACCTCGAGCCAGCTCGCCTGCACGCCGTTGGTGAAGGCAAAAGGATAGTGCTTGCTGATGAAGTGCCGCGTCTGCATCAGTTCGCGCGGCACGTCGGGCGGCAAGGTGTCGCCACGGAAGTAGACGATGCGGCACAACTCGGCGAGCGGCAGGCGCGCTTGTCCGCTGTCCCGGTCGACGATCTCGCCATTGACGAGATCGAGCGCGCCCGGGGGCACCTGCAGCATGGCGCCGGCAACCTTGAGCGCCGCCTCCCTGACGGCGATGCCTGCCTGCAGCGCCGCCTCGCCGCCGATGCCGGCGCCGCGGCAGGCCCAGGTGCCACCGCCGTAGGGCGTCGTCAGCGTATCGCCGCTGATCACCCGCACCCGCTCGATCGGCACCCCCACCGCCTCGGCCACGATCTGGCGCATGATCGCTTCGGTGCCCTGTCCCTGTTCGGTGACGCCGGTGGCCGCCACCACCGAGCCATCGGGATCGATGCGCACCCAGCAGCCGTCCTGGGCCGAGATGCGCGCCCCGCCTAGGCCATACATGAAGGGGCTGGGGTTGGTGAGCTCGATGAAGGTGGCAAAGCCGATGCCGCGATAGATGCCGTGCGCGCGCAGGCGCGCCTGCTCGGCGCGCAGGCCACCGTAGTCCATCATGGCAATCAAGGTGTCGAGCGATTGCTCGTGGCTCAGCGCCTCGAACCGCATGCCGGCCGGCGAGGTGCGCGGGTAGCTGCCGTCGCGCATCAGGTTGCGGCGGCGGAACTCCACCACGTCGAGGCCGAGCGCCTCGGCGGCCAGATCGACCAGCCCCTCCGTCACCGCCGTCGCAATCGGATGACCTACCGCGCGATACTGACAGGTCGGCGCCTTGTTCTGGAACACGACCGTGGTCCGGGCCCGGAAGTTGGCGAAGTCGTAGGGGCCGCCGACCAGATTGACGACCTGGTTGCCCTCGACCGCGCTGGTGCGCGGATAAACCGAATAGGGGCCGATGCCCGTCAAATCGTCGATGTCGATGGCGGTGATGTGGCCGGTGGCATCGACCGCCATGCGCGCCTTGATGCGATGATCGCGGGCATGGATATCGCTCAAAAAGCTCTCCAGCCGGTCGGCGATGAACTTCACCGGCCGCGCCAGGATCTTGGCGATCACGGCCACCGCCACTTCGTCGGGATAGACGTGCACCTTGATGCCGTAGCTGCCGCCGACGTCGCCGCAAATCACCCTGACGTCGGCCTCGGCGAGTCCGAGCTGCTGGGCGAACACGCCCTGCATCATGTGCGGGGCCTGCGTCGAATGATAAACCGTGAGCTGGCCACTGGCACGGTTGTAGTCGGCCACAATCGAACGCGGCTCCAGGGTGGCGCCGGTGTGGCGACCGCTGACGAACGTGGCCTCCACAACCCGGTGCGCCGCCGCGAAGGCTTCATCGACCTTGCCGGTTTCGTTCAGCCGCTGGAAGCAGAGGTTGTCGCCGAGCACGGGATGGATCACCGGCGTGCCATCGGCCAGTGCGGTCTCCATCTCGACAGCGGCGGGCAGCGGTTCGAACTCGATCACCACCTTGGCGCTGGCGTCCTCGGCAACGGCGCGGCTGTCTGCCACCACCGCCGCCACCGCCTCCCCCGCCCAGGTGGCGCGCTCCAGCGGCAACGGAAGCTGGGGCGCCGACTTCATGCCCTTGAGGTGCGCCAACACCGCCACCCAGGGCGTGCAGTGGCGGGCGAGATCGGCGCCGGTGAAGACGCGCACGACGCCGGGAATGGTGAGCGCCGCCGCCGCATCGATGCGACCGATCTTGGCGTGGGCATAGGGGCTCCTGATGAAGGCGACATGCACCAGGCGCGGCAGCACCAGGTCGTCGACAAATTGACCGCGCCCTTCCACCAACTTGGCGGCATTGGGCCGCGGCACCGACTTGCCGATGTAGGAATTGGGGCGGTCGCCGGCGCCGGGATTGACGATCTCGTTCATGGCCTGGTCATCCCTGGCTGGCGCGTTCACGTGCCGCCGCGGTGGCGGCAATGGCATCGACGATGGCCTGATAGCCGGTGCAGCGACAGTAGTTGCCGGACAGGTAGTCGCGGATCTCCTCGCGCTTTGGTCGCGGCTTTTCTCGCAACAGTTCGGCCGCCGCCAGCAGCATGCCCGGCGTGCAGTAGCCGCACTGGCAGGCATTGCGGGCAATGAAGGCATCCTGCAGGTCGCGGATCTCCCCGGTTTCCGACAGGCCCTCGATGGTCTCCACCTTGGCGCCGTCGAGCGAGGCCGCCAGCACCAGACAGCCGCGCACGATGCGGCCGTCGAGGCGCACGGTGCAGGTCCCGCACACACCATGTTCGCAGCCGGTGTGCGAGCCCATCAGGCCAAGCTCCAGACGCAGAAAGTCGATCAAGTGCTGCCGCGCCTCGATCTGGCGGGCGACCCGCTCGCCGTTGACCGTCAGCGACACATCGATCCTGGTGTTCATTGCGCCCGCGCCTCCTTGCCGTCGATCAGCCGCTTGACCGCCCGCGCCAGTAAGACTCGCGCCAGCTGACGCTTCATCGCCGGCCCACCGTTGAGATCGGTGGGCGGATCGAGGTCGGCATCGAGCGCGGCCTGGGCCCGGGCAATGCTGCCCTGATCGCCGGCCGTGCCGAAGAGCGCGGCCATGGCGGCGTTGGCCGTTACCGGGACCTGGCCGACCCCGAAGAACACCAGGCGCGGGGCGATCAATGCCCCAGCCTCGATCCTCGCGCATGCGACGAGGCCGGCCATGGCGTAGTCGCCGCTGCGCCGCGCCAGCTCCAGGATGGTGCCGCGGCTAGCGGGCGCCGCCTTGGGCACCTCGACCGCGGCGATCAGCTCGTGCTCCTCCAGCGCCGTGGTGTAGAGGCCGCGAAAGAAGGCAGTGGCGGGAATGCGGCGCTGGCGCGTGGCGCTTTGGGCGACGATATTGGCCTCGAGCGCCACCGCGCAGGCGGCGAGCTCGGCTGCCGGGTCGGCGTAGGCGAGCGAGCCACCGATGGTGCCGCGGTTGCGCACGGCCGGGTGGGCGATCAGCGGGACCGCCTCGGTGAAGAGCGGTGCCGCGGCCTTGACCGTGGCATCGGCGCCGAGCTCGGCATGGGTGGTGAGCGCGCCGAGGCGCAAGCCATTGCCGTCGGCGCTGATGCCGCGCAAGGCAGCAAGGCGGGTTATGTCGATGAGCACGCTGGGCTCCGACAGGCGAAACGCCAAGGCGGCGAGCAGGCTCTGACCGCCGGCCAGCAGTTTCGCCTCCGGACCTGCCTCTCGCCACAGCTGGAACGCCTCGGCAAGCGTGCTCGCCCGCACATAGCCCAATGGCGGCGCCTTCATCGCCCAACCCTCCTGCCGCTCGGCTCGGGCGGGAGTATGGGCCGCAACTGGCGGCCGCGACAAGCCTGGCGGCCGCTGCTCGCGGCGGCGGTGGGGGTTCGAGCCTGGCACCAACTTGGGGCCTCGGCGCGCGCCCACGCCTTGGGCGGCATGGTGCCGGCCTCGAGCTCGGGCCCACACGCACACGGCGCGTGGCAATGACCTGGCCGTGGCCGCGATTGCAGGGCGCCGCCGCCGATGCGGCGACGTCGCCCGTACCGGGCTATTTCGATCGCGAGCGGGCGTTTGCCACCCGGTCGCTGTCGACATAGACCTGCCCGCCCATGGCGCGGAATTTCTCGCTCATCTCGGCCATGCCCGCCTCGGCGGTCTCGGGATCGATGACGGTCGTTTCCTGCGCCACCTCGACGCCCGCCTCGTTCAGCATGCGCGCGTAGTCGCGGACGTCCTGGGTGATTTTCATCGAGCAGAACTTGGGGCCGCACATCGAGCAGAAGTGCGCCACCTTGTGGGCTTCCTTTGGCAGCGTTTCATCGTGATAGCTGCGCGCGGTGTCGGGATCGAGCGAGAGGTTGAACTGGTCCTCCCAACGGAACTCGAAGCGCGCCTGCGACACGGCGTCGTCGCGCAGCTGCGCGGCGGGGTGGCCCTTGGCGAGATCGGCGGCGTGCGCGGCGATCCGATAGGTGATCACGCCGACCTTGACGTCATCGCGGTTCGGCAGTCCCAAGTGTTCCTTGGGCGTCACGTAGCACAGCATCGCGGTGCCGAACCAGCCGATCATGGCGGCGCCGATGCCCGAGGTGATGTGGTCGTAGCCCGGCGCAATGTCGGTCGTCAGCGGTCCCAAGGTGTAGAATGGCGCCTCGCCGCATTCGCGCAACTGCTTTTCCATGTTGATCTTGATCTTGTGCATCGGCACGTGGCCGGGGCCTTCGATCATCACCTGGCAGCCCTTGGCCCAGGCGATCTTGGTGAGTTCGCCCAGGGTTTCCAGTTCGGCGAACTGGGCGCGGTCGTTGGCATCGGCAATCGAACCGGGGCGCAGTCCGTCACCCAGCGAGAACGAGACATCATAGGCACGCATGATGTCGCAGATGTCCTCGAAGTGCTGGTAGAGGAAGCTCTCCTTGTGGTGAGCGAGGCACCATTTGGCCATGATCGAGCCGCCGCGGCTGACGATGCCGGTGACGCGGTTGGCGGTCAGCGGCACGTAGGGCAGGCGCACGCCGGCGTGAATGGTAAAATAGTCGACCCCCTGCTCACACTGCTCGATCAGCGTGTCGCGATAGAGCTCCCAGCTCAGCTTGACCGGGTCGCCACCGCATTTCTCGAGCGCCTGGTAGATCGGCACCGTGCCGATCGGCACCGGCGAATTACGCAGGATCCACTCGCGCGTGTTGTGGATGTTGCGGCCGGTGGACAGGTCCATCACCGTGTCACCGCCCCAGCGGATCGCCCACACCATCTTTTCCACCTCTTCTTCGACCGATGAGGTGACGGCGGAATTGCCGATGTTGGCGTTGATCTTCACCAGGAAGTTGCGGCCGATGATCATCGGCTCGAGCTCGGCGTGATTGATGTTGGCCGGAATGATGGCGCGGCCGCGCGCGATCTCCTGGCGCACGAACTCGGGGGTAATGTGCTCGGGGATGGCGGCGCCGAAGCTTTCGCCGTCGGCGACGGCGGCTTTGGCCCCGGCGAGCGCCGCGGCACGGCCGAGGTTCTCGCGGTGGGCAACGTAGATCATCTCCTTGGTGATGATGCCGGCGCGGGCAAATTCATATTGCGTCACCGGTTTGCCGGGCAGGCCCCTGAGCGGCGCCGGCTTGTTGGGAAAGTCGCGCGCCAGGTGCTTGCCGCTGACGTTGCCGTTGTCCTCCGGCTTAAGGTCGCGGCCGAGGTAGGTTTCAACGCCGCCGCGCTCGCGCACCCAGGCGGCACGGATGCGCGGCAGGCCCTGCTCCACGTCGATCTTGGCGGCGGCGTCGGTGTAGGGTCCCGATGGGTCGTAGACGCGAAACGAGCTTTTAGCCTCCGACAGCGC
>Ga0066905_100000569_pt1 | contig 10675 bp, 8 predicted proteins | sample PanSoiMetaPlot36_FD_67483 | JGI IMG/M metagenome (GOLD analysis project Ga0066905, IMG submission 67483) | Tropical forest soil microbial communities from Panama analyzed to predict greenhouse gas emissions - Panama Soil Plot 36 (version 2) | ecosystem: Environmental > Terrestrial > Soil >... | reverse complement strand
TAGATGACCGGGGGGGTGTACTCGGCCCGCGGCGAGATGAAGCTCACCCGGCCGGCGAAAGGCGCCGCGACGCCATCCACGAACACTTCGACCTGGTCGCCGAGCCGGATCGCCCCGACCCGTTGCTCGGACACGAACGCCCGCACCTTGATGTTCTGCGGCGGGAGCAGGGCGACGACCGGCCGCCCGGCCGCGACCCACTCCCCCTGGCGGTAGAGCGTGTCGAACACGAGGCCCGCCTGGGGGGCGACCTGGCGCTTCTGCGCCAGGTCCCACTCCGCCCTGGCCAGTGCTGCCTCCAGCGCCCGGATGTTCGCCTCGGCGGCGGCGATCTGGTCCTCCCGGGAGCCGAGTTTGGCCACCTTCAGCTCGGCCTCGAACTGGGCCACTCGTGCGCGGTCCTGGTCCCGCGTCGAGCGGGCGCGGTCAAGGTCGTCAGCGGTGGCCGCGCCTGTGCGCGCCAGGCTGTCCAGCCGGGCGAGCTCGCTTTCGGACCGAGCTAGCGCCGCCCGCGCCTGTTTGAGCTGTGCCTCGAGTGCCTCGACCTCCGGCGGCCGGCGGCCCTTCTTCAAGTCCTCCAGGGTCGCGCGGGCCTGCACGACCCGCGTCTCCGCCTCGTCGCGAGCGGCTTTTTCCAGGGCATTCTCGAGGACAAACAGCGGGCCCCCCGCACTCACCTGCGTCCCGCGGCGGACGAAGAGGGTCTCCAGCGCGCCGGGGTTGGGCGACGCGACGTACACGAACTCCCCCTCGACGTACCCCTGCACCCGGTCCGGGTTCGGCCGGCTGCAACCGGCCAGTGCGCCGATCACAGCGCAACCGAGAACGGCAGCCGTTCGCCCACCCCAGGTCCGCCTCATGACACCGGTCATCGGCTCCTCCTTCCGTCGGGGGTGAGCACCCCGTTCAGGACCACGGAAACGATTGCGGGGAAGCCCGCTTGCGGCGTCAGACCAAGCTCGCCCAGCTTTTGCGGGTTCATGATGGCCTGGATCGCCCCGAGGAGGATTTCGATGACGAGTCGTGGCGGCAGGTCCTTGCGGACCAGCCCTGCTTGGCGGCCGGCGGCGAAGAGCTTGCCGAAATGATGTTGGATGAGCGTGGCCCGGCGCGACTCGATGGTCTTGAACAGGTCCGGCGCCGCGCGCCGGATATCGCGCACGAAGGGCGGCTGAATCTCCTCCGCGTGCCGCTGCATGCAGCCCAACAGCTCGCGGAGGCATCCGGGGAAGTCGTTTCCGCACTCGCGCTCGATCCGCGCCATGTCCGCTTCCAGGGCCGCGAACTTGTCGAGGATGGCGGCCTCGACCAGCGCGGACTTGCTCGGGAAGTGGGCGTAGAGCGTCTTCTTGCTCATCCCAAGCTCGTCCGCGATGTCGTCCATCGTGACCCGCTGAAAGCCCTGAGCGAAGAAGTGCCGCCGCGCGCCGGCGACGATCCGGGCCCGGGCGGCTTGCCCGGTGGGGTGGTCACGAGTCATCGCGCGGGGACGAGGCATCAACGGCTCCGGGGCGGTCCCGAGAACTGAGGAAACGAAATCAGTATATCCAGTTTCCAGCGCGCAGAAAAGGGCCCCGTGACGGAACCCCCAGGCGACCAGGTTCGTGGCGACCGTTGACTACGGATTGGGTGGCAGCAGCTTCAGTGCCGCCTGGAAGAGATCGGACTGCTCATCCTTGAGGCCCAGCCGCCGGGCCCGGACGCGGGCCTCGTCGTGGGTCAGGAACGCGGCCGTTCGGAGGTGCAGGTACCACACCACGGCCGCCGCCGCCGTGTCGCGTGAGTAGACGAAGACCGGCCGGTCCGCCGAACGGCCGATCGTCTCGTTGAACGTGTCAATCCACTCCCGGGTCAGCTTGTCCGGGCTCATCTCGAAGCTGACGAACTTCATTCCCCGGCGCTCCACCTGCCGGCGGTCCGTCGTGTCATCGTCACCCGGACGCCGGAGATAGACGACCGTCTTGTACCCCTGGGCCTTGAGCCAGTCCAGGCCGTCGATGGTCGGCCGCAGCCCCGTGCTCACCCCCTCCTTGACCAGGATGAACTCGGCGATGCCGATCGGCGCGTCGGGCACCGGGGATCGTTTCTCGGCCGGCGCGGTCCCCTCGTCCTTCGGCGGCTCGGCTTCCAGAATCTTCGGGCGCTCGACGTAGTCGGGATCGCCCAGGATGGCCCCGCGACGCGGGTCGGCCGGCGACCGCGGGTACTCGGACCTCGACTTGCCCGGCGGGATCTGCTGCGGAAGAAGTAGCTCGGCGCCGTTGTCGCGGGTGCCCGGGCCCGGCGGGTAGCCGCGCGGGACGGGCGTGATCGGCGGCGGACCGTCCGGGATGCCGGCCGGGGGAATCAACGAGCCGCCCGGCGGGCAGGACGCACGGGGCGCGTCGCGCTGGCAGCGGTTGTGACGGCAGCCGGCCAGCAGTGCACAGCCGAGGGCGAGCAGCAGGAACAGGCGACGGGCTGGCATGGTGCGCCTCGCGAAAGCCGGGTCATCCACACTCGATTGTAAAACGGTAACTCCAACACCAGACCCCGGGAGGGCCGGAAACCCGCGGTGTCGGGCAGCGGTTGGAGGGGCTGTAACGGTTAGAGCGAGTTGGGGGCCCCGCTCGGCTCGTTGTGGTTCCGCTCGGCCTCCGCCAGGACCACACGCAGGACCGGGGCCGGCACCCCACCTTCGGCGAAACACGCGGTCACACACCCGTCCCGGGCCAGGATGGCCCAGAGCAAATCGGCCTGGGTGATCCGCTGGCGGTCGAGCTCGTCGCAGCGCTCGCGCGCCGACCGCAGAGCGCCGATGGCCGACTGCGACAGGAACTCGCGGTGCGGTCGCACCAATGGACGTCGCCCGCCAGGTCGGCGGAACAACGCCCGGTATTGCCCGAGCAGGCGCCGCGGATGGACGTACAGGTGCAGCGCCCACGCGACGACGGTCCGGTCCGGGGCGGCAAGTAGCCCCATGAACAGGTGCGGCGACCGGATCGATTCCCATCGCGTCGCGCGGGCCGCGGCGACCGCCTCATCGAGGGCGTCGACCGCCGCCCGGGTGAACAGGTGGCGGTCGACGCAACCATTCGGAAGGAAGACGTCAGCGGGCAAGCCGTGCATGTGCGCATCTCGGTGCTCGGGCGTGCGCGGGAAGCCTATGTTGGTTTTGCAACCTTGGCAAACTGGACCAGCGCCGCGCGCGCGGTACCCCGGAACCCCCAGATTGTGCCGTTGTTGCAATCGATTCAACCGGCCTTGCCAGGTCGACCCAACTTGCCAGCCGGGTACGCGTGGGGGCCAAGCATTTGAAATGTTCGGCAGATTTGCGCTGACCGTCAGAGTCGGCTCGAGGTGTTCGCCCTGAGCATGCTGGCCCTGTTCGCTGGCGGCATCATCGGGGCGGCGATCGGCGGAATTGTCAGTGGGGTGTTCGGAACGCGACTGGACCGTAGGGCGGAGGCGGCGGAAGGGGATTATGGACAAGGCAGGCGAATGATAGCTGGTTTTGCTTGCCTGTAATGATGGACCGAATCTTCGAGGGGCGCAGTCCGGTCCGATGCGAACTCGGACTGGGTGCTTATGACTCAATGCCCGACATGACTCGGTGCCCGATCTGCCGTGCTTCGCCAACTGACCGCCTGGTCACGGCTTCACTGGATCCAGAACGGTGATGGCATGGTGCTGAAGTCGCCAGCATTGAACGTCAACAGTCGGGTAATGCCGTAAGTCTGCATGGCCGCGACGAGTCGAACGTCGTGGGCCCGAAATCCCGTAATGCCGTGGGACTCGACTAGTGCGAGCCAGAGGCTGCTGAGGTTGTCGCGGTCGGGAAGCAGCACGAATCGCCGCCGGAAGAATCGGACCCAATGGGCTGCCTGGGCGGGCGTCATTCCCAGACCGTTTCGTCCGGCGGGAGGCGGGCCCGGCGGCCGGGTGGCCACGGCCCAGAATTCGTAAAGGTTCTGCGGGTCCACGATCAGCGGCTCGCCCCGCCCCAGAAGCGTCTGGACCGCCGCCCTCGCCACGCCTGCCTGCGGGTCATCCGCGTGAGCAGGTTGGTGTCGAGCAAGATCATTCGCCTTCCATGCGCGAGTAGATCGTTTCGCGCGAGTCGTCCACGTCCCGAACGTCAACCATGAACTGGTACATCTCGGCAAAAACGTCACCCGCGTCCTGCGCCGGCGCTACGGGCACCGGGGGGGCGGGTTCTTCGACGAACACGATGGCCTCGCGCACCTCTCCGTCGATGCGCGCAAGCGTCGCGGCAATCTCCTGCTTGGTTCCCCGAAGCACACGCGCAGACATTATTCACCTCGGGGTCGTGGCCGAATGCGCCATTATTACCGAAGGCGGCCGCGGTGTCAGCCCTTCCGTCGGGCCAGGATGGTCTTGTGCTCGGCCCGAAAAAAGAGTCGGGAGTCTCAATTCATGCTGAAAGAGACTCCCGATCCGTCTTCACTTCAAACCTGATCAATGCCGGAACAAGAACTCCCGCGTGTTCATGATCGCCCAGAGGACATCCTCCCACGCCTTGCGCTTGTCCGCCCCCTTGGCAACATGGGACAGCGCCGGCGTCCGCTCGGCGTCGGTCGCCGGACGCGCGAGCGCCGCGAGGTAGAGGGCATCGAGCATCTCCCGCTCGCCCTTCTTCTCGCCCAGGAGCTTGCCGATCCGGTTGTTCGGGTTCCGCAGCTTGTCGTTGATTGTCGGGCCGTTGATGAGCTGCAGGGCCTGGGCCAGGTTGCTGTCGTTCTCGCGCTCGCACTCGCAGGCCAGCTCCCGGGCCGGCTGGCCGAAGGTCTTCAGGAACGGGTGGTTCACCTCCCCGTCCGGGAGTTGAATCGCCCGCGTCCCGAGCGGCAGGCCCGCGAACTTCTCCGGCACCTGCGTCACGTCGCACAGGGCGTCCAGCAGTTGCTCGGCAGTCAGGAGCTTGGTGACCGCGTGCGAGAAGTACTTGTTGTCGTCCTTGTTCGTCTCGTTCGGCTCGGCGCTGAGCTGATACGTCCGCGAGTTCATGATGACCCGCACGAGCTGCTTCAGGTCGAACTTCTTGGCGACGAAGTCCTTGGCCAGAGCATCGAGCAATTCGTCGTTGCTCGGCGGGTTGGAGTCGCGGAAGTCGTCCACCGGGTCCACGATCCCCTTGCCCATCAGGTGGTACCACACGCGGTTGACCACGGATTTCGCGAAGTACGGGTTGTTGGGAGAGACGAGCCAGTCGGCGAACACCTCGCGGCGGTCCTTACCGGTCGGGATGGCCGGTGCGGCCCCCTTGAGGAAGGTCGGGGCCATGACCTTGCCGGACCGCGGCTGGGTCACTTCCCCTTCGCGGATCGTGAATACGAGCTCGGCCCCGGGGTCCTGCGGGTTCTTGGTTGCGGTCGCGACGTCCTTCTTGTTCTTCACCCGGGCGAACCACGCCGCGGTGCTGTAGTAATCGTCCTGCGTGATCGCCTCGAACGGGTGGTTGTGGCACTTGGCGCATTGCATCCGGACGCCAAAGAAGAGCTGCGCCGTCGTCTCGGCCAGGTTGGTCGGGTCCTTGGCGATGCGATAGTAGTTGGCCGGGGGGTTCGTGAACGTGCTCCCGGTGGCGGTCAAGAGGTCACGGATGACGGCGTCAAGCGCGGTGTTTTTCGACACGTGGTCGCGCAGCCAGAGCTGGAACGCGTGGACCCCCTTCACCTGGATCGTCTTGCGGTTCGACCGGAACACATCCGACCACTTGAGGGCCCAGAAATCGGCGTACTCCGGCTTCTCGAGCAGGGCGTCGATGAGCTTCGCGCGCTTGTCCGGCGTCTTGTCGTCGAGGAACTTCTGCGCCTCATCGATTGGGGGGAGCATCCCGCAGACGTCGAGGTAGGCCCGGCGGACGAACTCGGCGTCGGTGCACACGTCGCTCGGCAGGATGGTCATGAGCTTGAGCTTGGCGAACACGTGCTTGTCGATGTAGCTCACTTCCGGCGGGTTGGACCAAACGAAGCCCTGCCGCGGTTCGAGGTAGGTGATCCGAACCGACTTCATCTCTTCGAGGTAGCGGCACAGGATGGCCACCTCGCCGGCCTGCTTGAACTCGACGAGCCCGTTCGGCGAGACCTCGGCAATGCCCGGGTCGCTCGAGCTGAACACGGTCAGGCGCGTGACGTCGCGGACCGTGCCGTCGGACCGGTGGGCAAGGATGGACAGCTGCTGCCACCGGGCCGGGGCCATGAGCACGCGCGGGCCGGGGAGGACTTCGGTTTTCGTGATCGTGGGCAATTCCTTCGGGTCGTCCGGGAGTCCCTGCGCGATCCATCCGGCGATGGCTTCGGCCGCGATGGTGTCCCAGCCGAATCGCGGGCCCCCCTCGTGCGCCGTCCGGCCGAGCGCCTTTTGCATCATCAGGCTGGCGTACGGGTTGTGCTTATCTGTCCGCCGGCCCCAGACGTCGCGCGTCAGTTGCGCGTAGTCCTGTGCCGGGTCGAATCCGCGCAGGCTCAGGCGGAAGCCGTTCTTGCCGCTCGGGGTGCCGTGACAGGCCCCCGCGTTGCAACCGCCGACGTTCAACGCGGCGATCACGTCCTGGCGGAAGCTCACTGGCCGGGGCTGGTCATGGTTCTTGACCGTGACGGAGACCGTGGCCTCCTTGCCGCCGGCGGTAACGATGAGCTGCGACGTGCCATTCTTCTTGCCGCGGACAAAGCCTCCCGGAGCCTCGATCGCCGCGGCATCCTGAACGGCAAAGGTGGCGAATGCCGTCAGGTCGCGCGCCGTTCCGTCGGCGTAACGGCCCGTCACGATCAGCTGTTGCGACGCCCGTGGACCGTCGAGCGTGACGGCGGCCGGATTCACTTCCAATGCCGTCGGCAGCCCGACCAGCTTGGCTCGCTCCTTCTGGTCGGTCGGGACGCCGGCCCAGGCGGGGAAGGCCGCGCAGGCGACGAACAGACCAGCTACGATGGATCGTAAGGAGGTCATGAATGGGCCCTTTCACGAGGTGAGCGAGGCGGGCAGGCAAGCAAATAGGGCGGTGTGACTGCGACGGGGCGCGTCACGGCGAGTGTCAATTTCGAATGAATAGTCTACCTGCCGCGGCGACCCGGAGCGACAGGAAACCGGGAAAAACCGCCTGCGGTGCCGAAAGGTGCCCCATAATGGAGTCGGGAAACGGCCAGGGCGGCGACAACCGGGCTTGTTCCCAGGAAAAAAAGCGCCAATCATGGCCCGCCGGTTGCCCGGGGATCGTCTGAAAGAGATGAGACCGGGAGACGAATTACCTCGTGAGGCCTGAACCGGCTCGTGGGGCGAACCTTCCTGTCTGCCAAGAGCCCATGGCAGACAGGAAGGTCTACGTTAAGGGTGGGTTGCTGGTAGGTCAGGTTTCCAACCTGACCCGATTAGTCCGGTCAGGTAGGAAACCTGACCTACCAGCAGACCCACTGGTTTTCGGTAGACGGCCTACTACAAGGCCCGAAGACAGACAGGAATGTCCGCCCCACGAACCGCCGGCGCAAACCGCGCCGGTCGAACCGTTCCCTTAAGGGTCGCTATCGAAAGAGCCGGCATGACTTCGCCCGCGCGTGACGCCATGACCGAGGAACGGCCGCGGATTGACCCGGCCCAGTTCATCGACAACATCGTCGCCAGCGGGCTCATGGACCGCGAGGAGATCGACCGCGCGCTGGAGGGCCTGCCGCCGACGGAGCGGGCCAAGCAGATCGCTCGTCACCTCATCGCCGCGGGCAAGCTGACGAAGTTTCAGGCCGAGCGGCTCCTGGTCGGAAAGACGGACGGGTTCCAGCTCGGTCAGTACCGGGTGCTGGAAGAGGTCGGTCGCGGCGGGATGGGCCGGGTGTACAAGGCGATCCACCAGATCATGGGCCGGTCCGTGGCCCTCAAGGTGCTCGCTCCGGAGCTGACCCGGACGGCCCGGGCCCGCGAGCTGTTCAAGAAGGAAGTCCGCGCGGTCGCCAGGCTGAACCACGCGAACATCGTCATGTCCTACGACGCCAACGAGGCCGGGGACCGTTGCTTCCTGGTCATGGAGTTCGTGGACGGCCCGAGCCTCTCGCAACTGGTTCGCGAGCACGGCCCGCTCCCGATCGAGCAGGCCTGCGAGTACATCCGCCAGGCGGCGATCGGCCTCGATCACGCCCACGAGCTGGGGTTCGTCCACCGCGACATCAAGCCGTCCAACATCCTCGTGCAGCAGGCCGCCGGCGGCCCGCAAGTCAAGATCCTCGACTTCGGCCTGGCCATCATGACAGTCGGCGAGGACGCGGCCGGCGAGCTGCCCGCTAACGCCCCCCACACTGTCCTCGGCACCCCCGACTACGTCTCCCCGGAGCAGGCCAAGAATCACCGCCAGGTTGACGGCCGGTCAGACCTGTACTCGCTCGGCTGCACGTTCTACTTTCTGCTCACCGGCGAGGTGCCATTCCCTAATGGGACGCCTTTGGAGAAGATCGTCCGGCATAGCTCGGAGGCGCCAACGTCGGTGCAGACGCGGCGGCCGGACGTCCCGGACGCGGTGGCGAACGTCGTTCACAAGCTCCTGGCCAAGAACCCGGTCTGGCGCTACCAGCGGGCCGGCGAGCTGGCGGCTGAGCTCGGCGCGTTGGTGAGCGGCAAGGCGGACTGGAGCGCCCCGGCCCGGCCGAAGGTGCGGACGCGGTCGGAATCAATGATCTCGCTGGCGTCCGGCGACGACTCCGGGGAGGATGTGAATGTGGACGAGCCGTCGTCGAGCACGCTCGCGACGGCGGCGATGTCCACTCGCGAGACGCCGGTGGCCGGCGGCCGCCCGCGGCGATCACTACCCGGGAAGAAGCTCCTGTGGCCGTGGGTGGTCCTGGCGGTCGCGCTCGCGTTCGGCGTGGTGACGGGCGTCGGGCTCGCAGTGCGGTTTATTCTGAATCATCTCTGATCGGACGTCTTCTCGAATCGCATTTGGACCGTTTTCACATTCCGCGAAGCGACCACGGACGGGCGCGTACTGCGTAGTCAGTTCTGAGTGCTCCCCAAGCCGTTCGTGGACGTCAATTCCTGCCCTCATCTTGGCGATTCTGCATTCTATCTCGTCGATTCTCGGCCTCATCCGGTCGATTCTCGGCCCTATCCTTGGCATCGCAGGGGGTCGTCGTGGTGGCGGGGCATGCGTCGGCTTGAGGCGTGGCCGGAAGTCCTCCAGAATTGTTGGGGTCGTTTTCGGGAGGGGGGGCGCAGCCGCGGCTGGAGGACCTTGGCCGTTAGCGCGCTACGCGAGTCGAATGGCAATTCCGTCGCGGGACACTCGGCAATCGGGGAATATGAATGAAGGGAATCCCGCCCGTTCCAGTAGCTTCACCGGAGGCCAACGATGTTCACGTCCGCGTTCGCCATGTTGGCAATGTGCACGTCCCCGGGGCAGGTGATTTCGACGCCGGTGCCGATCTACCGCGGCCCGCCTCCCGTCGTGAGGGCCCACATGGGGCCGGTTTATTTCCAGCACGCCGGGGTCCTGCCACCGTTGATCAGCCATTACAACCCGGTCTACCACCACCCGCCGGGGATGCTTCTGGCGCCGGTCGATCCGGCCAGGCCAAAGACGCTCTACGAGCGGTTAGGTGGCGAAGCCGCGATCAAGGCCGTCGTGGACGACTTGATCGAACGCACCGCGGATAATCCAAAGGTGAACTTCTTCCGCAAGGGCACGCCGAAAGAATGGAAGCCGACGCCCGCACAGGTGGACACCGCGAAGAAGATGCTCGTGGATCTGGTCGGCAGCCTAACGGGCGGCCCGCAGAAATATACCGGCCGAGGCATGAAGGAACTTCACGCGGGGATGGGGATCACCCAGGCCGAGTTCGACGCCTTGGTCGCGGACCTGAAGGTGTCAATGGACAAGTTCCGGGTCCCCGCGAAGGAGCAGGGCGAGCTCTTGAAAATCGTCGATTCGACGGCACCGGACATCGTGGAAAAGAAGAAGAACTGATCGTTGCCCGCTAGTGACCCCGGAGTCGCTCCAGCAGTTCGCTAAAGTCTCCGGCCACCGGGCTGTCCCAGCCCATCCGCTCCCCGGTGGCCGGGTGAGTCAACCCAAGCCGGGCGGCGTGCAACATCGGCCGCTTCGTCCCGCTCCCGTCCGGCAATGGTGGCCCACCGATCAGGCGATCGTAGACGCGTTCCCCGCACAACGGCCAGCCGGATTCGCCCAGGTGTATCCGCACCTGGTGCGTTCGCCCCGTCTCCAGCCGGCACTCGACCAGGGCAAACTCACCCAGTTGTTCGTTCACCTTGACGTGAGTTACCGCGCGCTGTCCGGCACCGGTGGTTGAGCTCCCGCGACGGCCGTCGCCGCGATCGCGGACGAAGTGCGACTCGATCGTGCCCGCCTTCGGTCGCCCGCGGACGAGCGCCAGGTAACGCCGTTCGACCGTGTGGGCCTTGAACTGTTCAGTCAGGTGCGCCTCGGCCGGCTTCGTCCGAGCGAAGACCACCAGTCCGCTCGTGTCGCGGTCGATCCGGTGGACGGCCCGGACCGCCTTCCCGGGCCGGCCCAGCATGGCCGGCAAGAGGTCGGCCAGGGTGATTGGGAGGAACTTCTTGCCACGTTCGCCAAACTCCTCCGCCTCCTCCGCGTGGCGCATGGTGGTGAGCCCCGGCGGCTTGTCCACGATCGCGATCGAGTCGTCGGAGTAGACGAGGAGCGGCATGGGCCCGTCGT
>Ga0066905_100000564_pt1 | contig 10691 bp, 12 predicted proteins | sample PanSoiMetaPlot36_FD_67483 | JGI IMG/M metagenome (GOLD analysis project Ga0066905, IMG submission 67483) | Tropical forest soil microbial communities from Panama analyzed to predict greenhouse gas emissions - Panama Soil Plot 36 (version 2) | ecosystem: Environmental > Terrestrial > Soil >... | reverse complement strand
CCCTCGTAGACCCGGATCGCGTCCAGCAGGTACGGCACGAGCAGCCGGTTGACGATGAACGCGGTGGAGTCCTTCGCCCGCACCGGCACCTTGCCCACGGCCTGGACCCACTCGTAGGCGGCCAGGACGCTCTTCTCGTCGGTGAGGATCGTCTGCACGACCTCCACCAGCTTCATCAGCGGCACCGGGTTGAAGAAGTGCAGCCCCAGCACCTGGGCCGGCCGTTTCGTGGCGGCGGCCATCGCGGTGATGTTGCACGACGAGGTGTTCGACGCGAGCAGCGCGTGCGGCGGGCAGATGTGGTCGAGCTTGGCGAAGGTCTCGTTCTTGAGCGGCTGGTTCTCGGTAATGGCCTCGATCACGAGATCGCAGTCGCGGAAGGCCTCGAGCCCCACCGCGCCCCTGATGCGCCCGAGCACCTCATCCCGCGCCTTCTCGTCCAGCTTGGCCTTGGCGACGAGGGCATCGAGGCTCTTGCGGAGGCCGGACAGCCCGCGATCGAGCAGCTCCTGATTCGCCTCGGCCACCACCGTCGGGAAGCCCGCCTGCGCGGTGACCTGCGCGATCCCCGACCCCATGAGCCCACAGCCCAGCACACCGACGTTGCGGATTGCCATGCCCGGCCTCCCTCGATCATAGCCGTCCCCGGTGGACCCAGGAGCGGCGTCAGCCTCGAATGGTAGGGTTCTGCTCGGCGTTCAGCGGCGGGGCTTCGAGCGGTTGTACGCGGCCAGCGCGAACTCGTGCTCGATGTCACCGGGCGGGCACGGATTCCTCACGGTCACGCTGATCCCGGTCTTCTTGTTGCGCATGGAGCCGTCCGGCTGGGGCTCCCACTCGTCGACCGCCGATGGCCGCGGCGCCAGCGCTTCGCGCTTGATGTCCTCGGTGAAGGCGCGCTCCCGTGACTCGATCGGGCGGTTCATCAGGTTGAGGATCATCGGCGCCTGCTGGGTGCCTTCCCCGGCCCCGACGGCGGCCGTGGGCAGCACCACCCCCGCGATTGCCACCAGCACGCCCCCGACCCACGCTCGCTCGATCATGTCCGGCCTCCAGGTCCCCATCATACAACTACTTCCGGCCGTCTAGTCGTAGACGATCAGGGAGTCGATCCGGTGCCCGGTGAGCCGGCTGCGGCCCTTGAGGAAGGCCAGCTCGATCAGGAACGCGGCGCCCACCACCGTCGCGCCCAGGCGCTCCACGAGGCGGAGCGTGGCCGCCATCGTGCCCCCGGTGGCCAGGAGGTCGTCGACCACCAGCACGCGCTGCCCCTTCTCGATGGCGTCCTCGTGGATGGCTAGCACGTCGCGGCCGTACTCCAGCTCGTACTCCTCCTCGATCGTGCGTGCGGGCAGCTTGCCCCGCTTGCGCACCGGCACGAAGCCGGCTTTGAGCTGATGCGCCAGTGCCCCGCCGAAGATGAAGCCCCGCGACTCCACGCCCACCACCAGCTCGACACGCGAGGTGTGGTACCGCGCGGCCAGGTGGTCGATGACGGAGGCCCACGCCGGGCCGTCCTTCAGCAGCGTGGTGATGTCCTTGAAGAGGATGCCTTCGGTCGGAAAATCCTTGATGTCTCGGATCTTTGCGCGAAGCTCGTCCACGTTCATGACCGAGGCATGTTACCCGGCCGCCCAGGTTGGGGCAACCCGAAAAACCTCCTCGGCGAGCATCTCGAGGTCGGGAACGATCAGGTCCGCGTTCGCCGCCGGCACCCGGAAGCCCGCCGTGTAGTGCGCCGCGCGCATGCCGATCCCACGCGCTCCTACCACGTCGGCGTCGGGATTGTCGCCGACGTGCAGCGCGTCCGTCGGCTTCATCCCGGCGGTCACCAGCGTCACGCGAAAGATCTCCGCCTCCGGCTTCCGCACGCCGATCTCGTCCGAGTAGGCGATGGGCCCGAAGTGGCGGAGTAATCCGTGGCGCTCGAGCACCCGCCTCAGGATCACCCCGGGCGTGCGACCGGTGTTCGACACGATGCCGAGGAGCACGCCGCGCGCGGCCAGCTCGCGCACCGCGCGCTCGGCGCCCGGCGACAGGTCGGGCGGATGGGCGAGCACCGGCGAGATGTACGCGTTGAGGGCCGCGCCGAACGCGTCGGGGCTCAGTCGCGCGGCGACGCCCGGCTCGCGAGTGTCGAGGACAACACGCAGCTGCTCGGCCGGGCTCGGGTCGCGGTTGCGGCTCCAGAAGCGCTCGGCCAGCGCCAGACCCGAGCGCTCGTGGATGACCTCGGCGTCGACCTCACTGACGGGCGCCCCCGCGTCGTGGAGCGCGCGACGGATCGCCTCGACGCGCAGCGCGCGCTGGGCGCGCAGGTTCTCGGGCGAGTCGGTGACGAGCGTGTCCCAGAAGTCGAAGGTGACGAGGCGGATCACGAAGGGAAGCGGGGCTTGCGCTTGCCGAGATAGGCCTCCATCGCTTCGCGCGGCTCGCCGGTGGCGAAGGACTGGCCGAACGCGTTGACCCCGTACTCCACTGCGGTGCGCAGGTCGGTGTTGCGCCAGCGCACGATCAGCTCCTTCTGCAGGCGCACCGCGCTCGGCGCGCACGCGAGGATCTTGCCGACCAGCTCGGCGGTCACCTCCCGCAGCTCGGACCGCGGCGCGACCCGGTTCACCAGGCCCCACTCGAAGGCCTGCCGCGCGGTGACGCTCTCGCCGGTCAGCAAGATCTCGGCGGCGCGCCCCGGCCCGACCACGCCGGGCAGCAGCGCGGCCTCGATCACCGACGGGATCCCGACGCGGATCTCGGGCAGGCCCATCACCGCCTCGGCGGCGGCGGTGCGCAGGTCGCAGGCCATGGCCAGCTCGAAGCCGGCGCCGAGGCAGGCGCCGTTGATCATGCATACGGTCGGGAACGGCGCGTCGTGCACCTGGTTGATCGCCTCGTGCAGACTGGCGATGAACGTCTTGGCCGGGCCCGGGGTGAAGTCGCGGAGCACCTGCAGCTGCATGCCCCCGGTTGTCGCGCGGCCCGCGCCGGTGATCACCACGGCGCGCACAGTGTCGTCCCGGCGCAGCGTCTCGAAGGTGACGCGGATCCCCTCGACCATCTCCGGCACGATCAGGTTCAGCGGCGGGCGGTCCAACGTCACCCAGGCCAGCGCACCCTCGCGCTCGACCGTCACGAAGTCTGGCTTGATGGGCATGGACCGGCAGCTAGTACCGCTTCATCTTCGGATCGATCGCCCGGGCCCACTGGTCGAGTCCGCCCTCGAGGTTGACGGCCTTGAATCCCTGCTGACGGAGGAAGCCGGCCACCGCGGCGCTGCGCACCCCGTGATGGCAGTAGACGACGATCTCGTCGGCGGGGTCCAGCTCGGCGGTCCGGAACTCGATCTCCTCGATCGGGATATGGGTCGCGTTGTCGAGACGGCACAGCGCGGTCTCCCAGTCCTCGCGCACGTCCAGCAGCACCACCGGGTCCCTCCGGTCGAGGCGCGCCTTCAGGTCCTGGGGGGTGATGTCGGTTCTCTCGGTGCTCATGTCGTGATCTCCCGCTCGGAAGATACCACGTCAGGTCTGCTCGGGCAGGAGCACCGAGGTCTCGGGCGAGATCTCGATCTTCACGTCGTCGCCGTGCTTGAAGCTCCGGCCCTGCTGCGCGGAGGTGATCATCTCCACGCGCACCGTCCCGCCGGGGATCGCCACGTCGTAGAGCTGGCGAGAGCCCTCGAAGACGTGGCTCGCCACCTTGCCACGGATGCCGCCCGCCGCGCGCTCCGACTCCTCGAGCCGCAGCGCCTCCGGCCGCAGGCAGAGCAGCCCGCTCGCTCCCACCGCCCACGGATGGCCGCCCGAGGCCACCGGCACTCGGGAGCCGCTCGCGGTCTCCACCACCACCCCGAGGTCGCGCACCTCCACGACGCGTACCGGCACCAGGTTCGCCGCGCCCACGAACTCGGCCACGAACCGGTTGCGGGGACGCCAGTAGATCTCCTCGGGCTTGCCCTCCTGCACGATGCGGCCGTGGTTCAGCACCGCGATGCGGCTCGACAGCGCGAGGGCCTCCGCCTGGTCGTGGGTGACGTAGATCGTGGTGATGCCGACGTCGCGGTGGAGCCGTCCCAGCTCGAGCCGCATCTGGGCCCGGAGCACCGCGTCGAGGTTCGACAGCGGCTCATCGAGGAGCAGCAGCCGCGGCTGGACCACCAGCGTGCGCGCCAGCGCCACCCGCTGCTGCTGGCCGCCCGAGAGCTGCGACGGCCGGCGCGGCGCGAAGCCCTTGAGCCCGACCTGCTCGAGCGCGGTCGCGACCTTCCGGGTCAGCGCCTCGCCGCTCATCCCGCGCTCCCGCAGGCCGAAGGCCACGTTCTCGAACACCGAGAGGTGGGGCCAGAGCGCGTAGTGCTGGAAGACCATGCCGAGGTTGCGCTTCCACGGCGGCACCGCGTCGATGGGCTCGTCGTCGACGACGATGCGGCCGGTATCGGGCGTGATGAAGCCGGCCAGCAGCCGGAGCAGCGTGGTCTTGCCGCAACCGGACGGGCCCAGCAGCGTGTAGAACTCGCCCGGTCGGATCGAGATAGAGACGTCCGCGACCGCCCAGTGGTCGCCATAGCGCTTCCCCACGCCTTCCATCAGCACTTCGGACAGCCGGATCAGCTCGGACTGAGTCACGCGGTCATGCCTCCTCCGGGATCATCCCTGAATCGCGGCCGACGATCCAGCCGCGCCACCAGCGGGACCACCGCCAGCCCCAGCGCGGCGAGCACCAGGTACACCGCGGCGGGCGGCAGCGACGACAGCAGGGTGGTGGCCAGCACCGGGCCGATGAAGGCCGCGCCGATGCGCGACGAATTCACGAAGCCGATCGCCCCGCCGGACGCGCGCTGCGCGATGGCGGCCACCGCGAGCGGGAACACCGGGGCGATGCACAGCACCTGCAGGAAGCGCAGCACCCCGAAGACCCACACATTGCCCGGGATCGCGAGCGTCGCGAGGAACAGCGAGGAGCCGAGCAGGAACCAGAGCACCGCGCGGCGGTCCCCCAGCAGGTCGGCCAGCCGTGGCGCGGCCATGGCCCCGAGCGAGGCGGCGACCCCGGTGGCGAAGATCAGGAAGCCGCCGACTTCGAGCGTGGCCTCCGTCGCCACGCCGAGCGGCGGCAGGATCTGGGGCAGGATCGAGGTGAGGAAGAAGATTTGGGTCGAGCCCGCGAGAACCACCAGCGACACCGTCACCAGCTCGCGCACCGAGGTCGGCCGTCCCTGCGCGGCCTTCGGGTCTCGCGGCCCGCCGGGCGGCACGCCCCACGAGACGAGCGCCGAGCACGCCCAGAGCATCACGGCGCCCAGCACGAACGACAGGCGAAAGCCGATGCGCGCAGCCACGATCGCCCCCGCCGCTGGGCCAAGCACCTGGCCCAATGTCATACCGGATTGGATGTAGGAGACCTGGCGCCGCACGTCGCCGCCGGAGCGGCCCACCATGATGAATGCGAAGGTCGAGACGGCGCCCATGAGGCCCAGCAGCATGCGCGCGGCCAGCATCTCGGGCAGCGTGCGCGCCGCCGCCATCCCGAGGAACCCGAGCCCCTGGAATGCCTGCACCGCGATGAAGCCGCGCTTGGGATCGATGTGCTCGCCCAACCGGCCCGAGATCGGCGCGGTGAGCACCGTAATCAGCGGGCTGATGCCGAGGATCCAACCGGTCCAGCGCAGGGTCGCGGCCGGGTCGAGGCTCGACATCTTCTGGATGTGGAAGGGCAGGCTCACGTACACGAACGACCACGCGAAGGTGCCGACCAGCATCGAGGCGGGCAGCACCCATTCCGCGCGCAGGCGGCTCACGGGCGCGCGCCTGCCGCGCCCGAGCGGCGCGCGAGACCGGATGCAACCCAGGTGCCCGCGGCCACCAGCACGATCGCGACCACACCCAGCGCCGCGCCGGGGCCCCGGCCCACCGCGGTCTGCATATAGAGGTAGATGCCGTAGGAGAGCGGTCCCAGCTCCACGCGGGGCACGAGCAGGATGGTCGACGACAGGTCCACCGCCGAGGTGATGAACGCGAGCAGCCCACCGGCCAGGAGCCCGCTCGTCATGAGCGGCAGCGTGATGCGCCGGAACGTCCGCGGCCGGTTGGCGCCGAGGCTCTGGGCCGCCTCCTCGAGCGTGGGCGAGAGCTGCTGCAGCGCCGCGTACGCGCCCCGCACCGCATAGGGCAGCCGGCGCACCGCGTACACGATGACCAGGATCAGCCAGGTCGAGGTCAGCGGCTCGCCGAGACCGGGCACGCGATGGCCGCCGAAGGCGCGCAGGTAACCGACCGCCAGTACCACGCCCGGGATGGCCAGCGGCACCGTCGAGATGGTGTCGAGCCACTGCCGTCCGCGGAGCCGGCCGCGGAGGAGGAGCCACGCGATCACCGCGCCGAGCGCCACGTCGAGCAGCGCGGCCAGGCCCGCGTAGCGAAGCGTGTTGACGACGAACCCTGGCGAGCGGACCAGGATCTCCTCGTAGTTGCCGAGCGTGTACACCGTCGGCAGCGGGCTCAGGCTCCATACGCGGGAAAACGACAGCAGCACGATGCCGACGTGGGGCAGCAGGGCCGGCCCGAGCAGGAGCAACACGAGCAGCCACGCCACGACCGCGCCGCGCGGGCCCAGCACGACCGGCGGCGTCTCCCCGCCCCGGCCGAGCGCGGCGAACTCCCCGCGTGCCAGCGCGGCCTTCGACAGCCAGAGGGCGGCCACCGAGAGCGCGACCAGGATCACGCAGATCACGTAGCCGTCCACGTCGGTGAGACCGATGGTGGTCACGCGCACGTAGGCCTGCGGGGCCAGCAGCTTGGTGTAGTTCAACATCAGCGGCGTGCCCAGGTCGTCGATCACCCGGATGAAGGTCAGAAGCGCGCCCGCCGCGTAGCCGGGCAGCGCGAGCGGCAGCAGGACCCGGCGGAAGAGACGCAGCCCCGAGGCGCCCAGGTTCTGGGCCGCCTCCTCGAGCGAGCGGTCGAGACCGCCGAGGGCCGCCGCGGTGTTGAGCAGGATGAACGGGAAGTAGTGGAGGCTCTGCACGAGCACCACGCCGGTGAGGCCCTCCATGAACGGGACAGTGACGCCCCAGCGGTCGAGCAGGAAGAGGTTCACCGCGCCACTCCGGCCGAGGATCTGCTGGAAGGCCACCGCGCCCACGAAGGGCGGGATGACGAGCGGCAGCACCCCGAGCACCGAGATCAGTCCGTGACCCGGGAACCGGTACCTCACGGTGAGCAGGGCCAGCGGCACCGCGATGACGCTGCCGATCGCCACCGCCAGCGCCCCGGCGAGCAGCGTGTTCACCAGCGCCTCGCGAAACAGCGGGCGCGCGAAGAAAGCCAGCAGCGGGCGGAGGGTCGGGGCGCCGTCGGCCACGAAGGCAACCGACAGCACCTGAACCAGCGGGTAGACGATGGCGGCGGCGAGCAGGACCAGGAGCGAGGCCACCAGCGCGGCCTCGCCGGTCGAGCGGTGTCCTCCCATCAGGCGGAGGCGGAGCTCGCTTCGATTGCGGGCGCCTCCGAGGCCATGCGCTGCGCCGCGAAGGTCAGGTACTCGAGGTCCTCCAGGGTCTGCTCGAGACGGTGGTAGGCCCAGGCGCAGGCGTGCAGCGCGGCGAGCGGATAACCGAAGCGGCCGGGCGCCGCGGTCCCGTTCATTCCACCGTCACGCTCTTGGCCAGGTTCCTCGGCTGGTCCACGTCGCAGCCCTTCAGCACCGCGGTGTGATACGCGAGCATCTGCAGCGGCAGCACCAGCATGATGGGCTCGAGCCACGGCGAGGTGGGTGGCACGACCAGGATTCGATCGGCGGTGCCCGCCGGGGTGTCGGTATCGACGGTGACGAGCAGGACGTGCGCCTCGCGCGCGCGGACCTCGGCGAGGTTGCTCAGCAGCTTGGTCTGGTCCGGCCCCGCGCCGGCCACCGCCACCACCGGGAAGCGGGGATCGATCAGCGCGATCGGCCCGTGCTTCATCTCTCCCGCCGGATAACCCTCGGCGTGGATGTAGGAGATCTCCTTCAGCTTGAGGGCGCCCTCGAGCGCCACCGGATAGTTGATCCCGCGGCCGAGGTACAGCACGCTCCGGGCCTCCTGCAGCCGTCGCGCCTCCTCGACGACCAGGCTCTCGAGCTTCAGCGCGTGCTCGAGCAGCGTGGGAAGCCGCAACATCTGATCGAGGAGCTGCCCCGCGTCGGCCGGACTCAGTGCGGCGCGCGTGATGCCGAGATGGATCGCGAGCATGGCCAGGCTCAGCAGCTGTCCGGTGAAGGCCTTTGTCGACGCCACCCCGATCTCCGGTCCCACCAGGGTCTGGATGACGCCGTCCGACTCGCGCACCATCGAGGAGCGCGGCGAATTGCAGATGGTCAGCGTCGGGACGCTGCGCCCCTTCACCGCCCGGAGCGCGGTCAAGGTATCGGCGGTCTCCCCGGACTGCGAGATCGTGATCAGCAGCGAGTGGCGCGGCAGCAGGGCCGCGGTGCCGCGGAACTCGGACGCGTAGTCGACCCGCACCGGGATGCCGGCCAGGCCCTCGATCAGGTAGCGGCCGACGAGACCCGCGTGCCAGGACGTCCCGCACGCCACGATCTGCACGTGCTCCAGCTCGCGCATGGCCGCCGCGGTCAGGCCGAGGTCCGAGAGCACGACGTCGCGGCCTCCCGCGGCGAGCCGCCCGGAGATCGTCTGCGCGAGCACGCGCGGCTGCTCGTGGACCTCCTTCGCCATGAAATGGCGATGGCCTTCCTTCTGAACGACGAGGCTCTCGCGGTCCACCCGGTGATGCGGCCGGTTCGCGAGCACGCCGTCCACGTCGGTGATGCGGACCCCGGAGGCCTTGACGACGCAGACATCGCCGTCCTCCAGGTAGGTCACCTCGGTCGCGTATTGCTGGATGGCGAGCACGTCGGAGGCGACCAGGTACTCGTCGGCGCCGTAGCCGACCACCAGGGGGCTCGAGCGCCGCGCGGCGAGGATCACGTCGGGCTCGCGCGCCGAGACGAGGGCCAGTGCGTAGCTGCCCTCGAGCCTCCGCAGCGTGGCCCGGAACGCCGCCTCCAGCCCTAGCCCCTGGGCCATGTGGTAGGCGACCAGCTGGGGGACCACCTCGGTATCGGTGGCCGAGGAGAAGACGCAGCCCTCGGCCTCGAGCTTCTGGCGGATCTCGAGATAGTTCTCGATGATGCCGTTGTGCACCACCGCGATGGTCTGGGCGGCGTCAGTATGCGGGTGGGTGTTGGCGACAGTGGGCGCGCCGTGGGTAGCCCAGCGGGTGTGGCCGATTCCGACGTGGGCCTCGACCGGCTCGCGCAGGATCTCGCGCTCGAGGTTGGCGATCTTGCCGACCTGGCGGCGCAGCTTCAGGACGCCCTCGAGCGGGGTGGCCAGACCGGCCGAGTCGTAGCCCCGATACTCGAGCCGCTTGAGACCGTCGACAACGACGATCTCCGCGAAATTGCTCCCGATATAGCCGACGATCCCACACATTGCGCCACGAGTATAGCAGTGGGAACGGAGCGACCGAATGCGTGGAAGCGGCGATGACGCGCGGCATCGAGGCGACACCGTCGCGGGGGAGGCGGGGTGCTACCGGGCGCGGGAGAGACCCAGCTGCGCGCCGACGGGGTAGCCGTTGCGGTCCCGGCGATACGGATCGGCAGTCACGGCCGCACGCCAGGCCTGATACCGACGCTCGTCCTGCCAGCGCCGCAGCGCCCAGACCGCCAGCCCCACCGCGACTCCACCGAGCGCGACGACGCACACCACCGCGCCGCGCTTCATCATCTTCTCCAGCACCAGCCCATCCTTGACTGGCGTATCCATGTCCGGCCTCCTCAACGTCGTCAGCAGCCTGTAGTGGTCAAGCAGCAAGACGTGGGCCACGGGAAAGCCGGCCGGAAATCAGCTAGTTGGATCGCCACTAGTGAGCTCAGCTCCCGAGCTTGTCACGCTCCACAGCCAGACTTTGTCAGGCGACGTCGAGCGACTCATCATAAATGCGCGTCCTTTCAGTGCGCAAAATCTGGCGCTCTTCTTGCTCCTCGTCGGGACATGACGTCGTTCCGTCTCAAGGTTCTCGTCGGGTCGCTGCTCGGCCTCCTCCTCGTGACGCTCGCCACCGCCCTGCTGATCCGATCCGGGCGCGAGGCTCGGCCGGTCCCCGAGATCCCGGTCGTCGCGGCTCCGGAGCCGGCGCCTGCCGCAGCCGTCCCGGATCCCGCACCTCGGCCGTCTCGCTCGAAGGGCCAGAGCGACTGGACGTTCTTCTTTCGCGCCGGGGATACCTTGAGTCGCATGGCCGACGGGGTGCCCCTCGGCGTCGTGACCCGCCTCGAGCGATCGCATTCGTTCCCCGACGGCTCGGTCGGTCCCGCGTACGTCGTCCGCTCGGTCGAGCAGCAAGAGGTCGTGTTCGACGCGGATGAGCTGGAGCGCAGCGCGCGGATCGAGACCATTCGAGAGATCGCGCGGCCCCCGATCGGCACCCGCCCCAAGTGACGGCGAGCCGATGATCGCGAGGATCACATGGACGGCGACAATACCACCGTCGACACGATCTTCCTCGTCGTCGGAGCGGTGTTGATCCTGCTGATGGGCCTGCGGGTCTCCCGGCGTCGCTCGGAGAAGAAGCCGGTGGAGGGTCAGCGTGCCGCCACGATCGGCATCCTGATCTGGTTCGGGCTGATGGGCGTGGCCCTCTACATGATCT
>Ga0066905_100000562_pt1 | contig 10695 bp, 5 predicted proteins | sample PanSoiMetaPlot36_FD_67483 | JGI IMG/M metagenome (GOLD analysis project Ga0066905, IMG submission 67483) | Tropical forest soil microbial communities from Panama analyzed to predict greenhouse gas emissions - Panama Soil Plot 36 (version 2) | ecosystem: Environmental > Terrestrial > Soil >... | reverse complement strand
AGTGAAGCCACTGCTTCGCCCGCCTCCGGTTGACGATCCTGAAGAAGAGAAAGTGCTGATGATCCTTGTTAAACCCCGGGATGATGTTGCCCTGGACCGCGGCGCGCCGCCTGACGTCGTAGACGGGCTCCGGCTCCGCACCCGGAAGCTCCGCCTCAGGATCGCCCCCCAGCGCAGAGATCGAGATGTCCTTCGGCAGCTTCAGCTCAAACTTGCCGATCTTCTGGAAGATGTCGCCGACCTGACCGTCGATCGGCGCCTCAGAGTCCTCCAACTTCATCCCCGCCCCCTTGTTCCGGCTACGCCACCGACTGTGCAGGTGACATGCTCGGCGATCTGGCCGCCCCATTCGATCCGGCGGCCGCCGATTCGGATATCTCCGACAACAAACCCAGCGCCCGCCGGCACCTGATATTCGAGGCGCAAGATCTGCCCCGGGGAACCGCGCACGACGCGCCAGTAGTCGCCCACCATCGAGCCGTCCGGCTTGGTCCACCCGGTGTCGTCGTAGCCGGTGATGTACAGGCCGATGGGCTCGCGCAGCGTCAGCGAAAGTCCCGTGCGCGCGAGCGCTCCGATGTCGAACTTGACGCGTGGATCCACCGATGTCCTGAGCCCCGGTGGAGGCGTCTCGTAGTTGTCCCGAGCGGCACCCGTATGGATGCTGCCCTGCGATAGGCCCAACGCGGCGCTGAGTGTATTGATGCTCTGAATGAGGTGCACGATCCCGTTGGTGGTATTGAACCGGTTGAACTGGTTGTAGTTGCTGCCCGGGCCACCAGCCCGCAGGTCGGCTTCGTTAACCGCCGGGTCCACCAAGGTCCGGTAGAGCGCCACAACGCGAGCGCGGTCGGCCGCCCATAGGCGTTGCCAGTACTCCGGCGATTCAGTGACGAACACCACCTTGGTGATCTTGCCTGCGGCGTTGCGCGTCACGTGCCACTCGCAGTATTCATTCTGCGGGTCCCGTCGCGCGACGTCGCCGTCCGCTGCGACGAACGCAGCCCTCCGATCATCGCGGTGCGCCACCACAACCTGACGCGGGAACGCCATCCAGACCAGCGATCGCTCGGCGATCACATTGACGTCCACCTCGCTCGCGTCGTAGAACTCGCCAGTGGCAGTGCCGGTGGCTGCGGTCGTATTCAACAAGCCCGCGAGGAAGCTGTGCCAGTCACCATAAAACGCCGACCCGGCGGGCAGGTCACGCAGCGACGCCGGCGTGTCGAAGCGGGTCACCAATACCATGCGCGGCCCCCCGTTATCAGAAATTAGGCCACGCAGCCTTTGTGGGCAGGCTGCTTGCCGTCCTCGTGTTCCGACTGCCGGTCGGCACGATTCCTTTCGAGGTTCCTCCGGCCGACCCAGTCCTGCAATAGCCCGTTTGCACATCCGATCTCACCCGCGTTCGCGGCGAAGGACAGTAGACCCGGTATTTCGGCGGACAAGGGCGTAAGCACACGTGGCCATCGAGCGGGCGCTAACAGACTCCTCGCCGACGAGAGTCGGCAGTTGCCTGTATGCATGGCACGAATCGTGCAACAGGCACCAGAGCAGGTCACCAGGAATCTCCGCAGCGGTTTCGCCAAGCTGCACCATAAGATGCCTTAGCGCGGTGCTCCGGCTGTTGAAGCACCAATGGCAAGATGATCATTTGCCCAGGCTCAGCCATCGAGTCGTGGCAGCGCCACCGTGCCGGTCCTGGTCCTGCGAGGCCGGCAGACCCGGCTCACGTCCCCTCCAAGCCGCCCAGGCCACTGCGTCGGCAAGCACATCGCGCTCGACTTTGTGCCAATGTCCCGCTTCGGTCACCGAGCGATGGCCGCGATCTCGGGAGGGTAGTCGACTCGTCCTGTTACCCGCGGGTCGTAGCTCGACAGCAGGTACACCTGCGCGGCTTCGCGCGGCGCCCAGTCGGGCAGCTCGATGGAGATTCCGTGCGCCTGCGCGAACTTGAAGCCGAGCCGACCGTAGTAGCGGGGACTGCCTTCGAGAACCACGAGCGGCTCGCCCCGACGGTCCGCTTCCGCCACCGCGGCGCGAACCAGCGCCGAGCCGATCCCACGCCGCTCGTATTCAGGCAACACGGCCAATGGCGTTAGGGTCAGCACTTCTCGACGCGTTCCGGCATCGTCGACCAAATCCGTACCGCTGAGCATCACGAAACCCACGACTTGGTGGCCGACCCGGGCGACGAGCGCCAAGCCCGGCCGATAGCGCGGCGACACGCGGATAGCGGCGACCATCTCGGCCACCCCAGGTTGGTGCGCGAACGCGCGCCGCACTACGCCATCGACCGCGGCGTGGTCGGCGACCTGCTCGGCCTCGACGACGAGCTCGCCCACAACCCTGACACTAGATCGCACCTGGCCGCGGATGCGATTGGTTTACCGACCCCCGACGGTGCCGATCCGAGGACAGGAGAGGTCAGACTTCGTCCGTGATCAGCCTCGAGATCGGTGCGGACGTAGTGCGGCATCGTGAACGCCACATCCGAGTGGCCGTGCGGCCCATCGCCCGGTTGATGGACCGTGTATCGTCCGGCTGGTAATGATCACGGACGCAATCCCACCCAGATTCGGTGCCGGGGTCGCCTTCTCCTCGCCAGACAATCCGGACAGGCAGGAGAGCGCGTGGCGGCCAGTACACACTTTGAAGAGCACGCAGATGCCTAGGAGCTTGTGATGAGCCAGCAAGGTGACCTGAGTCAAGAGAGTCGCCGCCTCAGCGGCGGGGCGATCGCCTCGCTCTTCGGCCTCGGCGTACTGCTCATCTTCATCATCCAGAACAAGCAAGATGTCAGATTCCACTTCCTCTGGCTCGACTTCACCTGGCCGTTGTGGTTCTACACCATCGTGGTGGCGCTGTTCGGCGCGATGGTGTGGTTCGGAATGGGCGTGCTACGTCGTCACCGACGCCGCAAGCAGCGTCGCGCGGACCGGCGGGACTGATTGCTGGCGCGCTCTCGCTGCGCAGGCGCGGCCACTCGCGGTCAATGTGAGGTCGCATGTGGCATTCGTGCCGGAATCTGAGCAGTCGCCGCCCAAGGTGACCCGGTCGGACCGGACTCAGGAGGCCGAGTCGAATCTCAGACCGCTCGAGCCCTCACCGCGACCCGGACGGCGTGCCCTACCCATCCACAGCAGCGAGCCGCCGTCGATCCAGCGCGTGTGCTGGAAGTGACGCCTTACGCGCTCGCCGGCACGCGACACGGTTTCCTCGGGGAATACCAGACGCTGACCCGGCGTGAGGATGCGCCCGAGCGGCAGGATCGCACCCCCGGTCTCCGGATCGAGCATCGCACCGCGCTGCAGCGCGATTGCGCGCCGGTCCTGGCCGGTGTGTACGGGCACGAGCGGGATCCAGTGGTCAGGGATCGTGGAGGCCAGCCGGTACTCGACCGATGCGCCCTCGGGGATCGGCTCCGGCGGTGGCTCCGCGCGACGCTTCTCCTGGTACGCCTCGAAGCGGTCGACGGGCCGGCCGTCCGCGCCGGGCACGATGCGCTCGATCGCCCAGGCCAAGTTGGCCATCTCGTCGCGGATGAAGAGCACCTGCTCGACCGGGTCGCTGTTGAGGCTCGACGCGAGCGTGGGCGGCAGGAAGAACAGCCGATCCGCCGCATCGACGTCATGCGTCAGCGGGCGTCCGGCGACGGCGGGATAGTAGAGGCCCCAGGAAGCCGCGGTGTCGCCTGACCGCTGCGCCGCGGGAATCTCGAGCTGCACACCGAACGTGTCCGTGACCCGGAGCGAGCGGACCCGGCAGATCGAACCGGCCTCGAGCGTGACCGGGATCATGAGCCAGTCGTTGCCGTAGACGAGCGCGAACTCCAGCAGCAGGAGACGCGCGAGGTCATCGGGCGCGGCATCGACGCGGCCGAAGTCGACGCGACCGTCCTCGAACTCCCACCAGCGCGGCGCGGGCATGCCGGAGAACTCGACCGATGTCGGCACGACCGCGTGCACCGATGTGGTCAGCTGCCCAGGTCCGGCTTCACCATCGAGTGCGGCGTCGACTTCGACATCGAAGTCGAACCAGTCGAGGTCGCCGGTGTGGTATTCGCCGGCCGTCAGCACGATCTGCGCATCGCCGTCGGGCGCGGACACCCGGAAGCGGTACTCGAGATGGTCGGGCACCCAAGCGTCTTCATCGCCGGCGGGCTCGAGGAATAGATCGTCCCACCAGTCGAGCCACGCTCGCGCGATGTCGAGCAGGAGCTGCTCGTGCTGCGACTCGATCTGCGGTTCGGGTGGCAGGATCGGCGGCTCGAGAGCGAGCGCGCGGCGCAGGTCGGCTTCGAGCGCGAAGCCATCCGGTGCGCGACCCGCGACTACGGACACGAAGCGATGGCTGGCCGCATCGAGCGTTGTCGTCGCGTCAGCCGCAAGGGGATAGGTCTGCAGATAGTCCGACCGATAATCCGTTTCGATCCCCGCATCACGCAGCAGCCTCAGGAATTGCAGTCCGGCCTCGGCTGCCAGCCGGAGATCGAAGTCTGTGGATGTATTGCTCGCGCCCGGCGCTGGCTCATCGCCATTCGAGACCGCCGCCCGTACGCGTTCGCGCTCGACGAGGGCTTCGAGCGGAAGCCTGCGCAGGTCGTACGGCCGGGCGGTGCCGTTCGCGCCGGGCTGGTAGCGGTTGACCGGGGTCGTATCGATCTCTAAGCGGGCCGCGGTCAGAGAGCCGGCGTCGTCGCCCTTGAACTCGCCGACCTGCCACTGCCGCACGAGCAGCCAGAGCGGATCGTGGACGCGCGCTTCGAGTGCACGCGCGAAATCGCGGCTGCGCGGCCGCGGCTCGAGCCGGGTCCAGCCGGTTATCGAGGCCATGTCAGCCCACCTCTAGGGGGCCGGGGCCGGGGCCGGGTCCGGCAACGCGCGTGAAGTCGGTGGACACGGTGCGGTGATCCGGGTTGAACGTGAAGAACAGCGCAGGCAGGAACTGCCCGAGATCGGTCAGCGCGTGCGTATCGACCGCGCGGATCTTCACGAGGTCGAATGCTTCGAGCAGGATCTTCTCGAGCGTCCCGAGGTCCCACGGCCTTCGCGGATCGGGCGGCACCGCGATGAGCACGGCGTTCGGCGCGCGCGCATCCGGCTGGTCGAAGTGGAAGGCGAGGCCGGTAGTCTCGGTCGGTGATGGCAGGGTCTCGACCCATTCATCGACCACCAGGCCCGCGACCGGTGCGAACGCATCGAAGCTCTCCGGCAGTGACGCCACCAGCGACACGCGGTTCGCCTCGACCGGATGGTTGTCATCGATCGGCAGTCCGATCCAGCGGTCATCGGCCTGGAACGGAAGCTGACCCACGGACAGATCGAGCGCGTCCGTGCCACCAAGCGCGTCCGCGTATAGGAACGCATCGCCCATCCGCGCGATGCCGGGACGCACGCGCGTCATGCGACGCAACCACCGCACGGCCTCGCCCGGGTCGCCGCCCTGCACCGCAGCGCTTGCCGCGAACGCCTGCGCGATCTCGCCGGGATCGCCGGCCGTGAAGCGGGGCAGCGCGACGAAGCCCTTGCCAAACAGGATCCGGAGCCGTTCGACATCGTGATCGCGCTGATCCGTCGCGCTCGCGCCGGCTCTGTCGAACGCGGCATCGAGCGCCGCCGCCTGTGCGAGTCGGCCGGCCAGCTCGATCGCGATCGAGCCGGCCTGCGAAACGAGACTGTCGCGCGCACCGCTGTCGTCGCCGCGCGCCGAGATCGGGAACGCGCCCGGCAGTCCGAGATACGCGGCGCGCACGAGGGCTTTACGCAGGTCATCCGTGTCGACAGTGCCGGGCGTGTCGATCAGGGCTTCCGTATCGGCGAGGACGTCACCGGCGCGGGTGATCGCGTCGTCGGTTCTGGTCCGAAGCTCGATCGTGTCGAATGCCTCGCCCGGATCGTCGCCGGGGGTCGCGACATCAGCGGGAGCGAGCGCACGCGCGTTGCCGACCAGCTCGCGCACCGAGCGCACGAGCTCGCCGAAGGCGGGGAAGTCGATGATCTCCGGGTCCCACATCGGATCCCGGTCGAAGACGACGCGTACCGAGGCGTCGTCCGGCACACCCGGCGGCAGCGGATTGAGCGCGCGGAACCCGATGCGACGGACCAGCTCCGAGGCTTCCCCCTCGTCCGGCCCGATGATCTGCAGCGCATCGAGCGGTGACAGGCCAAGCAGTCCGAGGTGTAGCTCGGCGCTGTGCACGACGACGTCGTCCGCATCGAGATAGTCGACCGTGCACTTCACGCGGTCCGGACTGCCGAGCAGTGCACCGGCCCACGCATCCAGGCGCGGCTCCGCGGGAGCGCGGGCACGACCTGGATCCGCCGGCCAGTCTGCCGGCGGACCCGCATCCTGCAGGCAAAGCAGAAGCCGATGCGTGAGCGCGATACCGGAGCGTGTGGTGCGCGCTACTTCGAGTTCGGGCGGCGGCGCGTCGCCGCGCGCAATCGCATCGAGGAGTGCGCCGGCGCGTGTCGGGTTGCCGCGCACAGCCTGGTACACGCTCTCGGCCGTGACCGCGTCGGACAGCGCATCGACCAGGTCGGCCAGCTTCGTCAACTCAAGGGAGATGGCCGTTTCGTCTGCCGAGCCGAGTGCGGGGAGTCCGTTCTGGCCCCACGGGACGTCAATCCCTTGGAAGCGACGGCTCAGCGCCAGCCCATCGACGACGTTGTTCGCCGCGATGCTCTCGAGCGGCTCGTCGCTGTTCTCGAGCTTTCGCGCGACCAGCGGCGCCAGCTCGCGGAACGGCTGGATGAACCGGTCCAGCTCCCGCTGGCTCTCGTGCAGTCCGCGCTCGAATCGATAACCGAGCACGGCGCCGAGCGGTTGGCCCTCGCGTACGGCATCGAGCAGCTCGATCGCGAGTCGGACGCGCGCGGACGAGAGGTCGACTGCCAGTGCCGTGTCGCCGTCGGTGTTTGCGTGGCTGAGGTAGCCGCTGCGCAGAATCGCGGCGGTCGTCGCGTGTTGCAGGCTCGGCGCCTGGACGTACCCGTCCGACTGTCGCGAAGAAGTGGCGTCGAGGTTCTCGATCCAGCCGAACGCGCCGAGGTGCACGCCGGCCGGCCGGTCCTCCGAGCGCAGCCGATCCAGCGCGCGGTTCGCGAACGATGTGATCCACGCATCGAGCCGGTGCGAACACAGGTCGAGCGTCTCGGAGAGCAGCCGGTCGAGCGCGCCGGTGGCCAGCGGCTGGAGTCCTTCGAGTGCAGTCCAGAACTCGCTGTAGTCCTCGGTGTCCGGCTCGTCGAGCTGGCGTCGCTCGTCGAGGAACTCGCCCAGGGTGGCCTGACCGGTCAGCTCGGGCACTGTGCGGTCGAGCACATTCGCCGCGGTCAAGGTAGGCGAGGACGCGTCGAAGTCGATCAGCTCCGGCTCCGCGCGCACGGCGGTCGCGGCCTGCTCGAACCTCGCGAGCAGCCGGAACGCGGTGGTGCCGTACGCGGTGAGCGCGGTGTGACGCAGCAGGAGATAGAGCAGCGCTCTCGGCGCCTCGCGCGGGAAATGCTCGTCGCGCACGTCGGCGGGGCTGGAGGTGCGCAGCCACTCGATGTAGTTGGGCGCGAGCGCCGACGTCTCCGACAGCGGACCCGCCTGCACGCGTGGCGCCGTCATTTCGTACGCGTGCGGGAAGAAGAAGAGGTCGAGCGCGCGCGGAGACCACGGAAGACCGAGCCGTTCGATCGACGTGCGGACCGCGGCGTCGCGCGCGACTGTGTAGTCGTTGAAGCCGGAAAGGCGGTTCCACGTCCACCAGTTCCGAAAGTAGAGTCCGCCGAAGACGGGCCGCCCGGCGATCTCGAGACTCGTCGCATCCATTCCGAGGATCTCCAGCAGTGTGCTGTCCGGATCGCCTCCCGCATCGACATTCGGCACACCGGCGATTCCGGGCTTCCAGAACAGGTCGCGCAGTCTGCGCAGCAGGTCCAGCGCTGGCGAGCCGGCCGCCGCATCAGGACGATCGGCCTCGATGACCAGCCCATCGAGCGTGGTCACGGGCAGGAGACCGTACGGCTGATTGCCGACCCGTAGGACCGGCAGCGGGCCGCGCCCACGCACATGCCCGACGAAATGCCGGCGGAACGCTTCGACCTGCGCGCGGGCGAACGTCGGCGCCATGATCTGCTCGAGCCAGTAGCCCCACGTCGCGTGCCACAGGGCCGTGTTCATGTTGCGCGCGTCGGCCTGCTCGCCTAGGTCCGCGTCCGCGACGTGCGCGAAGAGGGCAGCATCGACGCCGAGCGCGCTGGCGACGGCAGCGCCGTTGGAGTTGTCACCGGGATTCGCGAGCGGCTCGCCGCGCTCGATCACGAAGCTCCGCTCGAACGTCTCGTCGGCCCTACCGTGCGCCGAGCGCACCTCCTCCGTATTGTTCGTCGGCGAGCCTTGGCGTACGAAGCCGAGCCCATCCGTGTAGTGGTGATCGTCGAGCAACGCGGCTAGCCGCGCTGTCGCCTCGGGCAGATCGGCGGAAGCCTTCACGCCGAGCACGAGCACCCGGTCGATGCGCGCGACAGTACCCGCGCCCATCGGCACGCGCACCGCCATGCCCACGCGCAACGCTTCATCGAAGTCGTGCATCCAGCGGATCGCGGGGTCGATTGCGGGCTCGTCCGCCGACGGCCCGGGAATCTGTGCGTTCGGTTCCGGTCCGACCGGCAGTGGATCGGGTACCGGCTCGCCCCACGCGGCGAAATCTCTCGCGCCGCGACGGTAGCCGAGCACGAGGAAGCGGTCGGGTAGCGTCGTCGCCCGTGGTCCACGCGTCCACGGCTCGGCGTGCAACGGGGTTTCGGGCAGCGTGACTTCGCCGTCTCCGTTGTCGACTGGGGTCAGCGCGCGCGCGATCCATGCCGCGCGCTCCGGACCGAAACGTCCGGCCAGACTGGCCCACGCCGCCAGCCGTGCGGCGCGCTGCTCTTCTTCCGGCGCATCGCCGGCCGCGCGCGTCGCTTCGTGGAACGCGCGCCCCATCTCCACTTCCTCTTCCGTCAGTTCCGGCTCGTGTGTTTCGACGTGGATGTCGTCCGGGTAGATGCGCACGAGCAGGTCAGTGCCCTGCTCGCTCGTACGGAACCGCGTCTCGAGCCGGACCGGCAGTAGTGCGATCGTCTGGCCGACCTCGAGCTGACCGAGCAGGTCGGCGGGATCGGGCACATCGATAAAGGAGCCGAACAGGTCGGCTGCGCGCGTCCGGCTTGCCGTCAACCGTTCGGCGAGCGCGGCGAGGTTCCGTTCGACCTCGCCGATTTGCCGGGTGACGCCGTCCGCCTCGTCGAACCGGCCACTGCGCTGGAGCCCGGCGAGGCGCTGTCGCAGCGCGGCCAGGTCGGCATCGCGGCGGACGAGTTCCGTCTCGAGGCCGGTGACCGCGCGCCGGGCTTCGCTCAGCTGCCTGCGGATGTCATCAGCCATCGGTTTCCTCCGCGGGCAGCATGTCGTCCGCGTGTATGGCGACGCGCACCGGCTTCTGCAGCGTGATGAACGCCTGCTGCGCCGCGTTCACATCCCAGGCGACGCCGGGCGGGTCGTGCACGCCGCCGGTCTGCGGTAGCGGCGAGTCGAGCCTGATGTGGGTCAGTGCCGCGAACGTGTCCGCGTCCGACGCGAGATGGCCCCAGCTCAGGTCATCCCACTTGGTCAATGTGTCCAGCGTGTCCGCGAACTCGACGGCGACGTCGAGGCCGAACCGTGGTTCGGTGGGCTGCTGCTGGATGACGAGGAACCAGCCTGGGTCGCCGTTCGCCGGATCCGGATCGCCGCGGGCCTCGTCTTCCTCGAGATCGAAGCCCACGAACGTCACATCCGGCTCTAGCGTCCCGCGGAACAGCGGGTAGCGTTCCTCGTCGGTCGGAACACGCTTTCGGGTAGGGCTGCCGCCCGGTCCGGTCTCGAACCGTGCGCGGGCCGCGTAGACGACGGCGGTAGGGAAACGGCGCAGCAGCTCGCCGCGAACGAGCAGGACCAGCCGCCCCTCGATGCTGCCGCCCGTCATGTTATTGCCGAGCCCGCTCTGCGATTGCCAACGATGGATCTCCGGGATGTCCTTCAACTGTTCGACGTCGGCGACGGTGCGCGGCGCGGGGATCCGTCCGCGCACATCCCAGAACTGGCGGAAGTACGAGCCGCGCTGGTCCGTCGGGTACTCGCGCCACAGCAGCTCTCTGGCCATCTCGTGGTTCAGCCCGACCATGTACGCCTCGATGAATCGCGGATTCGTCTCGAGCAGCGTGACCGTGTTCGGCTTGATCGCTTCGAGCCCGGGCAGCAGCAGTTCCTGCGAGACATCGCGAAGCGCTTCATACATCGGGCGCTCGAACCGTGGATAGACCATGATCGGCTCGATCGGATCCGCGGGCGTCCACAATCCGGGCGCGAGCTGCACGCGTACGGCCATCCGCGCCGGCACGGTCAGCTCGGGGTCGATGCGCGCGAGCATCGTGGTCCGGACCGCGGTCAGGTCGAGAGCGGGTCGCTCGGGCACGTCGGCAAGCTCGGCGGTCCTGGCGATGGACGTGTGGAACGCGGTGGCCGCTTGTCGGAAAGCCGCGGCCGCGGTGCTGTCCGGACCGGACTCGAAAACGTTCCCGAACGGTGCATCCGGCGGCTGCTCGTGTTCACCGAGCAGCCTGAACCGCGAGCGTGGCGGCACGGCCTCGATCTCCGCGGGCGAGAACTGCGCGGTTTGCAGCG
>Ga0066905_100000561_pt1 | contig 10701 bp, 5 predicted proteins | sample PanSoiMetaPlot36_FD_67483 | JGI IMG/M metagenome (GOLD analysis project Ga0066905, IMG submission 67483) | Tropical forest soil microbial communities from Panama analyzed to predict greenhouse gas emissions - Panama Soil Plot 36 (version 2) | ecosystem: Environmental > Terrestrial > Soil >... | reverse complement strand
GGGTCACCGCGTTCGGCTGGCCGGCCGTCGTCCTCCTCGTCGGCGGACTGTACTTCCTCGGCATGCTCTTGTGGCTGCCGCTGAACCCCGACGCGAAGCGGTAGCCTTGTGAGCCCGAGTCGATGTAATGAACGATGAGACTCGAATCACGGAGTGACCTTTGGACACGATCGCCGACATCGCCGAGCGGAAGAAGCAGATCCGCGAGCAGGCCCACGCCAACCGCAACGCCCAGCCAAACAAGGACGAGCTCAGTCGCGTCATTTGCGACCGCTTCATGGCGTTGCCCGCGTACGCCGCGGCCAAGACGGTCATGTTCTACATCGACGTCCGGGCCGAGGCGCGCACCCGCCACTCACTCCCCGCGGCGCTGGCGTCGGGCAAGACGATCGTCGTCCCGTGGTGCAACGACCGAGGGGAGCTGGAACTGTTCCGCCTTGCGAACATGGATGAACTGGCGGTCGGGATGTACAAGATCCTCGAGCCGAAGCCGGAGCTGCGGGCCTTGCCGGAAAAGCAGTGCCGGCCGGAGGAGCTGGATCTGGTGATGGTCCCCGGGGTCGCGTTCGACCGCCGCGGGGCGCGCATGGGTCACGGCAAGGGCTACTACGACAAGCTCCTCCAGCACGCCCGACCGGACGCGCCCCTGGTGGCCCTGGCCTTCGAGTGTCAGTTCTTCCCGGAAATCCCAGTCGCCCCGCACGACATCTTCATGGACAAGATCATCACCGAGGCGGCGGCCGTCGAAGGTTGGGGGCGGTCTAAGCGCAACGCCTAAAGGGAATCTCACGACGGTGTAGCGGCTGGACCTAAGTGGCCCGCACACGGAGTGTGCGGACTACGATGGGCCGCTCGACGGACTTGAAGAGCTCTAAGCGCAACGCCTAGGCAGGTTCGAAACGAACGCAAACGAACGCGGATGCCGCGGATCACGCGGATTGGCGCGGATCAGACAAGACATTTCAATCTTCTGTCTGATCCGCGCCAATCCGCGTGATCCGCGGCATCCGCGTTCGTTCGCTACTTATTCAACCGCCGCGTTCCGACGCTCTCTTCAGCTTCGGCTGCGGCCGCGCCTTCCAAGCCTTCACATCATTCAGCAACACCTGCACCGCCTTCTCGATCTGGGAATCTTTGCCCTTGGCCACATCGCCCGGCTTGGGCCAGACGACGAAGTCCGGAACCGCACCGTTCAGCTCCATGTCCTCCCCGGTGTCAATCAGGTGCCAGCCGCGGAACGGCATGCGCAGGAAGCCGACGTCCATGATCGCGGTCCCACCCGTGCTGATCACGCCGCCGGCTGTCGGCACGCCAATAAGGTGGCCGCGCTTCAGCGTCTTGACCGCGTGGCTAAAGATCTCGGCGTTCGAGAAGCTGTTCTGATTGCACAGGACGACGATCGGCTTGGTCCACGTGGCGAAGACGGTCCGGTCCTGCGGGTAGCCCGGGCCGCCCCCTCGGGGAACCGCGATCGCGTGTCGGGGTTGTGTCAGTGCCGTAAGCAGCAGATCGGCCGTCGAGCCGCCACCGTTGTCGCGGACGTCGATCACCAGGCCGTCCTTGCCAGCCCCCGCGTCGTACAGCTCCTCCTCGAACTTGCGGAAGCTCTCGATATTCATCTGGGCGATGTGCAGGTATCCGAGCTGGCCGTTCGACTGCCTCTCAACAGCCGTGCGATTGTCCTTCAACCACTTCCGGTACAGGAGCTGCCGGGCCGCCGTGTACGTCGTCGGCCGTAGCACCACGTCCCGCTCCTTCCCGTCCGCGTCGTTGACCTTCAGCCGAAACTCCTTTCCCGGGGGGCTGTTCAACACCATCGTCAGGTCCATGGACGGGTCAACCTTCGTACCATCGATGCTGAGGATGACGTCGCCGGGGTTCAGCTTGCTGCGCTTCTGGTCCGCCGGGCCCTCGGGCAAGGCGTCCCGGACCTTGAGCCCGGGACCTTTGAACTCGGAATCAAAGCGCACGCCAAGATGCGCCGTCACCGGCCGCCAAGTACGGTCGATGACCGGTTCCTCGGGCGCCCCGCCGGGGCGCCGCGCAGGAAGGGTGAGCGAGCCGGGGCTGAAGCCGAGGTGGGACCCGTTCAGCTCGCCGAGCATGAGCTGCACGACTGTGGCCAGCGCATCAACGTCCGGCGTCGCGGCGATACCGCGGTACTTCTCGCGAATCTTGTTCCAGTCGCGGTTATTGAGCCGGTCGTCGTACCAGCTGTCGCGCATCTGGCGCCAGCACATGTCGAACGCCGCCTGGTGCTTCCGGGCGACGTCGATGTCCTGGTAGACCGTGAATGCATAGCCGGCCGCGGCCGCCGGCGTCGAAGTGTCCCGCGTCCCGCCCGCGCGCGGGCCCGGCCCCGGGCGCGCCGGGGTCGGCGTGGAAGTCGCGGGCGTCGTGGACGCGGGACCACCCGCAGTTGAGACGGACGCCGGCCGGCCGGCCGACAGCCAGACGATGTTGCCGCCGCGAAGCCAGCGGGCATTGGTTCCGGTAGAGGTGGTGACCTGCGTCGGCCGCACGCCGTCCGGAATCTCAATCGTGTACGTCCCCGACTGCCCGTCCACATTGCCGGAGAAGGCCAGCTTCTTCGAATCCGGCGACCAGAGCAGGTTCGCCTCGTTCGAGTTCGGGATGGTGATCCGCCGGATGCGATCGTGGATGCCGTCAAAGTCGATGGCGACGGTGACCGGCTCCTTCTTCCCAACCGGCGGCATCGGCCCGGGTTCCTTCGGGTTTGGGACCGGGTCCCCCTTTGGGACCTGTTCCCCTTCGTCGCCGCTCATCGGCCCGGGGTCCTTCTTCGGCGTCTTGCCCTTCTGGAACTTCTCCAGGGCTTTCTCGATCGTCCGGTCGCGGCTCGACTTCTCCGCGTCCTGGGCCCGCAGCCAGACGTAGTGGATGTCGGTCCGGTCCTTGTCGTCCCGGGCGCCGATGAAAGCAATGAGCTTGCCGTCCGGCGACCATGCCGGGCCGGACTCGTTGTACGGGTGCCGCGACAGATTGAACGGCTCGCGGCTGCCGTCCACGGGCTTCACCCAGACGTCGCGGTTGAAGTCGTTGTCGAAGAGCGCATAGACCAGCCACTTCCCGTCCGGCGACCAGTCGTATTGCGGCGCGTTCCACGAGTCGATGACGCGCCGGGGGTTCTTGCCGTCGGCTTCCGCGACGTACAGGTCCCCCCGCCCCCGGACGTACGCCATCTTCGACCCGTCCGGGCTGAACGACAGGGCCGACTTCTCCTCGCCGTCGTCGGTCACCCGCTCCACCTTGAACGCGTCGGTCAGGAACCACGGCCGCCGCCCCTCCCGCGTCGCCTTCCAGATCTCCGACTTCCCCTCGGCGTCGGACACGAAGTACAGGGCCTGGCCGTCGGGCGAGAACACCGGCGAGCGCTCCTCCTCGGCCGTCCGCGTGACGCGCTTCGGCTCGCGCAGCTCGGTGTCCATCACCCAGACGTCCCCGCCGACGACCAGGGCGATGTCGAGCCCGTCGGCGGTGAACACCGCGGACGTCGCCGACTGGAGGACGCGACGGTTCACCCGTTCCTCGGGCCGGTCGTCGTCGCGGTAGACGTCGATCTTGACCGGCCTTTCGTCGGAGCCCGGCTTGATCCGGTACAGGTCGAACAGGTGACGGAAGACGATGGTCGAGCCGTCGCGCGAGATGCACGGGAACACCGTCGCGTCGTCCGTGAAGCTCGTCACCTGCCGGTTCTGTTTCGTTGCCCGGTCGAACTCCCAGATGTTGAACCCCCCCCCGTGCCCGTTCGCGTAATAGACCTTCCCGTCCTTCCCGAGCATGGGCCAGCGCGAGTCGGCCGGCCCGGTCGCGAGCCGGGCGAACTCCTTCGACTGCCGGTCGTACGACCAGAGCTGGGCGCTGGCCGAGCCGGTGTAACCTTTCCGCCACCACTCCGGGCCCTCGCGATTGAACACCACGGTCTTGCCGTCCGCGGACAGCGTGCCATTTTGACCGTAATCGTCGAAGACGAGCTCGTCGGCCGGTCGCTTCGCCGGGTCGTTCCAGCGGCGGACGATCTGAAGCCGGTCGTTGTTCCGCCGGCCCCAGCCATGGTCGCGCTGGGTGCCGACCAGCCAGCCGTTGCCGTCGGGGGTCCACTCGTACAGCGCGTACCCGGCGGTGTGAAACGTGATCTGATTGGGTGTGCCCCCCGTCGAGGACATGACAAACAATTGCGGCGTCCCCTCGCGCTCACTCAGAAAGGCGATCTCCTTGCCGTCGGGAGAGAATCGCGGGGAGGTGTCCTTCGCGGAGTGGGCGGTGAGCGGCCGGGCCGTTCCGCCCTCCACGGGGACGGTCCAGACGTCGCCGTTCCAGTCGAACGCCAGGGTCTTGCCGTCGGGCGACAGGGCCGGGTGGTTGGCGAGCCGGATCGGCTCGCGGGCGGCGGCCGGGATGCCGAGGGCCAGCGTTACGACGCCGGCCGCGAGCATGAGTCGGGTCACGGTGAGGGCTCCGGGCGGAGTGGGATGGCGTTCGTTATAGGGGGACAGAAACCCGGGAGCCTTCGGCGAACCGTGCGGGGCGGCCCGCGGAGACCGAAGCGCAGCGAGGACGAGGGCCGCCCCGCACGGTTCGCCGAAGGCAGTGATGCCTCCGACCACAGCCGTTTCCGCCGCTTCCGACTCACTCACCAGGTCATCGCGAAACCGGGTGGGCGGTGCGGGGCGGCCCGCGTCCTCGCTGCGCTTCGGTCTCCGCGGGCCGCCCCGCGCCGCCCACCCGGTCCCGCCAATCGCACCAACGCGGAAAACCGAGACTTTCCCACGTGAAACGTAGGAACACGAGGTGAATTGGTGTGTAACGCCGCAGCGACCTCGCGTGTGATCGCGAGCCGGGGCAGTGTACAATCGGCCCCGTTGATCGTCCTATGGACAGGGTGGTCCGGGACGGGCCCACCACATCGCGCATCCAACTAGTTGGGAGAGCCAATCATGCGACGCTACTGGCTGATGCTGCCGGCCCTGGGGGTCCTGGCGGCGGTGGTCGTTGTCTTCAGTCAACGTGGTGAGTCCGCCCCGACGTCGAGCGACAACGGTAAGGCGGGCCAGGCGGCCCTCAAGCCCGCGGTCAGCCTGCCGATCTCGCAGGTCATCCTGTTCAACTCCGGCGTCGGCCACTTCACCCGGGCCGGGGACGTCGAGGGCGACGCCCGCGTTGACTTGACCTTCCCGGAGCAAGACATCAATGACCTGATCAAGTCCATGACCCTCCGTGACTTGTCCCCGAGCGGGCGCGTGGCGGCGGTCACCTACGACTCCCACGACCCGATCGACCGGACGCTCGCCAGCTTCGCCATCAACCTGAACAACAACCCGTCGCTCTCCCAGATCCTCCAGCAGGCCCGGGGGGAGCAGGTCGAGGTGACGCTGGTCAACACCACGAGCCAGCCGACCGCCCTGACCGGCAAGATCATCGGCCTGGAGCAGCAGCCGGCACCGAGCAAGGAGGGCCCGGCCGTGCCGGTCACGGTCCTGAACCTGTGGTGCGCCGAGGGGGTGCGGGCGGTGAAAATGGCCGAGGTGCAAAGGCTGCGGTTCATGAACCCGGTCATCGAGAACGAGGTGCGGCGCGCCCTGGAGACCCTGGCCCTGTCGCACGATTCGCAGAAGAAGGCGGTGAGCTTGCACTTCGCGGGCGAGGGTAAGCGCAAGGTGGAAGTGGGCTATGTGATCGAGAACCCGATCTGGAAGACCAGCTACCGGCTGGTGCTGAAAGAAGGCAAGCCGTACCTGCAGGGGTGGGCGGTGGTCGAGAACCCGACCGACGAGGACTGGGCCCAGGTGACCATGGCCCTGGTCTCGGGTCGGCCGATCTCGTTCAAGATGGACCTGTACAACCCGCTGTACGTCGGCCGGCCGACTGTCGAGCCGGAATTGTTCGCGTCGCTGCGCCCGCCCACCTACGGCGGAGCCATGAATCGGCACGATCGACTGGCAGGAGATCAACCTCAAACTGAAGGCGCCGGACTGCGCGAACTCGAAAAGGACGCGAAAAAGTTGCAGGAGATGACGAATGAAGCGAAGCTGGGGGCCGGCTTTAGGGAAACGGACGGCGCGAGGTTCAAGCAAGAAGCTCAGCAACGGCTCGAATACGCCAGAAAAGTGGCAGACAAGCTCAAGGACGACCTGAAACTGGGACAGAGTGTACAGAGCGTGGCGACGGCCAGCGCCCTGGGGGACTACTACCAGTATGTGATCGACCGGCCGGTGGACCTGGCCCGCCAGAAATCGGCCCTGTTGCCCATCGTCAACAAGGACGTCGAGGGCAAGCGGGTGTCCATCTACAATCCCGGGGTGCAGGCCAAGCACCCCCTCCTTGGGTTGCGCTTCAAGAACACGACCGGCATGCCGCTGTCGCAAGGGCCAGTCACGGTGTTCGAGGGCTCGGTCTACGCCGGCGACACGCGGGTACTCGACCTGCAACCGGACGAGGAACGCCTCGTCTCCTACGCCATCGACCTGGGCACCGAGGTCTCGACCAAGCCCGGGAACAACACCTCACGCATCACGCGCGTGCGGGCCGTCAAGGGCATCGTCTACACCTCGACCGTCAACCGCGAAGAAATCGTCTACGACGTGTCGAACCGCTCGACCACCGATCGGACGCTCCTCATCGAGCACCCGAATCGCAAGGGTCAGGGCTTTACCTTCATCGGCGAGCACAAGCCCAAGGAGGAAGCCGCGGACGTGTTCCGGTTCGAGGTCCCCGTGGGGGCCAAGAAGGACCTGTCCTACACGGTCATCGAAGAGCGGCCGGTCGAGTCGAGCGTGGTGCTCACCAACTCGGCCGACGACCAGATTCGCTACTTCATCAACCTCAAGGAGGCCCCATCGGCGCTCAAGGACAAGCTGCGCGAGGCGCTGAAGCTGAAAGCCGGGTGGGACACGGTCCGGCAAGACATCGCCACGGCCAACACGCGCATCCAGACGATCACGGCCGACCAGAAGCGGCTCCGGGATAACATGCGCGAGCTGCCGCGCGACAGCGACCTGTTCAAGCGCTACCTTAAGACGCTGGACGACCAGGAAAAGGAGATGGATGACCTGCAGGCCAAGCTGAAGAAGTTCCACGCGGACGAGGCCGAGGCACGTCGAGGCTACGAGACGTTCCTGGCCAACTTGTCGGCGGAGTAGCTTGATCGTCACCGGCGCATGTGAAGCCGCGACGCGGAGTCTTCGGAGCGGAGCGCGCCACGCCGCGTATCCAATGAGCGATCGTGTCGGATGCAACGGCGAGCCCGGTTGCGTGAGCGCCGGGAGTGGTCCGGGAAGAGACCACTCCCGGCGCTCACGCAACCGGGCTCGCCGTTGGTGTTCTCGGAGTGCGCCCTGGGAAAGCGACGTGGCGCGCTCCGCTCCGAAGACTCCGCGTTGCGGCTTCACGCGCACCGTCGCGCGGTGGTTCATCCCTAGCCCCGCAACGGGAACTCCATCAGCTCAAAGTACGGCCGCTGGCGGTCGCCGCGTTCGTACAGGTCTTCCATCAACACCGGGATCTGCGGGGTGATCTGCTTGACGGTCGGCTTGCCGCCGTTGACCGTCACCTTGACCGGCTTCGTGTAGTCGGCCATCCCCTTGCCGAACCAGACCGTCACCTGGCGCAGGCCGAGGGTCTTCACTGTGATCGCGTTACCCTCGCCGATCCTCGCGGAGAACTTGGCCGGGGCCGGCAACCGGTCGCGGGCCGCTTTCACCGGGTCCATGATTTGACTCGGGTTCATCTCGTTCGACGATAGCCAGTGGAACCGGTTGTCGCTCGACCGGACGGAACTGAACCCGGGAAACGTCGTGCGCCCTTCATACGGCAACGGGCCGAGGACCCGCCCCGGGTCGGACCGGCGCTTACGGCCCATCCAGTCGAACGCGTACGGCAATTCCTGGGAGAACCACTCCCTCCCCCGACCCTTGTACGAAACGACCAGGGTCGGGAACCCCTTCGGCATCCACCGCTCGGACATCATGCGGATCGCGTCCACGGACGGGCCGAACCGGTCGCCCATCACGAGGTAGACCGGCAGCTGCTGAAAGTTCACCCAGTACTGGCAGGGGATGTACAAGGGCTGGTGGACGCTCGGGTTGACCGGGACGACCCCCGCGAACAGGTCCGGGTGCGACCCGCCCAGGTCGAGCGCCATGCTCGCCCCCTCGCCGTTCCCCCAGACGAAGACGCGATCCGAATCGACCTGGTAGGTTCGCCGCAGGTGGCGGAGGAGCTTGAGAACCGCGGCCTGCTCCTCCTTGGAATACTCGTACTCGTTCTTGAGCGGGTCCCACCACTGCGGGACGGCGACGATGTACCCGAGCCGCGTCGGCAGGTCGGCGAACCGGTCGAGCATGTAGTCGGGGACCTTGTCGTCGATCGGGTCGGGGAGCAGGATCAGGAGCGGGTACGACCGGCCCGGCTGGTACTCCTCGGGCAAGCGCACGATGAACTCGACGCCCATCGGCTGCTCGACGGTCGGCGGGAGCTTGCCGCGCTCGAGGCCGGCCGGGGGCACCGCCGGGGCCTCGGGCGGCGGGAGCAGTGAGACGAGCTTCTCCAGGTCGTCATAGGCCAGCGCGGCTGTGCTCTCGAGGTAGGACTTGAGGATCTTGTCGCGCTCGCCCCGATTGTTCTCGCGCAGGTAGGCCAGGGCCATCTTTCGCGTCTCCCAGCACTTGTACGCGGTCTCGACCTTGTACTCGGCCGCGACCTTGCCCAGGTGCCAGCCGGTGATGGCCGACGCGACCAGCTCCTCCGGCGATTGCGCCGGCCGCCCGCCCGCCTTGACGTCCTTTTCGGCCCGCTCGGCCAGCGTCGTGAACTGGTCGAGGCGGGAGAGCGTGTCCAGGTGGACTTCCTTGCGGACGGTTGTGGCCCCGTCGATCAACCACTGTTGCGCCCCGACCTTCCTGGCCAGCTCATCCAGGTACCGGCGGGCCGCCTCGAACCGGGCCGTCCGGCGGTCGTACTCCGCGCGCAGCTCAATGACCTTCTGGTTGACCGGCTTCGACGCGCCCTCTTTGGGAAAGCCGGCCAGGGCCTTGATCGCCCATTGGTGCCGCCCCGCGTCGCGGGCGCGTTCGATCTCCACGATCAGCCGCTCCGCCCGCAGGCCGTCCACCTCGGCCTTGAGTCGAGCGTAGCGCTCCTTCTCGCCTTGCGCGTCGGCCAGCAGCTTTGACAGGTCCTTGTCCGCCTCGTCGAGCCAGTCGGCCTGGATCCAGAACCGGATCAGCTTCTCGCGCTTCTCCGGCTCGACCTTCCCCTTCTCCTCCGCGAGGTCCGGGTGGTTGATCAGGAAGGTCCGGATCTGGGACGGGGGGAACTCCTTGGTCAGGATGTACCGAGCGAGTTTGTGGCTCCACGAGCCGACGCGGACGTAGTGGGGGGTAATGATCGTGATCTGCTGTTTGATGGTGTGCTTCACGCGCGGGTCGACGTCGTCGAACTTAATCTCCCGCTTCCACTCTTTCGGGTCCCAGTCCTTTTCGATCACATACGTCCCTTTGAGCGTCTTCGGAAACTTCTCGGTCCCCGCGTACCGCTCGGACTTCGGCGAATAGGCACTGAACTTGTCGAACCGGTTGTCCATGGTGACATCAGCCACCTGGGACGCGGAGTGCGGGAAGACGACCCAGCGGACGCCGTCGTCGATTGCGTACATGCCGTTTGGTTTGTCCACCAGGAAGATCAATCCGGCCTGGTCGTCGATGATCGGGGCCTTCTCCTTGAGGAGCTTGATCCCGTGAAGGACGTGGCCGTCCTTCATGATGACGACCTCGGCGTGGGCAGCGACGGCGGTCAGGATGACCGCCAGGGCCAACGTCGCGACGGCCCGGGCGTTCAACAGATATCGGCTCATGTCTGGCGTCCGTGGCGTAAAGGCGACGGGTGGCACCGGCCCGCGCCGGGGAGGCGGTCTAACCGCATAACCGCCCCCCATTGTGATCGTTGGCGCGGATTCGTCAAGCGAGCGGTTGCGGCGACCCTTTCCGAGTAGCAGAATAACGGAGTGGGCCCGAGGTCATCCCCATGCCGATCCGGTTCCGCTGCGTCTATTGCGACAAGCTGCTCGGCATCGCCCGCCGCAAGGCCGGCGCCGTGGTCAACTGCCCGCAGTGTAGTCAGCCCCTTATTGTACCCACGCCGGAGCCCGAGCCGGAGCCGTCGGCCGCGGCCGCCGGTGCCCCGGTCCCGCCCCCCGTGCCCGGCCGGCTCTTCGAGCGCGACGACTTCGAGGCCATGCTCCGCGGGGACGCGACGTTCCGCACGCCGAGCGCGCCCGCGCCGCGGAAGCGCAACCGCCCGCCCAAGCCTCCCCCACCCAGAGATTACGCCGATCGCGACACGGCCCCGCCGCCCGTGCCGCCGGCCGTATCGCTGTCCGCACCGCCGCGGCCCGGGGGGATCGTTCTCACTCCAGTCCGCCTCATCCTGTTGCTCGTCGCGGTGTTCTCCCTGACCGCACTGGCCTTCGGAGGCGGCATCCTGGTTGGTCGCATGCTCGTTTCAGGTTAGAGCACGCTTCAGTTGGGTGTCGCGGGTTAGCCCGACGCGCCAGCGCGCCAGCGAGGGCCCGCGCTGGCGCGTCGGGCTAACCCGCTCCGAGTTCCTGAAGTCCGCTCCAGGTATCAGGGCAGGTCGGGCACATCGCGGCGTCTGGCACGTTGCGTTGCATTACACCCCACCCTA
>Ga0066905_100000559_pt1 | contig 10705 bp, 17 predicted proteins | sample PanSoiMetaPlot36_FD_67483 | JGI IMG/M metagenome (GOLD analysis project Ga0066905, IMG submission 67483) | Tropical forest soil microbial communities from Panama analyzed to predict greenhouse gas emissions - Panama Soil Plot 36 (version 2) | ecosystem: Environmental > Terrestrial > Soil >... | reverse complement strand
GACCACGAAGGCGAAGAAAGTGAAGCGCGGGTACTCCCGCGCCTTCACGCCGCGCGACCGCGAGAAGGCCGGCCGGTACCTGCTCGATAAGATCCCGGCGGGCCTCTGGCGGGACGTGAAGAGCAAGGCGAAGCGCGAGGGGGTCAGCCTGCGGGCCCTGCTCCTCGACTACCTGTCGAAGTGGCTGGAGCCGGCCGCGTCCGCGCCTCCCGTGGCTCCGGCGGGCGTGGACGTGGCGTCACAGTTCCAGGACACCGGGCTGCGGAGCGTTCAGGGCGTCGTGCTCCCGCCCGTCTCCTGCGAGGCCTGTCAAGGCACCGGGCAGGTCACCACGACACCGGGCGGTCCGTCGGTGACGTGCACGGCCTGCGGCGGCGCGGGCGTCGTGCCCGCCGTCGCCTAATCCGTCCACCAGTAGATCAGCACCGCCAGCCAGACCAGCACGCCCCACACCGCGACGCTCCACGCCAGTCCCTCCTGGCGGGAGCGTCGGCGTCGGTACGGGGCCATCCCGCCATTATCCGTCGGCCGGCTTTTTGCGCGACGGATTGACGAGCCGGGAGACGAGCGTCTTCGGCGCGAGCACCGCGACATCGTCGGCGAGGTAATTCGGAGCCAGATGCGCGTAGCGCATCGTCGTCTTGAGATCCTTGTGCCCCAGGAGCTTACTCACGTTCAACAACGGGATGCCGTTCATGACGAGCTGGCTGGCGAAGTTATGTCGGAGATCATGGAACCGGAACGCCTGAATCTGCGCCGTCTCCATCAGCTTATCGAACGCGCCCTTCGGACTGCCCAGCTCTTTGCCATCTGCGCCGGGAAACATCACGCCGTTCGGTTTCGCCTGCAGTTGATCGGCCCACGTCGTGAGCACCGCCTGGAGGGCCGCGTTGACTGGCAGGTACCGTGAGTAGCCGGTTTTCGTCGTCTCGCCGCGCACGCCGATCCGGTGCCCAGACCGATCCCAATCCTTCCAGCGGAGCTGCAGCAGCTCGCCCTGACGCATGCCCGTGTGGTACGCCGTCCAGACCAGCGGCGTCAGGTAATCCGCGTAGGCCCCGTGTTCTTCTCGTTCCGGATGATGCCGCTCCCGGAGCCATGTATTGCCGCGCTTGCGCGCGGCTCGGTACTCGGCGTCGCGATGAGGGATCGCTTGGACAAACCTCTTCTGCTCGTCGGGCAGGAGGTAGCGCACGATCCCCTCCTCCTCTTCCGGTTTGACGACCTCGTCCATTGGGTGCGTCGTAATCAGTTTGAGACGTTTGGCCTCAGTGAAAATCGATTGAATGGTGTTAAGACAGCGGCGGACGGTGCCGTCTTTGACGCCGGTCTTCCGCTTCTCCGAAATCCAACGCGTGATGTGCAGGTCTTCAATCTTCGTCAGCGGCAAATCGAGGAACGAGAGCTTGAAGCTGGCCACTTCCTGCAGCCGGGCTGTCGCAGCCTCGGCCTTCGTTTTCCCGCGGCGCGGTTTCAGATGTTCGGCGGCCCATTCCTCGTACGGGCCCCCCTCGGCCAGGAACTGCCGTAGGGTTTGATCAGCGGGCCCGACGACGCGTTCGGCCTTGAGCTGCACGGCCGCCGTCGCCTTCGCTTCGTGATAGTTCACCGACAGATCGTTCAAGCGGATCTTTGCCAGTTGAGCCGCATGATCGACCTGGGCTTTGATGGCCAAAGCGCGGGCTACGTCTACCGGGATCTCGGCCACAGGACCGATCGTCACGCAGTAGTGCCGGGTCACTTGATAGCGGTACACATGCCGTCTGGTCGTGCGACAACGGACATGGAACCCGGTCAGTTTGGTGTCGTGAAAGACGATATTTTCAACGGGAAGTTTTTGAATCAGACGGTCATCAATGAGCGCACGCGGCACGGAGGGGCCTCTTTTCTTCGCTGGTATGCGCTGGTATGCGCTAGCCTGCAGTTGCATACCAGTTGCATACCAGCGATTCTACTTTTGGCACCGTTTCCTTGTCAACTACCGGCGGTTTCAGGCCCATTTTTATTGGTGTTTTTGATGGTGCGCCCGGCAGGACTCGAACCTGCAAATTGTCGCCTTAGGAGGGGGAATTGACGCTCCAAATTCAGGCTGGTTTATTGGCGATTGTGTGTTTTACGGCCTGAAATCTCAAAAGTCGTTTGACGGGTCATTACTGGTCATGACCAGTTTCGGTCACTTTTGCATTCCAATCTGCATTCCAAGCAATCGCCGATTGTCCCCCTTAGGCGTTCCACGCATTAGTCTTCGACTTTCGGGTACGGCACGTTTTGCGGATTGAGCCGGACAAAAATCCCATCGCGCGTTGTCTTGCCGCAGAGACAGCAGCGTTCCTCCGTCGTCAGACTCAGCCGCAGGCGAACAGGCCTCCGGTCCGGGTACTGCCGATCCCAGCATCTCGCGCAAAGGGGTTGGGTCCAGTTCATGCGTCGAAATGCTTCGCGCACACGTACCGCCGGTTCTCGACGCGTCGCGCCCGGTCGTAATCCTCCGCCGGATTGACCACGCTAAAGATGAGCCCCACGTCCTCGCCTTCGGTGTAGCCCATCAACCAGCACAGCTCGCCCTTGAGCACCGCCGTCATGCCCGGTGGGAACCGGCGGATCGCCGCCTGGATCTGGGGCGGACGCGAAGCGACCCAGGCCGCCCAGTCCTCGTCGTCGCGTTGTGGCTCGTCGGTCATTTACCCGCCCGCACTGCGGGCGACGCCCACGGCTGACGTGCCGGCAATGGGAATTCCGCGCTTCTTGGGCCGGCCGCGTTTCTTCGGAGGGACGACCTCGGCCGACACGCCGCCCTCGGGTTCCATAATCACGTACTGCCCGTGCTCCGCATTGATCTCGATAGCCCGCGTGTACGTGCCGTCGGGCAGCCGGACGAGGATGGCGTAGCCGCGGAGTTGCATATCCTTCAGCGTGCGGATGGCCTTCGCCGTTTCCTCCGTATCCATCGGATTGAACGTCATCGTGATGTCGCCCTGGCCAGTGTTCAAGATGTGCAGTTCCCCCATTCGAGGCCTCCGTCAAATGCCCGCTTGCGGGCGGTCAGGATCATGTTGGTTGGCGCGGCGCCAGTACAAGGGTTCATCGGCGCGCATCATCAAGAGATGCGCAATGACGTCGTCGGTCGGCACCATCGACCCGCTGAAGGTGCCCTCGTAATACCCGATCGGATGGAGACAGAGCGCCGTGAGTAAGACCATCGACGTCGGATCTTTGTGCGGGGTCAGCACAATGGTCGGCCGACTGCGCCGGAAGACGTATGTCAGCTTCGAGCGCGGGCTCGTCTCGATGAGCATGCCGGTGAGCAGGTACATCTCGAAGAGATGCGGCCGAATGAGCGTGGCGAGCCGGGCCTGCGCCGCGAGTTCCGCCTTCAGACTCCATGCGCGACACGAGGCGACGTTCAGCGTCTCAAAGCTAAAGCGCCAGCGGCGGCCGACCCAATCCGGTTCCGTGAACGCATGCGGGCCCGTCCCGTTCCGGTAGATCACGACCTGCGCCCGGAGCCGACGGGACCACCACTCGTTGACGAGGATGACGGGTGCGTCATCCGCAGTGTCAGGGGGACCGGGCGTATCGTACGGAGACGGCAGGTCGAAGGCTTCGAGCTTTTCACGCCAAGGATTGCGCGATTCGATCTGGAGCCGCATGCCTTCGAGGGGGAGCGGAATCCCGCACCATTCCTCCTGAGCAGCGGCAAACCGCCCGAACCCCTCGCGAATGTGGTCCCAGGTCAGGCCGGGAACAACCGCGTTCTCGTCATCGGCCAACTCAGTCCTCCGAGGGGGCTTCTGCCGGCCCCAGGCGCCCGTGGAGCCGGGCAACGATGCGCCGGCCGGCTTGATGCTCGACGGTCACGATGCGCAGCTCTGCGAGCAATTCAATGGCGTCTTTGTAGGCGTGCAGCGCGTACGAGTCGAGCCGGCCGTTCCGGTCGCCGCACGCCTGGACGAGGACGTTGACAAGCATGTCAGTCAATCGATCAGTGAGCGTTGGGGGCGCCGCTGTCGCGAGGACAGGCTCCGCCGTAGGGGTCTTCTGGTCGTCCATGGGTACCTCCTGCGGGGAGCCTATCGTAGGTCGCGCGTTTACTCTTTGCCGATCGCCATGTTCAGGGTTTCAAGGCGCTGCAGCAGTTCCGCGCGTTCGATCTTCATGCCCATGATGGCGTAGCGCCGCATGTCGGCTTTGACGAGCGATTTGCCGTAGGTCTTGAGAATCGGCGTCTCCGGCGTGTGGCCGTTCGCGGCCATCTCCGCCAGCCGCTCTCGTCGCGCTTTGAGGCCGTCCACAATCGCCTGGCGCGTCGCCGCCGTCATCTTCCGAGGGGGCATCTTCTTGCCGTAGTTCCAGGGACGGCCTCGCTTTTTGGGCGCGGCCTCTCGCGCCTCCGCTTTCGTCATGGTCACGCCCGCCGCAGCGCGTCGCCGCGCATTCGACGCGAGCTGCGCCTCCGACATCTTCTTCCGGCCTTCCGGGGTCTGGGTCCAGTGCAGTTTGGGAGTCATAGGGTCTGGGTCCTTTGGAGTCTGGGGTTACGCACTTGCGGACAGGGACTTACTGCGTTCAAGAATCTGCGTCGCACGCTTCTCTAACGGCGCTTTCGATCGCGCGGCTCGCTCCCGACTCACGCGATCGACGAGTTTCTGATGGTGTTCTGGATCGATCACCGCCGACGTGCGCGTTCCGACAAAGGTCGGGGGGAGGAAGCCGAAAAACTGGTAAATGATCTGTTCCAGCACCCAGCTCAACGACTGATTCTCGCGCGCCGCAATCAGGCGCAGTCCGCGCTTGATATGCGGAGGCAACGCGTGCCCCAGCGCTTCGCGAGAGAGCCCCGACGCAAGACGCGGGGCAATCCGGCGGTGGGTTCCGGACGGGCTCAGTGCAGCCATGTGACTCCTTTCAAATGCGTGAAGGGGGAGCCCAACTCGGGCAAATCATATGAGAGACGGCCACTCTAGCAGGGCCCCCGGCAAACTGCAAACCGAATGTCACCCTCACGAAGATTGTTGGGTGACACCGGTCGATTGTTGCGCGACACCTGCGGGAAAGCCCGTGAAGCTACAAGCGGATGCGACAAGCGCTCTTGGCCTTTCACACCGAGCAAGACGCCGCCTGGCGCCCCTCCGCCCCGCCCGATCTCAGCCGCTACACGACGATTGATCTCGACACCGAAACGACCGGCGTGTCCTGGCAGACCGGCGACCGGGCCGTGGGCCTGGCCGTCGGCGCCCCTGAAGCGGGCCTGACCTGGTATCTCCCCTTTGCCCATCGAGGCGGCGGCAATCTCGACGAAAACGTCGTTAAGTTCTGGGCTCAGCGCGAGTTGCGCGGGAAGCGCATCCGGAACCTGCACACCAAGTTCGACCTGCACATGATGCGGAAACTGGGCGCCGATCTGCGCCATCAGGACTGCACCTTTCACGACATCGCGCACTCCGCGGCCCTCCTCGCGGACGAGCGACAGTCCTTCTCGCTCGAAGCCCTCGCCCAGAAGGAACTCGGCCTCGGCAAGCTCGACGTCGGCCCGAAGGAAGCGATTGCCGACTTGCCGAGTGGCGCCGTCGCCGCCTATGCGATGCGCGACGTCGAGCTGGTCGCGCGCCTGGCCGACGCCTACGCGCCCCGCCTCCAAGGGGAATCCCTGACTCGTGTGAGTCAGCTCGAAGACAGCGTGATCCCGGCCGTGGTCGAAATCGAAGCGAACGGGATGCCGATTGACGTCGAGCTGCTGGAGCATTGGCTGGCCGAGAGTCAGCGCCTCATCGAACGCCTGAGCTATCGGTTGTGGCAAGAAGTCGGCTTTCACGTCAATCCCGACTCTTCGAAAGACCTGTCGCGGGTCTTCCATCAGGCGCAGTACGCCATTCCGCAAACGGCCGCGGGCCATCCGTCCTTCACGACGAGCATTATGCGCGCCATCGAACACGAAGGCATTCAGCTCGCCTGGCGCATTGGCAAACTCCGCGATCTGCGCTCGAAGTACCTAGAGTATTACCGCGCCCACCACGTCAACGGGGTCCTGTACCCAACGCTCAATCAACTGCCCACCGATCAAGGCGGCACGATCTCCGGCCGCTTTTCCTGTGTCCGCCCCAACCTGCAACAGGTCATGGGGCAGGACAAGCACGACCGGCTCTACAAGTGGCTGAGCGAGTACGGGACCGAGGACTACCTCATCAAACGCTTGTTCCGTCCCCGTGACGGCGTCTGGGTCAGCGCCGACATGCGGCAGGTCGAGTATCGGCTGTTCGTCCACTTCACGAAGAGCCCGCGGCTCATCCAGCGGTACCGAGACAATCCCCAGACCGACTTCCACGCGATTGTGGGCGACTTGATTCGACCCGTCCGTCCAGACATCACGCGGACGGAAGTCAAAGTCTTCAACTTCCTGACCATCTTCGGCGGCGAGTACGAGGCCGTGGCGAAGAATCTCGGCATCTCGAACGACAAGGCCCTCGCGCTCAGTCGCACCTATCACGAGGAATTCCCGGAAGCGCATCGCCTGCTCTCCCAGGCGGAACGCATCGCCGAAGACCGCGGCTACGTGAAATCCATCCTCGGGCGACGCAGCCGCTTCACGGATGGCCGGCGCCTCTACAAAGCGCTCAACGCCGTCGTGCAGTCTTCCGCGGCCGACGCCAACAAGCTCGTCCTCGCCGACGTGTACCGGGAGCGCCAACGCCTGGGCCTCACGATGCGCATGACGATCCACGACTCGCTCGAAGGCGATCTCGCCGACCCGGCCACCGTCGGCGACTATCAGGCCTTCCTCGACGCGCCCCGGCTCGACCTTTCCGTCCCGCTCCTCTGGAGCGTGAAAACAGGACCGACATGGGCCAACACCCACTAACTCCCAACGGCACGAAGAACATGACGCGGCGGTGTCTGGATCGTAATCAGGCAGCGGAATATCTCTCCGTCTCGACTCGTTCCATTGATCGCCTGATTGAAGTCGGGAAACTCCACGTCGTCCGACTGCCCGTCGAACGTGATCAACTCACCCAAGGGGGCAAAGTCGGATCCAGTCGAAAAATTCTTCTGGACGTCAAGGACCTTGACCAGCTTGTCGAGGACTCCAAAACCCCGTGACGCCGCCCACCGAGACCGTCGTCGTCACCGTCACGCCGTATGACGTGCAGCTCTCCGCGCTCAATAAGCGCTGGGCCGTGTCGCTCTCCCCCGAGGACGCGTCCGCGCTCGTCATCCAGCTCGTCGCCGCCATCAAAACCGTCACGCAACCCGGAGGCGGCCGTGTCCACTGAAGCGCGGCAGACGCTGCCGTTTCTCCGGAGTCTCCGCGTCAAAGCGCCCGACGCGATCGTCACGAAATACAACGACCGCGTGACCAGCGGACTGCCGGACGGGAGTGTGACGCGCCGCGGGCGTACGGTCTGGATGGAATTCAAGACCAGCCACGGCAAAGATCCCGCGGACCCGCTCGACCTCGTGAAGCGCAGTAATCGCCACGCGCTGCTCCAGCTCATGCGCCTCTGGAAGTACGGCGTCGCCTCCGACGGCCGCGCGTTTCTGCTCGTCTTTGAACCCGACCGGCGCATGAGTGTGCATCGCGTGGAAGTGCGCGATCACGTCCTCGCCCTGGCCGCGGTGAGTCAAGGGACGCCCCAAGACATTCGCGATCTCATGCTCGCGTACTGCGAAGGCTAACGATGTTCGATTCGTCGGAACACGAGGATCTCGTCCGCTTCGCCACGTCGCTCGTCGGGCCCGATTGGGCCGAGGACGTCGTCCAGGACTACTACGTCAAGGTCCTGAGTGGCGAAGTCGCGCGCTTTCGCGAAGAAGCCCTGCACTGGAATTGGGTCCTGCAGATCGTCAAGTACACCGCGCTCCGCTGCCGCGAGCGCGAAGGGCGCCACGCGGCCGTCTGGCGCGAAACCGATTCGAGCGAAGCGCCGCAATACGACTTCATGCTCGACGCGCTCCGGCAGTTCAACCGCCTGTGTAAGCACCACCAGGACGTGCTCCTCCTCGCTAACGACAACCACACCTACGACGCCATGGCCTCCACGTTAGGCCTGACGTCGCATCAAGTCCGCGGCCGGTTGCATCGGGCACGCCGCCGCATTCGGGAGGCCTTCGCATGACATCGTTCACTGACCAACTCCCTCGCGCTCGCGCCTATGGCGTAGACGTCCCGTCCACGCTTGTCCTGCCCGTGCTGTCTATTCAAGGCCGATCGTGGTACGACCGCGCGTCGGGCGAGAGCGTCGTCTACATCCCGCGCCTGGTGTCGTATCTCTCCGCGCTTCGCGACAGTCGCGGGGAAAGTGACTGGCGCGAGTACTTCGCCTGGGCCGCCAAGACGGGCTTTGCCGGCGTCCGCACGTTCGGCGGCAGTCGGGAGGACCAAACGCCCGCCTCGGCGATCGCGAAACTCCCGCGCTATCTCGAAGTCGCGACCGAGTGCGGCCTGATGGTGGAATTCACCGCGCTCACCGGCACGGGCGACGAAGACGCCAACGGCAATCGCGTGTATGACCCCGAGGAGTACATCGCGCAGTCGGCCGAGATCGTGCGCCCCTTCCGGGACCACGTCATTTTGGAATTAGCGAATGAGTACGAACACGGGAGTCAAGATTTGATGCTCGACGATCTCGTGCACTGGGGCCAGACCTATTGCAGCGATCTGCTCTGGGCGCCCGGCGCGCCCGGCGTTGATGAGCCGGATCCTGAAGGCTACTGGCCCGGCGTCGGTGGCGTGTACGGCACGGCGCATCTCGATCGCGGGCGCGATATGTGGAATCAGTGCAGGAGAGTCCGCGAAATTTATGCGTGCTCTGAAGAGAGCCACATCCCGGTTATCGACAATGAACCGTTGGGTGCAGACGAGGTCGATGGCTCTGTCAGCGGGAAACAGAGAAGCGATGACCCAGCTTTTTTTGCGACCTTGGGCGCGCTCGATCGAGGCTTCACGGGCGTCGGCGGATGTCACCACAGTCAAGCGGGGCTTGACGCCGTGCTCCCTGGCCCCGTGCAACAAGCCTGTGCCGACGCCTACCTTGCGGCGTGGCGCGCGGTAGACGGCGTGCTGTTCAACACGCTCCCGGCCTACAAAAACAGCGGGCACGCCGATAGTCCCGTGCTCAGTTTCGTCGGTGCCGTCCGTGAGTACTCCTTCACGCTCGACAACCGCGGGGTCACCGTCGGCGTCGGCGAACCCGACGGCTGCACGATCGAGTGGGGGAACGGCTGGCGTCCCGTGCGCACCGCCTATCAGTGCCGCGCGAAAGACAACTGCTGTCTCACCGTCTACGAGGTCGCCCGATGAGCCAACTCTCGCTCTTCGACGGCGACACCATCGAGGCGGCGCGCGACGAGTCACGCCTGAAGGCGCAGCTCGTGCGCGTCTCTCGCCTGATGGCCGACGGCAAGTGGCGGACGCTGAATCAAATCGCGTGCCTCACGCACGACCCGCCCGCAAGTGTGTCCGCGCGCCTGCGCGATCTCCGGAAGGAGAAGTTCGGCGGCTATCTCGTCGAGCGGCGCTATCTCAGCAAGGGGCTCTTCACCTACCGCGTGGAGGCGCGATGAAGTTCAACGTGAGTTACACCTCGGTCGTCATGGTCATCGCGAAGGACATCGACGAGGCGGTCAGCATCGTGCTCAATCAGCTCTTCGATTTCACCGACTCGACGCCGCCCGTCGTGCTCGATGTCGAACGCGTGCAAGACGACGAGGAGGATGAGGACGGAGACGATGGAACGTAGTCAACACCCGCGCTTCCATTGTGTCCGCCAGCACGCGCCGGACATCTTCCACGTGCCGTCCGACCGCATGGACTGCTCGCTCGCGAGTCAGGACCCGCCGTGGCAGTGGACCTGGAATCAAGGCCGCGCGTTCAAATCGTTCAGCGACATGTGGGAGACCAGTTTCCCCCACTCCTGGCCCGCGTACTACGAGGCCTGCTTGAAGAAGGGCCGATGACGCTCCCTCCCTTCAAGCACCAGATCGTGGACACGATGTCCCTCCTGAACAAGCCGGCCTTTGCCCTGTTCAACGAGCCCGGCACGGGCAAGTCGCGCACGGTCGTCGATGCGATCTTCGGCTTCGCGCACCAGGGCCGCCTGGACCAGGTCATCATCGTGTGCCCCGCGAGTGTGAGATCCGTGTGGGCGGATCCGTCTTCCGTCCTGGGGGAGTTTGCGAAGTGGGCCTGGCCGGACGTCCCCTACACGCTCGCGCAGTACACGGCGAAGACGTCCTTTGACCGGCTCCCGACATCCGGGCTGGTCGTCCTCGTCACCAATCCCGAATTCGTCCGGCGCGCGGAGCGCCTGACGCCGCTCCAGACCTGGGCGAAGCGGAAGCGCACGCTCCTCGTCCTCGACGAGAGCTGGGCCTACAAGACGCCCAACGCCGCCCAGACCAAAGCGATGCAGCGACTGCGCGCCTGTTGTGGCCGCGTGGTCATCCTAAATGGCACGCCCGGCGAACCGAAGGAACAGTACGCGCAGTTCGCCATTCTCGACCGCGCCATCCTGCAGCAGTTCAATCACGCCGCCTTCAAAGCGCATTACTGCGTGATGGGCGGCTACATGAACAAGCACATCGTCGGCTATCGGAACATGGACGACTTCCATCGTCGCACGGCGCCGTACTGCGTCGTCCGCAAGCTCCGCGACTGTGTGGACATTGGCCTCGAACCGCTCCGCACCCAGATCGACGCGACGCTCTCGCC
>Ga0066905_100000557_pt1 | contig 10719 bp, 7 predicted proteins | sample PanSoiMetaPlot36_FD_67483 | JGI IMG/M metagenome (GOLD analysis project Ga0066905, IMG submission 67483) | Tropical forest soil microbial communities from Panama analyzed to predict greenhouse gas emissions - Panama Soil Plot 36 (version 2) | ecosystem: Environmental > Terrestrial > Soil >... | reverse complement strand
GGGGCAGGGTGCGTAGCTCAAATCATCAAGCTTGCGTCTTAGCTCGAGTATCCTCTTCAGGATCTCGATGGCCTCGGTCGACTGCTTTTGCGCCTCCTTCAGCTCTTCGAGAAAAGTGGCGGGATGAACCTCCTCTGGTGTGTTTTCACCGCCGGGATTCTCCTCGACCTTCTTGATGAGCCGCGCTCGGCGCCGGTTTCGTCTTCGAGCCCGTTGATCGTCTTTCTCCATGAACATTACTGTCTTCTTGACCTTGACGAAGAGCGTATCGAGCTCCGCGTCCAGACGAGGCGCACAACCGCCACGTCGCCGAAGACGAGGATCTCCTTGATGTCGGGCGAATAAGAATAGGTGCGCGTCTGATTGCCGACTGCACGAGTCAGCCTCTGGCACACCAAGTCGAAGGTCTGCGGAGTTTCCGTCTCTCGGATGTCGGCGATGACGTCGGTCTCGAACAATTCACAGACCTTGTCGGCGCGGTGGGCGTTGAAGTCTTGGATCCATTGCAGGAGCGCCGCCCTGATCGCAGCTGATCGGCGCTGTCTTCGGCGCGGGCTGGGGAGGCGAGGGCGCAGGCGAGCGCCACTAGCGCAACGATGGCGCGCGCGCCTCACTCCGCGGCCTGGGGCTCAGCGGCAGCGGGTCGTTTCGCGCCGCCCGGGCGGCGCTCAAGCACCTGCTTCAGATATTGCCCGGTGTAGCTCCGCGGATTAGCGGCGATCTCCGCCGGCGTACCGACCGCGACCACCTGGCCGCCGGTGTCGCCGCCCTCCGGGCCCAGATCGACGATCCAGTCGGCGGTCTTGATCACTTCGAGATTGTGCTCAATCACCACCACCGTGTTGCCCTGATCGGCCAGCTCGTGCAGCACGTCGAGCAGCTTGGCCACGTCGTGGAAATGCAAGCCGGTGGTCGGCTCGTCGAGGATATAGAGCGTGCGCCCGGTGGCGCGCCGCGACAGCTCCTTGGACAGCTTCACCCGCTGCGCCTCGCCGCCTGAGAGGGTGGTCGCCTGCTGGCCGACATGAATGTAGCCCAAGCCCACGCGCTTCAGCGTCTCGAGCCTGTCGCGCACCGCCGGCACAGCCTTGAACAATTCGGCGGCCTCCTCGACGGTCATGTCGAGCACGTCGGCGATCGATTTGCCCTTGAACTTGATCTCCAACGTCTCGCGGTCGTAGCGCTTGCCCTTGCACACGTCGCAGGTGACGTAGATGTCTGGCAGGAAGTGCATCTCGATCTTGATCACGCCGTCGCCCTGGCAGGCCTCGCAACGCCCGCCCTTGACGTTGAAGGAGAAGCGGCCGGGCTTGTAGCCGCGCGTCTTGGCCTCGGGCAGCTCGGCGAACCATTCGCGGATGGGGGTGAAGGCGCCGGTATAGGTCGCTGGGTTCGAGCGCGGGGTGCGGCCGATCGGCGACTGGTCGATGTCGATGACCTTGTCGAGCTGCTCGATGCCTTCGATCTCGTCGTGCTCGCCCGGCACCTCGCGCGCGCCGTTGAGCTTGCGGGCGACCGCGCGGTAGAGGGTCTCGATGAGGAAGGTGGACTTGCCGCCGCCTGAGACGCCGGTCACCGCGGTGAACAGGCCGAGCGGAATGTCCACGGTGATGTTCTTCAGGTTGTTGGCGCGGGCGCCATGCACGGTGAGGCGGCGGCCTCGGGTGGGCTTCCTCCGCTCCTTTGGCATGGGGATCTGCTTGAAGCCGGTGAGATATTGCCCAGTGAGGCTCTCGAGGTTGGCCATCACCTGCTCGGGCGTGCCTTCGGCTACAACCTCGCCGCCATGCACGCCTGCACCTGGCCCCATGTCCACCACGTGGTCGGCGGTTAGGATCGCCTCCTCGTCGTGCTCCACCACGAGCACCGAGTTGCCCATGTCGCGCAGCGATTTCAGCGTGTCGAGCAGCCGCGCATTGTCGCGCTGATGCAGCCCGATCGACGGCTCATCCAGCACATAGAGCACGCCGGTCAGCCCAGAGCCGATCTGCGAGGCGAGCCGGATGCGCTGGCTCTCGCCACCCGACAGCGTGCCCGAGGAGCGGGCAAGGGTGAGGTAGTCGAGGCCGACATCGTTCAAGAAGCACAGCCGCTCGCGGATCTCTTTCAGGATGCGCGCGGCGATCTCGTTCTGCTTTGGCGTGAGCTTCGAGGGCAGGTCGTCGAACCAGCGGCACGCCTCCCTGATCGACATGTCGCACACCTGGCCGATATGCGGCCCTGCGATCTTCACCGCGAGCGCCTGCGGTTTCAGTCGATAGCCGCCGCACGCCTCGCATGGGTGGTTCGACTGGAAGCGCGAGAGCTCGTCCCGCACCCAGGACGATTCGGTCTCGCGCCAGCGCCGCTCGATATTGGTGATCACGCCCTCGAACGGCTTGGTGGTCGAGTAATGGCGCACGCCGTCGTCATAGGTGAAGGTGATCTCGTCCTCGCCGGAACCGTACAGCACCATTTCGCGGAACTCCTTGGACAGCGACTTCCACGGCTTGGTCATTGGCTGGCGATAGGCGTGGGCGAGTGCCTCTAGCGTCTGCTGGTAATAGGGCGAGGTCGCGGACGTGCGCGCCCAAGGGGCGATCGCGCCGCGCGCCAGGCTTAAATTCTCGTCGGGCACGACAAGGTCTGGCTCGAAGAACAGCTCGGTGCCAAGCCCGTCGCAGGCGGGACAGGCGCCATAAGGATTGTTGAAGGAGAACAGCCTGGGCTCGACCTCCTCGATAGTGAAGCCAGACACAGGGCAGGCGAACTTCGCCGAGAAGATGATGCGCTCATTTCCCTGGTCGGCGAACTCGACCACGGCGATGCCTTCGGCGAGCGCAAGCGCGGTCTCGAAGCTGTCAGCGAGCCGCGCGCTCATGTCGGGGCGGACCACGATGCGGTCTACAACCACGTCGATGTCGTGCTTCACGTTCTTGTCGAGGGCAGGGACCTCAGCGATCTCGTAGAACTTGCCGTCCACCTTGACCCGCTGAAAACCCTTCTTCTGGAGCTCGGCGAAGTCCTTGCGGTACTCGCCCTTCCGCCCGCGCGCGATCGGCGCGAGCAGATAGAGTCGCGTCCCTTCGGGCAGCACGAGCACGCGGTCGACCATTTGGGAGACCGTCTGGCTCTCGATGGGAAGGCCAGTGGTCGGCGAATAGGGGATGCCGACACGGGCGAACAGGAGCCGTAAATAGTCGTAAATTTCGGTCACCGTGCCGACCGTAGAGCGCGGGTTCCGCGAGGTCGTCTTCTGCTCGATGGAGATCGCCGGCGACAGGCCCTCGATATGGTCGACATCCGGCTTCTGCATCATGTCGAGGAATTGGCGGGCATAGGCCGACAGCGACTCGACATAACGGCGCTGGCCCTCGGCGTAGATGGTATCGAAGGCGAGCGAGCTCTTGCCCGAGCCGGACAGGCCGGTGAGCACGACAAGCTTCTCGCGTGGCAGGTCGAGGGAGAGGTTCTTGAGGTTGTGCTCCCGCGCGCCGCGGATGGAGATGAATTTGGAGGTCATTCTTGAAGCAATGTCGGGGTGATCGGGCCTTTGAGCAAGCCCTGCAAAGGCTTAGTCCCCAACAGCTTGAGCGGCAAGGGGAGGCGAAAGCCGCGCCTCGGCCCATGAGCTCTACTTCAGCACGGCCACCTCGAAATGCATGCTGTCCGGCGTACTGAAATGCCCGCCCCACCAGAAGCCCCATTTGTGGGTGATGGGAACGAGCTCGCGCACCGAGCCTTTCTCGCCGACGAGCGCCGGGCGATGGCCCCTTTCGTTCCACACCACGTTGATATCGAATGCCGAGCCGAAGGAGTGGTTCGACAGCGTGGTCGTGCTGCCGCGCACGAAGCGCGGCTCGAAGCCGCCGCCAAAAGAAAGAATACGGTCGAGAAGGCCGCGCCTTCTCCCACTCCTTCCACAGCCCTTGCAGTTGGGCAGCACCCAGCCGATGGAACCGTATGGTGGAGGGTGCTCTAGACCCAATTGCCGTCTTGTTGAGCTGCGGAATGGGAACTTCGACGATGTTGTCGTGCGCCCAAGTTGCAAGGATGCGGATGTGCTCCGGATTCTTGGGCTGCGGGTCCTCCCGGTTGAAGACCGAGTCGCGCAAATAGAACTCGATCGCGGGAAGTTTTGACAACGTTACGACGACATCGGTGTCGGAGGCGATGAACTCCGTCGCTAACTCTTCGGCCTGTCGTACTCGCCGGCCTCGATCAACTCCACCAGATGGTCGCAGACTTCCTTGTTGTATTTCTCGTTGATGCCGGCCACCTCGTAGCGGCCGCCTCCGTCCCAGGCCGGAAGCTAGTAGACCTGGAGATTTCCCTTCTTGTCGCGGCGAGCCTCGAAATCGACGATGTGGCTTCGCCATCCTGATGCGCTGTTCTGGCGTGCTCATGATGACCTCCCTCGCCAAGTGCCGGCCCCGCCTAAGCGCGGCTGGCTCAGCCTTCACACCATATCCGAGTTGCAATCATCTTATGCAACTATAGATTGTCTGGACAGTCCCTGGTTTCTGCCGATTGTGAAGCGGCCTGATTAAGCGGGGATAGGGGAATGGCGCAAAGGGTCGGTGAAGGCGCGCGCCTCCCGGGGCACCAACGAGCCGCGTCTTGGACTTCCGCGCACGTCTGTCTGGCAGCCGGCATCATTCTCGCCGCGGCCCTCGCCGAGTACCTGATGGGCCATCCGCTCATCTGCAAATGCGGCTACGTCAAGCTCTGGCATTTCGACGTGCAGAGCGCGGAGAACTCTCAGCACCTGATCGACTGGTACACCCCGTCGCACATCATCCACGGCTTCCTGTTCTATGCGCTGCTTTGGCTGATCTCGCGCTTTGTGCCGATGTCGCTCGGCACTCGCCTCGTGCTCGCCGTCGCCATCGAGGCGTCGTGGGAGGTGCTGGAGAACACGCCCTTCGCCATCAACCGCTATCGCGAGGCGACCATCGCGCTCGACTATTACGGCGACAGCGTCATCAATTCGATGAGCGACATTCTGTTTATGGTGCTCGGCTTCTTCCTAGCCTGGCGGCTGCCGGTCTGGCTCACCGTCACCATTGGGCTCGCGCTCGAAATTTTCGTCGGAGCCATGATCAGGGACAATCTGACGCTCAACGTCATTATGTTCTTATGGCCGCTCGACTCCATCCTGCACTGGCAGCAGGCGAGGTGAGGCCTCTAGAGATCGACGTGGATGCCGAACACCACGTAGAGGATGAGCCAGAGATAAACGGCGACGGTCGGGTAGAAGGTGATGCCGAAGCCGAACGCCCGCACATAAGGGTTGTAGTGATATCCGACCCAGAACAGCACGCGCCCCATGCAGAACAGCATGGTGAGGATGATCAGCGTGCGCGCTTCCTCGAGCGGGCAATAAAGCGCGAGTCCGGCATTGCCGATGAAATAGAGGATGAACTGCTCGACGGTATTGAGGATGAAGCGGTTGTTGATATCGACCGCAGAATTGGGCTTGGGCGTGCGCCCGACGAACATGGATGGGTCGAGACGCTGCGCGGCGACGATGCAGATTGCGAGCACTGCCGGCAAGATGGCGAACACCGCGTCCTTGATGACGAGGGCAATACGGTCGCCGACTGACCAGGCCTCGGGCGTCCAATGCCAGACCAGCTTGGCGATGCCGAAGAAAAAACCGGCGAATAACCAGTTCCCGAGCAGCACGAAGATGAAAGGCCACTGCCGGGAGGTGAAACCGAGGATCTTGACGCGAGGGTCGCGCCGCGCCGCAGGCCGGCGCTTGGGGTGCTGTTTTTGCTCGATCGGCCGCTGCATATGTCCCTCGTCCCGGCTTGAGGCGAGCAAGCCCTCGTGCCGGACGCGCTGCCAAAGAACCCATTGCCTTGTTGCTTTGGCTAGGGATAGGCCGTGCCTCGCGAAATCTCAAGATGCCAGGGTAGACTCCGTGGAACAAAACAGGTACAAAGTTAACAAGCCTTAAGGCTGTGGAGAGGCTGGACAGGGCATCTTCCGACGCGCTCAACGCGGGTGCAGGCGGTAGACTGGCGATTTCCGCGGGGAGTTTCGTGACATGGCAGGATCGGTCAACAAGGTCATTCTGGTCGGCAATCTCGGCGCCGACCCTGAAATCCGCCAAACCCAAGACGGGCGTCCCATCGCTAATTTGCGGGTCGCCACCAGCGAGAGCTGGCGCGACAAAGCGAGCGGCGAGCGGCAGGAGCGGACCGAGTGGCACCGCGTGGTGATCTTCAACGAGAATCTCGCGCGCGTCGCCGAGCAATATTTGAAGAAGGGCTCGAAGGTTTATATCGAGGGATCGCTGCAAACGCGCAAATGGCAGGACCAGTCTGGTCAGGAGCGCTACACGACCGAGGTGGTGTTGCAGCGGTTCCGCGGCGAGCTCACCATGCTCGATGGGAGACAGCGCGATGGCATGGCCGACGGCGAGTCACGCGGGGGCGGGGACTTCGGGCGCTCAGGGCCGTTCAGTGGCGGCGGCGGCAAAAGCGGCGGGAGTTCCTTCGACAAGGAGCTCGATGACGAGATTCCATTCTAACGCACCCGGCGTCGAGGCACGGGTGTCCGCCAAAAGGAAGCCCGGCCTGCATGTCAGCTGCCGGGCTTGAGAACAAGCTCGCGATCGAATCGGTTGGCTAACGCGACGTGTCCTGGTCGCTTCGCTCGCCGACAGTCAGCTGCTGCTCATCGAGCGTCTGATAATCGGGTGCCGAGGCAATTATCTCTTTGCTGATATCGGCGATGACCTTGACGTCGTTGTTCTCGTCGCGGGCAAGCTTGATGTCCTCGAAGCGGATCGCGACGTTCTTCTCGCCGATGCCGAGGAAGCCGCCGGCCCCGACCACGATGGCGATGAGCTTGCCATTCTGATCGGTGACGAGGTCGTTCACGTTGCCGATCGATTCGTTGTCGGCGTTCACCACCGACTTGCCGATGAGATTACCTACGAGCCAGTGGCTGCTTTCCTGCTTGGCGATGAAGGGCGTGCCGGAAGGCGCCGCCTCGGCTGACTTCGGAGATTCAGGAGACTTCGGTATCTCCGAGGACTGCGACGGCGGATTTGCTTCGCCGATCGCGGGCGGAGCGGCCTGATCAGACGGCGAAGCCTGACCGGACGGTGAAGATTCCGGGGCCATCTCTGAGGACTTCGATGGGGGATTTACCTCGCCGATCGCAGGCGGTGCGGCCTGGTTAGACGGCGAAGCTTGATCCGACGGCAATGCCTGATCGGATGGTGAAGACTCCGGCGCCATTTCGCTGGATTGTCCCGGCGTCTGGGGCAACTGATCTTCATTCGCAGCATCCGGATTTCCCGGCAACGCCGCGTTAGGGGTTGAAGGTTGCGCCGGGATCCCCTGAGAGGGCTGCGCGGACTGGTCCAACGCGGGCTGGTCTTGCCGATCCGGAGGCGGCAGTTGTGTCTCCGCCACAGCCGGCGCGATGCCCAAGAACAGGCCAACCGCCGTGCATGCAAGAAGTCGATTCATGGTTCGCTCCCTTACATTTCGCTGATCTAAAACGGGGGGTGACGCGCGGGAAGAGGGTATCGCGCCGCCTAAGTTTGACAACGTTTCCCGGAGTCCTTCGTTCCCGCGATTAGGCGGTCATGGACGCCTTCCGACGGCTGATGAATTGGTTGCCTAAAGCGGGCCAAAACCCAGCTTCGGACGCCTTGTAATATGTTGAAAGATAAATGGAAATAAGGCGATGTCGAGGCGCCTTGCGCGGTTGCCGAAGCGGCCCCAAATCAGCTATACAGAATCATCTCGCAGCACGTGCTGTCGGTCTTAGGCGGGCGGCTTTTTTCTCCCGCAGGCGATAGCGTTTTGGTGTTCGCTCACCTCTAAGAACAGGCTTTTCCTTCCTTGGCCGACGACGACAAGACAGAGGTCGAGGGCCCGGGTCCCTCCGACATCAGGCCCATCTCGCTCATCGACGAGATGAAGCGCTCCTACCTCGATTATGCGATGAGCGTGATCGTGTCGCGCGCGCTGCCCGACGTGCGCGACGGCCTCAAGCCTGTGCACCGCCGCATCCTCTACGCCATGCAGCGGCTCGGGCTTGAGTGGAACAAGAAACACATGAAGTCGTCCAAGGTGGTGGGCGACACCATGGGCGACTTCCACCCGCACGGAAATCTTGCCATTTACGACGCCCTGGTGCGCATGGCGCAGGAGTTCTCCATGCGCGTGCCGCTGATCGACGGCCAGGGCAATTTCGGCTCGGTCGACGGCGATCCTCCTGCGGCAGAGCGCTACACCGAGGCGCGGCTCTCCAAGATCGCCCAATATCTGCTCGACGATCTCGACAAGGAGACGGTCGACTTCAAGCCGAACTACGACGACCGGCTCGAAGAACCATCGGTTCTCCCAGCCAAGTTCCCCAATCTGCTGGTCAACGGCGCCGGCGGCATCGCCGTCGGCATGGCGACCAACATCCCGCCGCACAATCTCGGCGAGGTGATCGACGCCTGCATCGCCTATCTCGACAATCCCGCCATCACCATCGATGAGCTCGCCGAGATCGTCCCTGGCCCCGACTTCCCAACCGGCGGTCTCATCCTCGGCAAGACCGGCATTCGCTCGGCCTACAATAAGGGCCGCGGCTCGATCTTGATGCGCGGGCGCGTCACGCTCGAGACGGTGCGCAAGGAGCGCGAGGCACTGATCATCACCGAGATCCCGTACCAGGTGAATAAGGCGGCGATGGTTGAGAAGATCGCCGAGCTTGTGCGCGAGAAGAAGATCGAAGGCATCGCGGATATCCGCGACGAGTCTGATCGCCAGGGCATGCGCGTCGTGGTCGAGCTGAAGCGCGACGCCATGGCCGACGTGGTGCTGAACCAGCTCTACCGCTTCTCGACTCTGCAGGCGACCTTCGGCTGCAACATGGTGGCATTGACCGGCGGCAAGCCAGAGCAGCTCAACCTGAAGGACCTGATCCGCGCCTTTACCGACTTTCGCGAGGAGGTGGTGGGGCGAAGAACCAAGTTCCTGCTCAAGAAGGCGCGCGAGCGGGCGCATATCCTGGTCGGCCTCGCTATTGCCGTTGCTAATATCGACGAGGTGATCGCGGTGATCCGCAAGGCGCCAGACCCCGGTACGGCGCGCGAGCAGTTGATGTCGCGCGACTGGCCGGCAAAGGACGTGGTGGCCCTGGTCGAGCTGATCGCCGACCCACGCCACAAAGTGTCGGCCAAGGGCACTTACCGCCTGTCCGACGAGCAGGCGCGCGCCATCCTCGATCTGCGCCTGCAGCGCCTGACCGCGCTCGGCCGCGACGAGATCGGGGGCGAGCTCAAGACGCTCGGCACCGAGATCGGCGACTATCTCGATATTTTGCGCTCCAGAGCCCGCATCATCGCGATCGTCAAGCAGGAGCTTGGCGCGATCAGAGCCGAATTCGGCACGCCGCGCCGCACCGAAATCCTCGAGATGGAAGGCGAGGTTGAGGACGAGGACCTGATCCAGCGCGAGGACATGGTCGTCACCGTCAGCCACAAGGGCTACATCAAGCGCGTGCCGCTCTCCGCCTATCGCGCGCAGCGGAGAGGCGGCAAGGGCCGCTCAGGCATGGCGACGCGCGATGAGGATTTCGTCACCCGCATCTTCATCGCCAACACTCACACACCGGTGCTGTTCTTCTCCTCGCGCGGCATGGCCTACAAGATGACGGTATGGCGCCTGCCGCAGGCGGCGCCGCAAGCGCGCGGCAAGGCGCTGGTCAATCTCTTGCCGCTCGACAAGGACCAGACCATCACCACCATCCTGCCGCTGCCTGAGGACGAAGGCTCGTGGGCGAAGCTCGACGTGATGTTCGCCACGAATTACGGCAGCGTTAGGCGCAACAAGCTCTCCGACTTCATCGAAGTGCGCCAGAACGGCAAGATCGCGATGCGGCTCGATCCCGGCGATCACATCGTCGGCGTGCAGATTTGTGGCGAGCAGGACGACGTGCTGCTTACCTCCGCCGAGGGACAGGCCATCCGCTTCCCGGTCACCGATGTGCGCGTGTTCAAGGGCCGGGAGTCGCCTGGCGTGCGCGGCATCAAGCTGGCCAAGGGCGACCAGGTCATCTCCATGGCGATCCTCGCCCATATCGAGGCCTCCCCGGCCGAGCGTGCGGCTTATATCCGCCAGGCCAATACCATCCGGCGCGGCGGCGCAGAGCCTGAGCAGGACATGGAGGCTGAGAGCAACGGCGAAGAGGCGGTGGTGCTGAGCCCAGAGCGCTACGCCGAGCTCAGCGCGCACGAGGAATTCGTGCTGACCGTGTCGGAGAACGGCTACGGCAAGCGCACGAGCGCCTACGAGTACCGCATCTCTGGTCGAGGCGGGAAAGGCATCATCGCCATGGTGGTCAATCAGCGGAACGGCAGGCTAATTGCCTCGTTCCCGGTCGAGGACAGCGATCAGATCATGCTCGTCACCGATGGAGGCCAGCTCATCCGCGTGCCGGTCGAGGACATCTCGATCATGGGCCGCTCGACTCAAGGCGTGATCGTGTTCTCGTTGGGCGAGGGCGAGCGCGTGGTTTCGGTCGAGCACATCCCCGATGAGAATGGGGGGAATGGCGAGGAGGGCATGGCTGAGAACGGAAGCGATCTGCCGCCTGAATAAGCGCCTTGCCGATCCTCAAGTTGCGCGGCTAGAAGAGGCGGAACGCGGCGGGGTTATCTCCTCGATGAGGCGGCCCTCGCGCCTGGAGTTCGAGCATGCGCGTGGGCCTCTATCCCGG
>Ga0066905_100000555_pt1 | contig 10735 bp, 6 predicted proteins | sample PanSoiMetaPlot36_FD_67483 | JGI IMG/M metagenome (GOLD analysis project Ga0066905, IMG submission 67483) | Tropical forest soil microbial communities from Panama analyzed to predict greenhouse gas emissions - Panama Soil Plot 36 (version 2) | ecosystem: Environmental > Terrestrial > Soil >... | reverse complement strand
GTTCTCACCACATCCCGTGGAGACATTCACTGTCGGCTTCAGCGATCACACGCATCTGAACGAATTCGAGCATGCGAAAGTGATCGCAGACCGGTTCAAGACGAACCATCATGAGATCTTCATCCAGAAAAGCGACATGATCGATTATCTGGAAAAGATGATCTACCACCAGGATGAGCCAATTGCGGACTGGGTCTGCGTCCCGCTTTATTTTGTTTCCAAGCTTGCGCATGACAGCGGAATGAAGGTGGTCCAGGTCGGTGAAGGATCCGACGAGCAATTCTGCGGTTACGCCAGCTATATGGGTTATCTTCGACTCTATCATCGATACTGGCGACCGTTTCGCAAATTCTTGCCCAAACCGGCTCAACACCTGATTGCCAAGGTTGCAACGCTTGCATCCAGGCTGCATCCGCGGTTGCCGGTTTACACAGACATCATCGATCGTGCCGCGCGCGACCGCGAGCATTTCTGGTCAGGCGCGACCGTGTTCTGGGACACGATGAAGTCGAACCTCGTTGACAAGGACGCACTGGGAGAGCCAGGCGACCATTCGACGGCTGTGAAATCCGGTGTGCTCGATCCGTGCTACCTCGACACTGATACATTCAACGTGATACGGAGCTATTTCGACTCATTGGATCAAGATCATCCCGGGCAGGACGCGCTCACGCGGATGATCTTCAGCGAGTTCCGATTGCGTCTCCCGGAGCTCCTTCTCATGCGCGTCGACAAAATCACCATGTCGGAGTCGCTGGAAGCCCGCGTCCCCTTCCTCGACCACCACCTCGTTGAGTTCACCATGGATATTCCCGAACAATGGAAGGTTCGCGGCGGCGAGCCTAAATATCTTCTGAAGAAGGCGGTGCGGGGGCTAATTCCCGACGAGATCATTTATCGGAAGAAAATGGGGTTTGGTGCGCCGATGCGAGACTGGCTTCGCAGCGATTTCGGCCGCGAGGTTCAGTCATCCATCCGATCATCCGGGCTCATGCGTCGTGGCATCTTCAATTTGGAATACATAGACAAGCTTTTCGACTGGCACCGCAGCGGTGCCACTGACTGCAGCATCTATATTTGGAACCTGTACAATTGCACTGCCTGGTATGATTACTGGGTCGATCGCAAGATTATTGGCGCTCATTGAATCGGTATATGCCGCTAGCCGCTACCGTTGCACGCGCGCGCAGATTGATCGGAAAGAAGCCCGGCTATTTGCTCGAGCGGGCAGTCCGCGAGATGAAGTGCGAGCTCGACCGATGGCTCGCTCCTCGCCGTCAGCATGCATTTGAGCGCGAACGTCTTCTTGCATTGGCGGAAGTACCTTCAATTGATCGATTGTGGAGGCAGCTGCAAGATCGATCGTTTCCTGCGCTGACGATGCCAATCGACCAGGCCGTAGTGGATCGCATCGAACCGGGCGAGAGCAGGCGAATCCGTGAGGCTGCGGAGATGGCGTGCAGCCGGACCGTCAATCTGCTCGGCACCGGGCCGATCACGCTCGGCGTTCCGATCGATTGGTCACGCGACTACCGTACAAATCTTGGCTGGAGTACGGGGTTTGCGCGATCGATCGATTTCGTGAATCGCGACCGACCGAGTGACGTGAAGATTCCCTGGGAGATATCGAGACTGCAGTGGTTGATCCCGGCTGGTCAGGCGTACCTCCTCTCGGGAGACGAACGTTATGCTGCGACCGCACGAGACGTCATAGACGAATGGATTGAGGCCAATCCGCTTGCCTATACCGTGAATTGGGCAAGCACGATGGAGGCGGCACTACGTATCCTGACGTGGACTTGGCTTTTCCATGTTTTCGCGCGCAGCCCATCTTGGAGCCGGGAAACGTTCCGCTGTCGATTTCTGTCGACGCTCTACCTTCACGGGGACTTCACACTCCGGCACATAGAAAAGTCTGATGTCAATGGCAACCACTATACCGCCGACCTCGCGGGTCTGGTGTTTGCTGGCCTGTTCTTCGGCAATGTCGGAGATGCCGCGCGATGGACGCGGCTCGGCTGGTCGAATCTGATCTCCGAGCTCCCGCGGCAGGTGTTTGCGGACGGCGTCGACTACGAGGCGTCCTGTGCCTATCATCGATTTGTATTCGAGCTGTTCATGTGGCCAGCTCTGTATCGCCGATGTCTCGGACTCGACGTCCCGGATGAATATAACCAGCGATTGCTGGCCATGGCGAAGTTCACCGCCGCGTACATGCGCTCCGATGGAACCAGCCCACTCTGGGGCGACGCCGACGATGCCCGCGCCCTGCCATTCGGAGGCCAGCCCGTTGGAGATCATCGTTACGTGCTAGGTATTGCGGCGATTGCGCTGGATGATGCGCAGCTGGCATCCTGGTTTGGCGGTCCGCGTTCCGAATTGACATGGATATTTGGTCCCGAGCGCGTAGCCAAATTTCCACACACGCCGATGGTGGCGCCGCCCTCGGGCGCATATAAAAACGGCGGCTGTTATGTCATGCGCGATGGTGCGACGCATGTGTTCATCGATTGTGGCCCAATTGGTCTCGCAGGTCGTGGCGGTCATGGTCACAATGACGCTCTCTCGTTTGAGGCTTGGCTGGAAGGCGCGCCTCTTTTGGTCGATTGCGGTTCGTATGTCTACACGGCATCATTCGAGCAGCGAAACCGATACCGATCGACCACCTCGCACAATACCCCGATGGTCGACCGCGAGGAGATCAACCGTTTTGTCGATCCGGACAATCTCTGGAGCCTGCACGACGATGCGCGGCCTGCGTGCTTGAAATGGCACTGCGATGAGAATGAGGATGTGTTCGTTGGCCATCACCGGGGCTACGAGCGTTTCGGAATCGACGTTGAGCGTACCATCCGCTTCGACAAACGAACCCGTTCGCTCGAGATCACAGATCGGCTGAATGGACCGGGAACCCGTCGGATCTCTATCCCGTTTCACCTGGCGCCAGGCGTCTCAATCGACCGTGGCGCCGACGTAGTGAGGCTGTATTCAGCCGGACACGAATTCGAGGTCATCAGCAAGGGGGATGGCTGGTCATTGGCAATCGAACAATGTTCGATCTCGCCGAGCTATGGAATCGCCTTGCCGTCGCAACGGCTGGTGTGGGGTAAGACCGGGCCCTTTCCGACCCAACTGACGATCACAATCCGATCTGTCGGTTCTTTCGATCGATAGTCGCCATGCGCCCGTCCGCCTACGCATATCTTGAGATGCTTATGGCTCGCTGCATCGCGATGATCGGACCATTCGGCATTGCGATCATCAGCGCGCGCATGCTCGGGCCGGAGGGTCAAGGCCGATATTACTACGTGGTCACGCTCGCCACCATTGGCGCGCAGTTCGCCTCGTTTGGCATTCACGCCAGCAACACCTATCGAGTTGCGAAACAGCCTTCGCTGCTTTCGCCAATTCTCACTAACTCCGCATGGATCGCGATTGTCGGTGGATCCGTGGCCGCGTGCGCCGTTGTGGCATTCGATCTCGTGATCGAAGGCGCAACACGCCTAGGAACGTCTTTACTTTTTGTTTTGCCGCTATGTCCGGCGACCTTGTTTTTCCTCTATCTGTCAAATATTGCGATCGCCATCAGCCGCACGACACTGTTTAATGGCCTCATCCTCGTGAGCAGCGCTGTCTCGCTCGCCGCAATAGCCATTGCCGCCTATATCTTACCAACGGTCAATGTCCTTTTGAGCGCGCTCGTGGCGTCGTCCCTGATCATATGCATTGTATCGTGGATCCTGGTTGCACGCGGTGTCAGAATTTCGTGGCGATTTGATCCCGTTCTGTTTAAGGATGGCATCGCCTTTGCGGCGCGCGCGCACGCAACTTCGCTACTTGCGTTTTTCATGGCGCGTACTGGTGTTGTTGTACTACGGCATTATGGTGCATTCGACGATCTTGGCCACTGGTCTATTGCTGTGCAGATTTCAGATGCGCTGCTGCTGCTGCCAGCAACCATCGGAATCCTGCTCTTTCCGTCGTTGGTGCGGGCCGAGGGTGAAAGTCGCTGGAAAGATTTCAAATTGGTGACCCTTCAACTTGGAGGAGTCATGGCGGTCCTTTGTCTGGCCGTTGCAGGAATGATCTTTCCACTGATCGACGTTGCGTTCGGTCCAGCCTATACCCAGACCGGAAGCATCATGTTGGCGTTGCTTCCCGGAGTTTTTTTTCTAGCAGTCACGTCAACCGTATCGCAGTTCTTATCGGCGTTTGGCATTCCTTGGTCGCAAATTGTCGTCTGGATACTGGGCTTTGGCATGCAGGTAGTGCTGTCCATGCTGTTGTTCGACAAATACGGTGTCCTAGGGCTCGCCTGGGTACAATCCGGATGCGCTGCGTTTGTTTGCTTCTGCCTGTTCATGAAGGCGCGCAAATATGCCCCTGAGCGCGGGTCGACCGCCTCTGCTCGGCCACGATGACATGGCTCGGTCATTAGTGCTGCAGATCAAGTTGGCCGTTTCAACCGCAAGCCGGCTAAGGCTAAAGGGATGAAAAAACATCCGTCCGCACAGACCTCCGTGGTTGTCATGAGCTTCCATCCCCTCACGACGGAGTTCTCTGCGCGGATCGAGGCTATCTGCGGCCCGATCACAGAGTATTATGATGCGGCGATCCTCAGAAAAATGTCGATTTTGTCCGGAGTGCGGGCGCTCCGTCATATCCAGGTCTCACACCTCATCCTTGCGCTTGAGGGTGATGCCAGTCGTGCGCTGATTGGGCCCTTGTCGATCGCTGCGCTATTCACGCGTGCAAGCTCGATCACCGTGGTTTGGCCTGATCTGCGCGTGCAGCCGCTCCGGCGCGTGACCGCTCTTGTGAATATGGTGCGCGTCATGCGCGACGCCGTGTCGTCGAGACAGGCACTCGCGCGCAGCAAGGCGGCGGGAGCCGAACTCGAGAAAAGGGTTCTGCCTCGGTCGGTCCCACCGGCCTCGGGCAATCGCATCCTGTATCTGGATGCGAATATTTCGCTCGGAGCTCCAGTCGGTGGCTCGATCGGTCATACCAGTGGGGTCATCGGAGGATTTCTCGATCACGGCTTCACGGTGGACTACGCCAGCCTGAAATCGCCCCCGACCAAGCGATCGAACGTGCGTTGGCTGAAATTGGATGCGGGGATGTTGCTGGCCCTTCCACCCGAACTCAACTACTACCGTTACGCCGAGTTGATCAATAAGAGGATCGTCCGGTTGCCTAGCAATGATCGATGGTCTTTCCTTTATCAACGCTTTTCACTGCATAATTTTCTCGGCCCTCAGCTGGGGCAAACGCTGAACATACCGGTTGTCGTCGAGTTCAACGGTTCAGAGGTCTGGGCTGCCGAAAATTGGGGAACACGCCTCGCTTTGCACGACGAAGCTATCGTCACCGAGCGGATAGCGCTCACTCAGGCAGACCTGATTGTAACCGTCTCCGATCAATTGGTCCGTGAATTGCGTGAGCGCGCCATCCCGGATGAACGAATCCTGATCTATCCGAATTGTGTGGAGCCGGACGTCTTCGATCCCGCGCGCTTTAATGCAGATGAACTGAAGGCCGTGAGGGCACAACACGGCATTCCAGCAGACGCCAAGGTCCTCGGGTTCATCGGAACTTTTGGGCAATGGCATGGCGTCGATTTTCTTGCGAGATGCATAAATGATTTAGTGAAAAACGATCTACCCTGGATCGAGAAGAACAAGATTCATTTCATGCTGGTTGGCGATGGGCCGAAGATGGCGATTGTACGCCAGAGTCTTGATGCCGACCCGCTCCGCAGATTTGTAAGCCTGACGGGGCTTGTGGCACAGGCGGAAGCGCCGAAGTTTCTTGCTTGCGCGGATATTCTGCTTTCGCCTCACATCCCGAATGCCGACGGGTCGGAATTCTTTGGTTCGCCAACAAAGCTGTTTGAATACATGGCGATGAAAAAGCCGATACTTGCCTCAGCTCTCGGTCAAATCGCCGATGTTGTCTCTGGACGCGGAGCTACCCAGCTCGGCCCATTGCCTGAGGGCGTCAATCGTGCGTGTGGCCTATTGTTCGAGCCGGGAAATTCGGAGGCGTTCAAGCAAGGCCTGCGCCGCCTTGTCGAAGACGCGTCGTTGGCCGCTTCTCTAGCGGAGGCTGCACGTGCCGAAGTTCTGGCGCGTTATACGTGGAAGCAGCACACCAATGCTATACTGCAGCGAATGGTTGAATTGAAGCTGCGCCAAATCGCCCGATAAGAAAAGGGTCTTGCCGTATCAGTACTAGGCCTACCGCAATATTTGACGTTGATGAATTTGACTCGATTGAATATTGAGTTGGTGAGGAACAACGTACGGGCAAGATGGACAGCAACTCGCCAATAAATCCGGCACTCGGCGTACCCTCGCATAGCGCTCCCGGCGGATCGCCAATGTCGAGAGCAGAAATTTTACGCGAGACACTTAATGCCAATCTTCCCCTAATTGTCTTCTTGGGGTTCTATTTCATCGCTACCGTTCTTGGAAATTTCTTCTATCACACCAGCTGGGCGCAGGCGTGGGTTCAATCGTCAGTCTTTGATACAACTGATTTCTTCGAGCTTTCGACGATGAGAACGCCTGGCTACTGGATCCTTCTGTTGATGCCATTCGCAATTGTTCCGCCTCTCGCCATCTTTTCCGCGCGCGCCGCCAAGGCGCTGTTTAGCAAAGTCACTTTTCGTGTGCCGGAGTTCAGGCGACTGGATTACGTAGTGATTACGGGCGTCGCGTACGCATATTGCTATTACCGATTTCGTCGATCGCACGTGAGTGAGATTCTGAGCAGCGGAGTGGCCGACGCCTGGTCCTCTGTAGCCGTCCGCTTTGAAATCCTCGAGGTGCTCGGGTTCTGGCCGCTGATGGTCATGAAGTCGATTCTAATTTTCCTGGCAGTTTATTCTCTGATTCGAGCGATGCGCTCACGCGAGTGGTTCTGGATCGGCGCTTTTCTGATAAACTTGATTCTGCTGTCGGAAATGCTTGTCTCGCTTAATATGAAATGGCCGGTGCTGGTCTACTATGTGGCGCTGATCATATGTGTTTTCCTTTTTTCGCAGCGTCACCCCTACCGCAACACGGCCGTCGCCGGCGTCGGATTGGCGGTGACCTATCTCGTCATCTCTGTGGTGGTGCAGCGGTACGCTGAAACTTCAATCCTGCAGAAGGCACCTATTCGCGCCGATCCTCAGCATCGGGCATACCAACTCGATCGATTTTCGGGAACGAAATCGCGGAGCACACATAATGAGGCCGCAACACGACGCCGTGAGATCGATTCGTCGGAATACACGGCGGAGGTAGCTCGCAAGTCGGCGTCGCTGGCGCCTGTATTGTTCGCGAACGCTCTCAATCGGATGGCTTTGCCGTATCCCTTTTATTATCAGGTGTTCACGGAAAAGGGCCAGATTTGCGGCACGCTCGTCGATCGCATCCTGCGGAAGACAAATCCCTGCCATCCATCGAACCTGATTTATGAGAAAATGTATGGCGAGGAAACTTTCGGGGGGAGAGCTACCGCGCCGGCCGCCGTTCACATCACGGGCTACGCTCTTGGCGGATGGAGTGGTGCACTCATCGCGACCGTCCTGACATCCCTCGTGATCGGGTTGTTCATGGGTCTCTGGCAGTCGGCTCGCACGAGCACCCTCGCGGCGGCCGTCTTTGTGATGGGCGGCTATTCGGCTTACTTTTTCTCGCAGTTACCGTTCGAAGGGCCCTTGATCTATGACCATGGTGTGCTGTGGTGGGCGGTCCTTCTCGTGGGTTATACGGGATATCGTTTTTTCCTGGCTCCCACCCTATCGACAGCAGTGCTTGCCCCGATAGGAAAATGGGTGGCGCCTGCCCTTGCCATGCCAGGGGTGCAGAAGGCGATCGACAGAACCGAGGCCCTACGGGATTGGGTGGTTGCGGGCCTCGCCTCGGCGACCAAGCAGCTGACAGCGGGGACAGCAGGACGATTTGTTATGAGGATGTTAGGAAAATCGCCTCCCAGTTCCAAAACATCGCTGGAATCGTGAAGGCTTGCTGGCGATTTGGCGGATGTAGCCGTTACAGTGTTCGCGGAAGATCCACGCCGGCTGATGAAGCCTTCACGGCCTGCGCCGTCCACGGTTCACTTGATCGCGTGGGAAACCACGTACCAGCCCCAGTGCCGTTCGAGCCTCTTGCCGGCAACGGCCGGCAGGAACCGGCCGACCAGTGGGATGCGTTTATATGCTAGTCCGCAAATTTGGGTGTCGGTCCTGGAGAAATCCGCCAGGATCGTCCGAACAGTCCGGCGGGTATAGAGCTTCACCAGCGGCTTGATGGTCACTCCGTCCGCGCCGCCTTCGACCGTCGATAGGAGGTTGCGATAGCCGAGTCTCCCGAGATCCCCATGCCAGAGGCCGCGATAAAGCAGAAGATGGAGGTGAGGGAGTGACCAGAAATGGTAAAGAGCCATGATGAACGTTCCACCCGGCTTCAGCACACGGTAGGCCTCTGCGATACAGCGGATGGTATCGTTCGTGTGGTGCAGCACACCAAGAGAAAAAACAATATCCATGCTGTTTGACGCAAACGGGAGCTCGCTCGCATCGCAGAGATGAAGATCGGCCTGCAGTCCGTTTGCCGCAAAATGCTTCTTCGCGATCTCATGATGGTTAGGCGTAATATCGACACCATGCGCAATTCCTCCCGCCTTCACGACATGAACGAGATCGCAGCCCATGCCATGTCCGATTTCCAGGACTTCCTTGCCCGCCATGGTCGGAAAGTTCAGGATTGCCGGGACCCATGGATCATCTCGTTTGTATCGTCGCTCAGCCATGCGGTTAAAAAAAGCAAGCGATCCGGCGGCGGTATTCTCCTCATGACTAAGAGCCCCACACGCGCGATTGCTCCACGTAGCGATGGCACGCTCGTTTGCTATGCTGTCGGCAGCACTGGGCGACATATCTGATTTCCGACCGGGATACGCACTCAATTGGGGCTAGCTCAATGGAATTGATTAGTTTGTCTTCTCGCTTCGCTCAGTGAGGAAGTCAGAGCTAGCCGCTTGCTTGATTTTCAAGTTCACGAAGGCCGCTCTTCCGTGCAAGCGTCTGCCTCGAGGATTTCCTCCGGATGGCCTGACGCTATCCTCTTGAGAATACGCAAATATTGATAGGCAAGTTTGTTACGGTCGTAACTTGATTCGACCAGTCGGTGTCCGTTGTCACCGAGCTGTCGCCGAAGGGAGGGATTGTCCGCCAAAGCGACGACCTGCCGGACCAAATCGTCTGCATCATCGGGAGTGAATGTAACGCCGCACGCTCCATCCTCGACGATCCTCTGCGCGTGGCCACGGATCCCAAGGATGATAGGACGTCGCAAGGCCATGGCCTCGAACATCTTGGATGGAATCACACGTTCGAACGTCACGGCGGCGCGCAGCGTGACAATCGCTGCATCGCTTGCCGCCCAAACGACCGGCACCTGTTCATGAGGAACCTGCGGCAGGATCCGCACGTTCGGCAAAGCCATCGATCGGCATTGTTCAACCAAGCGATCGCGCTCCGCGCCATCGCCAACCAGAACAAAGGTAATATCCTCGCGTGAGCGCAAACGGTCGGCCGCCATAAGCACAACATCGAGACCGTGCGCCAACCCAAGTGTGCCGACATAGGCAGCGACGAACTTGTTTTCCAATTTGTGGAGCTTGCGAAAGGCGCTGGTGTCCGGAGCTTTGGAAAACAAGTCGAAGGAGACACCGTTTGTAACGACCGAAACATTCTTTCGCGCGACTCCCGCCTTGCTAAAGTGCGATAAATATTCGTCCGATGCACTCACGATGTGTGCGGCCCGCCGATAGCAGAATCTTTCGATTGACGCGAGCGCACGAATGATGCGCCCAGGCTTCATCGCACCGACCGAGACGATGCTCTCCGGCCATAGGTCGCGGACGTCGAGCACCCATGGCGCCTGCCTCAATCGACTGACCGAATAGCCTGCCGTCCCACAAAAAAAGTGGGGAATGGTTGAAATGACTACATCCGGTCTGGGTAAGAATGGAGCGGCCAGCGTTGCCGAAACGAAGTAGGATGCAAAGCTGATTGATCGGCGAATGACACCCTTGTTGCGTGCAAGATAGGTCCAGAGCCGGACCACATTGATTCCGTCAACGGTCCGCCGCTGCCAGATTCTGTTGCGATAGCCGGGATAGGGAGAACCTCTTGGGTGATTCGGCACGCAGGCGATCACTGTCACTGAGTGGCCGGCCTGCACCCATACCTTTGCCATCTCGTAAAATCTCAGCGCGCCGGCGCTCACTTCCGGGGGAAAGTGGTGCGTCAAAACCAAAATATTAAGAGCCATGGTTTTCTTGCTTTGTTGCCCAGGCAGGCTCTCTATTTGGCCTGACGGTAAAACCATTTGGGAAGCCGCCGAAGAACTAGACTTGTGACGAAAAGATTGACAGTACCCCCTAAGCTCCTATTTTTTCTAGCAGAAAAAGAGACGAGGGAATACCCTAATCGGTCGACCGGTTCCATCATCACTGCTTTGTCTACTACTTTCAGTGCTGCTTGTGGCAACAAGATTCCGTCGAAGCAGACATGAACGTGATTGAAAGATGCAGATGACACGATGATCGGCGGCGGCGCAGTAGTCCGCAGATTAATGTGAGCGTAAATCATCTCGGATCGGCGTGCGAGGGTAACCGATCTCTAACGTGGAAGCGTACCTCGACCGAGACCGGCAGTGTCCCGTGCCGCCGCCATTCG
>Ga0066905_100000553_pt1 | contig 10757 bp, 7 predicted proteins | sample PanSoiMetaPlot36_FD_67483 | JGI IMG/M metagenome (GOLD analysis project Ga0066905, IMG submission 67483) | Tropical forest soil microbial communities from Panama analyzed to predict greenhouse gas emissions - Panama Soil Plot 36 (version 2) | ecosystem: Environmental > Terrestrial > Soil >... | reverse complement strand
GCCGGGACTACGTAGTGGCCGAGGGAGGAAGCCCCCGCTGAGAGTCGCGAGCTGCGGCCTGTGATGCGGCCGTCACCAGGCCGGTTCGGGAGCGAGCGCCCGTCTTGCGCAGCAGGCTCTCGACGTGCTTCTCCACGGTCCGTGGCGACAGATGCAGCCGCGCTGCGATCTGCTTGTTGGCCAGCCCGTCGGCTACGAGGCGCAGCACGTCCGCCTCCCTGGCGGTGATTCCCGCCTCCACCCAGGGATTGGGCTGCGACTCCTTGAGCAGTTCGCGGCAGCGCTCGGCCAGGCGGGGCAGGTCCCGGCGGTCAAATCCTGCCTCGGCCTCGGCCAGCCAGCGAAGCGGGTCGCCCCATCCGTCGGCGAGACCAGCGGGGGCGGCGCAGAACCTCGCCAGCTCACCCCAGGCCTCGCAGTTCGTGAAGCCAACGTCGGAGCCCGCCGCCAGTTCGTTGGCCCGCTGCCGCTGCCCGGCTCGCCCGGCCAGAACCGCCTCGGCATAGCCGATCAGGCTCCGGTTCATCCGGATGGCGCCGACGCCTAGCCGGCGGGCCTCCTCGATCGCCCGTGCCGCCCGGTGATCACCAAGTGAGGCAAGGAGCATCGGCCATAGCGCCCGAAGGCTCGCGGGTTCGGCATGCGGGAGGCGGGCCAGGATCGCCATACCCCGGGCGTAGCGTTCCACCGCCGGCGCGGCCTCGCCACCGAGCAGAACCGCTGCTCCCCGGCTGGCCCAGCAGATGCCCTCGATCATCTGGTCGTCCGGATCGGCCGCGATAGCGCGGGCGGCGTAGCGCTCTGTCTGCCCGGCGTCGGCGCGCATGCTGGCGCTGCCTGTAAGTACCGCCAGCGCCTTGGCCCGGACCTGGTCCAGGCCGAGCCGCTCGGCGAGGTCGACGGCGGCCTGCGCGTGAGCATCACACGTGCCCAGCTCCCAGCGGCAAGTGAAGGCCGCGGCGAGCTGGAGATCCAGAATCGCCACGGTACTCAGCGCACCCATCTGCTCGGCTGCGCGCCGCGCCTCGGACAACCGCTCCACTCCGGCATGATCAAGTAGGTCGATGGTGCCCAGCTCGTGCAGGGCGCGCAGCCGCCACAACGGCAGGTCGGCTGCCTCCGCGGTGACCAGCGCGCTCTCGAACGCCGCGCGGGCGGCGCTGAGATCACGCAGCCGGTGGCTCCGGCCGATGAGCTCCAGCGCATGACAGCGGACATCCGGAGCACTGCCCTCGGCGGCGAGGACGTCCTCGGCGAAAAGCCGGGCCTCATCGAGGTCATCGGCGGCGAAGGCCACCTCGGCATCGATGACGCCCATGCGGGCGCGCACGCCAGCGGGTGGGTCGGTTCCGGCCAGGCGCCGGGCGGCGCCGAGGTGGTGACGGGCCATCTCCCACCGCGAGGCGCCCACCGCCGCCTGGCTGAGGCGAAGGTGAACCTCCGTCCGGAGTTCCGCCGCCTCGGTCCCGAGCCGGGTGATGAGATGGCCGCCGGCCGCCGCTGCCTCCTCAACCCGCCCGGCCAGGGCCAGCGCTTCGACCAGCAGCAATTCCGCCTGTTCCCGCTCGGGAGTTCCTTCGAGGAGGTCAGCGGCACGCCGTAGGGTACCGATCGCAGTGGCAAGCGCCCCCCAGGCCAGCGCCTGGCCGCCGGACTCGCTCAGCAGCGTTCCGGCCCGGCGGCGGTCCCCGGCACGGTTCGCGAGCTCGACGGCCAGCTCGCGCAGGTCGCCTTCCAGGCGGGGGTGTGCGGCGTCCAGAACGGCGAGCGCCGCCGAGGCCATGGCCCGCTGGCGGGGTGGCAGCATGGTATCGAGAACCGCTTCGCGGGTCAGCGCGTGCCGAAAGCGGAAGGCCGTGCCGTCGGCGCTCACCAGCAGTTGCTCGACAGCGAGCCCGAGCGTCTCGGCCACCGGGGCTGCAGTCTGGCCGCTCACGGCCGGGAGCAGTTCCCAGTCGAAGTGGCGGCCGAGGATGGCAGCGGCCTCGATCACCGATCGCTGCGGTTCGCTGAACCCGGCCAGGCGCTCGCGGACCGTCTCGGTGAACGACTCCGGCAGCCCGGGCGACGCCAGCAGATCTTCCACCAGCAGCGGTATTCCTTCGGCGGAGGTCTGCACCCGGCGCAGGAGTTCCGCCTCTGCTCCCGGGATGCAGGCATGGACCATACGCGCCATGTCGTCGTCGCTGAGCCGGTCAAGGTCGAGGTGAAGTAAGCCAGGCCGGCCCCGCTGTCGGCGGGTCACTTCCAATGCGGCCGACGGCCGGTTGGCGCGCAGGGTAAGCACGCACAGCAACGACTCGCCATCAAGGTGCTCGCCAAGGTACTCCATGAGGGCGACGGTGTCCGGGTCCGCCCAGTGCAGGTCCTCTAGCACCATGACCAGGCCCTGCGGCGCCAGGCGCCGAAGAAGCTGGATCAGCGCCTCACCGCGGATCCCAGGTGAGACCTCTCCGCTCGCCGGAGCACGGCCTGCCATCCCCGGCAGCAGCGCGCTCAGCGCGGGCAGCCAGGGCTCCATCGTCGCGTCATCGGGAACGGCCCGGTCCCGGAGGAGCTGCACAAGCGCGTCCGTTAGCGGCCGGTAAGCAGCGGTCGCTGACTGCGGCACCGCCCGGCTGGCAACGACCCGGATGCTACGGCTGGCCGCTCGGCTGGCCGTCTCCAGGGCCAGCCGCGACTTGCCGATCCCCGGCTCCCCGGTGATCACTACACATCCGCCGTGCCCGGCCATGGCGGCCGTCAGCGCCGCGTCGACCGACTCCAGCGCGGCGTCCCTGCCGATCACGACCGGGCACAGTACCTGCGCCATCAGCCTAGTCTGACAGCAATCCCTCGATATCGGGAAAGGTCATCGGTTTCCGGAACGGGCGGCGCCAGAGTCCCGGTTGATCAGGAGTGCTCCCACTGCGGCGGTCTCAGATCGCCACCGTCAGCATCCGGCTTGCCAGCGCTGTCGAAGCGGCCAGTTCCTGCGGTGGCACCAGTTCCTGCGGTGGCACCCGCATCTCCCGGCCGCGACGCCGTGAGCGCAGCTGCGTGACATACTCATGCTGGCCCTTCCGCGAGGGTTGCCTCAATCCGGTGCCTTGGCCGGATCGCGCGGTAGAAGCCCAGCGTGCGCGACGGTGCGCGCCGCGCACGCTCTGGCCCTGTGCCGTTCATCGGGATGTGATCGCTCATGCTGCCACTGTCGGATGGAATCCGGGCGCGGCGGTTCCCGGTGGTCAACGTGCTGCTGATCGTGGCGAACTTCGCGGTGTTCCTGTTCTATGAGCTGCCACATTTCAATGCGGCGGTCTACCACGCCTCGTTCTACCCGTGCACCGTGGACAACGCCTGCCGCGGGCCGGAGCCGTGGGGGATCAGCTGGATTACCGCCATGTTCCTGCACGGCGGCTGGGACCACATCCTGGGCAACATGGTGTTCCTGGCCATCTTCGGCAAGAACGTTGAGGATGCCTACGGGCCGCTGCGCTACCTGGTCTTCTACTTCGCCGGCGGGTTCGCGGCGATGCTCACGCAGACCGCGATGACCCTGCTGTTCAGCACGGCCGCCGCGGCGCGGGTGCCGGAGCTGGGGGCCAGCGGTGCCATCGCCGCCGTGCTGGGTGCCTACTTCCTGCTCTACCCCCGCTCCCGGGTCCTGACCTACATCTTCCCGGTCTTCTTCGTCCACATCCCCGCCTGGGTCTTCCTCGGGCTGTGGTTCCTGTACCAGCTCATCGAGGGTAACTTCGGGCTGTTCAGCGCCTCGGCCAACGGCGGCGGGGTCGCCTTCTTCGCCCACGTCGGCGGGTTTCTCTTCGGCCTGGGGGCTACGTGGCTACTGGCCAGAGCCGGGCAGGTCACGCCCCAGGAGGGGTAGCCGACCCCCGCGCCTGCCCCGGGCGCTGCTCCCTGGCACCGGGCGTCGCGGCCAGCCGACGGTGATCACCGGTAGCTTCGGGCCGCCCGATCCCACGCATGGGATGCGCTATTCGTGCGGCGTCCTTGAGCCGCCCGCCGTTGGCTCTTCAGCCGGGGTGTTCGTGATCGTCACCGTGGTGGTGTGGGTGGTCTTCATTGGCAGGACCGCCCTCACGGGGCGGGTCGGCCGGCATTCAACAGCCGGGCTGGCCGTGATTGCCGCAGCAAGCCTGGCGCTTGCGCAGCTTGATGAAGGTATTGGACGCAGCCATCCGCAACTTCGCCACGAAGGGCGCGTCGTAGGTGGTCCAGTTGGACACGAAGGCCCCCTCTGGTCCTGGCCGGGGTTCCTCATCTGGCTCGGGCATAACGCACACGGTACGGCGAATGCGGCCCTCGCTCCAGTGCGGCCACGCTGACACAAAGTGATGCAAGAGCCGGGAGACTGCACGCAGGGATGCTTGCCTCGGTCGCTTGGTCATAGGTTCGGCACGAATCCGTTATGCGCCTTAAAGCTGAGCGCCGACACAAGCCTGTGTGGGTGATCGGTGGGTCCGAGCGCGGCGCCGCCGGACCGCTTGCCCGCGCGCCTGGCGCTTGGCCGGGCCTTCTACGCTGTGCCTGTGGAGACCCTCACGTTTCTCTTCACCGACATCGAGGGCTCGACGGCGCTCCTCCGACGCTTGGGGGAAGATGCCTGCGCGCAGGTGCTGGAGATGCATTCCCTGCGGTGTTCTTCTCACCGAAGGCCTGTGGCGGCGGTGGGTCTGCGGGCGCTGGCCGACGCCGCTGCCGGGCGCCCCGAGCAGGTCGAGGCCCTCAAGCGGCTGGCGGCCTTCTCCCCGGCACAGTGATCACGCGGCTGCTCATAGAGGCCCGCCCGGGCGCCGGCAAGACCACAGCGGCCCGGCGCCTGGTGAAGATCCTGCAGGAGCGGGGGATCCCGGTCCAGGGATTCACCACCGAGGAGATCCGGGAGGGTGGCCGCAGGGTGGGGTTCGCGGTGACTGCGCTGGGCGGCCCCACCGCAGTGCTTGCTCATGTGAACCTGGCCGGGCCGCCACGAGTGGGCAGGTACGGCGTGGACCTGAAGGCGTTCGAGCAAGTAGCGCTTCCGGCGCTGGGCGACCCCCGAGCCGGCCGCGTGGTGGTGATCGATGAGGTTGGGAAGATGGAACTCGCATCCGCGGCGTTCCGCGGCGCGGTGCAGCGCCTGCTCGACACCGGATGCCCTCTGGTGGCTACCGTGCACACCCACCGGCACCCGTTCAGCGACGCCCTCAAACGCCAGGTCCAGGTGGTCCAGCTAGACGCCGGTAACCGGGACCTCCTCCCCGTGCAGCTCGCGGACCGCTTCTTCGCGGATCCTGCCACGGGCTGAGTAAGCCTTATGCGACGGCGCCGCAGCAAAGGGGCGTAGCGCGGCGGGGTGTCAGCTGAGCGCCTCCACCGCCTTCACCAGTTCGTCCTCTTGAGCCCAGTTGCTGGCGAAGTGCTTGTTCGGCTCCTCCATCTGGTTGTAGAACCACCAGAACATGTAGATGCCGAAGGTGAAGATCGCGGCAAGGATCCGGCCGACATAGTTATCCGGTCCCTTTACCCCGCCCCGATCAGCAGAAGGCAACTGCTGGCCGAGCCGGCCGTAGATCACCGACAGCTCGTCCTCGGCGCCGGATTCGGCCTGCTCGTGCCTGACCAGGTCCTGGTCGAGCAGCACAAACGCGACGATTTCCGTGATGCCCCGGGCAATGATGGCGAGCAGCACCCAGATGACGGGTTCACGAAAATCTTGGGTCATCTGGCGCAGCACCGCCAGGTGATCCGCGGCCCGCTGGAACGAAGGCGCCATTTCCTGCTGGAGCCCTTGCCGCCCCGCCTCCTCCCACGCCGCGGTGGTCGCCGCGTCGAGGAGCTCGAGCCGGCGAGCGTTGTGATCGCGCATCCGGCGGACGAGCTGGTAGAAGACGTAGTACCCGTAGATCCCGAGGGTGAGGATCGTCCAGCCTAGGGCCGTCCAGTAGCTGAAGATGTAGTCAGACTCCCCCCGCCGCTGCACCGCCAGGCGGACGCGCTCGGCAGCGGGCACCGGCCGATCCGGCATCTGCGGCGGTCCAGGCACCGCCGCCGGCCTCGCATCACGGTTCGGCTGCGCAGCAACTGCCGTCTGCTCCGGTGTCTGTGCCTGCTGGTGTTCGTCACTCATGAATGCCCCCCTTCGCGATCGGTTCGCCGTGTCTTCGCCCGCTTACGGTGGGCGGGCCGTCGCTACGCGCGGCGCACACGTGAGGCCCGCGACGGTGACCGGCAAAGCGAACAGCCGCGGGCCATCGTCGATGGTGCCGAAGATCCGGCGCGCGTCCTCCCCCCGTGGCGGCCGGGATCCGGCGCCGCACAGCGCGGCATCTGGCGTCAGTTAACCCACCGATAACACGTTGGTCAGCGGACGGCAAGGGCTAACCGGGGAGTAACGCATTCTCCCTGGCTATCACCGGGCGAGACCGTATGCCCGGAATGAAAGCGGCCCCACGGCTCACCGGGCCCGGGCCGCCACGGCGACGTCGGGCTGGCGGCGCGATGGGCCAGGGCGTCGAGCGTGACCTGGTCGCGTCGTGAGCCGCTGGGAACGCCAGCGGGTGCCCGGTACACCGGCCGCTGGTGAACCGTTGACGTCGCCCGCGGGCGGGAGCACAATCGGCGTGGCTGATCTTGCTCGGAACCCGGGGGCCAACGTATGCCTTCGCGCCACCGTCCCGACCACCGGGGCACGGCCCTGCTCCGGCCAGGACCGAGCGTGGCGGGGCGCCGCGATCGGCACATCCTTTCCACGAAACGACGCGCCTTTGCCGGCGTGGTGGTTGCCGTCGTGCTTGCCGGAATAGCACTCGTGGTTGGCTTGCGGAGCTTCGGCCGCGAACCGGTGGTGGTTCCCCTGCTTGCCCGGCATCCCGCACCGCTATTCACCCGCCCGCTCGCCAGCCTGAAGGCTGGCACGTTTTCGCTGGGCAGTCAGCGCGGCCACCCGGTCCTGCTTTCGTTTCTGAGTACACAGGCGGACACGACCACCTCCAACGACCCCTCGCGAGCCGAGATCGTCTTCATCAAGAGCATGAACACCCAAAACCGCCGCTACGGCCTGCGGACGGTCATCGTCGATGCCGCGGATGCCGCCGGGACGTCTCCTCCCAGCCGGGACGCGCTGGTGAACTTCACCTTCGACTGGGCGCTGGATCCGTCCATCGCGGTGGTCGGCGACGACGACGGCTCGCTCGAGCGGGCCTACGGGGTCACGAAAACCCCAACCACGTTCCTCATCGACAAGCGCGGGATCATCCGCCGTCGCTGGGATGGCTTCGCGCTGGCGGCGCAGCTCGACTTCGCGATTCGGCCTTTGGTCGGCCGCAGCATCTTGGAGCCCGGCCCAGGAAGCAGCGGGGGCTGAGGATGGCTGGGCGTGGGGTCGGTAGCCGCAAGGGGAGACAAGATCGTCGGGCTCGATCCGCGGCCGGATTGGCCCGCCGTTCACCTGATGAACATTGCCGGCCGCTCGCTGATGATCTCTGAGGTAAGGAATGCGCAATGGCTATTCGCAGGCCGAGAACTATCATCCTCTTCGCTGTTTCGGCCGTTTTGGCGGGCTCTTTTTCGTTGACCTTCGCCGGCCCGGCGGCCGCAGCGGGAACGGTCTACTACGTGAACTGCGCCGCTGCCTCTAATGGTGACGGTTCGCTCGCGACCCCGTGGAACAACCTGGGCACCGTCAACGGCAAGGTCTTCGGCCCGGGCGACAGCCTGCTGTTCGACCGCGGCACCACGTGCAGCGGATCGTTTGTGTTTTCTTCATCTGGTACAAGCTCCAGCCCGATCATGATCGGCGCCTACGGCACTGGCGCGCTTCCTATCATCGACGGGACCGGCCAGAACCGGGCCGTTAAGTTGCTCGATACCTCGTATGTGACGATGCAGGATCTGGAGGTCGGGAACAGCAGGGTGTGGGGCGTTCTTGTGACCACCGATCATGACGCGCCCGCAGTCGGCATCACGCTGCGGAATCTTGTTGTCCATCACGTGACCGGCGGCGACTACACGCCGATGAACGCCAAGTGGACGGGGCTCGTCGTGTTCGCGCCTGGAATGATCGTCGAGCCCGACATGACCAAGGCCTCGGGGACCTACACACGTAACAGCTACTTCAGCGACGTGCTGGTCGACAACGTCACCGCCTATGACACCACGTTGTGGGCAGGGATCTTCGTTTGGGGCGTTCAGATCGACCAGGACACTCGGTGGCGAAGGGACTCGCAGAACCAGGCCGTTCAGAGCCGGAACATCACCATCGAGAACTCGACCGTGCACGACACCTACGGTGACGGGATCGCCATCTACATGTCGCACGAGGGGACGATCCAGAACAACGTCGTCTACCGGTCCGGCATGCAGCCCCCACCGGTGACCACCGGCACGCCCGTGGGGGTGTGGTGGTGGACCTCGGAGAACATGGTTGGGCAGTTCAACGAGTCCTACGACAACCATTCGCCGGGCGTGGACGGCGGCGGATATGACATCGACTACGGGTCGGCCAACAGCACGATGCAGTACAACTACGGCCACGCCAACAGCACCTATTGCACCAGTGTCTTCGGTTCGGGCGGCCCGACGACGAACAGCGTGGTCCGCTACAACATCTGCGCCGGCGACGGTACGGTGCACACTTACCTCAAGTCAGGTGTGGTGACGCCAATGCCCGGCGACTCTGAGATCTACCTTTGCACCTGGAACGGGGGCAAGCTGGTCAACACGTGGATATACAGCAACACCTTCTACATAAACAGCACCGGGCAGACCGCCGGGCTCATCAGCGACGGCTGCTCCGGCGGTGGCGACCATGAGTCGGGCGGCATGTTCAAAAACAACCTGGTCACCTCGGCCATCCCAAATGTCCTGGGCGACGTGAGCGTTTTGAATAACCGCGCACGCGACTACAACCTCTACTTCTACACCGGCGGCACGTTCACCGACCCGAACCCCGAACTGCACGGCATCTACAACGCCGACCCGTTGGTGAACGGCCTCGGCTATGACGGGGCCGGCAGGCCGGCCACCCAGTGGACGCTGCAACCGGGATCACCGGCCATCAACAGCGGAACGAACGCTTGCGCAGGCCTGACCGGCTGCACGACCGGGACGCACGATTTCTTCGGTAATCAGGTCCCGTTCGGCAGCGCGTTCGACATCGGCGCAGACGAAGCGGGGTAGCCCATACTCCCACCTCGCCGTCGATGCCCTCCCGCTACTGTCCGGCGCCCTTGAAGGTCGCCATCTGCATGACCCAGTTGCCTGCCTGGGGAGCGATCGCGCTGTAGCTCCCTGTGGTGGTGACGGTGCGGTCCTCCGCGACGTCGCAGTCGGGTTCGGTGATGATGCGTGCGGTGAAACCGGACCCGGCCCCGGTGAAGCATCCGCTGGTCATTCCCCCACCTACGATCAGCTCACGCGCGACGTTGGTGGTGGCTGCGCCGCTGTTGGCCTGCGCCGCGCTGCCACCGGCCGAGTGGCTCACGTCGAACGGGTTCGTCTGGTCGAGGCCGCTGTACTCGAGGATACGGACGTCGGCAAAGGCGACGGACTTGTCGAACTTCACCGTGATTGTATTGCTCCCCGCACCTGCCGCCTGAATGTTCCTGGCGTAGTAGATGGCCTGGCTGAGACCGGTGCCGCGGACGGGCGCCGCGGCGACCTGATAGGTGTTCCCGGCGCCGTCGGTGACCGACGTGATGTTGCCGGTCGATTCATTCCAGCCGACCACGACGACGTTCAGGTTTCCTGCGCTCTGCGCCTGGGTGAAGGTCGTCGCGACGGTGCTCTGTGGGCTTTGGGGCATGGCGCTCTGCACCTGGACGAACGCGATCGGTGGAGGCGTTGACGACACGGAATAGGTCGCCGTGTAGGTCTGCGCCGTGCTCGGGACCGTGATGGTGTGCTGCTGCGCGCCACCGTCCGACCACGACTGGAAGTTGTAGCTGTTGCTCCCGGAGGTCTGGTTGCGCGCCTCGATGGTGTGGTTGAAGCCGACCAGGGTGTCGTAGACGAACGGCGTCGTCTTGGCGATGCCGTCCAGGTAGAGCGTGAGACCGCTCGGCACTGTGTCGAACGTCAGGTTGACCTTCTGCGGGAAGATCGTGACCGACTTCGTGTCGGTCAGGCCGCTGGAGTCCGTCACCGTGAGCGTGATGCGGTAGCGCGTGTTGCCGCTGAAGTCGTGTCCCGACGTGGGGATCGTGAAGGTGCCGCTCTTGACGCCGGTGATCGGGGTGCCCGGGTGCACGTGGCCCTCGTGGAGAAAGTCGATGTTCCAGGTGAAGGCGCTGGCCGGCAGGGAGCCGTCCTCGGTGTCGGTGCCGTCCCCGCCGAAGGAGATCACGTCGCCCGCCTGGAAGCGGCTGCCGTCTGCGGGGGATTGGATCGTAGCGGTCGGTTGATTGCCGGCACTGATCGTGATCGGCGCGGACAGAGTGGAGTTGACGCCGTCGGAGACGGACAGCCGCGCCGTGTACTGGCCGGCCTGGGTGTAGGTGTGGGTCGGGTTGGCGGCGGTTGAGGTGGCGCCGTCACCGAACGTCCACGAGTAGGTGAGCGGCTGGCCCTCCGGGTCGGAGGACCCCGCGCTGGAGAAGCTCACGTCCAGCGGGGTCGGTCCTGAGGTGGGGTTGGCCGAGGCGACCGCGCCCGGGGGCTGGTTGGACTGCACGTAGCGGATCCTGCGGATCTTGCTCACGCCGAAGGTGCCGCCGATGTCCGAGTAGCCGAGATCGACGTAGTACAGGGCGCCGTCGGGGCCCTCGGTGAGGTAG
>Ga0066905_100000552_pt1 | contig 10758 bp, 8 predicted proteins | sample PanSoiMetaPlot36_FD_67483 | JGI IMG/M metagenome (GOLD analysis project Ga0066905, IMG submission 67483) | Tropical forest soil microbial communities from Panama analyzed to predict greenhouse gas emissions - Panama Soil Plot 36 (version 2) | ecosystem: Environmental > Terrestrial > Soil >... | reverse complement strand
GGCCGCAGGATGCGCCTCATCTCGGCGAGCGCCTGCGCGGGAGACGGAATGAAATTGAGGACCAGGCCGGCCACGACCGCATCGAACAAATTGTCCGAGAACGGCAGTGCCTCTGCATGTCCGGTCTGGAGAGTGGCCTGCGGTGTGTGCCAGCGCGCGTAGGCAATGAACCGATCGGATGGATCGATGCCGGTGACGCTGCCGGGCATGGCATGGGCGAGGATCGTCTGCGTGAGAGCGCCGGTGCCGCAGCCGACATCGAGCCATCGGGCGCCGGACGGCAGCGCCAGCCAATCGATGAAGTCGCGTGCCACCAGCCGGCTCCATCGCCCGATATAAGGCTCGTAGGCTTCGCCTGCGGCCCAGACGTCGGGGCGGTGGGCTTGCGCCGAGGTCGCCGACTTTGTCATCGCGAATGCTGTATGGAGACGACGGGCTTGCCCAGCAAGTCTGTTTTTCGAACTGGCGGCGCGGCCGTCGACTGTGGTTCAATGATCCCCGCATGAAAGCCGGCTACGACCAGTTCTGTCCCATTGCGAAGGCGTCCGAAGTGTTCGCCTCGCGCTGGACGCCGTTGATCATGCGGGAGCTGCTGGCGGGTCTGCATACCTTCAACGAAATCCATCGCGGCATGCCGTTGATTTCGCGGGCGGTGCTGGTGGCGCGGTTGCGCGAGCTCGAAGAGCACGGGGTCATCGAACGGCGGCCGCAGCCGAGCGGGCGCGGCCATGAATATTGGGTGACGCCGGCCGGCGAAGCCTTCCGTTCCGTTGTCGTTGCACTCGGACACTGGGGATTGGTTCATGCGCGCGACTGGATCAAGCCCTCCGATCTCGACCCCACCCTCCTGCTCTGGGGCTTCCGTAAACGTGCCATTCTCAGTGCGCTGCCGGCGGACCGGCGCGTGGTCGTGCGTTTCGAGTTCGCCGGCGTCCCGGCGAACCGCACCAAATTCCGCATTCTGTGGCTTTTGCTGGAGCAGTCGGGCGTGGACGTGTGCGCCAAGGACCCCGGATTTCCCGTCGATCTCATTTTCCGCGGACATGTCGCGGACTTCGTCGCGGTCTATCTCGGTCACGCGCTCTGGCGTGACAAGTCGGGCAAGGCGCTGACGATCGAGGGCGACCGCCGCCTGGCGCAGCAACTTCCCTCCTGGCTTCGGCTCGATCAGGTGGTCGGCAGGGATTTCCCGGTGATACGGCCGGCCGCCTGATCGCTAGTGTCCCGATTCCGAAGTTCGCACGCATTTGCAGCACGTTCTCATGCGAACTTCGGATCAAAGGGACACTAGCAACTCTATGATTCTAGTGCCCCTGTGAACCCGAAGTTCGCAACCGTCCTTGCCGCGATGTTTGTGCGAACTTCGGGTTCGGGGCACTAGCGGGCCTCTGCCATGTGCCCGATCGTGGCATCGTGTGCGAATATCCAGTCGCGGGAGAGCGGCGGCGGTGCCGGCGTCTTGCGATTGTTTGCAAACTGTTCGCGCGCCTGCATCTGCACCTGGCTCGCGCGCGGCCGGCGCTCGGCCTCATAGGCGTCGAGACCTGCGCGCAAGTCCTCGTGCTGCGCCAGGTTGCGCGCGAGCGCGAAAGCGTCCTCGAGCGTGATCGCGGCGCCTTGCGCCAGCGTCGGCATCATCGGATGGGCGGCATCACCGAGCAGCGTGACGCGGCCTTGCGTCCAGCATGCCAGCGGGTCGCGATCGCGAATGCCCCACTTGTAGCAATGCCGGACATGGCGGAGCATCTCGATGAGCGCCGCGTTCCAGCCGCGATAGCCGGCGAGCAGCTCGTCGACGCTGCTCGGCACCGACCACGACTCCTCGACCCAATCCTCGGAGACGTGGCCGGCAAAGATATTGTAGAGCTCGCCGCCGCGAATCGGATAGCAGATCACGTGCCCGTCCGGTCCGATCCAGCCGACATATTCGTCGTGGCCGATCCTGACCGATCTGTCGGGACCGATCTCGGTCGGCACACAGTCGATCGGTACGATGCAGCGCCAGGCCATCTGTTGGGTGTAGCGGGCAGGCTGCGCGCCGAACAGACTTTCCCGCACGGCGGAACTGATGCCGTCCGCGCCCACGACGACGTCCGCCTCGACGTCGCGTCCGTCGGCGAAGCACGCCACGGCCACGTTGCCGAGCGCGGATACCGCCGTGCATCGGGCATCGAGATGGATGCTGTCCGCCGGCAGCTTCGCCTGCAGCAGGGCGTGCAGGTCGGCACGATGGGCGGTGAGATAGGGTGCTCCGAACTGCGCTGCCGCGGTGGCCTTCAGGGGCTCGCGAAAGCGCAGATGCGCGTCGTCCCATGCCACCGAAACGATATTGGTCGGCTCGCAGGCGAGCGGCCGTAGCCGCTCCTCGATCCCGAGCGCGCGCAGCACCTTGACAGCATTCGGCCCGAGCTGCAGGCCGGCGCCGACCTCGCCGAGCTCGCCCGCACGTTCATAGACGTGCACCTCGAAGCCCCGGCCGCGCAGCGCGCAAGCGGCCGCGAGCCCGCCGATGCCCGCTCCGATCACCGCGATGCGAGCTTTTCTCGCCATTCGTTCCGCTCTGGCGCGGTCTCTTCCTGAAATTCTTTAGTACCCGAACTGCTCGCGCAGGATGCGCTCGTCGAGGCTGTGGCCGGGATCGAACAGCATCTGCATCGCGATGCCGTGATCCATCTGGATGTCGACCGAGCAGACCGAGCGGACCTCGTCGTGGTCGGCGACGGCGGCGACCGGACGCTTCTCGGGGTCGAGCACGTCGATGCGCACATGCGCGCTGTCGGGCAGCAATGCGCCGCGCCAACGCCGCGGCCGGAACGGGCTGATCGGCGTGAGCGCCATCAGCGACGCGTTGATCGGGATGATCGGCCCCTGGGCCGAGAGGTTGTAGGCGGTCGATCCGGCGGGCGTCGACAGCAGCACGCCGTCGGCGACCAGCTCCGGCAGCCGCTCCTTGTCGTCGATAAGGATGCGCAGCCGGGCCGCCTGGTAGGTCTGCCGGAACAGCGAGACCTCGTTGAAGGCGTGGAATTCGATGGTGTCGCCGTCGTCGTCGTGCGCCCGCATCAGCAGCGGATGGATCATGGTGACGCGGGCTTTGGCGAGACGCGCGGGCAGATCGTCGTCATAATACTCGTTCATCAGAAACCCGACGGTGCCGCGGTGCATGCCGTAGATCGGCTTGCCGCTGGACATGAACCGGTGCAGCGTCTGCAGCATCAACCCGTCGCCGCCGAGCGCCACGATGACGTCGGCGTTCTGCGCCGGCACGTTGCCGTAGCGGCCGGCGAGCCGCTCCAGCGCCTCCTTCGCCTCCGGGATGGGGCTTGCGACGAAGTGGATGTGCTTGTAGCTCGGGGTCGCGGCAGGCATGGCTCTTCGGTCGGCTTTTCGGTCTCGGGCATCAATCGGGGCGGTTTAGGCGGCGCCCGCCACGCTAGCAAGGTGGGTATCATGGAACGCGCGGTCTTCGTCTATACGACGTATCCCTCGCTTGTCGAGGCGGAGCAGGCCGGCCGGGCGCTGGTCGAGCGCCAGCTTTGCGCCTGCGTCAACATCCTGCCCGGCATGATCTCGTACTATCGGTGGCGGGGTGCGGTCGAGCGCGGCGAGGAGGTGGTGATGATCATCAAGACCCGCGCCTCGCTGGCCGAGCGCGTGCGGGCGGTGGTGCGGGAGATGCATTCCTACACGACGCCGGCGATCCTGGTGATGCCGCTCGAGAGCGTCGACCAGGACTATTTCGCGTGGATCATGGCGTCGACCGAGCCCCCGGCGGCAAGCTGAGCGATGGTTCAGCAAGCGTTAATGCTCTCGGCATATTCTTGACCGCTGGACCGATCGGCTTATGTGTCAGATGGGTCCGTCCGACGGGGACGGATCGCGCGCGAGAACAATCGAAGCGGTAGTAGAGGCGGGGCCCTAGGGTGACCCCGCCAAGGCAAGGATGCCCGTGCCGTGCACGGGCTCCCTTGCCTCGAGGTCCGTGCCCGCACCGCGATTGTACTGACAGTTGTGTATCGCGTAGCTGGCAGTATGCGTATACGGCGTGGGTCACGGCAGCCGGCGTGCGGTGCCCCCAAGGCCCGCACGCCGGCACACTATGCCAAGGCCGGCCGTCATATTCTGTAGCGGCGAAGCAACACGCCGCGGTTTTACGCGCTCAGCGGGTGCCGTTCGCGCCGCGAAATCTTGACCCCTCCAGGCCAGCGCGGAATGCTGTCCTCGTGCTGGTTCCCCGGGTTGCACCGGGGAGGCAAGAGGGAACACGGGCCGGCTCGGCTTTGTCATCGGTGCATAGTCGTCATCGATAGACATCGTCGCGCCGCAGCCGTGGCTGCCCCCGCAACTGTGAGCGGAGAGCCATTCGTCCGCATCGGCCACTGGGAAACTGGGAAGGCCGGACGAGAGGTGATGACCCGCAAGCCAGGAGACCTGCCAGCACAGTCACCCAACCGGTGGGCGGGGCGTACCACACGGAGCGGCTGTTCGCAGCGGTGACACGTGACCGAGGCGGGGGGCCGTGCGACATGTTTCTCACGACTTCAAGCTCGAGTGGTGTGCGGCCGGGTGCGTGAAGCCCGGAGTAACAGTGCTCTTGCGTCCTTCGCGTCGGACCCCGTTCACCGGGTGCCGGCACATGCTGCGCCGGCGCCGCAGACGAAGGACGCCTATCATGGGAACGCCATTACGGCCTCACCTCCGCTCCGCGCTGCTCGCAGGCATCGCGGTTCTCGGTTGCAGCTCCGCCGGCGCGCAGGACGCGGTGATCGAGCTGCCTGACGTCAATGTCATCTCGAGCCGGCTCGGAAGGACCGCGCCGCGCGTGCCGGTGCAGGAGCGGGCGCCGCCGGTGCGGCGCGGCGCGCCCCCCGCGCCTTCGCCGGAGAGCGCACCGGGATCGGCGGGTGGTTCGGGCGACGTCAACGTCGAGCTGCCGTCCGGCATCACCACCGGCACGACCATCACCGGCGCGTCGACCACCGTCGTCACCTCGACCGATATCGAGCGCAATCCCGGCGTGACGATCCAGGACCTGCTGTCGCGCCAGCCCGGCATCCAGGTGCGCAGCCTGTTCGGCGGCGTGAACGGCGCCCAGAGCACCGTAGACATGCGCGGCTTCGGCGCCACCGCCTCCAACAACACGCTGGTGCTGATCAACGGCCGGCGGATCAACGATCTCGATCTCGCCGGCGTCGATCTCAGCACGCTGCCGCGCGAGAGCATCGACCATATCGAGATCACCCGCGGCAACAGCGGCGCGGTGCTCTACGGCGATGGCGCGGTCGGCGGCGTCATCAACATCGTCACCAAATCCGGGGCGAGCCTGCCGCCGTCGGCGCGGGTCGCCGGCGCCTTCGGCTCGTTCAACTACGCGGAAGGCGCCGCCTCGGCCAACGGCTCGTACAACACGCCTTGGGGTCAGGTATCCGCCTCGGCCTACGGCAACGCCGTCAGCTCCGACGGCTACCGGCAGAACAATCAGCTGCAGCAGCAGAACGGAGTCGGCGAGCTCCGGCTCACCGGCCCCGAGGGCGGCGCCTATCTCAATCTCTCGGCCGACAACCAGCATCTCGGTTTCCCGGGTGGCCGCCTGGTGACGCCGACGTTCAGCCTGGTCGACAGCGACCCGCGCGGCGCCGCCACGCCGTTCGACTACGGCGACAAGCAGGGCCTCAACGGCACCGTCGGCGTCACGCGCACGCTCGTACCGGGCACCGAGCTCATCCTCGACGGCGGCATCCGGCAGAAGAAGCAGCAGGCCGGTTTCTTCGTCGCCGGTTTCCCAGATGGCGACCGATATGTCGACACCACGCTTACGACTTATTCGGTGACGCCGCGTCTCGTCAGCAATCACAATTTGGCTGGCACGCCGGGAAAGCTGATCGCGGGGATCGACATCTACGACGCCGTCTACGGCTCCGACCGCTCCAATCACATCGGCACCGCCCCGGTTCACCGCTACGACCTGAGCCAGCTCACCGTAGCGGCGTATTTCATGGAAACCGTCAAGGTGCGGCCCGACACCGATGTCGGCTTCGGGGCGCGCGTGGAGCAGATCGACGTCTCGGCCCGCGACCGGTTCGATCCCAATGCGCCGGGCGGGCTGTTTGCCGGCCCCGAGGGCCTGCCGCTCAACAGCACCGAAACGCAGCATGCCTGGCACCTCGGCCTCGACCACCGTGTCAATCAGCACTTCGCGGTATTCGCGCGCATGGCGCAGAGCTTCCGCGTGCCGAATGTGGACGAGCGGGTGGGCATGGCGCCGTTCGGCTTTCCGACCAACTTCAATCTGCTGACGCAGACCTCGCGCGACTACGAGGCCGGATTTCGTGTTCGGTTTTCCCAATTCGAGCTGCAGACCAGCGCTTACCTCATGAACCTGCAGAACGAGATCTTCTTCAGCCCGGTGAGCTTCACCAACACCAATCTCGATCCCACGCGGCGCTATGGCGTCGAGACCATCGCCAGCTGGCAGGCGACGCAGTCGCTGCTGTTCAAGGTGGGAGTGGCCTATACGCGCGCCGTGTTCGTGGAAGGCCCGTTCACCGGCAACGACGTGCCGCTGGTGGCGCGCTGGACCGAGAGCGTCGGCGTCTCCTGGGACATCTATAAGAAGTACCTGGTGTTCGACGGCGTCGTGCGGTGGGTGGGGGCACGGCGGATGGACAACGATTCCGCCAATCTGCAGGTGCTGATCCCACCCAATACGCTCGTGGACCTGCGCATCGGCGGCACGATCGAGAGGTTCTTCTGGGCGTTCTCGGTGCAGAACCTGTTCGACGTGCGCTACTTCGAGTATGCGGTGAGCGCCATCGATTTCATCACCGGCCTGCCCAGCGTCGGACGGTACAGCGCCTATCCGCTGCCGACCCGGACTTTCCAGGTGAAGGCGGGCATGACGTTCTGATCGATGCCGCGACGTGGAGAGTCATCCCGCGCGGCCGGCCGAGCCGCGCGGGCTACCTTGCGGGTACGGCGAACACGGGGCAGGGGGCGTGGCGGATCACGCGCTCGGTCGTGCTCCCGCGCAGCGCGTCCAGGACGCCATGATGGCCGGCGGTGGGCATGCCGATGAAATCGACCTCGAATTCGATCGCGGTGTCCACGATCGATTTCACGACATTGCCGTGCCGAAGCATGACCGGTGGCAAGTGGGTCGAGCTTGACGATGCAATAGGCACGGCTGGCGCCGAGCGTCCGACATGAAGGAGGTGAATCACGATGTCCGTGCCGGTCAGAAGTCTGCCCATGCGCTGAACCGCCCTGATCGCCTTGTCCGGTGTCGGCGAAAAATCGACGGGGACCAACGCACGCTGGAGCGCAATGTCACCACTGATCTGACTCACGAAGCCGCGTGCACCCGGCGCAACGAACAGTGTTGGGATCGACGAGCGGCGGGATACAGTTTCCGACACCGATCCCCTGAGCCAATGCTCGACGCCGTCGCCGCCGTGCGTCGCAAGGACGATCAGATCGCACGGATGCTCGCGCAAGAAACCGACAATACCCTGCGCCGGTTGCTGCCACTTGATGGAACTGTTGTGAACTTCAATTCCGAGCTTGTCAGCGATTTCCCATGGCGGGGTATTTTCCTCCGCCAGTCCCCATTGCACGAGCAAGCGTCGCGCGTGCGGGAATGCCAATGCTCCGCCGGTGTCATGTTGTGATACGTGGAGGAGATGCAGCCTGCTCTTGGCCGCCAGAGCGATGCGCAGGGCATGCGCGAAAGCCACGCCGCTCAACTCCGAAAAATCGGTCGGGTGCAAGATCGAGCGAATACTCATCCGGAAACGGTGGCGCCTGACGTCCGTTCATGTGCGCGCATTCATTGCACAGAGACCAAACCGAACTCTTTGCGTTAAATCAATGTATGGCCGACGGCCGCGCGGGCTTTGTGGTTTTTCCCGTTGAGCCGTGCTCTAATCCAGGCGCGCACCGGCGCCGCCTTCCGAGCTCAAATCGAAGGAATTGTCCCAATGGCAAAGCTTCGTCATCTGGCCCTGCAGGTTCCAGACCTCGAGAAGGCCGCGGAATTCTATGAAAGTTGCTTCGAGCTCAAGCGGGTTGACAAGGTGCACGCCCCGATCGGTGACGCCATCGTTCTCTCCGACGGGATCATGAACCTGACGCTGTTGCAGTTTCCTGAAGGCGCCAAGGGGGCGGTCAATGGGCCCAGCTGGGCGGGCCTCCATCATTTCGGCTTCGTGGTCGACAACCTCGAAGAAGCGCAGAAGAAGGTCGAAGCCAAGGGCGGAAAATTCTTCCTCAAGCTCGATCCCTATCCCGGCGTCGACGCCGAATCGAAATTCAAGGATCCGAACGGCATCGTGTTCGACATGTCCGAGCACGATTGGCGGCAAGCAAAATAGCAAGACCGCCCGATCCCTATCCGGGAATACGCGCGACGGATGATCACTTGGTCGGAATGCTCGCCGTCGGCGGCGCAGGCGCCGGATTGACGACGCCATAGTGGTCGGCCAGGAAGTTGCCGGGGTTGGAGTATGTCGCCGGCCGGGGCCGTTCCGGCAGCATGGTGTCGTTCCAGGCCTCCCAATCGTTCTTGAGCCGGTCGAAGACGTTCTTCTGGCGGTCCTTGAGATTGGCCCGCTCACGCGGGTCGGTGACCACGTCGAACAGAAACTCGTTGCCGGCGATCCGCAGGTACTTCCAATCGCCGTCGCGCACGGCGCGTTGCGAGCCGGCCTTGTAGCGCCAGTAGAGCTTGCGCGGGTGCACAGCCGCGCGGCCGGTCACAGCCGGCGCGAGGTCCTCGCCGTCGGACGGATAGGCGGCGTCCGGCGCCGTGCCGGCCGCGGCCAGCAGCGTCGGCACCCAATCCATGGTGATCGCGACCTGTTCGGAGACCGCTCCCGCCGCGATCCGCCCGGGCCAGCGCACGATCATCGGGACTCGCAGGCCGCCTTCGAGCAGCTCCGTCTTCATGCCGGAGAACGGCCAGGTCTTGGAGAACCGCTCGCCGCCGTTGTCGCTGGTGAAGACGACAATGGTGTTGGCGGCGAGACCGCTGGTGTCGAGCGACTGCAGCACGCGGCCGATATTGAGGTCGAGGCTCTGCACCATGGTGGCGTAGGTCTTCTGCGTGCCGCCGTCGCGGTGAAACAGGTTCCTGATGCGCTTCGACTCCGCCTCGTCGTCCGGTCCCTCCCACGGCCAATGCGGCGCGGTGAAATGCAGGCTCATCATGAACGGCTCCTTCGAGCGCGCGTAGCTTTCGATGGTCTGCACCGCCCGATCGCCGAGCAGGTTGGTCATGTAGCCGTGCCGTTCGACCGGCACCTCCTGCTCGTGGAGCTGGTTCGCCTCCGAGCCGGCGCGCGACGCTTCCGCGCCATGATTGAAATAGTCGGCGGCGCCGCCGAGGATGCCGAAGAACTGGTCGTAACCGCTCTTCAATGGACTGAAATCCGGCAGGTAGCCGAGATGCCACTTGCCGACCAGCGCGGTGCCGTATCCCGCTTTCTTCAGAAGCGAGGGCAGGGTGGGATGGCTCGGCGGCAGACCGACAGTCCTGGGGCTCGACGCGTTGATCGGCTCCTCGAGCCCGACCGGCAGGCGGTATTGGTAGCGCCCTGTGGCCAGGGCTGTGCGTGTCGCCGAGCACACCGCGGAGTTGGCGTAGCCTTGCGTGAATCGCAATCCCTCGACGGCCAGACGGTCGATGTTCGGCGTCGTGTAGTCGCGCTGGCCGTAGCAACTCACGTCGGCATAGCCGAGGTCGTCCGCCATGATGAAGACGATGTTCGGTCGTGCGGATTGCGCGGAGACAGGACGCGCAAATCCGAGCCCGGCGAGCGCCAACGAGCTCGCGGCGGTGGTCTGGACAAATCGGCGACGAGAAATTGCGCCCGGCTGCGTCATGTGTCGTCTCCCGAACCTGCTGGCAATTGGACGTGAATTCGGCGTGCTGCCGTCTCACTCCGCCTTGATGTCGTGCTCGCGGGCAACCGCTCCCCACACCCGCATCTGCTCGCTGACGAAACGGCGCAACTCTTCGGGGCCGCCGAGCGTGAGCGAGACCTGCTGGGTTTCCGTGAGCTGCTTGGCGACGCGCGGCTCGCGCAGGCATGCCGTGAGCTCCGCCCCGAAGCGGGCGATGACCGCCTGCGGCGTGCCGGCGGGCGCAAACACGCCCCACCAGGCGTAGGCCTCGAAGCCGGGAAAGCCGCCCTCGGCCACGGTCGGCACCTGGGCAAGCATCGACGCGCGGGTCTTGCCAGTCTGCGCCACGGCTCGCAGGGTTCCGGCCTGGACCTGCGGAATGGAGAGCGCGGTGCTGCCGACGAGCAGATCGACGTGGCCGGCGACAGCGTCGTTCACGGCCGGACCGCCGCCGCGGTAGGGCACGTGCACCATCCGGATGCCGGCCTGCTTCGACAGCAGCGCCATGGCGAGGTGACCGATGCTGCCGCTGCCGACCGAGGCATAGCTGATCGTGTCGGGCTTGGCCTTGGCTGCGGCGATGACGTCGGCCAGCGTCTTGAACGGCTTCTGCGGATGGGTCGACACCGCGTAGGGCGCGGTGCCGATGAGCAGCACGGGATCGAGGTCTTTCTCGGTGTCGTAGGGCAGGTTGCCCAGGACGAACGGATTGGCGGCGTGGTTGTCGAAGACGATCAGCCAGGAGTTGCCGTCGGGCGGCGACTTGGCGACTGCCGCGGTGCCGACGCTGCCCGACGCTCCCGGCCGGTTCTCGACGATGACCGTCGCCCCGAGCCGCTGTTGCAAATCCGGCTGAAC
>Ga0066905_100000550_pt1 | contig 10759 bp, 13 predicted proteins | sample PanSoiMetaPlot36_FD_67483 | JGI IMG/M metagenome (GOLD analysis project Ga0066905, IMG submission 67483) | Tropical forest soil microbial communities from Panama analyzed to predict greenhouse gas emissions - Panama Soil Plot 36 (version 2) | ecosystem: Environmental > Terrestrial > Soil >... | reverse complement strand
CAGAGGCCGGGCGGACAGGCCTGCAGGGGGGCACGGGTCGGTACGGGATCTGCACTGCGAGCCGACTGCCACGGGCACAAATTAGAACACGTTCTAATTCTTGTCGAGTACCGCGCCTCAGTGGGGATGGCCACCCTCGAGCAGGTCCAGGGCGTGGGGCACCACGTCGATCACCGCGTCGAGGCACTCGACGGCGCCCTTGGACGATCCCGGCGTGTTGAGCACCAGCGCCCGTCCCACCGTCCCGGCCGCAGCCCGGGAGAGGCGGCCGAGCGGGTTCACCAACCGCATCGCCTCGGCCAGTCCGGGCGCCTCCCGGTCGAGCACCGACCGGGTCCCCTCCGGGGTCAGGTCGCGGGGGCCGAAGCCGGTGCCTCCCGTGGTCACGATCAGCCCGGCAAAGCCGTCGGCCAGGGCCCGCAGCGCCTCCGCCACCGCATCGGCCCCGTCGGCGGTCACCGCCCGGTCGACGACCTCGAAACCGGCAACGCCGAGGCGGTCGGCCAGCGCCGCGCCGGACCGGTCGTCGCGGGTGCCGGCCACGACCCCGTCCGACACCGTGAGCACCTTGGCCGGCCACCGCCGCCCCTCCACGGCGCTCACCGCCGCTGCTCGTGCACCCGCTCGACCGTCTGCGCGACCCGTCGGGCGCGGGTCGCCGGTCGCTTGGCCTCGGCGATCCAGTCCACGTACTCGCGGCGGTGCGTATAGGACATACCGTCGAAGGCGGCCCGGGCGACGTCGTCGTGGGCCAGCGCCTCGGCCAGGTCGGCCGGCACTTCGATCACGCGGGGCTGCTCGTCGAGCGCGACCAGGACGTCGAAGGCGTCGCCGACATCGACCCCGGCGGCGGCCCGGTGCCGCTTGTTGACGCCGATCATCGGCTGCCCGCCGTACACCGCGACGGTGGTGCGAAACGTGTAGTCGCCGATGGTCACGGTGACGGGCGGGCGCTTGCGCTCGCCGAGCGCGGCCGCCGCCTCAGTGGGCACATCGAAGGCCGCACCCCCACCGCCCGCGTCCTCGAGGCGCACGCGGAGGCGCTGCGGCTGCTGCACCCGACGGACGCTACCCCCGACCCCGGACGTAGCGGAACAGGCACATGCCGTCCGTCTGGGCCGTCTGGGGCAGCAGGATCGCGCCCCGCCCCCACGGCCCCCAGGGCTCGCCGGGCGGCTCGATCGCCGCCAGGTCGGGGCGCTCCCCGGCGAGCCAGGCGTCGACGCCGGTGGATTCGGTCGCCGTGAGCGTGCACACCGAGTACACGAGCGACCCTCCTGGCCGCACCAGGCCGGCGGCCGCCGTCACCAGCCGCCGCTGCAGGTCGGCGAGGCGGTCGATCGAGGCCGGCTCGACACGCCAGCGGAGGTCGGGCCGGCGGCGCAGGGTGCCCAGCCCCGAGCAGGGGGCGTCGACCACGACCCGATCGAACCTGCCGCTCGGGAACGGCGGACGGGTGCCGTCCGCGGACACGACGGCGATCCGGTCCGTGAGCCGCAGGCGCGCAGCGTTGGTGCGGACCAGGCCGGCGCGCGCCGGACGGATGTCCGCGGCCACGACCCCGGCGCCGGCTCCGGCGAGCGCCGTGGCCTTCCCGCCCGGCGCCGCGCACAGGTCGAGGACCCGGTCCCCCGCCCGCGCCGCCACCGCATCAGCCACGAGCCGCGACGCCGGATCCTGGACGTAGCCGTCGGCCCTCTCGACGGCGGTGGCCGGCTCGTTCATCGCCGACACGGCGGCGAGCGCCGCATCGCGCCCCAGGTCGGACGTCAGCCGGTCCAGCACCCAGTCGGGCACGCTGAGGCGCGTGGCATCGTCGGGCCACGAGACCGCGGCGTCGGCGACCTTGCGGAGCACGGCGTTGACCAGTCCCCTCGCCGTGCGGGGGCTGGCCGCCACCGTCTCGGAGACGGCGGCATGCGCCGGCACCGACGCGATGGCGAGCTGGTACGCACCCAGGCGCAGGGCGTTGCGCGCCCTGCCCTCGGGCGGCCGGGCCAGGAACCGGTCGACCAGGTAGTCGCACGCCCGCCGCATCCTCGTGGTGCCGTAGACCAGGTCGGTGACGAACCGGCGATCGCGGTCGTCGAGGCTCGATCGGTCGAGCGCCGCCGACAGCGCGAGGTTGGCGTAGGCGCCCTCGCCGTCGATGCGGTCGAGCACGTCCAGCGCCACCGCCCGCGCCGACCTCGCGGGGCGACGACGGCCCGCGGTGACCCCGGGCCGGCTCTCTCGTCGTGCGCCGCTCAAGTCGCTCCCGCTCAGGTGCCGACGCGGTCGCCGGGCCGCCAGTGGGCGCCGTTGGCCCACGCCCTGGCGGGCATCCGCCGCCGGCCCTCGGGTTGCACCTCGACGAGCTGGATCGGTCCGTCGCCGGCGGGCACGGCGACGCCGCCGGGGCCCGCAGGGGCGAGCGCGGTCCGCCAGACCTTGAGCCGGTGGCCCCCGTGCGTGGTCCACGCACCGCCGATCCGGACCAGCCGATGGATCTCGAGCGCCGGCCGGCCCCAGTCGATCTCCAGCTCCGCGGGATCGATCTTCCGGGCGTACGTGGGCTCGCCCTCCTGGGGCTCCGGCTCCGGCAGCCCGTTGCGGAGGTTGGCGAGCAGCATGTCCGTCCCCAGGGCCGCCAGCCGGGCGCGCAGCTCGTCGGCGGTCTCGTCGGGCCCGATCGCCACCTCGGCCCGGGCGTACACCCCGCCCGTGTCGAGGCCCTCCTCGATCACCATGAGGTCGACGCCCGTGCGCTCGTCGCCGGCCAGGATCGCCCGCTCGACCGGCGCCGCACCGCGCCACCGCGGCAACAGCGAGAAGTGCAGGTTGATCATCGGCATGCGCTCCAGCACGGGCGGCTTGATGAGGCGGCCGAACGCGGCCACCACCCCGAGGTCGGCGCCGGTGTCGAGCACGTCGTCGACGCGGTCGGACACGGGCAGCCCGAGGTCGAGCGCCGCACGCTTCACCGGGGACGGCATCAGGCCGCCGCCGCGACCCCGGCGCTTGTCGGGTTGGGAGACCGCCAGCGCAACGTCCCAGCCGGCGTCGACCAGCGCCCGCAGCGGTTCGGTGGCGAACTCGGGCGTGCCCAGGAACACCAGCCGCCGCGGATGCGTCGGTGCTTGTGCGAGCGCCACGGAGCCGGCCCAGCGTCTCGGACGACCTAGCGGAGCGAGAAGCCGCCGCCCTTGGGCTCGGCGTCCGCCAGCACCGACGGACCGATGCCGAGCTCCCGGATGGTCTTCAGCGCCCGCTTCCGGGTGTCCGGATCGAGCCGTTCGAGCAGCAGGACACCGTCGAGGTGGTCGAGCTCGTGCTGGAAGCAGCGGGCCAGCAGCTCGTCGGCCTCGATGGACACGTCGTTGCCGTCGAGGTCGACGCCGACCAGGTGCACCTGCTTGGCGCGGACGATCTCCCATGAGAGGCCCGGCACCGACAGGCAGCCCTCCTCGTACGCCCACTCACCGTCGTGTTCGACGATCTCGGGATTGACGATCGTGAACGGCCCATCACCGACGTCGTACACGAACATCCGCTTCTCCACGCCCACCTGGGGGGCGGCGAGGCCGACCCCGGGAGCGTCGTACATGGTGGCGATCATGTCTTCCGCAAGCTTGGCGAGTCGCCCGTCGATGGAGGTGACCTCGGCGGCGCGCTGGCGCAGGACCGGGTCGCCAACCACGCGGATGTTGTACGGGGCCATCGCCAAAGAATATGTCGGTCGAAGACCGACGCCATCAGGGCCGGCGGTCGGGGTCGGGCCGGAGCGTCGGGGGCGAGGTTGGGCCGGAGGGTACCGTCGCCGGACGTGGGCCGATCGTCGCACTACTTCTCGCCCTCGCCGGACGCCGCGTCTCGCCCCTCGACCGTGCGCCTCGACCTGCCGGACCTGTCGCTGGTGCTCCGCACCGATCGCGGCGTGTTCTCCGGCGCCCGTATCGACCCCGGCACCAAGTACCTGCTCACCGAGGCACCTCCGCCGCCGGCCGAGGGTCACCTGGCCGACATCGGCTGCGGCTACGGGCCCATCGCGCTCACGCTGGCCACCCGGTCGCCGGGCGCCACCGTGTGGGCCGTCGACGTGAACGAACGGGCCCTGGAGCTGACCCGGGCCAACGCCGCGGCCGCCGGCCTCACCAACGTCCGCGTGGCCAGGCCGGACGACGTGCCGCCCGCGGTGCGGTTGGCCTGCCTGTGGTCGAACCCGCCGGTGCGGGTGGGGAAGGTCGCCCTCCACGACCTCCTCGACCGGTGGCTGGGCCGGCTGGCCGACGACGGCACGGCGCTGCTGGTCGTCCAGAAGAACCTCGGCGCCGACTCGCTGCACCGCTGGCTGGCGTCGCGGGACTGGTCCGTCACCCGCCTGGGCAGCCGTGTCGGCTACCGCCTGCTCGAGGTGGCGCGGTGACGCGCCAGCTCGACCCCACCGGGCTCAAGCGCCTGCACCGCTCCTGGCGCCGGCGGGCGACGGCACCGGTGGCCCTGATCCTCGATCACGTGCAGTCGCCGTTCAACGTGGGCGCGATCCTCCGCACCGCCGCTGCGTTTCGCGTCGACCACCTCTGGCTGGTGGGCGACACCGCCGCGCCCACCGGGGCCAAGACCGCGAAGACCGCGCTCGGGTCGCAGCGCTACCTCGACTGGACATGGGAGGACACGGCGGTCGAGGCCGCATCCGCGGCGCGCGGGGATGGCTACCGGGTCGTGGGGCTCGAGCTGACCGACGATGCCGTGCCGATCCCAGAGCTGGCCGTCGAGGGGCCTGCGTGCCTCGTCGTCGGCAACGAGGACCGCGGCCTGCCTGCGGCCACGCTCGCCGCCTGCGACGCCGTGACGTACATCCCGCAGCTCGGAAGGATCGGTTCGCTCAACGTGGCGACCGCCACCGCCATCGCCCTGTACGAGCTCCGCCGCCGGGACTGGGCCGCCGACGCCTGAAGCCAGGGCCTAAACCCTGCGACCGGCCGGTGGGACGCTGCCTACCCTCTCGGGGGTGACCCCCGAGACCGTGCGCACGATCACCGACGACGAGTTCGGCGACTTCATCAACGTGGTCCACACCGCCTTCCTGGCGCCACCGTCGTCGCCGGAGGACATCGAGGCCCGCCGTACCGCGTTCGACCTGGACCGCTGCCTGGGTGCGTTCGACCGCAACGGACGCCTCTGCGGTGCCGCTCGGGCGTTCCCCACCGAGCTGACAGTGCCCGGCGGCACGGTGGCTGCGGGCGCGGTGAGCGGGGTGGGCGTGCTCCCGACGCACCGCCGCCAGGGACACCTCAGCCGCATGATGCGCACCCAGCTCGACGACATCGCCGCCCGCGGCGAGCCGGTGGCCACGCTCGTGGCCGCCGAGTACCCCATCTACGGCCGCTACGGCTACGGCCTGGCGGTCGAGGCCTGCGAGCTGCACCTCGACGCCGCCCAGGCGCAGTGGCTCGCCGAACCCGAAGGCAGCGTCGACCTGGTCGACAACGACACCTTCGCCAAGATCGTGATCGACGTCTACGACCGCGCCCGGCACGCCTTCCCTGGCCACATCAGCTACGAAAGCCTGCGCTGGGAGGTGTTCGCCGGGGTCCGCACCTGGCCCGATGGCGACAACGAGGCGCGGCGCAAGGCCACCAAGGTCGTGTGGTTCGACGCCCAGGGCGAGCCCCAGGCGGCCACCGCCTACTCGGTCGACGACCGCTGGGAGCACAACCGCCCGGCGGGAACGCTGTCGGCTGGCGTCCTGCTGGCGACGTCCGGGCGGGCCGAGATCGGGCTCGTCCGGTTCCTCTCCTCCGTCGACTGGGTGGCGCAGGTGCACGTGGGCCTCCGACCCCTGGACAACCCGGTGCCGCTCGCCCTCGCCGATGCCCGCATGGGTGCGCTCGTCAACCGGTCCGACCACCTGTGGGTGCGAATCCTGGACGTGCCGGCGGCCTTGAGCGCCCGCCGCTACGCCACCGACGGGTCCCTCGTGCTCGAGGTCGTCGACCCGCTCGGCCACGCCGCCGGGCGCTTCGCCCTCGAGGGCGGGCCCGAGGGCGCGACGTGCAGTGCCACCGACGCCGACCCCGACATGGTCGTCCCCGTCTCGGCCCTGGGCGCCGCCTACCTGGGCGGCACGGGCTGGGGCCGGCTGGCCGCGCTGGGGTGGGTGGACGAGCGCCGGGACGGCGCGACGGACCGCGCGGCGGCCATGTTCGGGTCGGCGCGGGCGCCGTGGTGCGTCCTCACGTTCTGACCGTGGCGGAACTCGAACTGATCGATCTCGAGCCCGGCGACCGCCGTTGGGGCGACGCCCTGGCGGTGCTCCGGGAGCTGCGCCCGCACCTGACGGACGCCAGCTTCGCCGCCGTGTACGGGGAGGGCCACCCGCAGGGCCTGCGCTTCACGGCCGCGTACGACGGCGACCGCTGCGTGGGCGTCGCCGGCTGGCGGATCGTGGCCACGACGGCATTCCTGCGCAAGCTGTACGTCGACGACCTCGTCACGACCTCAGACGCGCGCAGCACCGGCGTCGGGCGGACGCTGCTCGGGGCCCTGGCACGGCGGGCCGAGGCCGCCGGCTGCGCCGCCCTCGACCTCGACTCGAACGTGCAGCGTGCCGACGCCCACCGCTTCTACATGCGCGAGAAGCTGACGATCAGCTCGTTCCACTTCGCCCGCCCGCTGCGCTGATCGAGCGCTGGGCTGCGAAGAAGCCCCGCAGCCCCCGCGCCAACCCCGCAGGGTTCTGCACCATGAGCAGGTGCCCGGCGTCGGGCACCGACAGGCGCTCGGCCTGCGGGAGCCACGACTGGATCAGCTCGCTGCCCTGGACGAACCGCGGTGCGCTTCGTGCACCGAGCACGTTGAGCACCGGCTGCGTGACCCGCGCCGCTTCGGCGGGCCCGAACGTCCAGCCCTGCACGGCCGGCATCTCCGCCTGGAAGAACAGGTCGGCCTCGTCGAGCGCCTCGCCGAAGGCGTCCGGGATAGCCCGATCAAGTGCAGCGCGATAGTCCTCGCCGCAGACGTGCCGCAAGAACCCGTCCACGGCCCCCGCTTTGTCGCCGGACCTGTAGGCGCCGATGACCGGCGCCAGCGCGGCTGCGACGCGCTCGGAGCCCGAGACGCCGCGGGCGGCCGGTTCGAGCAGCGCCACCGAGCGGACTCGCCCCGGCGCATCGACCGCCAGCTGCAGGGCGACGAGCGCGCCGTAGGAGTGGCCCACGATGTGCGCCGTTCGCCAGCCGACGTGATCCATCAGCCGGGCGCAGGTGGCGGCGTCCTCGGCCACCGTGAGCGGGCGGTAGGCGCCGTTGCCCGACGACACGAGACGGCGCCGGTACCGCAGCGTCGAGAAGTCGCCGAGCTGCTCGATCAGCGGGCCGTACCACGACACGAAGGGTCTGGCGTGCACGAGAACGATCCGCTCACCCCCGCCCCGCCGCTCGTACGTCAGCTCGACGTCGTCGAACGCCAACCGGTCCATGGCAACCCCCCTTCTTAATCCACTACATAGAGCCTGTAGTGAATTAAGGGTTACTGTAATGGAATGGCCCGAGCAGTCAACCCCCGGCGGCGTACCTACCGCTCGAGGCTGCGCGCCGATCAGGCCCAGGAGACGCGACGGAAGGTCCTCGAGGCCGCCCTGGACCTGTTCGTCGAGCGCGGCTACGCGGGTACGACCGTCGCCGCGGTGGCCGACAGGGCCGGCGTCTCCCCCGAGACCATCTACCTCTCGCTCGGGGGGAAGCGGGGCCTGCTCGAGGGGGTCATGGACATCACCGGCCCGCACGGCTCGGCCGCCGAGGACGAGCAGTGGTGGCACATGGTCGCCCAGCTACCGAGCGCCCCGGAGCGGCTGGACAGGATGGTGGAGTACAGCTGCCGGATCATGGCCCGCACCCACCGGATCCACGCCATCATCCGCGGGGCGGCCGACAAGGAGGCGTTCGCGGCGGCGATGGGGCGGCGCCTGCTACAGGAACGCCTGAACAACCAGACCGAACGGATCCGCCACTACCTCGGCGACGACCTGAGGCCCGGCCTGTCGGTCGCCGAGGCGGGCGAGCGGTACTGCGCCCTCGCCAGCCCGGACCTGTACCACGTCCTCACCGTCGACTTCGGATGGACGGCCGACCGGCACCGCGCCTGGCTGACACAGCTCGTGCGGACCCAACTTCTCTGAGCCCTCGCGGGACCCGACCCTGCGAGGCGGCCGACGAGTTGCGGGCTCACGTCACGTCTTACGGGAGGGCGGCACTCACCGGCGGCCCCACGATTCAGCGCCCGCAAAGGAAGGATCGCCCATGTCCCGGATGACGTTCATCAACCTTCCCGTGAAGGACCTGGCCAAGGCCAGGGACTTCTTCGGCAGCATCGGCTTCACGTTCGACGAGCAGTTCACCGACGAGAACGCCAGCCGCATGCTCGTCAGCGACGACACGTCGGTCATGCTGGCGGTCGAGCCGTTCTTCAAGGGCTTCATCTCCCCGCTCGAGGTCGCCGACACGTCCAGGAGCCGGGAGACGATCGTCGGGCTGTCGGCCGAAAGCCGTGAAGAGGTGGACGACCTGGTCGACAAGGCCGTCGCCGCCGGCGCGCAGCCGCTCGGCGCCCAGGACGACGGGTTCATGTACATGCGCGGCTTCCTGGACCTCGACGGTCACCAGTGGTCGTTCATCCACATGGACATGGCCGCGGTCCAGGGCTAGTCCCCGGGGTCCACCGTCGTTCGTTCCGGCGCCGGGCTCAGGCGGGCCCCCGCCGCCGGGCGGACGACGCGGCGTTCGGTGACGATTGCGCTCACGAGGTCTGCCGGCGTGATGTCGAACGCCGGGTTGATCGCCAGGGCGCCGGCCGGTGCCACGGACAGGCCGCCCCAGGCCACAACCTCGTCGCCGGCGCGATCCTCGATCTCGACGTGCGACCCGTCGGGCGTGTCCGGATCGACGGTCGACTCGGGGGCCGCCACCACGAACGGGACCCCGGCGCGGTGCGCCGCCAGCGCCAGGGGGTACGTGCCGATCTTGTTCGCGACGTCGCCGTTGGCGGCGATGCGATCGGCACCCACCACGACCGCGTCGACCAGCCCCCGGGCGATCAACGACGGGGCGGCGGCGTCGATGACCAGGCGGTAGTCGGCACCCATGCGGTCGAGCTCCCAGGCGGTGAGGCGGCTCCCCTGCAACAGCGGCCGGGTCTCGTCGGCATAGACGCGGGCGACGACCCCCCGCTCGTGGAGGGCCCGCACCACGCCGAGCGCGGTCCCGCACTCGACGCACGCCAGCGCGCCGGCATTGCAGTGCGTGTGCAGGCGCAGGCCGGCGGGCCCGGCGGCCTCGTTGCGGTCGGGGACGCCGCCGCACAGCTCGACCACGAGGTCGGCACCCCGGCGGGCGATGGCCCGGTTGGCGGCGGCGTCGTCCTCCAGCACGGCCCGCGCCTCCCGCTCGACCGCCCCGGCCCCCTCCCCGAGCCGCGAGGCGGCCCGGTCGACCCCCCAGGCCAGGTTCACTGCCGTGGGCCGGGCGTTGCGGAGCTGTTCGATCGCCCTGGCGACCTCGTCGTCACTCCAGCCCCGGCGGCGACCCTCGCCCACGGCGAGCAGCACGCCGAGGGCTCCGGCGGCCCCGAGCGCCGGCGCACCCCGCACCGCCAGCCGCCGGATCGCCTCGACCAGCTCGTCGACGTCGGTCAGCCGGAGGGTCCGCAGGTCGTGCGGCAGCGCGGTCTGGTCCACGATCACGACGGCGCCGTCGACCCAGTCGATCGTCCGCACGAGGCGACTCTAAGACGCTCTGGGGCACCGCCTCACACCCGCGGCGGGTCGACGGCCACCCTGAGGCGGCCGGGCGGGCGGGGCGTCGCCGCCAGGGCGTCGCACAGCGTGCGATGGTCGGGGGCACGGATCAGCCACCGGCCGTCCGATGGCCCCAGGACCTCGACGCCGAGCCGGGCGCCGATGGCGCCGACGAACGCCCCGGCGGCCGCGCCCGAGACCTCGGCCATCGCGGTGACCGGCGGGAACCGCAGCTGCGTGCGCCGGTCCCGCTCCGCCGCCGCCACCCGGGGCGGGTCGGCGTTGAGGGCCGCCTGGGCGACCTCGTGGCGGGGCACGTGGGTCTGGACGACCAGGCGGCCGCCGGCGGCCTTGCCGCCCACGACGCGGGCGGCGCGCGCCAGGAGGCCGAGCGCCTGCTCGGCGGCCCGGTAGCGGGGCGCGAGCAGCTCCTGGTCGAAGTCCAGGAAGGCGACCGCGTCGGCCCGGTCGATTTGGTGCAGCGTGGCCTCCGTGCCGACCACGACCCGCGAGCGGGGGACCCCGGCGGCGCCCGATGCCGCGGTCACCTCGTCGACGGGCTCGCCGATCAGCGCCGCAATCTCATCACGCACCCGCGTCACGCCCTGGCGCAGCGTCCGCAGCCGTGACGCCCCGCACGCGGCGCACACCGCCGGCCGGGCCGTGCCACAGCGGGCGCACACGAGGTCGTCGCCCGGCTGGGCCACCGCGGCGTCGCAGCGTTCGCAGCGGGCCAGCTCGCCGCACGCCTTGCAGGCCAGCAGGCGGGCCCGGCCGGTCCGGTTGAGGACGCACAGCACGCGCCGGTCGCTGCGCAGCAGCTTCACCAGCGCCGGGGGCAGCAGACCCGTGCGGGGATCCTGGCGGCGCATGTCGACCACGTCGACGACCGGCCAGCCGGCGCGCTCGTCGGCACGCGACGGGGCGAGCAGCCGGGCTGCGTCCAGCGCTTCTAGCGAGGGACACGGCGAGGTCATCACGCAGGGC
>Ga0066905_100000549_pt1 | contig 10766 bp, 9 predicted proteins | sample PanSoiMetaPlot36_FD_67483 | JGI IMG/M metagenome (GOLD analysis project Ga0066905, IMG submission 67483) | Tropical forest soil microbial communities from Panama analyzed to predict greenhouse gas emissions - Panama Soil Plot 36 (version 2) | ecosystem: Environmental > Terrestrial > Soil >... | reverse complement strand
GACGATGGCCGCAAGGTGGGCATCGGGCCTGATGAGAAAGGTCTCACCCACCCGAGCGCCAAGCGCGTCGTTGAGTTTGCCACCGATGTCGATCTCGGGAATCGAGTACGCATGGCAGGGCGAGCCGACCGCATCCCGCAGGGCTGCCTCTGTCGCTCGGGTATCGACCGCTGCCGAGGTCAGCGCCAAGAGGCCGTCCCTGGCGATCTCGCGCAGCCGGGTGACCGCGGGCCGGTCCATGTGCTTGATGGGTGCGTCTGGGACGATCACACCCGGCGCGGTGGCAGGCAGCTGCCCGCGCGGCGGACGGGACGGCGCGGGCCGGCTCTGGTCAGGAGTCGTGAGCGGCGACGCCGCGTACCAGAACGGTTCTGCCAAGCGGCCGGAATCGACCCGGGACGCCGCCGCGGGATCACGCGATGCGGCTTCGAGAGCATCGCGACGAGCCATCAGCTCGGCGCCGGTATGCGGCACCAGGAACCGCATGGTGGCGCCGGTCACCTCGAGGTTTTCCACGGCGGCGGCGTGACGCTCGTCCTGATAAGACTCGAGCAGCGATTCGGGCGCCCATCCGTAGCGGACGAACGCGATCTTCCACGCGGCATTCTCGACATCCTGGACACCCGAATTGAGCCCGCGAGCGCCGAAGGGGGCCATGACGTGGGCCGCGTCGCCGGCGAGCACCACGCGGCCGACACGCATCCGGTCGACCCGTTGGGACGCGAAGCTGTACACCGACCGCCACACGACCTTGTACGCCCTGTCGCCGACGATCTGCCTGATCCGCTCGTCCAGCCGGCCGCTGCGTTCCTCCGCCTCAAGGTCGAACCCAGGCGGGACTTGCCAATCGATACGGTACGTCGACCCAGGGCATGGATGGATGAGAACCTGCCGCCCTGGGTTCCACGCTGGATCGAAATAGAACCGACGCTCGACCTCCCAGCCGGGAAGGTCAGCCTTGATGTCGCAGATCAGGAATTGGTCGTCGAAGCTCGGCCCGCCGAATGTGAGGCCGAGAGAGTCCCTGAGCTCGTCGGCCCGGCCCCCGGCACAGACGATCGCGAAACTGCTGTGGACAGTCGCTGGACCGCTATCGGTGCGGCAGGTGATGGACACCCCAGTGGCGTGCTGGTCGATGGCGACTGCCTCGTGGCCCCACCGCGTCTCAATCAGAGGAGACGCCGCAACCCGTTCGGCGAGGATTTCTTCGGTACGCGACTGCGAGATGTTGACGAAGGGCGGGAAAGGCGAGTGGCCCGGGTCCGCGAGCTTGAGCGCGAAGAGCTCCTGCTCCCGCCAATAGGTCCGTGCCGTTCGCCAGGTAACGCCTTCGGTCGCGATCTGCTCGCCTGCGCCCACCGCCGCCCAGATGTCGAGCACGTCCCGGTGCTGGCAGATCGAGCGTGACCCAACGACGTGGCGGGCCGTCCGCCGTTCGAGCAGCACGACGCGCAGGTTCCACCGGGCGAGCAGCAGGGCCGCACTTAGCCCCACCGGTCCACTGCCCACGACGGCGACCGGCCGCCCGGGCGTGGGAACGTACTCCGCGGTGCTCACTGCCGCAGGTTAGTGCGACCACTAGTCCTGGAGGGCGGCCCAGACGTCGCGGTCGCGCTCGGCGGTCCAGATGCGCGGCCAGTCGATACCGTCGAGCTCGTCCCACAGCCGCTGGACGTTGAACGGCAGGGTGTGCTCGAAGATCGGCCATGATCCGTACGTTGGGGCGAGGGCTGCGTGTGTCCCCTCGAAGGCATCCTTGACGGTTCCGCCCGCCGCGTGGACTGCGCCCACTTCGCGCTGCATCACCGCGAGGAAGTCGCGGGTCTGTGCGATGGCGGCACCGACTGCCTCCTCGCCGTGCACGACCGCTCCCCGTCCACCGATCAGCGCGCGTGCCCCGAGATCGGCCACCCGATCGAGCGTGCCGCCGGCCCAGTCGTGGTGGAAGGCGTCACCGGTGTAGAGGGCCGCTTGCGCCTCTACCAAGTCACCGGCGAAGAGGACTCCGGCACGTGGCAGCCAGGCGACGATGTCGCCGGCGGTGTGGCCTCGGCCGCAGTAGGCGAGGACGAGTTCGCCGCGATCACCCCCGAGGTCGATCGTGAGCCGGTCGCTGAAGGTCGCCGTCGGCCAAGTCAGGCCCGGGATCGACGCCGGCTCCTTGAACAGTCTGGGCATCCGGGCGAGCTCGCTGGCCCAGTCCTGCTCGCCGCGCTCGGCGATGAGGTGCTTTGTCATGTCATGGGCGATGACGGCGGCCGCGCCAAAAGCCGACGCGCCGAGGACGCGAACGGCGTGGTAATGCGAGAGCACCAGATAGCGAATGGGCTTGTCGGTGTGCTCTCGCAATCTGGCGAGCCAATCGCGGGCGGCGACGGGTGTCGCGCGGGCCTCGACGCAGACGAGAAAGTCCTCGCCTTCGACCGCGCCCACGTTCGGATCGCCCTGGGCGGTCAGCGCCCATACGCCCTCGGCCACGACTTCGAGAGTCTCGGTCTTGGCATCGAGGTCGGCCGACGACGCGAACGGTTTTGATCCCATCGGGCCTCCACTCCATGGAGCGCGCCAATGCGCTCCCGTGTCGTGTCGCCGTCGTACGAAGAAATGCCCACGCCTAATGTTTCTTGCTGCGCCGCGCGGCCACAACACGGTAGACCCCGAACAAGGCGACGCCTGAGGCGGCAAGGGCGAGCAGGTTGCCGCCAAACGCCCACGGTGACTCCTCCCCGGTGCCGTCCCCGGATGTCTCAGTGGTCGGTTTGGGTGACGATGACCCCGACGGCTGGGGCAGTGCGCTCGGCGGGAGCGGGACCTGCCAGACCTGACTCCCGACACCTTCCGAACCCACGAGCAGCGACTTGGCATCCCTGGTGAAGGTCACCGCCTCGCCTTGCGGCTGGATCGGCAGCGTGATGCGCGCCAGCCGGTCCCCGTCAGGTTCGGCGTAGATGTGGGCGAAGACGTAGTCGCGTAGGACCATACGCTTCCCATCCGGTGAAAAGGCACCGTCGGTGATCGTCGATGGCGCCGGGGCGATGCGGCGGAGCATGTTGACCTTGTCCTCGCTGAGCTCGTCCATCGGCGGAGCTATGTAGATCCCGGCGTCCTGGGACTCCTTCGAGACGACGTAGATGCGGTTCTCGCGCGGATCTATGAGCAGCGCCTCTGCATTGCGCGGTCCGTCCTCGTACTTGAAGCGGAACCTCGTCGCGGTCAGTGTCTTCGTCGCCAGCGTGTCCTGCTCCAGGAAGCGATAGACCCAGATCTCCGGCCATGCGCCGCCGAAGTTGTCCCCGATGTCGCCGACGAAGATGGCCGGGGCGCCGGACGGGCTCCGGCCGATGGCGATGCCTTCCCAATCCCTGGGCGTGACGCCGCGCAGGGTGTAGACGGCTCTGGTCTGGCCTTCGCGGTCCACCGCGTATATCCTCGCCGCCGTTTCGTTGTCATTGTGGGTATAGACGATCCCGGGGTGAACGGCGCTCGATGCGAGCCCGCTGGACTCGGTGATGCGGTCGTCCGCATAGGTGAAGACCGGTCGCGGACCTGACTCCTGAGCCCAGGCTGGAAGGGCGGGCGCGAGCAGGATCGCCGGAGTCAGGAGTGCAGCGGTGACGGCCCCGACGGCGGTCCGGCGTCCAGCGGCCCGCTGCCTCGCGATACGAGGAGATCGCGATCCGCTCGTCTCCACCGGCGGCAGGCTACCTGAGACACGAGGCCTCCTCGGCGAACCAACGTGGGGTCGGCCGGTCGAAGAGTGCGGTCGCCGGAAGCCGCCGGCTGGATCGGTAGGCACATTCCCCCTAGCAGGTCTATCGCAGCTGTTGCGGCAGGTGGTCGGGCACGAGCTCAGCCAGATAAGGCCGTACAGACCACTCGTGGACAAGGTCGGCATATTCCTCGATCAGCCGAGCGGTCGGCGGCGCGCCGGTGCGTACGGCGCGGATCAGGACGTTACGCGGTGTGTGCTGGGTCGGGACGAACTCGACAACCTCGACGCGGTAGCCGGCCAGGCGCAAGAGTGCCGCGCGCAACGCGTCGGTGAGCACGTCGGCGAACCGCTCCCTGAGGATCCCGTGCCGGGTCACCAGGCTGTATGGCCGCGGTGGCGTGGACCGCCGCAGCTGCGCCTGAATGTTGTGGTGGCAGCACGGTGCGGCGAGGATCACCGGGGCCTGCCAGCGAATGCCGCGGGCAAGCGCGTCGTCGGTCGCGGTGTCGCATGCATGGAGGGCGAGCACGAGGTCGGCGTCTCCGTCAGCGTCGGAGAAGTCGACCTGGGAGTTACCGATCGTCCCCTGGATGAACCGAACCCGATCGGACCAGCCGAGCCGGCGGGCGATGGCCGAGTTGCGTTCCCGTGCCTGCGCCTTGATATCGACGCCGACCAGCTCAACCGGTAGTCCGCGTCCGATCAGGAAGCTGTACGCGGCGAAGGTGAGGTAGGCGTTCCCGCAGCCGAGATCCACAACCCGCAGCGCTCGGCTCGGTCGCCCGTCCGGCTGCATGGCTAGAGTCGACCCGGTGGGCAGCGTGGCCTCCTGCTCCGGCCCGCCGGGCTTAACCAGGAGCGGCTCGAGTGCCCGAAGGAACTCCTCCACTTGCCGGTATTTGTCGCGCTTCGACGGCTTGACCGCACCATCGGCCGTCGTGATGCCCACCGCATACAGCATCGGATCGTCCAGCGGTAGCACCCGTGGCTTGATCCGGTCGTGGGCGCGGGCGGTTGGCAGCCGAGCGACCGACGCCGTGTGTTCTGGACCGTCCTGAGGGAACTCCATCGCCGGTTGTGATGTGGTGCCGGCTCCTGGCCCACCGGGCGCTTCCGCGTCCCGCGGCGACGCCGCGGACTGACGGGGGTCGGGGGCGGCGCGGTGCAGCTGCGCATTCCCCTTCTTGGTCACCCGGAGCTGGATGGTCGTGTCCACATTGATGACATGCCAGCTGCCGAACGGCTCGGCGAGAAGCTCCTTCACCGCGACCGCGGCGTCCGGCCCGTACTCCACGTTCTCGGTGAACGCCTGGCGCTCGTCGTACCGCACGATCTGCAGGCGGCGACCGGCGCGCAGGTCGACCGGCCTCAGCTCCGCGCGCCGCCAGCGCGGCGCGTCAACACCGTGCCGAGTCCCCGCCGCGACAGCGCGGACGAGCCCGTCTGCGTCGAGGACCATGCGACCGATATCGGCGAGGGCCTCGTCGAGCGCCACCTGCATACCGTCAAGCTTCGCACCTGTGGACGGCAGAATGGTGGTGAGCGATCACGATCGACGCTCGGTGGACGCCGCTGGCGCGGGCCGCATCATGTCAGCGCGCTGATCACGACCACGAGGATGAGGAGGGCGAGGACGGCCGGGATCAGGTACCGCCGCGTACGGGGGTCCACAAGGGCCGAGGCTAACCGGTCTTCGTGGCCGTCCCGCCGCCCGCCCGAGCCGCGCCCAGTGACCAGCTGTTGAGGGTTTCGTACGTCGGGTTAGCGCCGAGTCGACTCTGGATCAAGTGAATCGCGTCTGCCGTCCACGTGGTGCCAGCGAAGTCGGCGACGGAAGCGACCAACGGGCGCAGGTCGACGTGACCGCGGGCACGGCTCCTGGCAAGCGTGAGATGGGGCCGGTACGGGCGATCGGCGAGATCGACACCTGCGTGTCTGGCTGCGGCTGCGGCGCTCCCCGCGAGAGCGCGCAGGCGGTCACGATCGCCCCCCACACCTGCCCACAAGATGCTGTGGGTGAAGCGGCCGCCGCCGCTGAACGACAACTCGAACGCCTCGTGCCGGTGTGCGGCCCGCCCAAGCCGCTCGGCGAGTCCGGGCGTGCGACGCTCCTCGACCTCGCCGAGGAATGCCAGCGTGACATGCCATTGATCACGCTTGGACCAGCGAAGGTCGGGCGCGGCCTGCCGCAGTCGATTGATCTCCGCCGCGATCTCGTCGAGCACAACCGCAGGCGGTACCAACGCCACGAACAGCCGCATGACGGGCAGGGTCTCAGCCAGTCGAGGCCATGTCGAGACGATCGGCGATGGGGCGCAGCGCCACGTAGGGTCGCCGGGCGCGCGGTCGAATGGACAGACCCATGCGGCGAGCGATGACGTAAGCGATCACTATCGTCGCGGCGAGCGAGATCGCGCCGCCGCCGAGCAGGCTCCATCGCGGTCCGACGGCCTGGGCGAGCACACCGATGATCGGGGCCCCGACTGGGGTACCGCCGAGGAAAACCATCATGTAGATCGCCATCACCCGGCCCCGCATTGCCGCTGTCGCGCCCAGCTGCATGGTCGAGTTCGCGGCGGTGATGAAGGTCATGGCCGCGAAGCCGGTCGGGATCAACATGGCTAGGAACGTCCAGTACGACGGCATGAGCCCGCAGAGGACCTCGAGTGCACCGAAGACAATCGCGGAGCCCACGACGAGCCTGATCCTTGGCTTTCCACGCCGGGCGGCCGCCAGGGCTCCCGCCAGCGTGCCAGTTGCGAGGGCGCTGGAGAGCAGGCCGAAGGAGTCCGCACCGCGTTCGAAAACCTGCTTAGCGAACAGCGCCATGGTCAGCTGGAAATTGAGCCCAAAGGTTCCGATGAAGAAGACCGTGACGACGGTGAGCATGAGTGGAGGCCGCCGCGCGATGTATCGCAGCGCGGCAGCTAGCTGGCCCTTGCCCTTGGGTTGCGGCGGCGCGGGAGTTAGGTCGGCAGATCGCATTTTGCTGAGCGCGGTTAGCGTCGCCGCGAAGGAGAACGCGTTGAGCATGAACACAGGCCCGGTGCCGACGGCAGCGATGAGGACGCCTGCGACGGCCGGCCCGGCCAGCCTGGCGAGGTTGAACGATGCGCTGTTGAGGGCGACCGCGTTCGGGAGCCGCTCGGGCCCGACGATTTCCGATACAAAGGTCTGCCTCGCGGGGTTGTCGAACGCGGCGACCGTGCCCAGCAGGAACGCGAGGACATAGACGTGCCAGGCCTGCACCGCGCCGGTCACAACCAGCACGCCCAGCATGAACGCCAGGGTCCCCATCGTCGATTGGGTGATCGCAAGAAGCCGCCGCTTCGAATAGCGGTCGGCCGCAATGCCGCCCCACGGACCGAACAGCAGGAAGGGCAGAAACTGCAGCGCGACCGTCAGACCGAGCGCGGAGGCCGACCCGGTCAACTGCAGCACCAGCCAGTCCTGGGCCACGCGCTGCATCCATGTTCCGATGTTCGAGATGACGGCCGCGCCGAAATAGAGCCGGTAGTTGCGGATGGTCAGTGATCGAAACGTTGGACTCATGATGCTGCGATGCGCTCCAGGATGGGTGTGGCGGCGTGCAAGACAGCTCGCTCGCCGGCGGTGAGTTCCGCGAGTCGTTTGGCCAGCCAGGCGTCGCGCTTACGGCGATCCGCACGCAAGATCGCAACGGCCGCTTTGGTTGGGCGGACGAGCTGCTGCCTCCGGTCGGTCGGATGGGGACTGCGCGTGATAAGGCCGCGCTCTTCGAGACTGGCGAGGATCTTCGTCATCGAGGGCGGGCTGACCTTCTCGTGGTCGGCGAGCTCTCGCGGGGTGAGCTCAAGGTGTCGGTAGAGCGTGCCGAGGACGGCGAGCTGCGTCAACGACAGCGTCAGATCGGTGCGCTCCTGGCGAAGCCTGCGCGCAAGCCGCAGAGCGGAGAATCGCAGGGCGCTTCCCTGCGTGAGATCCGCTGACGACAGCTTGGCCATAGTCTGCATATCGTTAGTTTACCTAACGAACCGTAATACCTGCAAAGGCCAAGTATCCCTCACGGGGGAGGCGGATCGCTGCGGGCTGGCCGCTGCCTTGACGGCGATCCCTGCAGCACACTGGGGGATGCGCCTGCTCCGGTCGGTGTCCGAGGATGGCATGGTGGCCGCGTTCCTGGCGGCCGAGGCCACCTCCAAGCGTTACGGTCCGCAGATCCGCCAGATCCTCGCCCGGCTCGGGCGGCCCTATAGCCTCGTCACCGATCCGGACACGTGTGACCAGGCCGCCAACGCCGCGCGACGCCAGATTCTGGCCGCCTATCGCGACTACCCCACAGGCGACGTGTTCACCGGCATGCCCGCCGACGTCAGGTGGCATCAAGCCATGCTGACTCCGGCCGAACTGGGCACCGTCCAATACGTCGACTACCCCTACTGGACCGACTTCTCCGGTGGCACCAGGCTCGCGGCCGACGGGGCACGCCGGCTCGGCCCCTGGCGGGAACAGCCGGCCGGGACGATCTACCGGCAAATCGCAGAGGATGCCCGGGACGGACAGCTGCCGCCGCCCATCATCTTGATCAGCGAATCGGGCCTGGCGAACCTCGTCGTCATCGAGGGGCACAAGAGGCTCACCGGGCTGTTGGTCTGCCCGCAGTGGCTGCCCGCCGAACTGGAGGTCGTGCTCGGCATCACCGCCAGCCACCATGACAAATAACTAGCGACCCTTCGGCGACCTAGCGAGCCGGCGAGCCAGCGAGCGGCGCGAGTGTGGCAGATCATGTCCCGTCTTTACCAGAGGCTCGCCGAGATCTCGGTAACCTCATGCCATGGGGAAGCGTCCCAGGTACGACCGCGTTGAGCCGTACCAGCCGCCTGAGCGTCCCGATGCCGCAACGCAGGCGCGACATGCCCGGTCGCACGCGAAAGACACGCCTGACGCCTCGGATGAATCTGGATCAATGAGCGGCAGGCGAGGCCGTCCGGAGCCGGCCACACCCGGTGATCACGGCCAAGCCGCGTCGGCAGCACCACAGCCGGTGGATGTCGACGGCGTCGCAATCGTCACCGTCGGCACCATCCTGTGGGCGATCGCGTTCGTCGCGCTGCTGCCGTTCCGCAGCCGGCTAGCCGATCACAACATCGACTGGTGGCTGTGGGTCTGCCTCGCCGGGGTCGCGATGGGCCTGTGGGGGATCAGCTACTGCCGTCGCCGCCGCAACCGGATCAGAGCCCGTGACGAGCGGGTTGCGCCCCGTCAGACGTCGTCGTAACCGAACTCGTCGACGATCGGGGATACCGCCCCGGCAGGCGTCGCCATCACGGCTGCCTCGGAATGCGCGCCGCACCCGTGGTCGAGGGATACCACTCGCCCGTCACTGGGCGAATACTCGTTGGCGCAGACGCCGAAGGCATGCCGCAGCGAACCGCGCAGGCTCACCAGAAATCCGCAGGTCGAACACTGGGCCGGGGCCGACTCAGCCATTGGCGTCTGCGGGCCGCCCTCACCGGAATACCACCGCCTCGCGGCGAGCTCGGCACCGTACTGCGAGAGCACGCGTGGCCTGCCTAGCCCAAGCTCGTACGCGACCGGCGAGGCCTGCACGAACTCGTCGGGTTCCTCCTCGGCACCGGTGTAGCCGGGATCGAGCCGTTCGTCGTCCCCCGCTGTCGGCAGCAGGTCGCCGGCCCGCAGATCGCCCGGGCGTAGCCGTTCGCTCCACGGCAGCCAGGCCGGCGCCAGCAGCGCCTGCGCACCTGGCAGGAGGACCACTTCGTCCACTGTGACCGACCTGGCGCGCGAGGCCCGCGCGACGGTGGCCGCCCACCGCCAGCCGTGATAGCCGGCCGACAGGCAGTCGAAGTAGTGAGTGACGACCCGGTCGGCGTCAGCTGTTACGCCGAGGTGGACACCGACTTGATCGGCCCCGGCGACCTCGACGGCGGCAGCACGCGCGAGATCGACCGCCGCCGCGCATTGCGCGTCCACGGTCTTTGATCGACTTCGAGTCCCGCTGCTCACCGCCCCGATTCTGGCGTACGTACCCCCGCTCGAGCGAATTCGATCGATCGCTTGACCCGTGTAGGACGGGCGAAGGTGCGCAGACCGCGTCGAAACATGGCTTGTGGCGTGCCGAGGGTCGGGCAGGATTGTGATGTGAGCGATGACTTCGGCCGAGGGGGTACCGACAGCGCACAGCGTGCGCTGGAGGCGGCCAAGTCAACGGCGGCCTCGATGGCCCGGTTCAGCAGCGGCGCCGCTAAGGGCACCGTCCGCAGAATCAGAAGAGCCACCCACGCGGGCGGCGCAGGAGAATCGGGCCTGGCCAAGGTCATCGAGCTGCAGGCGTTCAACGCTGCAGGGGACACCTTGATCGCAGTGTCCCTGGCCGGCACCCTGTTCTTCGACGTACCGCTGGGCGAGGCGCGCGGCAAGGTTGCCCTGTACCTCCTGATCACCATGGCGCCGTTCGCGATCGTGGCACCGGTCGTCGGGCCCCTCCTGGACCGGCTACGCCACGGCCGACGCTGGGCGCTCGCCACGGCGATGTTGGCTCGCGCATTCCTCGCCTGGGTCATGGCCGACGCCGTGACCGGTGGCCTCGCTCTCTATCCCGCAGCCTTCGGCGCGCTTGTCGCCTCGAAGGCACAAGGGGTCCTGCGCGGGGCCCTCGTGCCCCGGATGCTTCCGCCGTCGACCACACTCGTCCGCGCCAACGCCCGGGTTTCGATGGCAGGCACGATCGCGATGCTCGTCGCCGGACCGATCGGGGCCGCGCTCGCTTGGATTGGCCCGCAGTGGTCGCTGCGAGCGGCCTTCGTCGTCTTCGCCATCGGCATGGTGCTCGCCCTCAAGCTCCCCCACCGGGTGGACGCTCCCGTTGACGACGGCGAGCAGGAGGAGCCAGAGCGAACGGCTATCGGTGAGATCGTCGGCAAGCCGCGCGGTGTCAGCGGCAGCGTCGTCATGGCCCTGCGGGCAAACGCTGCCTTCCGCGCGTTCTCCGGCTTCCTGATCATCTATTTGGCGTTCCTGCTTAAGAGCCAGCCGCTGGAGGGGATGTCCACGG
>Ga0066905_100000548_pt1 | contig 10777 bp, 9 predicted proteins | sample PanSoiMetaPlot36_FD_67483 | JGI IMG/M metagenome (GOLD analysis project Ga0066905, IMG submission 67483) | Tropical forest soil microbial communities from Panama analyzed to predict greenhouse gas emissions - Panama Soil Plot 36 (version 2) | ecosystem: Environmental > Terrestrial > Soil >... | reverse complement strand
CTAGTCCCGGCTGCCGGAGAGCCGCACCCCGACCCTCCGCCGGCCCCAGCCCCCGGGCGGTCCGTCGAAGTGGCCTGACACCTGCCAACCGCAGGCCAGGCACCGGCCGTCGTCGGTCAGCTGCCAGCGCCCGAGCTCGTACCAGTCGCGCTCGATGAGCAGGACGCCGCAGCCGGGGCACCACGTGCTCGACCCGTCGCGGTCGTGGACGTTGCCCGTGTAGACGTAGCGCAGCCCGTTGCGCAGGCCCCACTGGCGTGCACGGCTGAGCGTGTCGGGCGGCGTGTGGGGGACGTCCATCATCTTGAAGTCGGGGTGGAAGGCGGTGAAGTGCAGGGGGACGTCAGGCCCCAGGTGCTCGCGCACCCACGACGTCAACTGGTCGAGCTCGGCATCGCCGTCGTTGCGCCCCGGGATGAGCAGCGTGGTGATCTCGAACCAGACGTCGGTCTCGTGGTGGAGGTATTCGAGCGTCTCCAGCACCGGCTCCAGGTGGCCGACGCAGACGTGCTTGTAGAACTCCTCGGTGAACCCCTTGAGGTCGACGTTGGCGGCATCGAGGTGGGCGTAGAAGTCACGGCGCGGCTCGGGGCAGATGTAGCCGGCGGTGACGGCGATGGCCTTGACGCCCACGTCGTGGCAGGCGTCGGCCACGTCGGCGGCGTACTCGAGGAAGATCGTCGGGTCGTTGTAGGTGAAGGCGACGCTGCGGCAGCCGAGGTCGAGCGCGGCCGCGGCGATGGCCTCGGGCGAGGCGGCGTCCGCCAGTGTGTCCATCTCCTTCGACTTGGAGATGTCCCAGTTCTGGCAGAAGCGGCACGCCAGGTTGCAGCCGGCCGTGCCGAAGGACAGCACCGACGTGCCGGGCAGGTAGTGGTTCAGGGGCTTCTTCTCGACCGGGTCGATGCAGTAGCCCGAGGATCGCCCGTACGTGAGCAGGACGACGCTGTCGCCCACCCGGCCGCGGACGAAGCACATGCCCCGCTGGCCCTCCTGCATGCGGCAGCGGCGTGGGCAGACGTCACACTGCAGCCGACCGTCCGGAAGCCGATGCCAGTACGTCGTCGGATGCGTGGCCGGCGCCTCGCCGTTCACGACCCCACGGTACCCCTGCGCCGAGAGCCGCTAGTAGGGCGGTTGCATTGCGGAATCCGCCGCCGCCCCTGGGGTTGGGCGGCGCCGTTTGCCATACTGGCGACCCGTGGCTGGGGGCACGATACGTGATCTCACCGCTGCCGAACGTGCGGCCAGACCCCAGGCGCCCGCGCCCTTCGAGCCGACGCCGTCGCAGGTGCTCCTCGCCGCCGCACTCGGGGCGGCGGCTCTGGCCATCCTCATTGCGGTCGCTCGGACCGCAGCCGGCGACGCCGTCATCACGCCGGCGGTCGCCGCGGCCGTTCGCGCCGCCTCGTACCTCGGTCTCGTCATGGCCGTCGGGAGCACTGCGTTCGTGACCCTGGTGTGGCCCCGGGGCCGGGGTGATCGCCGGATGGCGATGATGGTGTGGTTCGGCTGGCTGACGGTCGGCGCCGCCACCGTGCTGCAGTTGGCACTGCACGAGGGCGCCGACCTTGTCGTTCCGGGCGGCGACCGCATCGCCACGGCGCTCGCGCTGCGGCTCGGGCTCCTGCTCGCCGGCTTGGCGTGGACGTCGGCGGCGATGCGCGGGCGGCCGGCGTCGCGGGCCGTTGGCTTGGCCGTGTTCGTCGCGCTCACGTCCACCTGGGTCTACGCCGGCCCCGTCGCACCGGGCGTCGCGACGGCCACCCTCACGGTCGTGCACGTCGCCGCAGCCTGCTTGTGGACGGGCGGGCTCGCCGTGCTGGCCGTGGTGTTGATGCCGCTCGGGCGGACCCCGGCGCTGGCGCGGGTCCTGGCGCGTTTCTCCCGCCTCGCCACCGCCTGCGTCGCCGTGCTGGCGGTCTCCGGGACGCTCCACGCGGTGGCGCGCACCGGATCGGTGAGCGAGCTGTTCACGACCCCGTACGGCTACGCGTTCTGGTTCAAGGTGGCGGGGGTGGGCGCCATGCTGCTGGTGGCGAACGGCAACCGGCACTATGTGCTGCGCCACGTCCGCAGGGCCCGCCCCGGCCCGACGCGGCCGGCGGCCGTGGGCGCCAACCGCCATGGCGTCAACGGCGGCGGGTCCTCGGAGCTCGATCGCCTGGGCGCCCCGCCGCTGCAGATGCTGGCCCTCTTCCTCGGCGCCGAGATCGCGTTCGGGCTCCTGGTGATCGTCCTCACGGGGGTGCTGGTCGGCTCCCCCACCGGCCGCTGACGCCCGGCGTGACCGTCAGGTCGAGGACGAGGCGAACGTCGTGAGCTCCTCGCGCAGCGCGGGCGTCAGCAGCTCACCGGCCTTCGCCACCAGCTCGGTGGCCTGATAGCCCACCGAGCCGACGTCGCAGTCGCGGGTCGCGACGACGCCGAGGCAACTGCCATCGGCGATGGAGCACACGAACAGGAACCCCATGTTCATGGCCATGATGACCCGCTCGAGGCCGTCGCCGGTGAGCAGTCGGTCGGACGCGTCCGCCAGGCTGGCGCACCCGGAGATGATTGCGCAGAGCTGCTCGCCCTCCTGCGGATCCAGGGAGTTCGAGCGCGCGATGAGCAGGCCGTCAGACGAGACCGCGACCGCGTCGGTGACACCGGCGGTCTCGTCCACGAAGTTGCTGAGCAGCCAGTTGAAGTTGCGCGCCTCTTTGGTCAGTGACATCAGTGCCTGCGCGGAGAGTCTTGGTCCTGCTCCCCGTCAGCGCCGGACAGGCTGCGCTGCACCCCGGCAGCCAGGCTAGTGAGGAAGCGCTGGATCTCCGCCGGGTCGACGCCCGGCTGGCGTTCGTCGTGTGCGATTGCCGGCTGGATCGAAGGCGACCGGCCCGCCGACCCCAGAGGACCGCCCGTGCCGGGATGCTGCGCACCCCGCACACGCCGCACCAGCCCGCTGGCGGTCACGGCGGGCGTGCCGCCGCCGACGGAGATGGGGGTGGGGGTCGGAGCGGGAGCGGGCGCCGGAGCTTGGGCGTGGGCAGGAGCGGGCGCGGGGATGGGCGGGGGCGGTTCGGGCGCGGGCGCCGCCGGGGCGTCGGCGGGTCCCGGGTAGGGCTCGGGCGGCGGCGGCACGGGGGGCGCCCCTGGCGGGGCCGCCACTGCGCCCGGGCCACCGGGCGCAGCCGGCAGGGGCTCGGGTGGCGGTGGCGGGGCGGCCGCCGCCGGAGCGGCCGGGGCGACCAGCTCGCGGACCGGGTCGGGCGGCATGGGGCCGATGATCTCGGCCGGCAGGTCGACGATGGCGGCGATGCCGACCACCTCGGAGCCCTGGAGCCGAACCTCGATGCCGTTACGGGCCGCCAGGGCGGCGGCCACGAAATGGCCCAGGTGCTTCGAGACTGCGACGGTGGGCCGCTCGGCACCCGCCAGCCGCTCGTTCGCCCGGGCGATCTCGTCGGCGCTCATGCCCAGCCCGTGGTCGACCACCGCCAGCGAGTAACCGTCGGGGGTCATGCGTCCCCGGATCTCGACCAGCTCGTGCGGCGGTGAGTGCTTGACGCCGTTCTCGATGAGCTCGGCCAGCAGGTGCGTCAGGTCGGACGCCGCCCCGCCCACGATCATCACCGGGTCCAGCGTGCGGACCACCACACGCTGGTAGTTCTCGATCTCCCCCAGCGCCGCCCGCACCACGTCGAGGACCCGCACCGGCGGGTGCCAACGCGGGCCGACGTCCACCTCGCTCAGCACGAGCAGCGACTCGGCGTTGCGGCGCATGCGCGTGGCGAGGTGGTCGAGCTTGTGCAGTTGCGCGACGCGGCTGGGATCGGCCTCGCCCTGCTCGAGCTCACCGACGGCGGTCAGCAACCGGCTCAGGAGGTTCTGGTTGCGCCGGCCGAGGTTGACATACGACTCGGCGATGGTTCGCCGCAGCGTGGCCTGCTCGACCGCCAGCCCGAGCGCCGACCGCTCGACGTCACCGAGCGCGTGGGCGACGTCGCTCACCTCGTCGTTGGTCGTGATTCTGATCGGGGCCGGCACGGGTGGCGCAGGTTCCTCCCCCAACGGGGCGTCGAGGATGTCGGCCACGGCGCTGGGAAGCTGCTCGTCGGCTATCGACTGGGCGTCGTGGCTGAGCGCACGCAGGGGGCGGGTGATCGAGCGGCTGACGCGCCACGCGATCAGCACGGCGGCGACGACCACAGCCAGCGCCGCGCCGGCGTACCAGCGCCGCCGGGCGTCCGCCTCCGACCGGAGGTCATCGGCGCGCCGCTCGAGCACGTTGGCCACCTGATCGCGGAATCCCAGGTAGGGACCGTCGGCCCCCAAGGGCGTCGTGGCCAGCAGCGCCTCCGGGTCGACCGGCGCACCGCTGGCGATGGCGTCGGAGGCGAACGGCACCAGGCCGGCCACCTGCGGGTCCGACAGCAGACCGTTGGCGGCGGCGGCGTAGTCGCCGGTGCCCTTGGTCTTGACCACGCCGTTGTTCTTCTCGACGTCGCGCGAGAGCTTGGACACGTCGGCGGCCGCCACGGTGTCGTCGATGCCTCCGGTGCCCCAACCCACGTACAGCAGCTGGTCCACGAGTTGCGCGATGGAGTCTGTGGCATGCGACGAGTAGTGGACGAGGTCGTCGCCCTGGCGCAGGTCGGCGTCGTCGACCACGAGCGCGAACCGGTCGTGCGAGGCGAAGATCGTCGCCACCATGTCGGTGTAGGCAGCGAACACCTCGTGGGCGGTCTCGCGGTTGGCGGGTCCGGGGTTGGCGACGGCGGCATCGACGGTCTGGCGGACGCCGGGTAGTTCGTCGAGCGTCGACAGGGCGTTGCCCCAGTCCTCGCGGAGACGGTCGTCCTGGCCGCTGATCTGCCGGTGCAGCGCATCGTGGGCCGCGTCCGTGCGCTCCCGCGATGCGGCGAGGTCGGGCTCCTCGAGCTCGATCACCCTGCCCAGGCCCAGCATCTGGACGAGCGCCGTGTTGCGCTCGTTCTGGAGGACGTTGATCAGCCCGGCATGGCCGATGGACGCGGTCGCCAGCTCGGCCTGGCGCGTGACCTTGCGCGCCTGCGAGGTGCTCGTGGACACGCCGATTGCGGCCCCCACGACGAGGGCGAGCAGCGGCACGGCCAGAGCTGCCGCCACCTTGACGCGGATCGGGATGCGTCGACCCACCTGTCAGCTCCATTCATCTCGTTCACGGGAGCCGGAGCAAGCGGTCGGTCTCCCAGCACCCCACGAACGCGACCGGTTACGGAAAGCGTTGTTCTACTACGGCCGCATGACAACGGCCAGCTTGACATACGTCGACGAATGACGGGACACCCTGGTGGGGCCTGTGGACAACTTGCCCAATCCACAGGCTTGCTCCCCTCGTAGCCCACAGCCCGGCTGCCGTACCGTCCCGGCATGCCGACGTTCGAGGTCATCATGCGGGATCCCGGCCCGAGCGGCCGTGGGAGCGGCGAGCGGCGTGTCGAGACCGTCGACGGCGCCGACGCCTACCAGCAAGAGGGTCCCATGACCACCTTCTTCCGGCGCGGCGAGGGACGCGCCGTCATCGACTCCTGGAGCACGAGGATCGCCAGCTTCCGCACCGCCGACCTGCTGGCGGTCCGCCGCTGCGAGGCGGCCGCCGGGCAGCTCCGGGCCGTGGCCGGCACGGGCTGAACCAGCCCGCCCGGCCGCGCGGCCAACCGGCCTGTCGGCCGGGCGTTCAGCCGGTGATTCAGTCGAGGGCCGGCACCCAGTGGAGGAAGGCCGGCTCGTAGTACCGGGAGCCGTCCTGCTGGACGAGCATCTCGGCGGGCCCCAGCGCCGCCACCAGGCGCTCGCACTGGTCGCCGAGGGTCCGGTAGCGGGACATCCAGACCACGAAGACGGCGTTGTCGCCCGCCCGGTCCCGGACCTCGCGGGCGATCTCCTCCGGGTTGGCGGCCTGGTTGCGCTCGGCGTAATCCACCCAGTCGACCCGCTCGGGCGAGCTGAGGGCCGGATAGGCGAGCTCCACCACCCCGGCGGGCATCTGGCGTGAGTAGTCCGGCCCGAGCTGATCGGGGCAATACACCACGACGTCGCCGGGCTGGGCGTGCTGGGCGACGGCGTCGCCGACGACGTCGGCCTGGGTCCGCTCGTAGTAGTTGACCCAGGCGATGCCGGCCACGCTGACGGCCAGGTACGCGCCCCCGGCGACGAGCTGGGCGATCCCCGGGACGCGGGTGATGCCGACCGCCACCGCCAGCAGCACCAGGGGAACGATGACGGCCGCGTAGCGGGGCTGGTACGTGGCGTTGGTGGCGTAACCGACCAGGCAGCCGAGCACGATGACGATCAGGACGACCGCCAGCTCGCGGCGGACGACGGGGACCGTCCGGAGGTCGAACGTCAACTCGTGGCCGCCGGAGCGCACCGTGAACAGGGCCACGAGCACGAACACGGCCACCATGACCGCGGCCAGCACGTTCTCGATCAATGCCCCGCCGCCGAGCTCCGTGAGCGTGGTCACGATGATCGCCGTCGGTCGGACGGGCTCGCCCCAGGGCGTGCCGGTGTTCGCGGACTGGTACAGGAACCCCGGTAGCCAGGGCAGGAACAACAGCCCGCCGGCGGCGAGGGCCAGGATCACGCGGCCCGTGCGTGCCCGTTGCTGTGGCCGCCACCACCAGCGCGCCGCCAGCACCAACCCGGCGGCCGCCAACAGGTAGAAGGACCAGTAGTGGCTGAGCAGCAGGAGGCCCGAGATGAGCGCCAGCGCCACCAGCCGCCAGGGGCGGGGATCGACCAGGGCGTCGGACAGCACCAGGTAGCCCGCCAGCACCAGGAGCATCACCAGCGAGTACATGCGGGCCTCGGTGGCGTACCTGATCGCGTAGGGCGACAGCGCCACGATCAGCAGCGCCCAGCGGGCCCCGGCCTGCCCGGCCAGCCGCCGGCCGGCGATCCACGCCAGGGGCAGCGACGCCACGGCGAAGATCCCCGACAGCGAGCGCACGGCGAAGTCGCCCTCGCCGACCAGCTCCATCCACCCGTGCAACAGCACGTAGTAGAAGGGCGGGTGGCCGTCGTGGCGCAGCGCGTCGAACAGGTCGCCGAGGGGCAGCCGGGCGATGTTGACGCTCAGCGCCTCGTCCAGCCACAGGGGCGAGCGCTGCACGAAGCGCAACACGACGCCGGCCACGACCACGCCGACGACGACCAAGGACACGAACCGGGGGGACCCAGTGGTCGATCGTCGAACGGACGCGCGCGACGCGTCGTCGTGGACCCCGTCGGCAGCCAGGGTGCGCATGAGGCGGCGATGTTACCAACGGGTTGCAGGCCGAACGCGAACGGTGAGCGCCCCGGGTGGAAGCCGCGACGACCCCCTTCGATAGAGTGCCGTCTCGCGTCCAAGTGAGGGAGTGGTCGGCACGTGTGGGGAAGTGCAACGAGCGGGTCGACACCTGGGCCCGGGGCCTCGCCCCGGGTCGTCATCATCGGCGCCGGGCCCGCCGGGCTCACCGCCGCCTACCAGCTCGCCAAGTCGGGCCACACGAGCACGGTGCTCGAGGCCGACGCAGTCGTCGGCGGGATCAGCAGGACCGTCGAGCGCGACGGCTGGCGCTTCGACATCGGCGGCCACCGGTTCTTCACCAAGGTGCAGGCGGTGGAGGACCTGTGGCACGAGATCCTCGCCGAGGACGAGTTCCTGCAGCGGCCACGCAAGAGCCACATCTACTACCGCGGCAAGTTCTACGACTACCCCCTGAGGCCGCTCAAGGCGTTGCGCAACCTCGGCCCGCTGGAGGCGGCGCGCTGTGCGTTCTCGGCGCTGTGGGTGCGGGTGCGGCCCCCGAAGGACCAGTCGACGCTCGAGGGCTACGTCGTCGCCAACTACGGCTGGCGCCTCTACCACCACTTCTTCAAGACCTACAGCGAGAAGCTGTGGGGCGTGCCACCGTCACAGATCGCCGCCGACTGGGGGGCGCAGCGCATCAAGGGCATGTCCCTGTTCCAGGCGGTCTGGGAGCCCATCCGTTCCCGCTACGCCGGGCGCCGGGACAAGGGCAGGCAGGTCACCAGCCTCATCGAGGAGTTCCAGTACCCGAAGTACGGCCCCGGGATGATGTGGGAACGGTGCCACGAGCTGGTGGAGGCCGCCGGCACCAAGGTCACCCTCAACACCCCGGTGATCCGCATCCATCACGAGCGCGGCAGGGTGGTGAGCGTCGTGGCCGGGTCACAGGGCGTCACCACCGAGTACGCGGCCGATCACGTCATCTCCTCGATGCCGTTCCCGCAGCTGCTCGCGGCCATGGATCCACCGGTGCCGAACGACGTGCGGCGTGCCGCGGACGCGCTGTCGTTCCGTGACTTCGTGACGGTCGCGCTTGTGGTGCCGGCCGACAAGGTGGGCTGGGACGACAACTGGATCTACATCCACGCACCCGAGGTCAAGGTCTTGCGGGTGCAGAACTTCGGCTCGTGGTCGCCCTACATGGTGAAGGACGGGCACAACGTGCTGGGCCTCGAGTACACGGTCCACGAGGGTGACGGGTCGTGGAACGCCAGCGATGCCGAGTTGGTCGCGCAGGCCGCCAAGGAGCTCGAGGCGATCGGGCTGATGAGCACCGCCGACATCGAGGCCGGCTACGTCGTGCGGACGCCCAAGGCGTATCCCGTGTACGACGAGGACTATCAGGCCAACGTCGAGGTGCTCCGCGCCTGGCTCGAAGAGCATGCACCCAACGTCCACCCGATCGGCCGCAACGGCATGCACCGCTACAACAATCAGGACCACTCGATGTACACGGCCATGCTGACGGTCGAGAACATCGTGATCGGCACTGCGCACGACATCTGGACCGTCAACGTCGAGGACGAGTACCACGAGGAGAAGGTGTCCGAGCCGGCGTCAGCCGGCGGTCGCGCCACGGCCGAGCCGTCCCGCGCGCCACGCGGCACGGGTCGCGACGCACCGATCCTCCCGGCGTCTCACCCGACCTCGAGGACGAGCACGTAGTTCCAGCACGCGACCTCGCGGACGCCGGGCACGTCGGCGATCCAGTGCGCCCATCTCGGGTGGTAGCGCGGCAGCGCGTCGAGCAGCTTGACCCGGTGCGTCGCCTCGGCCTGCCGAACCCAGCGGTGCATCCGCTGTGCGGACACCGCGAACAGCGTCCGGCCGTACTCGTTCTTCGGTGCCCGCCCGTTCCGCCGGGCGAACCGCTGTGCCGCATGGCGCCCCCCGAGGTAATGCCAGGGCGATGTCTCGTGCCCTCCCCACGGCGACAGCCACGTCGTCCAGGACAGGAACACCACGCCGCGGGGTCGGGTGACACGCACCATCTCGTCGGCCATCCCCTCCGCCTGCGGCACGTGCTCCAGGACGTTGCTCGAGTAGCAGACGTCGACGGCGTCGTCGCGAACCGGCAACGCCAGGCTGCTGCCGAGCACCGTGCCGGGCCCGGGCTTGCCGACCGCGCTCAGCTCGCCGAGGTCGGCGTCGACCGACGCGTATGTCGCGCCCGCGCCCCGGAAGGCGGTGGCGAAGTATCCCGGTCCCCCGCCGACGTCGAGCACGAGCTTGCCGGCGAGCGGCGTCCAGGAGGACAGCTGGCGCACCGAGTCGGCGGCGAGGAGCGAATAGAAGCGGTCCGGGTCCGTCTGCTCGACCTGGAACGCCCGGAACAGGCGCCAGGACCGCTGCAGTGTTGCTTCGCTCCGAGTCCCAGCCAGCACGCCGCGACGATAGCGGTGACTGATTTCGCCGCGGAACTGGTTGGGGGGCAACCGGATGCGTCACCATACGTCGCCTCCTCGACCGGTAAGGCTGCGCTGATGACAGTGTTCGTCCACCCAACCTGTGACGTGCATCCACGGGCCACGCTCGGCCCCGAGGTGCGGGTGTGGAACTGGTCGCAGATACGGGAAGGCGCCGTGATCGGAGCGGGGACCGTGGTCGGGCAGATGGCCTACATCGGCGTGGACGTGCGCATCGGCCGCGACTGCCGGCTGATGCAGAAGGTGGTCATCGACACCGGTGTGGAGATCGGCGACGCCGTCTTCGTGGGGCCGTTCGTCACGTTCACCAACGACGACCGGCCGCGCGCCTGGCTCACGCGCGACCTGACCGGTGTCCGGTGGCAGGTCGGCGACGGCGCGACGCTCGGGGCGAGCGTGGTCGTCCTTCCCGACCGTCACGTCGGGCACCACGCCTTCGTCGCCGCGAGCTCCACGGTGACGCGCCACGTACCGCCCCACGCCCTGGTCGTCGGCTCCCCGGCACGAATCGCCGGGTGGGTGTGCGAACAAGGCCACCGCATGGAGCCGGGCCACACGACCGGGGCGGAAACCGGACTTACGTGCCAGCAGTGTGGCTTCGAAGTCCTGATCCCCCGCGACTGGGAGGAGGATCGTTGGTGTCCGTAGACACGCTGGCGGCGCGAGCCGTGCGCGGGCTCGCCGCGTTCCGGAGCTGGCTGCTTGAGTCCGGAATCCAGTCGGATCACGGTTACTTCTACGACTGGTACGAGCTCGACACCGCCTCGCCGGGGCGGCCCTATCCGGAGATCACCGGCTACGGCACCTCGACCCTCACCTGGCTCTACCGCCTCGACGGGGATGAGGCCTTGCTGGAGCGAGCCGGCGCCGCGGCGGGCTGGCTGGTCTCGCAGGCCCTGCACCCCTCCTACGACCTGGTGTTCGCCCGCGGCGCCGCACGCGACGCAGGGCTGGGTTCGAAGCCCTATCTCTACGCCTTCGACACAGGCATGGCGGGTGCCGGGTTGACGCGCCTCGAGGGAATCAC
>Ga0066905_100000547_pt1 | contig 10777 bp, 8 predicted proteins | sample PanSoiMetaPlot36_FD_67483 | JGI IMG/M metagenome (GOLD analysis project Ga0066905, IMG submission 67483) | Tropical forest soil microbial communities from Panama analyzed to predict greenhouse gas emissions - Panama Soil Plot 36 (version 2) | ecosystem: Environmental > Terrestrial > Soil >... | reverse complement strand
CGCAGCACCCGGGCCGCCTGCGGCGCCGGGTCGGATCCGCCGCCCACTGCGACCACGAACCCGTCGCGGCACGCCACCCAGCCCCCGGCCAGCTCGCGCCGGTCGTCGTCCATGGTGACCACCAGGTCGGCCCCCGCCACCAGCAGGTCGACCGGGGCCGAGGCCGTTTCGGGGGCGTCCACCGTCACGCGGCGACCCTACAGCGGAGCGACGCGGGGCCCGCCGGGCCGGCCCCGCCCCGGGCGGACCCCGGCACGTTGACAACGCGCCACCGGGGTCCTTGCCTTGGGCGGCGTGGCCCGCGTCCTGATCCGCAACGGCATCGTCCTGCCCATGGCGCGCAGGGCCAGTGTCCTCGACCCCGGCTCGGTGCTCCTCGACGGGGACACGATCGCCGCCGTCGGCCCAGTCGAGGCCGTCGACGCCGATCCCCGGGCGGCCGGCGGCGTCGAGGTGGTCGACGCGACGGGCCACGCGGTCATCCCCGGCCTCCACAACTGCCACATGCACTCCGGGCTCCTGCGCGGCACCGCGGAGTCGCTGTCGCTGTGGGACTGGTTGCGCACCTACGTCGACCCCGCGCACCGCGCGCTGACCCCCGAGATCGCCCGGGTGGCCTCGCTGCACTGCTACGCCGAGGGCCTCCTGGCCGGCACCACGTCGGTGATGGACATGTGGCGGTTCATGGATGGGTCGGCGGCGGTCGCCGAGCGGCTCGGCATCCGGGCGACGCTGGTCCCGTACGTCGCCGACGAGGCCGGCTACGACTACTTCGAGTCGATCGACTCGAATCGGGCGCTGCTCGAGGCCGTCGGCGCCGGTCACGCCGGCGGCCGTGTGCGGGCCTGGGTCGGGCTCGAGCACCTCCTCTACTGCACCGAGGGCTGCTTCGTCGCGGCGCGGGCGCTCGCCCAGGAGTTCGACTCCGGCCTGCACACGCACTCCTCGGAGACCACCTGGGAGGTCGAGCAGTCGCTCGAGCGCTGGGGCCGCCGGCCCATCGAGCTGTTCCACCAGCGGGGGATCCTCGGGCCGCGCACGGTGATCGCGCACTGCGTCTGGCTCGACGACCGCGAGATCGAGCTGCTGGCGCAGACGGGAACGGCGGTGGCGCACTGCCCGTGCTCGAACATGAAGCTGGCGTCCGGCGCGGCCCCGCTGGCGGACCTGCGCGCCGCCGGCGTGGTCGTGGGCCTGGGGACCGACGGCGAGAAGGAGAACAACAACCTCGACCTCCTCGAGGAGACGAAGGTCGCGGCGCTGCTGCAGAAGCTGACCACGCTCGACCCGACCGCGGGCGACCCCTGGGACGTGCTCGCCATGGCCACGATCGACGGCGCCCGGGCCCTGGGCCTGGCCGGCACGACCGGCTCGCTCGAGCCCGGCAAGCGCGCGGACCTCGTGACCGTGTGGCTCGGCGGCCTGCACACCACGCCGGTCCTCCACGGCCCGAACCTCAACGTCGCCGCCCACCTGGTGTTCTCGGCCTCCGGCCGTGACGTGCGCGACGTCTGGGTCGACGGCCGGCGCCTGGTGTCGCAGGGGCTGCCGGCCACGTTCGACGCGGCTGCGGTGCGCGCCGAGGCGCAGGCGGCGGCGGAGGAGCTGTTCGAGCGGCGGGAGAAGCTCCTGGCCGACGGGTGACCGGCCTGTGCGCTCGGCCTCTCAGCCCGGCGGCCGGCCCCCGTCGCCCCCGCCGCCGGGGGCCGGCGCTGCGGGCCCCGTCGCCACGCGAGGCGGGCGCTGCGGGGTTTCGCGCCATGGGGCTTGCCGGAAGCCGTCGTCGTGCCGCGGGACCTCGCCCGTCCCCATGACCAGCGCTGCGAGGCCGGTCGTGATCGGTATCGCAGCCACGAGGCCGATCGAGCCCACCAGCATGCGCACGATCTCGACGGCGACCAGCTCGCGCGTGAGCATCCGGGCCGCCGGCTGGTCGCCCTGGGCGAAGAACAGAAGCAACGGCAGCGAGGCACCGGCGTAGGCGAGCACCAGGGTGTTGACCGTCGAGGCCGCGTGATCCCGGCCGACCCGCATGGCCTCGCGGTAGAGGAGGCGGCGCGGCAGGCCGGGATTGGCCCGCCGCAGCGCGTCGACGGTCGACACCTGGCTGACCGTGACGTCGTCCAGGACCCCCAATGCTCCGATCACGATCCCCGCGATCAGCAGCCCCCGCAGGTCGAGCGCCTCCGCCGTCACCCGCAGCACCTGGGCGCTGTCGTCGGCCAGGCCGGTGAGGTGGGTGGCGCTCACCACCGCCACCGCCAGGCCGCTGGTGATAGCCAGTGCGACCAGCGTGCCACCGAGCGCGACGGTGGTACCCAGCTTGAAGCCGTGCGCCAGGTAGAGGGCGATGAAGGCGATGGCCACCGTTCCCGCCAGGGCAACGGGCAGCGTCGGCGAGTCCCGCAGCAACGCCGGCACCACGAACGCCACCAGCACGGCCCCGCTGGCGGCCAGGCCCAGCAAGGCGCGGGCGCCCTGGGAGCGCCCGAAGATGATCACCACGACGACGAAGCCCAGGACCAGCCACAACAGGGGCGTGCGGCGCTGGAAGTCGAAGAACGAGTAGCGGAACTCGGGCGGGCTCGTGGCCACGTCGAGGAGGACCACGTCGTCGCCCTCGTGCAGCTCCGGCACGCTGAAGTCGGTCGCGCGCACCTGGAACTCGATCTCGTCGCCATCGTCGGGCCCGGAGGTCAGGCGGGCGCTGACGACCTGGCAGTCGGTGGTGCCACCGGTCTCGAAGTCGTCGCAGGTCTGCGTGCCGATGGCGGTGATGGTGGCGTCGACGTAGGTGTTGGGCTGGGGCGGCAGCTCCGGTGCGTCGTCGCGCGGCCAGTAGGCCACCAGGCCCAGCACGGCGAGCGCACCCGCGGCAACGACACCGAGGATCAGCACGCGCGCTGCGCGACGACGCCCACGGGAGTCCCGTACGTCCATCCCTCGCGACAGTACCGATGGCATCCCCGTCCTGCGCGGACAGTGGCCGTACGCTCCGCCAACGTCGTCACGAGGGCATCCACGGAGGCACGCATGGACCTTTCCCGCGAGGTGATCGCCGAGTTCCTCGGAACCCTGTGGCTGGTCCTCGGTGGGGTCGGCAGCGCCGTGCTGGCCGCCAACTTCATGCCGGACACCAACCTCGGCATCGGGCTCGTCGGGGTGTCGCTGGCGTTCGGCCTGACGGTGGTCACGGGTGCGTACGCGTTGGGCCACATCAGCGGCGGCCACTTCAACCCCGCCATCACGCTCGGCGTGCTCACGGCCCGGCGGATCGACGGCCGGATGGCGGTGGTCTACATCGTCGCCCAGGTCGTCGGCGCCATCGTGGCGGCCGCCATCGTCGTGGTCATCGCCAACGGCGTCGACGGCTTCAGCGTCGACGAGAGCGGCCTGGGCGCCAACGGCTTCGCGGACCACTCGCCCGGTCTCTACAACTGGGGCGCGTGCTTCCTCACCGAGGTGGTGATGACGTTCTTCTTCGTGCTCGTGGTGCTCGGCGTCACCGGGCGGGACGCGCTACGGCACTTCGCCCCGCTGGCGATCGGCCTCGCCCTCACGCTGGTCCACCTCGTGAGCATCCCGGTCACCAACACGTCGGTGAACCCGGCGCGCTCGACGGGGCCCGCGGTGTTCGTGGGCGGCTGGGCGCTCACGCAGCTGTGGATGTTCTGGGTCGCACCCATCGTCGGCGGCGTGCTCGCCGGCCTCGTCCACAGGTACGTGATCGAGGAGCGGGGCGAAACCGAGACCGGCTACGGCGAGGCGGTGCCCGACCCTGTGCCGGGAGCCTGACCGCCACCGGCCCACGATGCGACGCGATCGCGCAGCACCCGCAGGCTGACCGTGGCGCCGCCGAGCACGGCGTCGTGGAAGGCCCTGATGTCGAAGCCCGGGCCGAGCTTGGTCCGGGCCTCGTCGCGGAGGCGGAGGATCTCGCGCTGGCCGACCTTGTAGGCCAGCGCCTGCCCCGGCATGCCGATGTAGCGGTCCACCTCCACGACGATCTCGTCGCGGCCCACGGGGGCGTGCGCGTTCATGAACTCGATCGCCTGCCGGCGCGTCCATCCCAGCGCGTGCAGCCCCGTGTCGACGACCAGGCGGCAGGCGCGCCACGAGTCGCTGGCCAGCATCCCGAGGCGGTCGAGGTCGGTCTGGTACAGGCCCATCTCGTCGGCCAGGCGCTCGGTGTACAGCGCCCACCCCTCGACGAACGCGGTGTGGCCCCACGACAGGCGGCGGAACGCCGGGAGGTCGGTGCGCTCGGAGGCGATGGCGAGCTGGAGGTGGTGCCCCGGGATGGCCTCGTGGTACGCGATCGAGGCGGTCTCGGCGCGCCCCCGCTTCGTCGGCTCGTGCAGGTTCACGAAGTACTCGCCGGGCCGGCTGCCGTCGGGCGCCGGGGGCGAGTAGTAGGCGGCGGGCGCGTCGGCCGCCAGGTACTCCGGCACCGGCTTCAGCACGCACGGCGCCTCGGGACGGATGCCGAACCAGTCGCCCATGACCGCCCGCGCCGCCTCGAGGCACTCGGTGGCGTGGGCCACGATCTGGTCGGCGTCGCCGTAGCGCAGGCCGGGGTCGTCGAGCAGGCGGCGGAAGATCTCGGCCAGCTCGTCGGTGCCGAACTCGCGCCCGCCCACCTCGGCGTACTCGCGCGGCAGCGCCTCGGTGGCCTCGGCCATGCCGATGGCGTGCAGCTCGTCCGGCGTCAGCGGCAGCCCGGTGTGGAGCTCGATCAGCGCCTGGTAGAGCTCGGCGCCGCCGTCGAGCCACCGCAGGCCCGGGCGATCGTCGGGACGGGCGGCCGGCAACAGCTCGTCGCGCAGGGCGTCGCGGTAGCGGGCGAAGGCCGGGCGCAGGTCGTCGCGCACGATGTCGGTGAGCCGGCCGCGCCAGACATCGAGCTCGTCCCAGCCCTCGGGCCCGGCCAGGTTGGCGAACGGGTCGGACACCAGGGGCGACGCCAGGTAGCCGTCCACCTGGTTGATGGACCGCTCGACGTTGATGCGGGCCGGCGTGCGCCCCGCCGCCAGCCCCTCGCGGTGGCGCTCGCTCGCCTGGTCGAGCATCCGGCCGAACTGTCGTGCCCGTTCCAGCGCCATCGTCGCCTGCTCCGGCTCGGGCGCCCGGAGCTGGGCCGCGGTGATCAGCAGGTCGGCGTGGATCCCCTGCATCTGGTCGGACGCCAGCTCGGCGAGGCGCAGGTCGATGGCCCGAACGGCGTCGTCCAGCTCCTGGCCGAGCAGGTCGCGGGTCGCGCGGTCGGTCTCGTCGAGCGCACCGTTCCCCGCCTCGACCGCGGCGGCCCGTTCCCGCAGGCCGACCCACACGGTGCGGAGGCGGCGCTCCTCCTCGGCCGACAGGTCGTCGGCGCGGTCGTCGTAGCGGTGGTCGCCGAGGAAGGAGGCGAACAGCGGGCTGGCCTCGAGCTTGGCCTCCCAGTACTCGTCGGCGAGCGAGCGGATGGTGTCGGTCACCCGCCCATGCTGCCCGACCAACGCGGTTCAGTCGGGCGCGATTTGCCGGAGCGGGTCGACGGTGTGCGGGGCGTTGCCGTTGAGGACCCGGCGGGGGTGGCGGCCGTCGACGTACCCGAGGAACGGCGGGTAGACGTTGTAGCCCAACAGTTCCTGGAGGCGTTCCGGCAGGTCGCGCACGATGTCGGGCGGCACCGCGATCAGCTGGGTCTCCTGCGGCCGGAGCCACGAGACGACGTATTCCAGGAGCAGCCCGGGGCGGGGGACCGTGGTGGTGTTCGCTCCACCGCCGTGGACCACCCCACCGAGGTACACGAGCAGCGAACCCGCCGGCATGGTCACGTGCACCACCTCGCGCTCGTCGGGGCGACGCTCGGGGTCCCAGAGATGGCTGCCCGGGATCAGGCGGGTGGCGCCGTTGGCATCGCTGAAGTCGCACAGCGCCCACATGCTGTTGAGGACCACGGGGTCGTGGGGTCGCGGCAGGGGATAGACGTCCTCGTCCCGGTGGAGCACCTGGGCCTTCTCGCCGGGACCGATCTGCAGCCCCACCGGCGCCGACAGCTGGTAGTGCTCGCCGAGGGCGTGGTCGAGCGCGCCCAGCAGCAGAGGGTGCACGGCGAGGTCGTCGAAGGCTCGAGTCTTGGCGAACAGGGCGTAGACGCGTTGGGTGTGGAAGCCCTCGAAGAAGTTGCGGCCCGTGGGCGTGGCGGCGAACAGGTCGTCGAGCGCGCCGCGCCGTGCCGCGACGTCGTCGGGCGACAACACGCCCTCGACCACTGCGTAGCCGCGCTCGTCCAGCGATCCCGCCAGATCGTCGGCGGTGGCATCGGCGCCGAGGCGGAGCAGCGTCACCACCAGGACGGTAGCCCCACTTGTTCACGCCCAGGTCAGGCACGGGCCACCGTCGCCGTCTACCCTCGGGCGCGGGCGTTCGGGAGGCCAGGTGACCATCCGCGTGGAGCCGCACGACATCAACTCGGAGTTGATGTCCCCGTTGCGGCCGCACGTCATCGTCCTCTTCGGCGCCACGGGCGACCTGGCGCGTCGCAAGCTGCTGCCGGGCCTGCTGCACCTGTCCATGGCCGGGCTTGTGCCCGAGTGCCGGATCGTGGGGACGTCGCTCGACGACCTCGACGACGAGGGGTTCAAGGACCTCGCCCACCGGTCGTGCGAGAAGTTCTCGCGCCACGAGATCCCGGACGACGTGTGGGTGGACTTCGAGGGCCAGCTCAGCTTCGTCAGCCAGTCCGCCGGGCCGGACGGGCTGGCGCGTGCGGTGGCGGCCGCCGAGGCCGAGCTGGGGGGCGACTGCCGGCTGCTCCACTACGTCAGCGTTCCTCCGGCCTCCGCCCTGGCGGTGGTGCGCCTGCTCGGCGAGGCGGGCCTGGTCGATCGGGCGCGGATCATCATGGAGAAGCCGTTCGGGACCGACCTCGCCAGCGCGCAGGCGCTCAACGCGTCGCTGCACGAGACCTTCTCCGAGGACCAGATCTTCCGGATCGACCACTTCCTCGGCAAGGAGGCGGCGCTCAACATCCTCGCCTTCCGCTTCGCCAACGGCCTGTTCGAGCCCATCTGGAACCGCGTCCACATCGATCACGTGCAGATCGACGTACCGGAGACGCTCGCGATCGGCTCGCGCATGGGCTTCTACGAACACACCGGTGCCTACCGCGACATGGTGGTGACGCACCTGTTCCAGGTCCTGGCGTTCATGGCCATGGAGCCGCCGACAGAGCTGGCGCCGGGGGCGATCAGCGAGGAGAAGAACAAGGTCTTTCGCTCGCTGCGGCCGATCGATCCCGACCTGGTGGTGCGGGGCCAGTACCAGGGCTTCCGCGACGAGGCCGGCGTGGAGGCCGACTCCGAGACCGAGACGTTCGTCGCCCTGCGCTGCGACATCGACAACTGGCGCTGGGCGGGCGTCCCGTTCTTCCTGCGCACCGGCAAGCGGATGGCGGAGGGGGCCCGCATCATCTCCATCGCCTTCCGGGAGCCGCCCAAGAGCATGTTCCCCCACGGCTCCGGGGTGGGGCGGCACGGGCCCGATCACCTGACGTTCGACCTGGCCGACGCCGCGAAGCTCTCGCTCTCGTTCTACGGCAAGCGGCCGGGCCCGGGCATGAAGCTCGACAAGCTGAGCCTGCAGTTCGCGCTGCACGAGACCGGGCGGGCCGACGACATCCTGGAGGCCTACGAGCGGCTGGTCTACGACGCGATGGTCGGCGATCACACGCTGTTCACGACCGCCGAGGGCATCGAGCGGCTCTGGGAGGTGTCGACGCCGCTGCTCGACGACCCGCCGCCGGTCCGCGTGTACCCCGCCGGGTCCTGGGGGCCGAACGCGATCCACCAGCTCATCGCCCCCCACGCGTGGCGCCTGCCATTCGAGCGGGCCTGGCGCACCACCTGACCCCACCTGCCCACCCGTTGCAGGCTCAGCCCCGGGGCCGCTCCTTCCGGCCGGCCTTCAGGAGCTCGATCATCTCGGCGATCCGGGCGGCCCGGACCTCCGGACGTCGCTTGGTGGCGTCGATCCAGCGGAGATAGGCCCGCCTGTAGAACTGCGCCAGCGAGTCGAAGAACGCGCCCGCATCCGGCTCCGCCTCGAGGGCGGCGGCCACGTCCGGCGCCAGGTTCTCCCGCTGGGGACCCTCCGGCTTCAGCACGACATCCACCACCCGGCCGGGCTCGATGCCGCAGTCGCGCCGCCATGACGGGCCGAGCAGGATGCCATGCCCATCGCCCAACGGCTCCACGACGGCCCGCACGCCCATGCCGTCGACCGTCCCGTGGACACGGTGCTCGCGCTTTGGCCCCCACGCGTCGTCGGGGTCGAACGGGATCGGCACGAGCACCCGCCGCCGCCCGTCGGTCGTCACGGTCGCCGTGAAGCTCATCGACTCGGGCATAAGGGAATTGTCGCGAACGGAACGGAACGTAGCCTCGCCGTCATGTTTCTCCGCCGGCACCGACACCCCCCAGCCGAGGCGCCGCCGCTGGTCCGGCTCTGGCACTACGCCCGCGGGCACCGCCGCACGGTCGTGTCGGCGATGGGCTTCAGCGTGCTCAACAAGCTCGCCGACGTCATGCCGGAGCTGCTCATCGGCGCCGCCGTGGACGTCGTGGTCCGTGGCAACGACTCGCTGGTGGCGACCGCGCTCGGGGTCGAGGACCGCTTCGCCCAGCTCGTCGTGCTGGCGATCATCAACGTGGCGGTGTGGCTGATCGAGTCGGCCAGCGAGTTCGTGGCCAACGTGCTGTGGCGCAACCTGGCGCAGACCATCGAGCACGAGGCACGCATGGACGCGTACCGCCACGTCCAGCGGCTCGAGCTCGCGTGGTTCGAGGACCAGTCCACCGGCGGGCTGCTGTCCATCCTCAACGACGACGTCAACCAGCTCGAGCGCTTCCTCGACGTCGGCGCCAACGAGCTCGTGCGGACGTTCGTCAACGTGGTGTTCGTGGGCGTGGTGTTCTTCGTGGCCGAGCCCGTGCTCGGGGTCGTGGCGTTCCTGCCCATCCCGATCATCGTGTGGGGGTCGATCCGCTACCAGCGCCGGCTCGAGCCCCGCTACACCGTCGTGCGGCAGGCGGCCGGCGACCTGGGGGCGCTGCTCGCCAACAACGTCGCCGGCATCGCGACCATCCGGGCGTTCACCGCCGAGGAGCGCGAGTCCGAGCGGGTGGCGGCCGCCAGCGGCGACTATCGCGAGGCCAACCGCGAGGCGATCCGGCTCTCGTCGGCGTTCATCCCCCTCATCCGGCTGGCGATCCTCGCCGCCTTCACGCTGACGCTGCTCATCGGGGGGCGGGCGGCGCTCAACGGCACCCTCGAGGTCGGGGTGTTCTCGGTTCTCGTGTACATGACGCAGCGGCTGCTGTGGCCGCTGACGCGGCTGGGGGAGACGTTCGACCTCTACCAGCGGGCCATGGCGTCCACCAGGCGCATCCTCGACCTGCTCGCGGTCGATCCCACGATCGTCGACGGCGTCCGCACCCTGCCGGAGGCCGTGCGGGGTGACGTGCGCTTCGAGTCGGTGCGCTTCGCGTACGGCCCCCTCGGACCGTCGGACGCTCCCGGCGCCGCGGGCAACGGTGACGGCGAGCGTCCTCGCCGGGCGGTCCTCGACGGCTTCGACCTGGTGGTGCCGCCGGGCGAGACCCACGCGATCGTCGGCGCGACCGGGGCGGGGAAGTCCACCGTCGTGAAGCTGCTCCTGCGGCTCTACGACGCCACGGCCGGTCGCGTCGCCCTCGACGGCGTCGACGTGCGTGACGTGCCCCTGGCCGAGCTGCGCCGCACCATCGGCTATGTCGGCCAGGACGTTTTCCTGTTTCAGGGCACCGTGCGCGAGAACCTGGCGTACGGCCGTCCCGACGCCGGCGACGCGGAGCTGGTGCGAGCGGCCCGCCTGGCCGAGGCGGAGGACTTCATCGCCGAGCTGCCGCATGGCTACGACACGGTCGTCGGCGAGCGGGGGCAGAAGCTCTCCGGTGGCCAGCGGCAGCGGCTGTCGATCGCCCGCGCCATCCTCAAGGACCCGCCCGTGCTGGTGCTCGACGAGGCGACGTCGGCGGTCGACAACGAGACCGAGGCGGCCATCCAGCGCTCGCTCGAGCTGGTCGGCCGCGACCGCACCGTGATCGTCATCGCCCACCGGCTGTCGACCATCCGCCATGCCGATCGCATCCACGTGCTCGAGGCGGGGCGGATCGTGGAGTCGGGCAGCCACGACGAGCTGCTGGCGGAACGGGGCCTCTATGCGGCCCTGTGGCGGATCCAGACCGGGGAGGTGCACGCCCTGCGGCCGACCGCCTGACGCCTGTGGCAGCCTGGCGCGCGGCGGGGAGGGGGAACCGGTGATGACGAGACCTCTGCTCCGGCTCACGGCTGCGCTGACCTGCGGGTTGCTCGTCGCCGCCTGCTCGGGTGGGGACGACGGCGGCGAGGGCGCGGGGCGGGCGTCGAGGGACGACGAGGCCGCGGCGCCGGCCAAGCCCGCCGCCGTCGAGCCGCGCCCTTCCGACGGGTGCCGCTCCAGCACGGTCCGCGCCGGGCAGGAAAAGGTGACGATCACATCGGGTGGCGTCGAGCGCTGGTACCTGAGGCACGTTCCGCCCGCGCACGACGGCAGCACGCCCGTGCCCGTGGTGGTCGACCTCCACGGCTACAGCGAGGGCGCCGAGGTCCATGCCGCGGTCTCGCAGTTGGGCCCCTACGGCGACGAGCAGGGTTTCGTCACCCTCACCCCGCACGGCCAGGGAGCAGGGCCGGTCCCGCTGTGGGACACCGC
>Ga0066905_100000546_pt1 | contig 10782 bp, 11 predicted proteins | sample PanSoiMetaPlot36_FD_67483 | JGI IMG/M metagenome (GOLD analysis project Ga0066905, IMG submission 67483) | Tropical forest soil microbial communities from Panama analyzed to predict greenhouse gas emissions - Panama Soil Plot 36 (version 2) | ecosystem: Environmental > Terrestrial > Soil >... | reverse complement strand
GAGGGCGGCCCAGGTCGGGGGCTCGGCCCGACTCCTCGCGTCCGCGCTGCTAACATCGCCCGTTCGCGGGGCCGACTCCCCGCCTTGGCGCCCCACGATGCCAATCATGGCGCCGAGAAGCCCGAGGGCCAGCACGAGCGTGAACAGTGTGTTGGCCACCGCCCGGCGTCGGGCGATCCGGGCACATACGTACCCGCCAGCCAGCCCGGCCCCCAGCCAGAAGGCGACGCCGACCGCAATCCACAACGTGGACACCTCGTACGTGCCGGGCTGAAACGCTCGGTCCGGTCCCAGGACCGCGTAGGCTGCCGTGAAGCTGACAAACAACAGCCCGAACAAAACGAGGAAGCCAACGATCACTCCGACGATGGTCCGCAGCATGACACGCCCCCCGCGGGGGTGGATAGGGAAGCCCGATTCCGGATACGAGTCATCCAGAAGCCTAGCACCGCCCGGGCCGGGGGGCCGGCAGGCAGGCGGGGATCTGGCGAAAAAGTGGCGAGGGCGGGCCGGTCGTGAGGGCCCAGAAAGGAGAAATGAGTTCGAATGTGGGACCAAAAACAAGCCGCCGGGGCCCGTGAACCCCGGCGGCGCCGTGTGACCCGTCTGGTAGTGACCGATTACTTGGCCGTCAACTCCTTCATGGCCGCGGCGACCTTGTCGGCGTCCGCCGCGGTAAACTTGCCCTTCTCGTACGCGAAGTTCTTCTTCACTTCCTTCTTCTCGTACAAGAGGACGGTCACGTCCGCCTCCTTGGCGATCTTGTACTCCTTCGGCCCGGCCGGGTTGTCGAGCAGGAGGACGACCTTCTTCAGGTTCTCCTTCTCGGCCAGTTCTTTTAGCTGGGCCTCGGCCTTGTCGTCGTCGGTCATGAGGACGACGAACGCCCCCACCTTGGTGTCGCTGCCGGAAGCGCTCTGCTCAAGCTTCTTGACCAAACTGGTCAAGCCCGGTGTGATCTCGCGCGCGAAGACCGCGGCGACCGGGACGTTGCCGAGCATTCAGACCTGGCAGGCTTTTTTGCCCGCCTGCGAGCCGTTGATGTTCAGGGGGTGGAATGGTGTCACCCCGTCGCCGGGCGCGGGCCCGGACTTGATCTCCCCCGCCAGCCCGGGGCCGGCGAACACGCCGACCACGACCGCGGGTATCAGATACCGTTTCATAAGTGAAGAACCTCTCGTTGAGACTCACGGGCTTGCGGGATGACCGACCGAAAAGGCCGGTCACACGGCCCGGGTGGTTGTAGCCGGTCGGGGGCCCGGTGGGAAGAGTTTTTGTCCGGGCGAACCTCATTCTAATAAGTGTGGTCCGCTAGTCATGCCGGTACCGCCCGCCGCGAGGGTCCGCCATGCCGCACGCTGTTCTGCTCGGCGATTCGATCTTCGACAACGCGGCCTACGTCCCCGGCGGCCCGCCGGTCATCGACCAGCTGAAGGCCGGCTTGCCGCTGGGCTGGAAGGCCACGCTTCTGGCCGTGGACGGGGACACGACGGACATGGTCGCGGTCCGGCTCGCCGGCCTACCAGCGGACGCCACGCACCTAATGGTGAGCGTGGGCGGGAATGACGCCCTGATGCACATCGATCTGCTTGCCGCCGAGCACAACATCCTGCCGGAAATGTCCGCGGCCCGGGCCGAGTTCGCGGACCGGTACCGGGCCATGCTCGACGCAGTCCTGACGGCCGAACGGCCGACGGCCATCTGCACCGTCTACGACGCCATCCCCGGCCTGACTGCCGAAGCCCGGACGGCCCTCGCCACGTTCAACGGCGTGATCCTCCGCGAGGCGGCCCGGGCCAGGCTCCCGGTCCTCGACCTGCGGCTCGTGTGCGACGACCCGGGGGACTATTCGCCACTCTCGCCGATCGAGCCGTCGGCTCAGGGAGGGGCGAAGATCGCCGCGCTCGTGGCGAGCGTGGTGACGGGCCACGACTTCGCCCGGCGCGAGTGCGTGGTGTACGGCAAGGCCGGGGGCGGCTAGACTACGCCCCGTCGTCGCCCTGCTCTCCGAAGGACCCTCCCCATGACCCGCCGCCTGTTCCTCGCCGCCGCCGCCTTGTGCCTCTTCGCCGTCGCCGCCCCGGCCGCTGACCAGCCGATCAAGGTGCTCATCATCACCGGCGACCACGGACACGCCTGGAAGGAGACCACCCCGTTCCTCAAGGACCTGCTCACCAAATCCGGGATGTCCGTGGACGTGACTGAGACCCCGAGCAAGGACCTGACCGCCGACAACCTGGCCAAGTATGACGTGCTCTTGCTCAACTACAAGGACACCAAGAAGGGCGGGCCGGAAACGGTCTGGTCGGACGCGAACAAGAAGGCGTTCGCTGAGGCCGTGAAGGGCGGCAAGGGGTTGGTCGTGTACCACCACGCGTCCAGCGCGTTTATCGGCAACGACGAATTCTCAAAGGAGTTCGAGCAGGTGATCGCCGGCGGGTGGCGCAGGCAGGGGAATCACGGCAAGCGGCACGAGTTCAGTGTGACGGTGCGCAAGGCCGACCACCCGATCACCAGGGGTTTGCCCACGGAGTTCCACCACTCCAACGACGAGCTGTACCAGAACTCGGTCATGCTGCCCGGCAGCGAGGTGCTGGCGACCGCGTACTCGGACAAAAAGATCGACGCGAAGAACACGGACAAGCACGAGGCGGTCGTCTGGGTGGCGACGTACGGCAAAGGCCGGGTGGTGGAGAACGTCCTGGGCCACGACGTGCCGGCGATGAAGGACAGCCCCGGGTTCCAGGTACTCCTCGTCCGCGGGGTGGAGTGGGCGGCCACGGGGAACGCGAAAGCCGCGGTGCCCAGCGATTTGAAGGGGAAGTAAGACCCGGCCGCTATTCTCTTGCCAACGCCCCGGCCGTCGGGGATGATAGGCCGGTGGTTCGAGAATGCCGTAGAGCACGGCCCGTTTCAGCCCGGGCACCCCTGACATATCCGTTCGCCCACGGGGCCGTCGCCCCCGGTCCGGGCTGACCGTCGCCGCCGCACATTTGCCAACAGAGGCCCGCTTTCGCGCGGCCGCCTCGCCCCTTCTGACAGACGTCCCGTCCTCTCTCGGGCCGGCCGGATTGCCGGCCCGCCGATCTGTACCGGAGGGTAAGACCGTGGGTGCCACCACCACCACTTTCCAGCCCGAACGGGCCCCGTGCGGGCGCGTCGTGGGCGGCGAACACTTCCAGGACCAGGACGACGACTGCCTGGTCAGCGACGAGTGGTTCTACAGCTGCGGGTGCCGCGTCCTCCAGCACGAATACCACGACGGCACCGTCTCCCGCCGCGTCGTCCGCCACGACGGCAAGGTCCTCGCCGATCAGCTCGAGGCCGAGCACGAGCATCACCAGTGAGCAGTGGTCAGTGGTCAGTGGTCAGTGGTCAGTGAAGAAGCCCTGTCTTCACTGACCACTGACCACTGACCACTGACCACTGAGAATGCCCATGACCCCGAGTTACGACGTGGTGCTGGTCGGCGGTGGTGGGGCCGGGCTTAGGGCGGCCATCGCCATCGCCCAGGCCGACCCGCGGTTGCGCGTGGCCGTCGTGTCCAAGGTCTACCCGATGCGCAGCCACACGGTCTCCGCCGAGGGCGGGGCCGCGGCCGTCATCCGGGCCGACGACAGCCTCGACGACCACGCCTACGACACCATCTCCGGCGGCGACTGGCTGTGCGACCAGGATGCCGTGGAAGCGTTCGTGAAGGAATCCCCCGAGGAGATGCTGCGCCTGGAACACTGGGGATGCCCGTGGAGTCGGGAGGCCGACGGCCGGATCGCCGTCCGCCCGTTCGGCGGCATGAAGAAGATGCGCACGTGGTTCGCCGCGGACAAAACCGGCTTCCACATGCTCCACACGCTGTTCCAGACGTCGTTGAAGTACCCGAGTGTGACCCGCTACGACGAGTGGTTTGTCACGCGGCTGTTGGTCGATGATGGGCGGTGCCAGGGCGTGGCCGCGATCGAGCTGGCGTCCGGCCGCGTGGAGGCCATCCCCGGCAAGGCGGTCATCCTGTGCACCGGCGGGTGCGGCCGGGTGTTCCCGTTCACGACCAACGCCAACATCAAGAACGGGGACGGCATGGCCCTGGCCTACCGGGCCGGGGCCCCGCTCAAGGACATGGAGTTCGTCCAGTACCACCCGACCGGGCTGCCGTTCACCGGCATCCTGATCACCGAGGCCGCCCGGTCCGAGGGTGGGTACCTCATCAACAAGGACGGCTATCGCTACCTGCAGGACTACAACCTGGGCAAGCCGGAGCCGAAGCCGGTCCTACGGAGCATGGAGTTGGGCCCGCGCGACCGGCTGTCACAGGCGTTCGTCCAGGAGCAGCGCAGGGGCCGCACCATCGAGACGCAGTACGGCCAGGTCGTGCACCTCGACGTACGGCACCTGGGCGAGAAGGTGATCAACGCCAAGATCCCGTTCGTCCGAGAGCTGTGCCTCAAGTACCAGAACATCGACCCGGTGCGGGAACTGATCCCAGTCCGGCCGGTCGTCCACTACATGATGGGTGGGGTGCACACGGACATCAACGGGGCGACGCCGCTGCCAGGCCTGTACGCGGCCGGCGAGGTGGCGTGCGTGACTATCAACGGGGCGAACCGGCTCGGGTCGAACTCGCTGCCGGAGCTGCTCGTGTTCGGGGCCCGGGCCGGGAAAGCGGCGGCCGAGTACGCCATGAAAGCTCCGGAGCCCAGTTCGGCGGTGTTCGCGCAAGCCGAAGACGAGCGGCGACGGCTGGACCACGACATCCTGCGCCGGTCCGGCGGGCGCGAGCGGCTGGCCACTGTCCGCGAGGAGATGCAGAAGACGATGGAGGAGGGTGCCGGCATTTACCGCACCGGCGAGGGATTGAGCCGGGCAGCCGGGCGGCTGCGCGACTTACAGGAGCGGTGTCAGCACGTCGCGATCGAGGACCACAGCCGGACATTCAACACGGAGTTGACGGCGGCCCTGGAACTGGCGTTCATGCTGGACACGGCTGAGGCGATCGTGCACTCGGCGCTCAAGCGGGAGGAGTCGCGCGGGGCCCACCAGCGAACCGACTTCCCGGCCCGCGACGACCAGCGGTTCCTCAAGCACTCGCTGGCAACTTGCAACGCCGACGGGTCGTGCCGCATCGAGTACGCGCCGGTGACGATCACCCGCTGGCCGCCGGCGGAACGCGTTTACGGGAAGTAGACGGTGCCGGGTGCAGCCGCGGAGCGGCGTCCGAAGGTAGCCAGGGGTGGAGCGGAGCGGAACCCCTGGACCGTGGGATGAAGAGAATTCTGTAGCCCCGGAGGGGCGACCCGCGGGTCGCCCCTCCGGGGCTACAAAACAAGTAGGGGCTCGCTCTCCAGGGGTTGCGCTGCGCTCCACCCCTGGCTACCGTCGGTCGCCCCTCCGGGGCTGCATGGGGACCACTATGGCCGACCGGATCACACTCCAGGTGGTGCGCTACCGGCCGGAACAGGACGCCGAGCCGACGTCGCAAGAGTACGACGTCCCCTGCCCGAAGGATTGGGTGGTCCTCGACGGGCTTAACTACGTCAAGGACCAGCTGGACGGCACGCTCTCGTACCGCTGGTCGTGCCGGATGGGGATCTGCGGCAGTTGTGGGATGACGGTCAACGGCCAACCGAAGCTGACCTGCGCCACCTTTCTGGCCGACTACGCCCCGGGGCCGGTGCGTGTGGAGCCGCTGCGGAACTTCCCGATCGTCCGCGACCTGGTCGTCGAGATGGGCGACTTCATGCGGAAGCTGCCCACCGTCAAACCGTGGATCGTCCGCAAAGAAGAGAAGCCGCTCGCGGAAGGCGAGTACCGACAGACGCCGCAGGAGCTGGACGAATACAAGCAGTTCAGCATGTGCATCAACTGCATGCTCTGCTACGCGGCCTGCCCGGTGTACGGGCTCGACCCGAACTTCGTCGGCCCGGCGGCCATCGCCCTGGCCCAGCGGTACAACCTGGACTCCCGCGACCAGGGGGCCCGCGAGCGGCTCGACCTGCTCTCCGACCACGAGGGGATCTGGGGGTGCACGTTCGTGGGCGAGTGCACCCGCGTCTGCCCGAAGCACGTGGACCCGGCAGGGGCCATTCAGCGGTACAAGCTGACCGCGGCGCTGGACTGGCTGAAGGGCTTCTTCCTGCCGCGAGGCGCACGATGAACCCGCCGCCGACGTCCTACACCGAATTCCATCCGCGCTGGTACCGGTCACCGGTGTCCGCGTACTGGTGGCTGCGCAGCGGCACGTACCTGGCCTTCATCCTGCGCGAGATCAGCAGCGTGTTCGTCGCCTGGGCCGTGGTGTACCTGCTCCTGCTGGTGCGGGCCGTGAGTCGCGGGTCGGGCGGATACCGGGACTTCCTCGACTTGTCGGCCAACCCGGGCATCCTGTTTCTGAACCTGGTCACGCTGTTCTTCCTGGCCTTCCACGCGGTTACGTGGTTCAACCTGGCCCCGCAGGCGATGGTGGTGCACGCCGGCGGCAAGCGCGTGCCGGGGGTGTGGATCGCCGCGTCCAACTACACCATGTGGGCGGTGGCGACGGTGGTGGTCGTCTGGATCATCCTGGGGTGATCAATGCAGAAGCGGACGACGCTCGAACCGTTCGTTTGGCTCCTTTTCAGCGCCGGCGGGGTGCTGGCCGCCCTGGTGCTGCCAGCATTTGTCTTCCTGTTCGGGCTGGCGTTCCCGCTCGGCTGGCTGTCGGCTCCGAGCCATGAGCACCTGCTCGCGGTCCTGCGGCACCCGGTCACGCGCGTGGGCCTGTTCCTTGTCTGTACCCTGGCACTGATCCACGCCGCCCACCGGCTGCGGTACACGCTCTACGACGGGCTGCAGATCAAGCACCTGTATGAGGTGGTCAACCCGATCTGCTACGGGGCGGCGGTCGTCGGGTCGGCGGCGGCCGCGTATCTCCTCTTCGTGGCCCTGTAGGGCCGCCCCGAACCCGCCTTGACCCCCTTGCCCGGCCGCTGTATGTCCCCGGAACCGGCGCGGCACGTGCCCGTGTTGCCCCGCGAAGTCATCACCCTCCTCGATCCGAAACCGGGCGAGACCTGGGTCGATGCCACCGTCGGGGCCGGCGGGCATACGCGACTGATCGCCGATCGCGTCACGCCGGCCGGGCGGGTCATTGGGTTGGACCAGGACCCGACAATGCTGGAGCGGGCCGGGAGTCGGCTTGACGGATTGCGGGTCACGCTGGTCCACGCGAACTTTGACCAGCTCGCCGGAGCGCTGAACTCGGTCGGTGTGACGGAGATCGACGGCCTCCTGGCCGACCTCGGGTTCGCGTCCGACCAGATGGACGCGGCCGACCGCGGCCTGAGCTTCCAGCACGACGGGCCGCTCGACATGCGCCTCGACCCGACATCGGGTGAAACGGCCACCGACCTGGTCGCCCGGTTGAGCGAGTACGACCTGGCGAAGGTCTTTTACGAGTACGGCGAGGAGCGGCGCAGCCGCCGGGTCGCCCGGAAGATCGTGGAGATGCGCAAGCAGACGCCCATCCGCACGACCGGGCAATTGGCCGACCTGGTGCGGGGCTGCGTGCCGCGGGAGAAGGGCCGGCATTTCGACCCGGCGACGCGCGTGTTCCAGGCCCTGCGGATCGCGGTGAACGACGAACTGGGGTCGCTGGACCGGCTGCTCGCCCAGCTACCACGAGTCGTGAAGCCGGGCGGGCGGGTCGGGATCATCAGCTTCCACTCGCTGGAGGACCGGCGGGTGAAGCGGGGCTTCCAGGACCGCTCGGTCTGGGAGCCAGTGACGAAGAAGCCCGCCCAGGCGGGCGAGGCCGAGGTGAGGGACAACCCGCGCTCGCGGAGTGCGAAGCTGCGCGTGGCAAGGAGGCTGACATGTCCGGTGCCAACCCCGTAGACGCCAAGGCCGGCGCGAACCCGGCCGCCGCCCTGAACCCGCCGGCCGGCGGCCCGGCCCCCGCGGGCACGGGCCTGTGGGCGAAGCTCACCCGGCACAAGGCGGTCGGGCTGGCCGTCGGTGGCGCGGCCCTGGTCCTGGGCGGCGGGTGGTACGGGTTCACCCACTTCAGCCCGGCCCCGCCCCGGGTCGTCGCCCAGTCCGAGCCGGCCCCGGCCCCGGACGCGACGCCGCTCCCCATCAAAGCGGAAGAGTCGCTCCGGCGTCCGGAGACGGTCGCGGACAGGCCGCCGGACGTGCCGATCCCGGCGGTCCCGGTCGTGTCGTCCGACCGTCCGCCGGACCTGAAGACGGGCACAACGGGCTTCGCGGTCCGCCCGCCGGACGGGACCGCGAAACCGCCCAGGCCGACCGAGGAAGCTCCGCTCTTGATCGAGGCGCCGCCCAGCCCCGGCGAGAAGCCGACGGTCAAGCCGGCTGAGGTTATTGAGCTGCCCGCCGTCGTGGCGCCGCCGGACGGCGAACAAAAGAAGCCGGCCGATGCCACCAAGAAGCCGGGGGCGGGCGACCAGTTCAAGGCGACGGACAAGCTGACCGACCCGGACAAGAAGAAATCGGACGACGCAGGCACCGGCCCGGCCCCGCGGCCGACGGAGGACGCCGACAAGCTTGAGGTCGAACTGAAGCCCGTCATCCCCACCGGCGGGACGGCCGAACCGCCGCCGATCCCGGGCGCGCCGAAGGACACCGACACGGTCGGCCCCAAGCCGGAGACGAAGAAGGAGGAGCCGCCGAGCATCCCGAAGATCGACCCGACCATCCCGGGCCCGCCGCCGGAGCCGAAGCCGGACACGAAGACCGAGGTGCCGTCGCTGGTCATCCCGCCGAACACGGGTGACAAGCCGCCGGCGAAGGACAAGAAGGACGAGGTCCCAACCCTCGTGATCCCGAAGACGAAGCCCCGGCCGGCCGAGCCCGAGACGAAGAAGGAGGAACCGCCGAGCATCCCGAAGATCGACCTGACGGCACCGGACGCGGTCAAGCCGCCGGCCCCGCCGGCCGACGGGCCGCCGCCGGTCGTCTCGGGGCCGGGCCGCCCGGCCGGGCCGACCGACCCCAAGAAGAAGGACGCGTACGACGAGGACTGGCACACCCCGCGACCGGGGGACACGTTCGTCACCCTCAGCCAGGAGTACTTCCACGACGCCCGGTATGCCCAGGCTCTGCAGGCGTACAACAAGGACCGCCGGAAGGCCGGCGAAGAGTTCTACCGCATCCCGCCGCCGTGGGTGCTGGAGGACCAGTACCCGAACCTGGTCCCGAAGGCGGACAAGGCCGATCGGCCCCCCGTCGAGGCGAAGCCGACCGGGGACATCAAGTTCGAGCCGGCCGCCCCGGTCGGGTCGAGCGGCCGCCCGGCCCCGCCCGCGGCCGGCGGGGTGACGACCGCCCCGAGCGACGAGTACCGGGTGCTGGCCAAGGACGGGGAATCGATCCGGGACATCGCCCAGAAGGTGCTGGGCAGCCCGAACGGCTGGCGGAAGCTGTGGGATCTGAACCCGGACGTCGATCCCACCCAGCCGATCCCGGCGGGGACGACGCTGCGGGTGCCGCGTCAATAAGGGACCAGGGACGGATGGGACGAAAACGACAGAGCCGGCCGGTCCCCACGGGGACCGGCCGGCTCTGTCTATCTCCATCGGCTGCGGCCGCGCTTTTCTTCAACATTTTGTCCAGATTTCGGTTGCCCCGGAGGATAGTGTACATTATTACATATGTAGCTGCCAAGGATGAACGGATTCATTGCTTGCATTTCACACACAGCTTTTTCGTTGCACGCGGTCGGTTTGCAATGCAACGAAACGAATCGGGTCGCATCATGAGCACGTCCCTCGCGTCGCCCGGACCGGGCCCAGGCGCCCACGCTTTCCGGCCCGCTGATCTCGCCGAGCTGAAGGCCAATCGACCGACCACCGCCGACTGGCTCTGGCAGGGGTATTTGTCCGCCGGCAACGTCACCCTCCTGACCAGCCAGTGGAAGGCCGGCAAGACCACGCTCACCTCGGTGCTGTTGTCCAAGCTCGGCTCGGGCGGGACGCTGGCCGGATTGCCGGTGCGGCCCGGGCGGGCGGTGGTGGTGTCCGAGGAGGCGTCGGCCCTCTGGGTGGCCCGCGGCGAGCGGCTGGCGTTCGGGCCGAACGTCCGGTTCCTGTGCCGGCCGTTCCTGGGCCGGCCGACCCCGGCCGGCTGGCGGGCCCTGATCGACCACTTGCTCCAACAGCGGTGGTCGGACGGGCTGGACCTGGCGGTGGTCGACACGCTGGCGTCGTTCCTGCCGACCAGCGGGGAGAGCAACGCCGGGGTGATGATGGACGCGCTCTTGCCGCTCCAGGCCCTGACCGCAGCGGGGATGAGCGTGCTCCTGAACCACCACCCGCGGAAGGGGGAGCCGGCGGCCGGGCAGGCGGCCCGCGGCAGCGGGGCCCTGACGGGGTTCGTGGACATCTCGGTGGAGATGAAGTGGTTCGGCCGGCCGACGGATGACGACCGGCGGCGGACGCTGGCCGGGTACTCGCGGCACGCGGACACCCCGCGGCGGCTGGTGATCGAGCTGAACGCCGAGGGGACGGACTACGCGAGCCTGGGCGACTTCGCGGCCCCGGAGCTGGACGCCGGGTGGTCCGTGCTGGTCGGTGTCCTGGAGGACGCGAGCCGGAAGCTGACGCGGCAGCAGATCCGGGACGCGTGGCCGGCGGACTACCCGAAGCCGGACGACGTGAGCTTGTGGCGGTGGCTCGACCGGTCGGTGTCGGACGGCCGGGTGCTACGTCAGGGGAACGGCCGGAAGCGGGACCCGTTTCGGTACTGGCTGCCGGAGATGGAGGAGAAGTGGGCGAACGACCCGAACCGGCTGGA
>Ga0066905_100000545_pt1 | contig 10799 bp, 10 predicted proteins | sample PanSoiMetaPlot36_FD_67483 | JGI IMG/M metagenome (GOLD analysis project Ga0066905, IMG submission 67483) | Tropical forest soil microbial communities from Panama analyzed to predict greenhouse gas emissions - Panama Soil Plot 36 (version 2) | ecosystem: Environmental > Terrestrial > Soil >... | reverse complement strand
CAGCGAGCGGACGGGCGGCCGGCGGCTCGCCGGGTTGTTCGTCGGGCTGGGCGGTGTGATCGCGCTGGTCGGAGTCGACATCGCCGGAGAGGCGGACGAGCTGCTCGGCGCCGCCGCGCTCACGATCGCAGCCCTCGGCTACGCCGCGGGGCCCATGATCCTCAAGCGGCACCTGGCGGACCTCGACCAGCGCGCCGTGATGGGCGCCGCTCTCGTCGTCGCCGCCGTGCTCCTGGCACCGGGCGCGGCCCTCGACCCCCCCGACGCCATGCCGTCGGCCGCCGCGCTGGTGGCGCTGGGCGTGCTCGGCCTGGTGTGCACCGCCGCGGGCCTCGTCATCTACGGCATCCTGGTCACCGAGGCTGGCCCCGGCCGCGCCCTCGTCATCACGTACGTGAACCCCGTGGTCGCCGTCGCCTTGGGGATGGTCTTCCTCGGGGAGCGTCCCGGGCCCGGCGCCTTCGGGGGGCTCGCGCTCATCCTCGCCGGGTCATGGCTCGCGACGAGCTCACCGGCGAGACCCGACGAGGACACGCTCGACGAGGCCCAACCCGCGATCGAGCCGGCCAGCTACTAGCGCCCACAGGTGCTCACCGCACCGTGGGCTCACACCTCTACCGCATCTTCCCCAAGCTCGACGTCACGTCCCGGGCCCAGCGGGCGTCTCGGCTCGGCACGTGATCCCACGCCCACCGGACGCCGCCGTGATGCGCCTGCCGGTGTGGGGATCGAAGAAGTGGAACCCGGTGGGATCGACGGACAATCGCACCTTCCGGCCGGCGCGGGCCGTTGTCCGTGCGTCGACCCGAGCGCAGAACGCCGACCCGCCGTCGTCGCTCAGGAGCGGAAGCTCGCCGTCGGCTGCGCGCTCATCGGCTGCGGCAGCAATCGTCTCCTCCGTCTCGACCGGCGGGGTGTCGACCATGAACAGCAGGTTCACCTCGGAGCCGAGGTCCTCCACGACGTCAACCGTCACGTCCAGAGTCGGGTGATCCGGGGGTTGCCACACGGCCGTGTCGTGGAATTCCGACGGACGGATTCCCAGGATCACGGTGGCGCCGTCATAGGCGGACAGGTCGGCCGCCGGGACCACCGGCAGCTCGTAGTCCGCGAACTCGAGCCGCCGCCCCGCGACCTTGGCCTCGACGAGGTTCATGGGCGGCGAGCCCATGAAGGCGGCCACGAACAGGTTGGCCGGCTCGCGGTAGAGCCGCTGCGGCGTGTCGAGCTGCTGGAGCGCCCCGTCCTTGAGCACGGCGACTCGATGACCGAGGGTCATAGCCTCGATCTGGTCGTGGGTGACGTACACGGTCGTCGTGCCCAGGCGGTCGTGCAGCCGGGCGAGCTCGGCCCGCATCTGGACGCGCAGCTTGGCGTCGAGGTTGGAGAGCGGCTCGTCCATGAGGAACGCCTTCGGCTCGCGCACCATGGCCCTACCCATCGCGACCCGCTGGCGCTGGCCGCCGGAAAGCTCATAGGGCTTGCGGTGCAACAGCTTGGTCAGGCCCAGGACCTTGGCGACCTGTCGAACCCGCGTCTGCAGCTCTTGCTTGGGCGTGCGGTGCAGCCGAAGCCCGAAGCCGATGTTCTGCTCGACGGTCATGTGCGGGTAGAGGGCGTAGTTCTGGAACACCATGGCCACGTCCCGTTCCTTCGGGCGGGCGTCCGTGACCAGCTCGTCACCCACGTAGATCTCGCCGGCGGTGACGTCTTCGAGGCCGGCGATGAGTCGCAGGATCGTGGACTTGCCGCAACCGGAGGGACCCACCAGCACCACGAACTCACCGGGCGCGACGTCCAGGGAGACGTCGTCGACGGCGACACACTCGGATCCGAACACCTTGGTGACCCGGTCGAGCACTATCCGTGCCATGGATCAGCTCCTCTCGGGTCGCCGGCTCGGTCTTCGGCCACTGCATCCTCACGCTCGAGGCGTGTGTGGGTCAGCGCGGTACGGGCGTTCGCGCCCGCCTGCGCCGATGCGTCGAGCCGGTCGAGGCCGAGCAGGGCCGCACCGACCACGGGCGGATCGGTCAGCACTCGGACGCGGAAGTCCATGGCCACTTGTCTGACGCCGCGCTCGATCCGGTCGAAGAACCCCCGATGACCGTTGCGGAAGATGCCGCCCCCCAGAACGACATCGAAGCCGTCGAGGTCGGCCATTCCCAGCCGCTGTAGGGCGGTGACCACCATCGTGGAGACCTCGTCGGCCAGTCGCTCGAGGATCGACGCGGAGACCCGGTCCCCCTGTGTCGCGCACTTGAACACGACCGGCGGCAGCTCCACCAGCCGCGCCTCGTCGACGCGGCCGAAGTAGAGCGCCTCCATCAGCTCGCCCGGTCCTCCGAGGCCGAAGTGCTCCGGAACCAGCTTGGCGAGGGCCGTCGGCTCGCCCCGTCCGTCCTCGGACCGTACCGCGTGCCACAGGGCCGCCATGCCGATGTCATGGCCTCCGCCCCAATCGCCCGAGATGTGCCCGATCGCGGGGAAGCGAAAGGTACGGCCGTCGGGACCGACGGCCGCACAGTTGATGCCCGACCCGCACACGACCGCCACGCCCCAGTTGCGCTCGCTTCCGGCCCGCAACACGGCGAACGTGTCGTTGCGCAGAACCGTGTCCGCCGACCAGCCCTGGCTCACGAGTCCTTGCTCGATGCGCCGGTAGTCGGCCGGTAGGTCCGCCCCGGCCAGGCAGTAGATGCCCAGGTCGGCGACCGGTCGCACATCGGAGTCAAGCCCGGCATCGGCACACGCCGCCTCGATGGCAGGGCTGAGACCGATCTCCTCACCGTCCCCCCGGACGGCGGGGCCCTGCAGGACGCCGGCCTCCCAGCGAGCCGCGCCCAACAGGCGGCCGTCGGCACTGAGCAGCGCGGCGTCCACCTTGGACCCCCCACCATCCAGTGCGAGCAGGGCCGGGCGGCTCAGCTGCATCCGCGCGACCTCGACGAACCCAATTCGATAGGAGAGTTTCCTAACTCTCGCATTGCCCAGCAGCATAGGATGATGCCCCGTGGCTGTGAAGGTTGCAGTCGTCGGTGGCGGCAGTTCATACACCCCCGAGCTCATCGACGGCTTCCTCGCCCGGGCCGACAGGGTGCCCGTCGACGAGCTGGCGTTGCTCGACGTGGACGCCGAGCGGCTCGAGATCGTGGCCGGGCTCGCACAGCGCATGGCGCGTCGGGCCGGGTGGCGCGACCGCGCCGTCACGTGGACCACCGATCCGCATCGCGCCCTCGATGGGGCCCACTTCGTGATCGTGCAGTTGCGGGTGGGTGGCCAGCGCGCGCGGCTCGGCGACGAGACGCTGCCGCTGCGGTTCGGTTGCGTCGGGCAGGAGACGACCGGCCCGGGGGGCTTCGCCAAGGCGCTGCGCACGGTGCCCGTGGTGCTGGACATCGCCGATCGGGTCGCCCGCTGGGCGGACCCCGCCGCGTGGATCGTCGACTTCACCAACCCGGTCGGAATCGTGACGCAGGCCCTGCTCGACGAAGGCCACCGCGCGATCGGCCTGTGCAACGTCGCCATCGGCCTCCAGCGGGAGTTTGCGGGATGGCTCGACGTCGAGCCGCAGCGGATCGAGCTCGACCACGTCGGCCTCAACCATCTCACCTGGGAACGCGCCATCCGCCTCGACGGCCGTGACGTCCTCCCTGGCCTGCTCGCCGACGACCTGGATCGGCTCGCCGCGCTCGTCGGGCTGCCCGCCTCGTTGGTCGGGGCGCTCGCCGCCGTGCCGTCGTACTACCTGCGCTACTACTACCTGTCCGACGACGTCGTCGCCGAGCAGCGGACCGGTGTGCCGCGGGCCGAGGAGGTCATGGCGATCGAGGCCGAGCTGATGGCCGCGTACCGTGACCCCTCCACCGATACCAAGCCGGCCCTGCTCGGTCAGCGGGGGGGCGCGTACTACAGCGAGGCGGCCGCCGAGCTGGTCGCCTCGCTGCACGACGGGCGGGGAGACGTCCAGGTCGTCAACGTCCGCAACCGCGGGGCGGTGGATGGGCTGCCCTCGGACGCCGTGGTGGAGGTCCCTGCGGTGATCACGGGGGATGGCGCCCAGCAGCTGCCACCCACCGGGCCGTTGCCGCCCGAGATGCGGGGGCTCGTCCAGGAGGCCAAGGCCTACGAGGACCTGACGCTCCGTGCGGCCCTCAGCGGCAGCCGCACCACCGCCTTGAAGGCATTGCTCGCAAATCCGCTCGTACCGAGCTACGGGGTCGCCGAGCCGCTGCTGGCGGCGCTGCTGGAGGCCAACCGGCGCTACCTCCCGCGCTTCTTCGGCGACTGAGCCGGACGTCCCAGGTCCTTGACGGAGGCCAGGGAGCCACATACCCTGCGCCGCGGGTATTAGTTAAGAAACTTCGTTTCTATTTGGGTGCGCCGCATGACCGAGCCGCACAGCGCCGATCCATCGGACTTCGCGGGAGGCACGCCCAGCCTGCTGCGCGCCATCAACGAGCGCACGGTGCTGGAGGCCGTCCGGAGGCTCGGCGCGGCCTCGCGATCTCAGGTCGCCGAGGTCACGGCATTGTCAAAGCCCACCGTGTCCCAGGCACTGGCCGGGCTCCTGGCGGCCCGCCTCGTCCGCGAGGCCGGGCGGACCTCCGGGCTGCAGGGCCGCACCGCGCAGCTCTACGAGCTCAACGCGGCCGCCGGTTGGGTCCTCGGTCTCGATGTCGGCCGGGACCGGGTGCGCGCCGCGGTCGCCGATCTGAACGGCCACATCGCCGCCCGCCGCGACGAGCGGGCTCGGGTGCGCAGCGCCCGGACTCTCATCGAGCAGATCGGCGAGGTCGGGCGGGGCGTGGTGGCGGAGGCCAAGGTGCCCAGGCGCCGCGTCACGCACGCCACCATCGGCAGCCCGGGGGTGTTCGAGCCGACCCGTCGGAAGTTGACCCTGGCCGAGAGCCTGCCCGGCTGGGGGCGCAGCGGCGTGATCGAAGCCCTGCAGGAAGAGCTCGGCGTCCAGGTCAGCATCGAGAACGACGTCAACGTCGCCACCGTCGGCGAGCAGCTCCATGGCCTGGGCAAGGGCATTCCGAACTTCGTGTTCCTGCACGTCGGCGTGGGTGTCGGCCTGGGCCTCGTGCTCGACGGACGGCTGTTCCGCGGCGCGAGGGGCGCTGCCGGCGAGGTTGGCTACCTCCCCTTCGGCGACGAGATGCCGGCGCTGCCGGTCAAGACCCACAAGCGCGACGAGCTGGGGGTCACCGTGGGTTCCGAGGGTGTCGTCGCCGAAGCGCGCCGCCTGGGGATGAAGGGGCGGCTCACCGCCCGGTCGGTGTTCGCCGCGGCACGCCGCTCGGATCCCGTTGCGCGCAAGGTGGTCGACGTCGAGGCGGCGCGCATCGCACGAACCATCGCCGCGGTCGTGCCGGTGGTCGACCCCGAATTGGTGGTGCTCGGAGGCGGCATCGGCCGCAACGGCGACCTGCTGCTCGAGCCGATTCGCGCCGAGCTTCGCTCGGCGGTGTTCCACCCGCGCATCGAGGCGTCGGCCCTGGGTGAGGACGGTCCCGTGCTCGGCGCCGTCGCCCTGGCGCTGGACCAGGCCCAGGAACGCCTGTTCTCCCGGGCGGAGGGGCGTGGGGGGATCGTCGTGTAACACCTGGCCGTGGCCGGCGGCGACGCCCGACCCGGCACCTGAACTCAAGGGGGGATCACAGTGAAACTCAGCAGCAGCAAGGCCTGGCCCCTTGCCGCCGCCGTCATCCTGGCGGCGACGGCTTGCACCGCCGGCGATGACGACGACGCCGGCGGCGGCGTGGAGGTCCTCGACCCCGACGGCGACCACGAGCCCGTCACGGTCAGCCTGTGGGTGCCGTTCACCGGCCGCGAGTTCGAGGGTCTGCAGCCGGTCTTCGACGGCTTCGAGGACAAGTACCCGTGGATCACCCTGGACGTCACCGAGGGCGTCGAGGACGACGACCAGGTGGTGGCCGCCATCCGGGCCGGCGACCCGCCGGACGCGGTGATGTCCTTCTCTCTCGACAGCGTCGGCCAGTTCTGCGACAGCGAGGCTTGGCAGAACCTCGAGCCGTACATCGAGGCGTCCGACATGGACACGTCGGTCTTCCCAGAGGCGGTGACGCGCTACACGACCTTCGGCGGCAGCACCTGCGCCTTCCCCTTCCTGACCGACGCCATGGGCCTGTACTACAACACCGACAAGCTCGCCGCCGAAGGCGTCACCGACCCACCGACCACGCTCGACGACCTGCGGGCCGCGGCCGAGAGGCTCACGGTCCGTGCCCCGGACGGGTCGATCGAGGTCGCCGGGTTCGTCCCCTGGTTCGGCTACTACGAGTTCTCCGTGCTGGAGATGTCGGTCATCTGGGACGCCGCCTGGTACGACGAAGACGGCAAGTCCGCGGTGGCCAGCGATCCCGACTGGGCGGAGATGTTCGAGTGGCAGCGTGACTTCGTCGACTTCTACGGCGCCGACAACCTGAACCGGTTCGTTGCGGGGCAGGGCGACGAGTTCTCGGCCGCCAACGACTTCCAGAACGGGCGCGTCGCGATGGCCATCGACGGCGAGTGGCGCACGTCGTTCATCGGTGACGAGGCGGCCGATCTTGCCTACGACACCGCACCCTTCCCCGTGCCGGCGGAGAACGGCGACCGCTACGGCATCGGCCGAGTCGGCGGCACGATCGTCGGCCTGCCCCGGGGATCGGCACATCCCGCCGAGGCCTTTGCCCTGTTGCAGTACCTGTCCACGGACACGGCCGCCGTGGTCACGGCGAGCAACAGCATCGGCAACGTCCCCAGCACCCACGACGCCTTGGAGTCGCCGGACCTCGACCAGCCACCCCAGTTCCAGACGTTCCTGGACATCTTCGCCAACCCCGACTCCCACTACAAGGAGACCTCGGTGGTCGGAGCCACCGACCAGGAGTTGTTGGAGGCGTTCGCCGAGCGCTGGCAGGCGGGAGAGATAGACGATCTTCAGGCGGGTCTGGAAGACGTCGCCCAGCAGATCGACGACGAGGTGTCCCAGGCCGGCTGATCGCCGGCGGACACCCGTCGACCCGCTCCGAGGAGGGACCAGATCGCAACCAGCGCGACGCTGATGCTGACACCGAGGCAGCGGGCGCGCCGTCGGGCCGCCCGCCGCTACCGGACTGTCCTGCTGTTCCTGTCACCGTGGCTCATCGGGTTCTCGGTGTTCATCGCCTATCCGATGCTGGCCAGCCTCTACTACTCGTTCACGAACTACGACCTGCTCTCCAACCCCAAGTTCGTGGGCCTGGAGAACTACCGGTTCATGTTCACCAAGGACCCGCGGTACTGGCAGGCGATGCGCAACACGCTCTGGATCATCGCCGTCGGGGTCCCGCTGCAGGCGCTCGTGGCGCTCGGCACGGCCGTCCTGCTGACTCGCCCGCGCCGCGGCAGCCGCGTCTACCGGACGATCCTCTTCCTGCCCAAGATGGCGCCGGCGGTGGCCGCCGCGCTGGCCTTCGTCTTCGTGTTCAACCCGGTGACGGGCCCGGTCAACCAGCTGCTCGACACCGCCGGGGTGGACAAGCCGCCGCTGTGGTTCTTCAGCCCGGTGTGGTCGAAGTGGGGGCTCGTGTTCCTCGGGGTCTGGGGGATGGGCCAGACCATGATCATCTATCTCGCAGGTCTGCTCGACGTGCCCCGGCACCTGTACGAGGCCGCGGACGTGGAGGGTGCCAGCCCACGGCAGAAGTTCCGCTTCATCACTCTGCCGCTGATCTCGCCGGCAATCTTCTTCTCCGTGGTCACGGGCGTGATCTACGGCTTCCAATACTTCACCGAGGCGTACGTGGCGAGCTTCGCCATTGCCGGCCAGCCAACTGGATCGGCGGCGGGGGAGGTCGGCAGCCCCCAGGGATCGCTGCTCTTCTACTCCCTGTACCTGTACGTGAAGGGATTCACCGACTTCCGGATGGGCTACGCGTCGGCCATGGCGTGGGTGCTGTTCCTCATCACCATGGCGTGCACGCTCCTTCTCATCCGGACCTCGCGTCGGTGGGTCCACTACGGGACCGGGGGCTTCCGATGACCGTTCTGGCGCCAAGGGTCGATCGTGAGTCGCCGGCGGCGGTGGCCCGCATCCAGCGCCGGCCCGAGCCTGCGAGCGTCCGCCGTCGCCGGATCCTGATCGAGACCGGCAACCACGCGCTGCTCGTCGCCGTCAGCGCGATCTTCCTGCTGCCGTTCGTGTTCATCGTGCTCACGTCGCTGATGTCCGACCAGCAGGCGCTCACCCCGGCCCTGTGGCCGAGGCCGTTCCACTTCTCGAACTACGCCGAGATCTTCCGGCAGAGTCCGCTGCTCCGTTACACGTGGAACACCTTCGTGATCGCCGCGCTGTCGACGGTCGGGGTCGTGGTGTCGTGTGTGCCCGTCGCGTACGCACTTTCGCTGCTCGAGTGGCGCGGGCGGCAGGCGACGTTCCTGCTCGTGCTCGCGACGATCATGCTGCCGGTCCAGGTCACGGTGGTCCCCCTCTACATCGTCTTCAGCCGCCTCGACTGGATCGGCACGATGAAGCCGCTGATCGTGCCGCTCTTCTTCGGCGACGCCTTCTCGATCTTCCTCCTACGGCAGTTCTTCCTCACGATCCCCCAGGAGCTGCTCGACGCCGCGCGCGTCGACGGTGCCAACGAAGCGCGGGTGATGACGAGGGTGGTGGTGCCGCTCGCCAAGCCCGCGATCGCTGCCATCGCGCTGTTCCAGTTCCTGTACGCCTGGAACGACTTCTTCTCGCCGCTGCTCTACCTGGGTGAGAACAAGCACCTGTGGACGCTCTCGCTCGGTCTCTCCGACTTCCGCGGCCATTTTCACACCCAGTGGAACCTCACAATGGCGGCGTCGGTCTTGTTCATGCTCCCGGTGATCCTCGTGTTCTTCGCCGCGCAACGGGCGTTCGTCGAGGGGGTGACGCTCACGGGCGTCAAGGGCTGAGCGCATGCCGTCGGGAGCCCACGCCCGGACGAGGCGGCGGGCGAGCGCCCTCCCCGGTTCGATCCCCGAGGCCGCCGAGCGCTTGCGCTCATTCGAGCCCGCGGAGCAGCTCGCGCAGCAGCCGGTCGAGGCGCCGCCGCTCTGCGGGCCCGAGTGGCAGCAGCAGGCGTTCCTCGTTGGCGATGTGATCCACGAGTGCGCGATCGATGGTGGCGCGACCCTTGCGCGTCAGCCGCACGAGCGTGCCGCGACGGTCCTCGGGGTCGGGCCGGCGCTCGACCAGGGCGGCCTCGACCAGCCGGTCGAGCCGCTTGGTGACGCCGCCCGACGACAGCATCGTCGCCTCCATCAGTTCGGTCGGCTTCATCTCGAACGGCCGCCCGCTGCGGCGCAGCGCCGCGAGCAGATCGAACCAACCCGGGCTGAGCCCGTGCTTGGCCGTTCCCGCGGCGAGGGCCCGGTCGGCGAGGTGCACGGCGCGGAAGAGCCGACCGAACAGCGCCGCCGGCGTAACGTCGAGGTCCGGGCGCTCCCGCCCCCACTGCGCAACGATGCGATCGATATGGTCGGGTTCGTTCGCTGGTAAGACTCTTCCTAGTAAGGTATTCTTCGCGAGGTGCGCGCCGTCCGCCTGCACAGTACCGGACTCGCAATCGAGGAGCTCGAGACCCCCCGCCCGCAGCCGGGCGAGGCGCTGGTCCATGTCCATGCCGCGGGGATAACCCGCGACGAGCTGACGTGGCCGGTCGACCGGCTGCCCGCCATCCCGTCGTACGAGCTCTCGGGCGTCGTCGCCGACGTGGGGCCGGCCGTGGACGACGTGGCGGCGGGCGACACGGTCTTCGGCCTGACGCCGTTCGACCGTGACGGCGTCGCCGCCGAGTATGCGGCCGTTCCGGCCGCGGGGCTCGCCCCCAAGCCCACGAGCCTCACGCACGTCGAGAGCGCGGCGCTCACGCTCGCGGGCCTGACCGCGTGGCAGGGCCTGTTCGAGCACGGCGCGCTCGGCGAGGGCGAGCGCGTGTGCGTCCTCGGCCCGAACGGCGCCGTCGGCCACCTGGCCGCCCAGCTCGCCCACGGCCGCCTCGCCGGCCCTGACGAGCCGTGCAACCTCGTCTTCGACACCGTCGGCGGCGACGCGCTGGCGCGCTCGATCGGCGCCGCGGCTCGGGTGGTCTCGGTCGCCGAGGAGGCCGACGGCGCGTTCTACTTCGTCGTCGAGTCCAATCGCGCGCAACTCGTCGAGCTCGCACGGCTCGCCGACAGCGGCGCCCTGACACCGGCCATCGATTCGGTCTTCCCGCTCGAGGAGGCTGCGGCGGCATTCGCCCGCGTGGCCGAACGGGGAAAGCGGGGCAAGGTCGTCCTGCAGGTCGTCCAGGACGAATAGCCGAACACCACACATTTTGGCCGGGCGCCCGGACCGAAGCGCCTTCGGATCCGGCATACTATTCAAGTGCCTGCACAGATACACGAGGAGCCCGACGGGGCGGCGATCGCGCGGGCCACCGCCACCCTCAAGCTCCTGGCGGACGAGACCCGCCTGCGGATCGTGTGGAACCTCCTCCACGGCGAGCACAACGTGAACGAGCTCGCGGCCCACCTCGGGATGCAGCCGGCGGCCATCTCCCACCACCTGGCCAAGCTGCGGCTGGCCGGCGTCGTCCGCACCCGCCGCGACGGCAATCGGATCTTCTACGCGACCCGCGACCACCACATCGAGCGCCTGGTCGCGGCGGCGTTCCTGCGCGACCAGGGGGCGGAGGCCCGCAGCGCGTGAGCGGCCGCCAGGACCAGCCGCACCCGGCCCACGGCGGTCACCGGCACCTGCGCGGCCACGACCACAACCACAAGTCCGA
>Ga0066905_100000544_pt1 | contig 10803 bp, 10 predicted proteins | sample PanSoiMetaPlot36_FD_67483 | JGI IMG/M metagenome (GOLD analysis project Ga0066905, IMG submission 67483) | Tropical forest soil microbial communities from Panama analyzed to predict greenhouse gas emissions - Panama Soil Plot 36 (version 2) | ecosystem: Environmental > Terrestrial > Soil >... | reverse complement strand
CGGTGATCGCCTCCTGCCGGGCCAGGCCGACCGGTCCGGTCTCGCCCAGGCCGGCGGTGATCCCGACGATCGCTTTCGCGCCCCCGGCCAGCGCGTCTTCGACCGCGCCCTCGAAGCCGGCTGCGGGCACCGCAAGCACGGCGAGATCGATCTGGTCGCCGAGTTCGGCCAGCGAGCGCACGGCCGGACGGCCGAGTACGCTGCCGCCGCGCTTGTTGACCAGATGTACCGGGCGACGGCCGGCACCACGCAGCGCCTGCCGGGCGATGGCGTGCCCCCACTTGCTCGGATCGTCACTGGCGCCGACGACCGCGACCGAGCCTGGGTCGAACAGGACCGCCAAGTCCCGCACGGGCAATCCTTCCTGGCCAACGTGCTAGCCGCCCGCTCGCCGACGTACATCCCGCCAACCTTGCCACCTGCGACGCGCCGCCGTTGCGGACGCGTGACCCGCGCGAACTGCCATTGGGCCGACCGGTGATCCCTGGACACCGGCGGGACCGCTGGCGAAGCTCAGACCGATCCGGGCCCTCGCGGAACCCAGACCGGTCAAGACGCACCCGGAGCGCGCCACCAGGATCCGTCGCCGAACCCTGGACGCAGTGAGCGGAACGATACCGGAGATTGGCCGCGACCTGCGCATCTCGATTCGGATCTGACCGCACCTAGGCACGTCGCCCAGAGCCGCGGCCCCTAGGCCGCGAATGTGCCGGTCAGGGTGCCCTGGGCGATGGCGTGGTCGGCGATCGCGCGCTGCGCCTCGTCGAGATCGGCGCCGCCGGTCAGACCGGTCCGATCGGACAGTGCATAGACCGTGAAGCGATAGCGATGGGTGCCACTTGGCGGGCACGGCCCCGTATACAGGGGATTGCCCGCGCTGTTCTTCGCCTGCACCCCGCCCGGCGGCACCTCGCCCTCGCCCAGCGACGTCACGGTCGGCGCGAAGTCGGCCACGACCCAGTGCGTGAACGTGCCCCGCGGCGCGTCCGGATCGTCCACGACCAGGGCGAGCGCACTCGCCTGCGCCGGAACGCCGGACCAGCTCAGCGGCGGTGAGACGTTGCGCCCGCGGCACGAGTACAGCTGCGGAATCGGCTCGCCCTCGGCGAATGCCTGGCTGGTCACCGTGATGGCGGCCGGAGCCGTGGACTCCACCTCGCCTCCGTTCCCGCCGCATCCGGCCGACAGCAACGCCAGCGCGAAGCCGGCGACCGCGTACCTGCGCACGCCGCCCATTGAAGCACCGGCGGCTTGCCTACTCCCGAACGACCGCACCCGGATCCTTGTCCGGGCGCAGCCCGCGCCAGGACGGGTGCCGCAGCCGGCCGTCGGGCGTCCACTCGCCGTACCGCACCTCGCCGACCAGCTCCGGCCGCACCCAGCGCGCGTCCTTCGCGTCCTTGGCCGGAATCTGCGAGGTGAACGGCGAGTCGGGCTGTTCCAGTGGCCGTAGCCGGGCCAGCAGGTCGGCGAGCACGTGCTCGGTGAAGCCGGTGCCGACGTGGCCGACGTAGTCCAGCCCGCCTTCCCGGTCGGGGATCCCCATCAGCAGCGAGCCGAACGTCCGGCTGCGGCCGCCCTGCCCCGGCTTCCAGCCCCCGATCACGACCTCCTGGTTCCGGAAGATCTTGACTTTGATCCAGTCCGGCGAACGCCGACCGGGCTGGTACACCGAGTCCAGCCGCTTGGCCACGACCCCTTCCAGCCCCTGGGCCCGGCTCACCTCGAGCGCATCGCTGCCGCCGCCTTCGAAGTGGGGCGGGGTGTCCCAGCGCGGCCCGCGCAACTCGAGCGCCTCGAGCAGCTCGCGCCGAGCCGTGTAGGACAGCCCGGTCAGGTCTCGGCCGTCCATGAACAGCAGGTCGAAGAACAGGTAGTTCACCGGTCTGCTGGCCGCCAGCCGGGCCGCCTGCTTCGGGTCGGCGACGTGCATGCGCTGCTGCAGCTGTCCGAAACTGGGCCGCCCGGCCGGGTCCAGCGCGACAATCTCACCGTCGAGCACGAGCCGCTGGCGGCCGACCGCGGTCTCCAGCTCGGTCAGCTCCGGATAGCTGACCAGTACGTTCCGGTCGTTGCGCGACATCAGCCGGGGCCGGCCGGCGCCGAAGTAGCCGACCGTCCGCACCCCGTCCCACTTCAGCTCGTAGCCGTACTCGCGGTCCCGGCGGGCGTAGGGCAGCTGACCCGGCACCGCCAGCATCGGCCTGATCAGATCCGGTAAGCCCTGCACAGGTCCAGTCTGGACCCGCCGGCCTCGGCAGTGGTTGGTCGTCCACCGTCGGGCAGCCGGGTCCGCAAGCCAGGCACCGCCACTAGTCGCAGTTGAGATCCAGCTCCGGCTTGAACGGATCGATCTTGGCCGAGTGGTCCCGCGCGGCGTCTCGGCGCCGGTCGTCCACCGCGTCGTGTACCCGCTGCAGATCCGTCCGCACCGCGCTGGGCCAGCACCCGGTCACGTCGACCGGCGTATCCACGACACCGTCGTAGCTCTGCAGCCTCGACCGATGCTCGCGCTCGTGGCTGAACAGCACCGTGTTGATGAACGTGTGGACGCGGCGGCGCTGGCACGGGGTCAGGCCCGGCGGCACCGCGGGCATCTTGATGGTCACGGTGGCTCGGAACTTGGACCTGACCACGCCGGTCACCCGGAAGCACAGCTCGCCCTCCGGACATTCGCACCCGCGCGCCGGCTCCACCCGCCGGTTGACCAGGGTCCAGCTGGAGTTGAACCGTGCCGTGGTCTGTCCGTGCAGATCGAGCGCGCTCAGGTCGAGCCCCGGCACCGTCGCTCCTTCCTGGTCATGGCTCAGATCAGGCCCGGCCGGATCGCGTAGGCGACCGGGTGCGAGCGATCCATCCCCCGGACCTCCCGTCAGGAAGATTGTTGGGAAGCAATCGTGGCGGTACCGCATCGCACAGTCAACGCCGCTTTACCTGGCGCCACCTGCGGCCGGCTCGTCCGGCTCGGCCAGCTCGATCCGGACCGCCCGGAACAGCCGCGGGGTATCGGCCAGCACGACCAGCCGCGGTTCAGGCACGGTCAGGAACCGCTCGGTGGCCAGGTCGAACAGCGGGCGCAGCCGCCGATCGTCGCTTAGCCCGGCCATCGCCCGGCGGTCGCCGCCGAGCACCACCGCGTCCAGCCGGTCCCGGGCCGGCAGCAGCAGCCGGGCGGCCAGGTCCGCGGCGTCGGCGAGCGCGGCCCTGGCCTGCCCCTCCCGGCGCCGCGCGAAGCGCTGCTGCGACCAGCCACCGGCCTTGTGCCGGCCCTGAACCAGGGTGCGGTCCACCTTGGACTCCACCAGCCGGGTTCCTTCGAAGATGCCGGCCGCGTGCGCGCCGAGCCGAACCAGCAGCACCGCCACGACCCGGTCGGCCAGCGCGTGCGCGACCAGCGGCTCGACCGCGAGCCCCGGCGCCGCCGCGGCGGACTGGGCCGGCACCGGCGGGAACGGCGGCTCGAGCAGGGCAACCGCACCGTCGGTCGCCGGTAACCGCCACCGATCCGGACCGGGTTCGGTTCGGGTCACCCCGCCATGCCGATCGGCAAAGCCGGTGCACCAGCCGGCCAGCCGCTCCGGCGCGACCTCTATCCTGCGCGTCACCTGGGCCACTGTAGGGTGCCCCGCCAAGCCGGATCCGCGGGCTCGGGCCCCTAACCTTCCGTCAGATAGCCGCAGGCCAGACCAAGCGCGGACACTGGCGGTACCGGGCGGGCATCCAGGATCTGCTCGGCCCGGTGCCGTCCCCAGCTCCATCGGGTCCACGGCTGGTCGTGATCGAGCCCGGTCCGCTCGGCGAGTTCGGAGAGCACGCAGCCGCGCAACGGCTCAGGGAGCCGGTCCAGCGCCGGCACTGCGTCCGGCGACAGGCCGGCCAAGTAGCCGACGTCGAGCGCGCCGTTACTCCGATACCGATCGACCTGGCTATCAGCGATCAGTGCGTCCGGGTTGACCAGTCCGAGCACGAGCATCCCGACCGCTCCACTGCCCGCCACCAGCCTGGGCAGCCAGTCTCTCCGGCCGGCTGTCGGCCGACTGGCCGGCGAGCCGTGCTGCCGGGTCCGGACCAGCCCGGCCACCAGGACCAGCACGATGACCAGCCCCAGCCACAGCTCGAACGCATGAACCCAGATCCGCAGCCTGGTCAGCCCGTACGCGTGCTCGTACATCCAGATCCGGCCTAGTGCCGCGGCCACCACGACCAGGCCAAGTAGGCAAAGCAGGCCCAGGAGACCGCGCGCCAGCGCGGGAACCCGGCCGGGCCCGGCCGGTAGCTTGCGCGCCGCGACCGCGATCACGGCCAGCACACCGAGCGTGACCACTACCAGCTGGAAGAAGCCCTGTCGCGCGTACTGGGCGTAGGTCAGGCCGGTCGACCTCAGCAGCGCCTCCCGGTCCTCGGCCACCAGCACCGTCGCCTGCACCGCGGTGAACGCCGCGAATAGCAGGTCGAGCAGGACGATTGGCACCAGCCACTCGATCGGCCGTGCCGGAGCGGGCTCACGGGTCACCAGCAGCCGCCATTGCGGTCGGTTGCCGGCGAGGTAGCCGGCCGCAAGCACCGCGATGGCGACGAGCACGAACGTGATCAGCCGCGCTGGCATCCGCCCGACCGACGGGTTCGGCGCCGCTTGTGCAGCCAGCGCACCGAACACAGCGTCGGCGCTGGCCAGCAGCGCGCCGAACACAAGCACGAGCCCTACGCCGAGGGCGCCCGCCCGCAGGCCGGCGATCAGCTGGTCGGTTCGCCTCGGCCGGTGAGCTTGCATCCCGCGGTTCAGCCACCCGGGCATCCGCTCGACGGCGGCCGGCCACGACAGCCCGCCGAGGATCACCTCGACCCAGCCCCGGCCACCGACGATCGCGTACGAGAACAGCGGTATCGCCAGGGCCACGCTCAGCAGGAGTACCCAGCTTGCCGACCGGAGCGCGCACATCGCGACCAGCAAGGCGGCCAGCAGGCCGAACCCGATCGCGGTCCGGTTGAGCCGGATCCGCAGTAGCGGCCAGACCGCAACGACCAGCACGCCGGCCACGATCGGTGCCCCGATCCCCGGCAGCGAGTCGGGTAGCAGGATGGCCCCGACCAACCCGGCGCCAAGCGCGCCGAGCAGTAAGGCCCGGGGTGCGGCCGTAGTCCGGCGGTGCGGCCACACCACCGTGCCGTATCGCGACGGTGCCGGTGGTGCCGTCATCAATGGCCTCCACTCGGCAGACGGCGCGACGACTCCTGCCGTTGCGCGGGTCGCGGATAGGCTCGGCCGGGTTCGAGCGCCAGTCCTCGGGAGGACCGATGGCGGCAGTACCCGTGCACTACCTGGTGGACGGCCCAGCGGACGCCCCACCGCTGTTGCTGTCCAGTTCGCTCGGCGCCACCGCGGACATGTGGGAGCCGCAGGCGGCGGCGCTGGCAGACCGGTTCCGGATCGTCAGGTACGACCACCGCGGGCACGGCCGGTCACCGGTGCCGCCCGGACCGTACGAGCTGGCCGATCTCGGTGCCGACGCGCAGGCACTGCTCGACCGCCTCGAGATCGACAAGGCGCACCTGGCCGGGCTGTCGCTGGGCGGGATGGTGGCGATGTGGTTGGCCGCGCACGCGCCCGACCGGGTCGACCGGCTGGTGCTGATGTCCACGTCGGCCAAGCTCGGCCCGCCGCAGGCGTGGGCCGAGCGAGCGGCGACGGTACGAGCCGCGGGCAGCACCGGTGCGGTCGCCGACGCCGTGGTCGGGCGGTGGTTCACCGCCGGGTACGCGTCGGCTCATCCCAACCTGGTGCGGCGGTTCCGCGACATGATCGCGGCCACCCCACCGGACGGTTACGCCGCCTGCTGTGGCGCGATCGAGCGGATGGACCTGGAGCCAGGGCTAGCCCGGATCCGAGCGGCCACGCTCGTGATCTCCGGAACCGACGATCCGGCCACACCGCCGGTCCACGCCGAACGGATCGCGGCCGGGATCGCCGGAGCAACGCTCGAGCTGCTGCCCGGCGCCGCGCACCTTGCCAACGTCTCGGCGGCCGACACCGTCAACGAGCTACTTGCCGCCTTCCTGACCCCGCTGACGGGGTCGGCAGGGTCGGCCGATTGACCGCCCGGCGTCGCCGCCCGCGGCGTACCCGCAGCCCGGCAGCTCAGCGCCGGTCGTTGCGCAGGCCCGCCACCCGCAGGTCGGCCTCGATCCGTACCGCGGCCATCAGCAGCGGCGGCAGCAGGACCCGCCGCATCGCCTCCAGCGACACCCGGCTGGCGTGCGCGGACACGTTGATCGCGGCCACCACACTGCCGGTCCGGTCCCGGATCGGTGCGGCCACCGCACGTAACCCCTCTTCCAGCTCCTGGTTCACCAGCGCCCAGCCCTGGCTGCGTACCCGGGCAAGCTCGGTGCGCAAGGCGGGCACCGCGGTGATCGTTCGCGGGGTGAGCGCGGCCAGCTCAACCCGGTTCAGGTAGGTCTCCAGCTCCGGGTCCGGCAGTCCGGCCAGCAACACCCGACCCATCGAGGTCGCGTACGCCGGGAAGCGGGTGCCGACGTTGATCGCCACGGTCATGATCCTGCTGGTCGGTACCCGGGCCACGTACACGACATCGTCGCGGTCGAGCACCGACACCGAGGACGACTCGTTGACCTCGGCCACCAGCCGCTCCAGGTGCGGCTCGGCCACCTCGGGCAGGGTGAGGCTGGACAGGTAGGCATAGCCAAGCTCGAGCACCCGCGCGGTCAGCGAGAAGAACCGCCCGTCAGTGCGCACATAACCCAACTCGGCCAGGGTGAGGAGGAACCGGCGGACCGCGGCCCGGCTCGCTCCGGTGGCGACCGCCACTTCGCTCAGGGTCAGCACCGGGTGCTCGGCGTCGAACGCCTTGATCACGGCCAACCCGCGCTCCAGCGACTGGACGAAGTCGAAACCGCGATCGGACATCGCCGGCGGCCGGTCCAGGTCGGTGCGATCGAGGTCCCCGGTCATCGGTTACCGCCCTCCCCCGGGTTCGGTTCCGCTGCCAATCGCCGATCGATGACCGGCTCCGGCGCCTCCGGATCGTGCTGACCACGGTCGGCCAGGGCCAGCCTGACCAGGTCGGCGGCCGCGGCGATGTGCTCCTCCAGATCGGGCATCCCCGCGCCGGCACCAAGCCCGGCCACGTTGGCGCGCATCGCCGCCTCGTGCACGGTCAGCCCGGTCAGGCACTCTCGCATCCAGGCGGCGGCCGACCCGACCGCGATCAGCAGCTCGCGCAGCGGCCGCCACTCCGCCTGCCAGCCGCCCGCGGCCCGCTCGTGCTCCTGCGCCATCGCCGCGTACAGCGTCGCCGCCAACCCGGGTGCCTGGCTGGCACACGCGTACGCCGACACCGAAGCAACCGGGTTGCGCTTGTGCGGCATCGCCGACGATCGGCCCGGAGCCGCCTCCGCCACCTCGGCAACTTCGGTCTGGGCGAGCAGCGTGACGTCTCGTGCGATCTTGGCCAGCACGCCGGCGGCGGTCGCGAGTGCTCCGGTCAGCTCGGCGATCCTGGTCCGATTCGTGTGCCACGGCAGCACCGGATGGGCAAGTCCCAGCTCGGCCGCGAAACCGGCCGCGAGGCTCGGGCCGGAGCCGCGGAATGCGGCCAGCGTCCCGACCGCACCGCCAAGCTGCACCGCGAGCCGGATCTCGCGGACCGGGGTGAGCCGGTCAGCGGCCTCGTCGAGGGCAACCATCCAGCCGGCCGCCTTGAGCCCGAGGGTCACCGGCAGCGCATGCTGCAGCAGCGTTCGCCCGGCCATGGGGGTGCGTTCATGGTCCCGGGCGAGCGTGGCCGACGCATCGGCGGCACCTGCCAGATCGGCCAGCATCGGTACGAGTGCCCGGTGCGCGACCAGCATGGTCGCGGTGTCGAGAATGTCCTGGCTGGTGGCGCCGTAGTGGACGAACTCGGCGACATCGGGCGGAACCGCCGAGCGCAGCGCATCAACCAGCGGCAGCACCGGCGTGCCCGAGCCCCCCGCTGCCGCACCGAGCGCGGCAATGTCGTAGCGGTCAGGTCGGCACGCGGCGGTGATCGCGGTGGCCGCGGCGGCCGGAATCAGCCCGATCGCCGCCGCGGCCCGGGCCAGCGCGGCCTCGGCGTCGAGCATCGCGGTCAGCCAGGCCCGATCGGACACCGCCGCCCGCACCGGACCGCGGGCCAGGACCTCGTCGAACAGCCCGGCAGCCGGCGCCGTCGCTGGCACCGGGCCGGGCATCGGGGGCACCGGCGACCCCGACGGCATCGGCTCAGACCGCGAAGAAGACGGTCTCATGCTCGCCCTGCAGCCGGATGTCGAACCGGTAACCGTCGTCGGAGGCCTCGGCGACCAGGGTGGCCCGCACCGGCTCGGGCAGGTCGGCGAGCACCGGGTCGGCGGTGTTGGCGGCGGCCTCGTCCGGGAAGTACAGCCGGGTGACAACCCGGTCGAGCAGGCCGCGCGCGAATATCGACAGATCGATATGCGGTGCCTGGACACCACCGCCGGCGCCGGGCACCGGCCCCGGCTTGACGGTGTGGATCCGGTAGCGCCCGTCCGGGTCGGTCGGGCACCGGCCGAACCCGCGGACCCAGCCCAACCGCTCGCCGGCGATGGCACGGGGATCGTCCGGATGGCCGAAACGGCCGTCCGGGTCGGCCTGCCAGGTCTCGACCAGCGCATCGGGCACCGGCTCGCCGTCGCCGTCGAGCACTCGGCCCCGGATCCAGAACGCGGCGGCGGTTCCCTCCGGGACAACCAGCGGGCCGGTCGGCCACGACAGAGCATGCGCGAAGAACGGCCCGACCGTCTGCGCCGGGGTCAGCCCGGGCGCCGGCCCACCGCGTGGCCCGGCGGTCACCGGTCGTCCATCGGGGTGGCGTCCCGGCCGCGCAGCACCAGGTCGAACCGGTAGGCAAGCGCCCACTCCGGCTCGGTGCGGCTCAGGTCGAAGCCGGCCACCAGCCGTTGCCGGGCCGGCCCCGGTACCGAGTTGAAGATCGGGTCCTGGCCGAACAGCGGATCGCCGGGGAAGTACATCTGGGTGACCAGGCGCTGTACGAACGCCCGGCCGAACAGCGAGAAGTGGATGTGCGCCGGCCGCCAGGCGTTGTCGTGGTTGCGCCATGGGTAGGCCCCCGGCTTCACGGTGACGAACTGGTAGCCGCCGTCCGCGCCGGACAGGCAGCGCCCGATGCCGGTGAAGTTCGGATCAAGCGGCGCCGGGTGCTGGTCGCCGCTGTGGGCGTAGCGTCCGGCCGCGTTCGCCTGCCAGACCTCGATCAGCGTGTCCGGGACCGGCCGGCCGTCGCCGTCGACGACCCGGCCGTGCACGATGATGCGCTCGCCCAGCGGCTCGCCGGCGTGCTGGCGGGTGAGGTCGTGATCGAGCTCGCCGACCCGGTCGGCACCGAGCAGCGGGCCGGTCACCTCGGTCAGCGAGTGTGGGAGCAGCACCAGCGGTCGGCTCGGGGCGCGCCGCACGGTCGATCGGTAGTCGGGCCAAAGCAGCGGTGGATGCACGTCCGCGACGTCGCGGCGGTAGCCGCGGGCGGCCAGCTCGGTCACGCCAGCTAACACCTCCCGTGTGCGCTATCCGCACGAATGTGCTTCTGTCGCAAGCTAGGCACCACCGCCGGGAGGCGTCAATCGATTGACGCTGCCAGCAGCACGTCCTACGTTCCCCTGGAGAACAGACGTGCGATCTCCGAACGCATCATGAGCCAGCCAACTACCCGTGCCGACCCGCGCTTCGCCCCGCGTAGCCGGAGCTACGCCTGGATCCCGCCGGCGGCGCGCGGACCGATCCGACAGGAGACCACGACATGACGTTGCTAGAGCCCAGGACCTGGGACGGCCAGGTTTTCAGCGACGGCTGGGTCCGCTCGCACGGCGGTGATGCGCCGATCGTCGAGCCGGCGACCGGAAAGGAGCTGGGCCGGACCGGGGTGGCCGATGCCGAGGATGTGGCCAGGGCGGCCACCAGCGCCGCCAAGGCACAGCCCGACTGGGCCGCGACCAGCTTCGAGGAGCGGGCCGCGGTGCTGCGCCGAGCCGGCTCGCTGATCGAGCAGAACGCGGACGAGCTGCATGCCTGGATGATCAAGGAGACCGGATCCATCCCCGGCATGGTCCAATTCGCCACCCACGTGGCCAGCCAGGAGTGCTACGAGGCGGCCGGGCTCGCGTCCCGGCCGATCGGTGACATCCTGCCGACCGCGCAGCCGCGGCTGAGCCTGCTGCGGCGGGTTCCGATCGGCGTGGTCGGCGTCATCTCGCCGTTCAACGCGCCGCTCATCCTGTCGTCGCGGTCGGTCGCACCGGCGCTCGCGCTCGGCAACGCGGTCGTGCTCAAGCCGGACCCGCGTACCGCGGTGAGCGGCGGGATGGTGCTGGCCCGGGTGTTCGAGGAGGCCGGGTTGCCCGCGGGCCTGCTGCACGTGCTTCCCGGCGGCGCCGACGTAGGAGCGGCGCTGGTCACCGATCCGCGGATCGGGGCGATCTCGTTCACCGGCTCTACCGCGACCGGGCGGAAGGTCGCCGGGCTGGCTGCGGAGCATCTCAAGCGCCTGCACCTGGAGCTCGGCGGCAACTCGGCGCTGATCATCCTGGACGACGTCGACCTCGACCGCGCCGTGTCCGCCGGGGCTTGGGGCTCGTTCCTGCACCAGGGCCAGATCTGTATGACCACGGGCCGGCACATCGTGCACGAGAGCCTCGCGGACGCGTACGTCGCCGCGCTGGCCGGCCACGCCGACGCGCTTCCGGTCGGCGATCCGTCCTCCGGCCAGGTCGCGCTCGGACCTCTGATCG